>ERZ1026898.19-NODE-19-length-110227-cov-19.824538_pt1 | contig 110227 bp, 87 predicted proteins | sample MGYA00380178_ERZ1026898 | MGnify/ENA primary metagenome ERZ1026898 (study PRJEB33269, sample SAMEA4719814) | human gut metagenome | biome: human-associated habitat; feature: organic feature; material: feces | place: Cameroon | collected 2013-10 ...
AGATACCTGCGCTCGCCCTGCGGGGGCGCGGCGGGAATACTCCCCGAAGACTCGCCTAGCTCCGCCTCGGAAAGATACCTGCGCTCGCCCTGCGGGGGCGCGGCGGGAATACTCCCCGAAGACTCGCTCAACTCCTTGTCTGAAAGATATCTGCGCTGCTGCACGATGGCTCAATTGCCACGGACGGACGAAAACCGGAAGTAGACGGACGCCCCTCCGCGCAATCCTCCAAATGATACTGGAACAAAACTGGATGGGAACCAGGGACGAAGACCCGCCTCGCCCTAGATCTTGTGGATGCGCTTCAGAAGGGCGACAATCTCGTCCTGCCCGCTGGTCTTGACCTTGCGCGCCTCGTCAGCCATGTTGACTTCGAGGTGCTCCAGCTGCACAAACTGGTTGAGGGTCTTCTTGACCTTCGTCTGGGCATGCTCGTCAGCAACGGTATTGAAGTCGTGGACGAGTTCCGCGGGCTTGCGGCTGTAAAGCTGCGCGACCGTGACGCGGGGTTCGGTCAGCTCGGAGTTCTCCGCCACGCTGTAAAGCGGCTTGACCCCCTGCCTGTTGAAGTACTCCACCAGGTTGTAGAAGGCGGCCTGGTCGCCGCCCGCGGGAATCTCCATCAGGAAGAGCGCCTCGATGGGCTGCTCCGCCGGCAGCAGGAGCTGGTTACCGTGATCCTGAAGCTGCCTCCCGAATTCCTGGGCGGGATCGTAGCGGAAGACGGTGAAGTGGTTGAAGTAGGGCTTCGAAAGGAAGAGGTCGAAGTCCTCCTGGTCGACATGCCCCTCCACAAGCTTGAGCTCGGCATTCTTCTGGGGAATAGACAGGAATTCCTTCAGGGAGTCGACTATCATCTGGTTGAAACGGTCTTCGGGAATCCGGTTCTCGAACTTGAGACGGTTGGAGAACATGAAGATGTTGCCGGTGTTGCCGCTGTCAATGGCGGGAGCCACCGAGTCGTTCAGGAACATGGAGGTGTTCTCGACAAATTCCGCAGACTCCAGGCGGGAATAGGGCAGAATCAACGCAAAGATGGTCTTCTGCTCAATCGGGATGATCTCCTGGCGGCTGACCAGATACTCCATGAGCCCCTTCGTGATGCCGTTGCCGGTGCCGCCGCCTGTCGCCGCTATGACAAGAGAGCCGCGTATCAGGCTCTCCAACTCGCGGCTCACGGAGGCGTAGGCCTCCAGCCCTAGCTCGGGATCCATGCGGCATCCCTTGTACATGCCCGCGCCGCCACGCAAAACCGCCTGGATCTTGTTGCCATGGGAACTCACTTTCCCAAGCTCAACCTCACTCACGTTCACTATGATGGAGTCGGAACTCAGCTTGGTCGCAATCTTGCTCCCCGCGCCACCTATGCCGATGATCTTCTGCATGCCTTAGACTAGCTCCTCTAAAAAGTGAGATTTCTTTGTTTGAAAACGACCACTCTCCGCAAGACGGGCCAAAGCCTGGCCGCCAAAGTTCGTCAGGTAGATGTTCTTGCGGTTCCGCTCATCCTTGATGTCTATCAGACAAAGCAGGTGCATCGCCTCAACCGCGGCAACGGCAGTCTGCTTCGTCCGAGTTATCCCACCCGCCTTCAAATCGTCAAAGCAGTTGGTTATGTTGTACTTCTTCTGACGGTCGGCACTGACCGCCGCCCATAGCAACACCAAAAAGTGCTCCTCCCCAAGACGGTCAAGCTGCTGCGTGAAAAGCTCTGTCTGACTCGATGTCACTAAGCATCCCCTCCTAAAACTTGACGCACACTAAAGAAAAACCACAACAATACACGAAAAACACCGCAGAATAGGAAAAACCAAAACTCCAGGACCAAAAATGGACAAGCCAGGAATCCTGCGTAAAGAATCCGACAAATCCTATTCTAGGAAATTCAACGGCAGATTGCAAGGGAAACCACGCCAATGAAAACCAAAAAACGGAAAAGTTATGTACAGAAACATACTATACTCCCATTCCGGCACGCCCGCCACAAATCCCACCACACCCAGGAATATACAACATTAATATGGGAGAGGTATATACAGAAGTATAGTTTGATATAGTTGAATTACTCGAACTATACTACACCTTAGTATACGACAAACGGTGACGGACGGAAACTGGAGATAGCAGCACAGCCCACTGGGCACAAGCGAGATGCGACATCCTGCCCATTTGCGCAAATACGCCGGAAAATGCGCAGGTTTTGCGCGACATAACGCTCTAACAATCAATATGTTATGTGATAATGAACATAAGCTGGCGACGCGACGCCACACCACACGGGAGACGCCATGCAATCCACCTAGGAACCGTTATCTGCCCCGCCCTGCCCTGCTCTCCTCCAAACGGGAAATATTGAGTGGCTCCAGACGCAGGACAGCCCAATCGGACATACGGCGACAGTTTGAATTATACTACACTAAACTCCCAAGAAATATATCCTGCATAAGACAAAAAAAGGCTCCCCCGCAGACAGGAAAAACACCTGCAGAGGAGCCTTCACAAGCTCGCCTATCGGTTGTTCAGCATGTAGTATTGCGTGATTTCCTGGTCGCGACAGAAGATTGTGGCGATAAGCGCGGCCCTGATCCACATGCCGTTGCGTTCCTGCCTCCAGTAGACGGCCCGCGGGTCGTCGTCGCATACGGTGGAGATTTCCAGCCTTCTAGGGAGCGGATGCATGATTACCCCCTTTGGATTGAGGACTTTGAGGTCATCGCCGGTGAAATAGTAGTCTTCCGGCCTGTATCCGCAGGAGCTGTCCCCCGGCTTGTCGTCCCATTCATCCTGGAGTCTGGTCATATAGACTGCGTCAGCCTCTGCCACCTTTCCCTTGAAGTCGTTAGTGACCTCGTATTCCACGCCTGCGGCATCGAGCTGCGCCAGGATGTCCTTCCCGATTTGGAGGCAGTCCGGGGCGGCGAAGATTTGCTTGACGTTGCGATACTGGAGGAGGAGTCCGGAGAGGGACCTGACAGTTCTTCCACGTGCGAGGTCTCCGCAGAAGAGGACCGTCTTGCCGTCGATTCCGCCCCTTCTTTCGAAGGATCGCGAGAGCGTATAGATGTCGAGGAGTGCCTGGGTGGGGTGCTGGTCCTTTCCGCTGCCGGCGTTGATGATAGGCACCGGGCGTTCCGTGCGGGAGATCATCCACGCCATCTGCTCCGCGAATCCCTGGGCGGGCGTCCTCATGATGATGAGGTCGAAGAAGGAGCTGAATGTCCGAATCGTGTCCTCCTTGGTCTCGCCCTTCATTTCGCTGGAAATGGACGGGTCGCGGACTTCGGCGGGGGAGAAGCCGAGGATTTGGCATGCCGAGAAGAAGGAGAGGAAGGTCCTCGTGCTTGGCTGCGTGAAGTAGAGCATCGCACGCTTGTTGCGCATCAGCGTCGAGAGAAACTCCATGCCAACCTTCGACTTGGCAATGCGGCGGATGCGGGTCGCCAGGTCGCAAAGGGCGTCCAGGGATTCACGGTCGAACTGCTGCGCAATGACGCAGTGGTATGGACGCCCGCTGGACTGCTTGAAATACGGGGCACGGGCGTCAAGGGGAAGCCTGCAGAACTCATCCCAGCTGAGTTCCTCCATCATGCGGCGCTGAGTCATCTAATTGTCCTCCTTTGGAAAGTGAATAGGTGTTGATGTGGCTGGAAAATCCAGGAAAAATTTCAAAAATGTGCCCTTTTCGCCTTGCAAAGGAGGAGGAAGACCGTGGGACTGGCGCGCCTTACGACAGCGATGCGACAATCATGGCCTTGATCGTATGGAGACGATTCTCCGCCTCGTCGAAGATCTTCGAGAATGGAGCCTCGAAGACCTCGTCGGAGACCTCCATCGCACCTACATTCTTGGAGACTTCCGTGTTGTTGTCGTGGAAGGCGGGCAGGCAATGCAGGAAAATGACCTTGCCGGACTCGAGCATCCCGGTGTTGCGCACCATCTCCATGTTGATCTGGAAGGGACGCAGCAACGCAAGGCGTTCCTCAAAAAGACTCTCCTCCCCCATTGAGACCCAGACATCCGTGTAGAGGATGTTTGCGCCCTTGACGCCCTGGACGGGGTCGTGGCTCACCTCAATCGTGCAGCCATTCCGGGAGGCGCATTCGCGGGCGAGCCGGAGGACCTCCTCGCTGGGGGAAAGCTCCCTGGGGCAGACATCCACAAAGTCCATTCCGACCTTGCCGCAGCCCACCATCAGAGAACTGGCGACATTGTTGCGGCCGTCGCCGACATACGCCAGCTTAAGCCCCTTAAGGGTGCCAAAATGCTCCTTGATGGTCAGGAAATCCGCAAATACCTGGGATGGATGCCATTCGTCGGTAAGCCCATTCCAGACGGGGATTCCGCTGTAGCGGGCAAGATCCTCGACCACACCCTGGGAATAGCCCCGGAACATGATGCCGTCAAACATCCTGCCCAGGACGCGGGCCGAATCCTTCACCGACTCCTTCTTGCCAAAGTGAAGGTCATGGGCATTCAAATACTCCGTGTAGCCGCCCTCGTCATGGACGCCGCAGACGGTGGCGCAGTGGGTCCTCGTCGAACTCTTCTGGAAGATGAGGGCGATGTTCTTGCGATAGAGCAGGGCGTCCTTCAGATTCGCGCCGCTCTTCTTACGGGCCTTGAGCTCCTCGGCAAGCTCAACAAGACCGACAACCTGCTCGTCCGTCAAATCAAGCAGACGCAGGATGCTCTTGCCATGAAGACCCAACTTTTCCAAATCCATAAGACTTCTCTAGCCTCCAATCAATGCGGGAAAACCCCGCCTCTCTGTCAAAAAAAATAATATAAGCAGAGAAGAACCATTTCTTGGGAGCAGGGAAAGTGGATTCACCGTTTCAGGAGGAGACAGCCGGCCTCCACTCACAACAGCCGCTTCAGCGGCACGCTCTTCACCGGGTGGTCGTGCCCGAGGGGGAATCCGACGGCGACAGGCCCCTTGACGCACTCCGCGTACTCACGCATGATTCCGGGGAGGAACTCCGCGTCCTCGCACAGGGTGAAATGCCCGAACAACAATCCCGCCAGCTGCGGGAGGACTCCTGCGGACTTCAGCTGGTTGAGTTTCCTGTCGATGGCGTGGGCTGGTTCGTTGACATCCTCGATGGCAAGGATGCACCCCTTGAGGTCTGGCATGAACGGCGTCCCAATGAGGCTTGCCAGCATTGTCAGGTTCGTCGGCACCAGCGGGGCGGAGAGCCTCCCCTGCTTCAGAAACCTCATTGGGGGAAACCGGGAATCCTCCAGGGCAAAGGGACGCCCGTCCAGCAGTTCCAGGAATATGTTGCGTTCAAGGAGGAGTTCCGGGGCGGGGGGCAGCCCCCAGTTGGAGCAGATCATCGGACCGTGGATGAGGCGAGTACACCCCCGCGACATCGCCGCAAGAAGAAGCGCGGAGACGTCGCTGTAGCCACAGAACGTCTTCCTCGACCGCCGAAGCAGATCAAAGTCTATCAGATGGAGGATGCGTGTCACCCCGTAGCCGCCGCATGCCGAGACAAGCAGGTCCACCGAGCCGTCCTCGAGGAGCTGGTTGAAACACGCCGCCCGCGCACTGTCGTCCCCGGCAAACTTCCGTGGTCCAGGCGTTTGCGGAAGCGCAAGAACCACCTCGACGCCCCCCAGCGCCAGGGAGAGCGTCCTCCTGCCCTCCTCCACAAGTGCCGGGTCCGGGGCATTGGAGAGTGCGAAAATTGCCGCCTTTCGAGGTCTCATCAGGTGCATCCCAAAGCTATAACAAACCAGTAAACCGCAATTATCTTAATCCCATGATTTTCGCACCCGTGCCGTAGCGGGGCTTCCAGCATCCCGGCGGGCGACCCCTTCGCCCCGCCTCCATGTACCATAACGACGCCGATGAAGTTTTTCTCCAGAACATCCCTGATTGCCTGCCTGGTCGCCGCAGTCATTCCTGCGTTCGCCGACTCCACCGCAAATCCCCTGGCCGACTTCGAAAACTTCTCCGAGACACGGGCGCTTGTCCGCAATGCCGAAGAGGCGCTCTCCCGGGAAAACTACAAGGCGGCGGCGAAAAACTACCGCAAGGCCGCGAAGATCCAGTCAAACGAGGGCAAACGCGCGGAATTCCTCTACCTGGAGGCACAAAACCTGCTGCGCGCAGGAAAAACCCACGACGCCCTGGACGCATACAGGAACCTCCTGGACGAACACCTCTACAACATCCCGCTGGAGAATGTCCTGGATCAACTGCGGACCCTCGCAGAGGACTTTGAGAACGGACGCGGCACGTTCCTGGGCATAAGCGACCCGGAGGCCGCCATCAACATCTACACGATCATCATCCGCTACGAGGCCGGCATCCAGCAGTCCCTCGGAGACCGCCTGGCACTCGCCGCAAAATACGAGAAGGCAAAGAAGGTCGAGGAGGCTGTGGAGACATACCAGCAGATTATCAAGCTGGCACCAAATGACGCGGAGACACGCCTCCGGCTGGCAAGGCTGCTGGACAGGGAGTCCGCCAAGCGCGACAGCGACGGACACCTCGGAAAGGCCGCCATCAGGGAGGCGAACAGCTTCCTCCAACAGGCTCCAAAGGACGATGAAAGACGGGACGAGGCACGGAAAATCATCCAGGACGCACGGGAACGCGAGGCCGCAAGACTGCTCGAGCGGGCACAGTTCTACCTCAATAAGCACCACTACCGCCCGCAAACCGCAAGACGGTATCTCCTGGATCTGAACAGGGACTACCACGACACAAAGGCGGGAGCCGACGCAAAGAGCGTCCTGGACGAACAATTCCCCGAAAACGCCGACTAGACGACCACGGATATGAACAGACACGCCATCGCATTGCTTACGGCTGCACTCCTCCTGGGAGTATCATGCGCACACTACCGGTTCGGAAGCGCATTGCCAAAGGACATGCGCGACATCTCAGTCTCGGAAATCAACAACACGACCGCAGAACCATCCATGGGAATGCTTCTGCAAGACGCCCTGGCAGAACACATCATGAATACGCCCGGCGTCAAACTCGCAAGCCGACAGGACGCCACCCTGGATGTCAGCGTGAAAATTGTCATGATAGACCAAGGACGCCTCGCCAGCGCACGCACGCGGGACTCGAAGGCTCGCCACAGCGACAGCGACTCCTACCAGACCGTCCTCTACAGGCTGACAATGACCTGCGAATACACCGCACGGCCGACACGAGGAGACACGCCGCCAAGAAGGGGAAGCGTCGAGGCAACCGCGGATGTGCCGTTGATGCACGACATGGCACTTGCACAATCCGCCGCATACAAGGAGCTGGCACGGGACGCGGCACAGAAGATCGCACACGCTGTCTGCATGGAGTAGCCACGTGGAAGGGACACAACTCCGAATCGGACAGGGATTCGACCTCCATCCACTAGGGGAGGGCAGGCCGTTCCCGCTGGGAGGAGTCATAATCCCCACAAGCGAGGGGCGAGGGCCCCTGGGACACTCAGACGGAGACCCGCTCCTCCACGCAGTCATCGATGCAATCCTGGGCTCGGTTGCCATGGGAGACATCGGAGGATGGTTCCCGGACACGGACGATGCATGGAAGGACACGCCCAGCGCAAATCTGCTCAGGCTGGTCCTCGGGGATCCGCGCCTCCAGGGCTGGAAACTGATAAATCTCGACTGCACAATCTTCACGTCGACCCCAAGGCTTTCGCCATACATCCACGCCATAAGGGAAAGCCTGGCAAATCTGCTGGGGACGGATGCCGCGCGAATCTCCGTCAAGTCAAAGAGCGGCAACGGACTGGGGGATGCCGGGCAGGGCAGGGCGGTCGCGGCGCAGGCCATTGTCCTGGCAGATGTCAGCACACTCAATCATCCATAGACAAGCATAACAACACACGCAGGAAAAGAGGAGCCCAGGCCACTATGAAAAAGTACACAAAGGAACACCAGTGGATCGAAATCGCGGAGGGTGTCGCAAAGGTCGGAATCACGCACTTCGCCGCCGATGAACTTGGCGAAATCACCTTCGTCGAACTGCCACAGGTCGGAACACTCATCCACGGAGGGGAACCGCTCTGCGTCATCGAATCCGTCAAGGCAGCCTCCGATGTGTTCATGCCCGTGACCGGAACCGTCGAAAGCGTCAACGAGGAACTGGACAAACACCCTGAAATGGTCAACGACGACCCGGAAGGAAATGGGTGGATCTGCACCGTCAAAGACCCCGACGAAGCCGCCATCAACACACTCCTCAGCGAAGAGGAGTACAAGGCATTCGTCGGATAGGGTTGCGACGATAGAGGACGAGACGCTGTAACCACGAAAAGCACGGAAAACGCCGTAGCGACGCCTCCTCCATGGGAAGGAGGCATCCTTCTCCATTAGCGGTTCATACTATCAATTCGTGCCTTTCGTGGTTCAAACTCTCCCCCTGCCTTTTTTCGTGTGTTTCGTGGTTCCACTCCTGTATTTCGTGGTTCCATTCGTGTCCATTCGTGGTTCCATTCGTGGTTCTGAATTTTCCCTTCGCGCCTTTCGTGTATTTCGTGGTTCTGAATTTCCCTTTCGTGTATTTCGTGTGTTTCGTGGTTCCATTCGTGTCCATTCGTGGTTCTGATTTTTCCTTTCGTGTATTTCGTGTATTTCGTGTGTTTCGTGGTTCATACCAACCCATTCGTGTCCATTCGTGTCCATTCGTGGTTCTGAGTTTTCCTTTCGCGCCTTTCGTGTCCATTCGTGGTTCTGAATTTCCCTTTCGCGCCTTTCGTGTATTTCGTGGTTCATACCAACCCATTCGTGGTTCCCTCCCACCCGTTTCGCGCCTTTCGTGTATGAGGCACTGCCCATAAAGCCGCCTTTGCTTGCAATTCTTTCCTTACCGCCTTATATTAAGCGGCTTGCCATTCAAGAGGTTTTTACTTAGCGACACATATCACCATTTTTTAAGGAATTACGACCATGAAAATGACCTATCAGCCCCATAACAAGAGCCGCAAGCGCACCCATGGCTTCCGCAAGCGCATGTCCACTGCGGACGGGCGCAAGATTCTGGCTCACCGCAGGAAGGTTGGTCGCAAGCGTCTGACGGTCTAGTCATTCTGCGCTCCGCTGGGATTCGCGGTATCTTGAGTCCGTGGAGTTGTCTCTGGCGATGTCCGAATCCCATGATGAGCGGTGCAGGAAAGCCTTTGGCGGCGATGCTCGGCTTCGTTGCAAGGCGCACTTGGATCTTGTTCGTGGCGGTGGCGTCAACCTGGCTGGCCGTCACTGTGTAATCGTAGTTTTGAGAACGTCGTCGGAGCAAGGCTGTCGGACGGCGTTTTTGATTTCCCGCAGGTTTGACCATTCCGCGGTTGTCCGCAACCGTGCGCGGCGTCTTTTCCGCGAATGCTGGCGTCTTCTTCTTCCGGAGTTGAAGCCATGCTGGGTCCTGATGATTCCCAGGAGATTCATCAAGGGTGCCAAGATGGGGGACGTAATGAAGGACCTGCGTCGGCTTTTGAGGAAATCTGGCGTCCTTGAGGCCTCGGGGAGCCATTTTGACGGCGATGTCGGATCCTGCTGACAGAGAGGGTTGTGGCGGCGTCTCCCCTGCGAGGGGGTCGTCATTGGCGGCTCGTTTCTGTGCGTTTCTCATACGTGGCTACCAGCGTTTTCTGAGTCCTCTGAAGCCGAGGTGCTGCCGTTTCACCCCGACCTGTTCGGCCTACGCCAGGGAGGCCTTCCTGGTTCATGGCTTCTGGCGCGGCGGCTACCTGACAATCCGCAGGCTCTTCAGATGCCATCCCTTCTACCGCGGCGACCTGGTGGATCCAGTGCCGCCCCCAAAGGAGGACAAAGACGGCCGCTGACGGCGTCCTGGAGCGTTTTCTGGCGTCTGTTTGACGCAATCACCCCACATCACACCCCCTTTCCATTGGAATGAAGAAATTTGATCCCGTAACCGTCATTGGCTCGCTATGCTGCATTGTGGCCATGGTGGTCATTCTCTTCCACAACTGGCGTAAGGCCGAGGCCGAGGCGAAGTATGCGCAGCAGCATCCCACAGGTTCGGCGGTCATCACGAGTGCGCCTGCCGACCCCTCCATCGCCGCCCCCAAGCCAGTCGCCGCCCCCCAGAGTGTCGGCGCGGCGGTTGCGGCGGAGCAGATTGTCCGCGAACCCGTCGTAATGGGCATTCCCGGAAAATTCAGCGTCACCATCGACGCCATGGGCGGTGGCATCCAGGCAGTCCAGCTGGACGAATACACCGTCCAGACCAGGAACGAATCCAAGAAGGACGCACCTGTGGTCATGGGTGAGGAACGCATCCCCTTCATGTCCCTTTCCGCGGGGGGCCAGACCCTTCTTGAGAGTTCCGAGCCTGAAATCGGCCCCACCACACTCAGCACCCACCGCATTGACAACCAGGGGACGCTCCGCTATGACGAATCCTGGGAGATCCTTGACGGCGAAGGAACCGAGTATTCGGTCCTCTACACCCTGAAGGTCACCAACCTTGCCAGCCAGCCGATGGCCCTTCCGAGCCTTTCGCTCTCCTGCGGTGCCCTGCCGGACTTCCTTTCCACCGAGTCGAACACATCCTTCTCGAAGTACCTTTCGGGCAGCGTCGCCTACGGGCGCGTCGACAAGGATGACGCAAAGAGCCTGGACATGAAGGCGATCACCAAGAAGATGACTCCCCAGAAGGCCGCCGAATACCAGGTCACCCCTGCGAACTGGGTGAGCGTCTCCTCCAAATATTTCATCTTTGCGCTCCGTTCCCCCACTGCCGGCCAGAACCAGACCGTCTTCCCGGGCTTTTCGGCGCGCCAGCCAAGCGAACTCCTGCCGCGGGAATTCTTCTCCGCAAGCGCCTATCTTCCCGGAGCCAGCATCAACCCCGGCGAGACCCAGACCTTCACCGTCATGGGCTACGCCGGCCCGAAGAGCTACCAGAAGCTCGAGCACCTCGGCCACGGCCTTCCCTCCATCCTGAACATGGACCTCTTCTTCTTCTGGCACTTCGACTGGATGGGCTGGATTTGCAAGATGCTTCTGAAGGGGCTCAACTTCATCGCAGGGTGCTTCCCACCCTCCTTCGCATACGGCCTGGCAATCATCCTCATCACCCTCTTCGTCAAGCTGGTCTTCATGCCCCTCTCCTGGCATAGTACCCGAAGCATGAAGAAGATGAGCGCCCTCCAGCCCCAGATCAAGGTCATCCGCGAGAAATACAAGGACGACGCGCAGAGGATGTACTACGAGCAGCAGAAGCTTTTCAAGGAGAACAACGTCAGCCAGACAGGCGGATGCCTCCCCATGCTTGTGCAAATCCCCGTCTTCTTCGCGATGTTCAATACCTTCCGGGGAGCCATTGAAATCCGCAACGCGGGATTCCTGTGGGTGGCGGACCTCTCCATGCCAGACCCGATCTTCGGGCTGCCAATCCACCCGCTGGCAATCATGACCGGGCTCACGATGTTCCTCCAGCAGCGGCTTCAGCCAATGCCCGACCCGAACCAGGCGCGCATGATGAACATCATGTCGCTGGTCTTCGTGGTCTTCTTCTACAACATGCCCGCGGGGCTCACCCTCTACATGACTGTCAACCAGCTCACATCAATCGCACAGATGCTCTGCTTCAAGTGGCTGGAAAAACGCGCGGCAAAGAACGCCCCCGCAGCCGCCGCAAAGCACGCGTAGCCACTGGACCGAACACGCAGGACGAGAAGAGAACAGGAGGCATAGAAGATGAACAACCAGGAAATGCAGCAGCTCGCCGAAGAAGCACTCGGAAAAATCGCCGAGTCACTGGGATTCCAGGTCAAGACTACGGTCGTAGCACCTGAAGACCCCGAAAAGAATACCTTCAAGCTCATCGTCGAGACCGAAAAGCCACAGCACATCATCGGAAAAAAGGGACAGACCCTCGAGGCGCTGGAGACGATCCTGAACAGAATCCTGAAGAAAAACCAGGAGGAGGCACCATGGGTCGCACTCGAAATCGACGGATACTCCACCGGAAGGACCGGAAATGCGCCGGAACACAAGGGAGAACACGGACGCAGGCACATCCTCGACGACGAAACCGTTGAACAGCTCACGAATATGGCCCTCGATTGCGCAAAGGAGGTAAAGCACTGGAAGACCAGCAAGAAACTCGGACCATACCTCCCCGCGGAAAGACGGGTCATACACACCGCACTCAAGGAAAATGAGTTCGTAACCACGAATTCAATCCCCGCCCCTGAGGCAGGAGACAGGATGAAATACGTGGAAATTCTTCTTAAGTAACTCAGTTGCAATAAGTTAGACAAAAACGCCCCGCAAATGCACGACGCCGCGGGGCTATTTCTTTTCCCACCGCCGTTTATATTCTGGCAAAGAACCGCCTTTAGACACTTTTTCCTTCGTCCCCACCTCCTCCCCCCTCAGACATGCTTTCTGGCAAATACATCGTTGTCGGCGCGGTAGCCGACGATCCCCTGGCCCTGGACATCGCCCACTACATGCGCCAGGAGACCGACATCGCCGACATACTGGCGTACAAGCAATTCGCCAACACGGAATTCTGCCCGCGCTTCATCAGCGACGAATCCGACCTTGACCACATTGGACACGGGCTGGAGGGCAAGACCGTCATCATCGTATCCTCATGCAGTGGGCAGCACACCCGCAACGCGCGTGCCATGAGGACGTTCCTGGTGGCACGCGCCGCCAAGGACAATGGCGCGGAAAAGGTCATCCTCATCGAGCCGGACCTCTTCTACAGCGCCCAGGACCGCGGTCCCAGACCAGAATACGGACACGTGGCATTCCAGAGAACCGTCTCCGACTACAAGAAATTCGACGGACAGCCATGGAGTGCAATGCTCTACGCGCAACTGCTCAAGACCAGCGGCGTGGACGTGGTCATGACCGTCCACAACCACTCCGTCGCCGTGGCGGAACTCTTCCAGAATATCTTCGACGGAAACTTCTTCAACCTGTCGCCTGCGGAACTCTACGCAAGCTACCTGGCAAACCACGCCAGCCTCACACAGGCGAATTCCGGAGACGGGCTGATCATCTGCGCGCCAGACAAGGGCGCGGCACCATTCGCAAAGTCCGTCTACGAGGCATACGTCCGTGAAAGCAGCGGACTGCTCCTGAAGTCCGCGCCAAGCCTTCTCATCATGAGCAAGGAACGAACCGGCGAAAGACAGGTCGCAATACAGGCGGCGGACACCAGCCCCACGAAGCTCGAGGAGATAAAGGGGAAGGAAGTGGTCGTATGCGACGACATGGTCCGCACGGGAGGGACAATCGTCGCCTGCTGCAAGGAACTCAAAAAGGCAGGAGCATCCAGGGTCCTCTTCCTGGTCACACACTTCAACTCCTCACAGGAGGTCAAGGAAAACCTCAACGACGACGTGGTGGACGACATCATCACAACCGACACGCTCCCGAACATCCTCAACAGGGATATGCAGGGAAGACTCCGGAAGAAGATGCTCGTCCTGAAAATCTCCAGATGGATCGTAAACGTCCTCAGAAACAAAATCCTCCACCTCAATCTGCCTGAGTACTGCCCGCCATACAACGTGGACATCTCACGGAAAAACCCATACTGGGCTGAAAACCAGGATTTAAAGGATGATTTATAAGTCATTGGACACCAATTACTTATAAAATAACCCAATAAACACGCCAATAGTAGTCTACTTCAATAACAACATCCTTAAAATCAAATAGTTGCATAACATCAAAACTAAGCTGTGGGCGGATATCCTCTTTTCCAGAGGAGGGAGTATATTAATCCACAGCTTGTCTTCCCCGAGGAGGGCCTTGATAAGTATACTTTAGTAAACCTGTACATAACTTGTTGAAAACCCTGTAGAAACTCCTGTAGAAAAAGTTCTCTACAATTTGATCTACTGATTTGATACAGAGTTTTCTACAAGTGCAAGAAGTTGATTTCCAATAGGATGTCACTTGTGTGTACAAGAATTCCCGCCTTTATTAAGACTAGATTTTGACTACAAACTAAAAGAATAGGAAGCCTGTAGATGAATTTCACTGCCAACACCGAAAGATTCCTTGGCGGCATCCGCCGCGTGATGAACGCAGTCTCCTCAAAGTCCCTGAACGCGATTCTGACGAATATCCTTGTGGAAGCCCGTGACGAGACTCTCTTCCTGACCGCATACGACATGGAGCTTCGCATCCGGACTGCGCTTCCCGCCACCGTCCTCCAGCCAGGCGCCATCGCCGTCCCCGCAAAGAAGTTTGCCGACATCATCGGCGCGCTGCCCGTCGGTGACCTGGTCTTCGAAACCAAGCTGGACAATCCCGACGACATCGTCCTCACCTGCCACAAGGCAAGGTACGAGATGCACGGCCACAATGCCGACGGCTTCCCGGCCCCGGAACCCTTCGCCGAAGACTGGTCGCTGGTCATTGGCGGCAAGGAACTGGTGGACTGCCTCTGCAAGACGGAGTTTGCCAGAAGCGAAGACGAGTCGCGGCAGGCGCTCAACGGCGTGCTGGTGTCAATACGTGGCGGCATGAGGACGATTGCCGCCTCCGACGGTCGTCGCCTTTCACTGGTCGAGTCTCCTCTGGAGTCTCCAGCCACCGACGGCGGCGAGGCATCCCCTGCCCCAACCAAGGAGGGCGAATTCATTCTTCCCAGGAAGACCGTGATTGAGCTCATCAGGAGCGTTGACCAGAGCAAGACCGTCACCATCCGCCTCACCCACACCACCGCGGTCTTCGAAAACGGTGATACCATCATGACGAGCCGCCTGGTGGACAAGACCTACCCCAACTACCGTTCCGTCATCCCCGTCAACTTCCGCAACTCCGTCCTTGTCCCCCGCGCGCTCTTCGCCGATGTGGTCAAGCGGGTCAAGACAATGGCCAGCGACAGCGACGGCGGCGCATCCATCCTCCTTTCAATCAAGGAGTCGACGATGACAATCTCCGCGTCCAGCCAGGAATACGGAAACGCGCAGGATGAGATAGCAGTGGAACTCCATGGGGACCCAATCGACATAGCGTTCAATCCCCAGTACCTCAGCGACCCGTTGAAGACACTTGCATGCGACAAGTTCGAGCTGAAGTACAACGACGGCGTGACCCCCGTGGAAATGACCGGCGATCCGGGATTCATCTACATCCTCATGCCAATGAGGTCATAGACGGGCCTTGCGCACGGCACCGTCCTCTCACGCAAGGAATCACAGGTTTTCTTGCATTTCCGCTTTTTTTTCTTAAAATAAGGGCGGAGACATCGTCGCGTACTTGCATTGCGTCTATATAGTTCCAAGTACGCATCTGCATCTTACCGAACGCAAAAGGAAAACTTCATGAGAATCTCCTGGAATCGCATCATCCTAGCAGCAACACTGGCGGCACTACTCTGTCTATTCGTCGGAAACGGCCTTTTTGTTCAGAGCGCCATCGCCCAGGAATACGACCCAGATGAGGAAATCCAGGAGATTGACGAGGCCGACGGCGAGGAAACGGATGGGGAGGAGGCTCCCGCGCCAGTGGTAAAGGGGCCTGACCCGGATGCGAAGGGCGCACCACCCTCCGAGTATATGCACGGAATCACCGACGGGAAGGCCGCCGCCATCGACATGTCGGCACTTCTCAACACAGACCAGGAAAAGTACATCGACGCGGACGAGAAGCTCCCGGCCAACGCCAGCCACGAAGGGGTTGTCCTGGCGCTCTCCAATGAAAAGATCAGGCTGGCATCGGCAATGCTCACTCCCGAAATCCTGGCGGACAACAGGGGGGACATACTGCGCTTCCACATCTGGATAAAGGCGGAAGGAGTGGAGGCAACCGACAACCTCTGGTCAGGATCGCCAACGCTTCTCTTCGAACTCTTCGACGACAACGGAAACCTCGTCACCTCCGCGACAAGCTACTTCAAGACCCGGGGGACATATCCCTGGCACAACTACTATGTGGACGTGCCCATCCCGCGGCAGTTCACCTACACCGGCAAGTCAAAGGGTTCCGCCAGAAGCGACCAGCTGCTGGATTTGCTGGGAATCACAACAGACGTGCAGTCAAACACCCCGGGACTCTTCCTCACGCTATCGAACCTGGGCGGAGGCACTGCATGGTTCGGAGGGCTCAGCTACGAGCGCATCATGCCCCGCGACCAGGCACGAAAGGAGAGCTGGCTCGATGACGAGACTGGCACCTTCGCGCCAAATCCACGCTACGACGAACTGCCGATGCTCCTCTACTACGGCCTGGACACCAAGCTGCCCTGGAGATTCCTGGAGGGAAACAAGAACGCCCCCGCAATCCGCACAATCGACGGGCTCCGCAAGTATGTGGCCTCCGCCAAGAACGACTGGTTCCACATGCAGCGCGGCGTCGCAATGCTCCCGTACCTCTTCGTCACGGCAAACGTCCTCAAACTCTCCACGGCAGGGGATTTCGAGGATGGGTGGCTGGCGGAGCTCCGCAAGGAGCTGGAAGCCCTCCAGGATCCCGCAACCGGCTTCTGGAAGATCAACGGCACTCCGAATCTCCTCGTGACCAAGGCGATTGTGGACAGGTGCTTCAGCCCATTCGCAGTCAAGCACGGCGATGCGGACCCAGTCCCCACACCCTGGAATACCGTAGCACCCGACGCAGAAGTCAGATACGCGCGCCAAATCATCCGCTCCCTCCTTGACGAGCAGGTGGGAGACACAGGCGCATGGAGTTCCTACGCGTTCCAGCCAAAGGAGATGGGTGACACCATCCGGCAGACGCGCACCGAAATCACCCCCACCGCCGCGGCGGTCGTCCTCCTTGAGCGTGCCAAGGAGAGCCTCTCCGTCGAAGACAAGGAATACGAATTGGCGGAACGCGCAATCCTGAACGCATACAAATACGTGGTGGAGAACTTCATAATCAAGGACCGCTACCTGTGGCGTGAAAACAACACCCAGGCGGTGCCCGCACCCTCCCCCGACGGGTTCTTCGAACTCCTCAACGCAACATCCGTCCTGGAGGAACACATCAACGACGAATTGCCACTGCCGACCCTTTCACTGACACGCACCGCCTCCGCAAACCTGGAGAAGGCGTCCGTCACCTGGCCAAATCCCGAGCGTGGCCTGGTCGCAGTCAGAATCTACGCGGCGCCAGCCGAATTCAATCCGGCGCTTCTCACCGAGAAGCACCTGATCGGCATCATCGAACGCCCAAATACTCTCCCGAAAAACCAGGATCCGCTAATGCTGGCGATAAATGTCGCCGCCGCCGCCAGGCTCCATTGGAATACCACACCTGAGGAGCAGGGTGCCGACTACCTGGCGGAAAAAATAGCGAACACAGCGCTCTTCCTGGGTGGACCAAAACGCTTGACGGCAGGAATTGCCGGCGAGAAACCCGTGATCATGAACGTCTCGTCTCCAATGGCCTTCGGTTTCCACGAAGACGAATTGGAGAGTGTAACCATAAAAGTCTACGCGGCGGGCGTCAACGCCAACGGCGAAACCACTCGTCGCATACCCCTCGATGCCGAAGACGAGGAATAAGAGGCGCTGCTTTTAATCCTACGGATTCCCCTCCAATGCGGATCCGCATACACATAGAAAGTTCCTAGTATTTTTCGTCCTCGGCGGGAGGTAAAAAAAGATGCAGACCTACCGCCAGTTCACATTGATAGAGTTGCTCACGGTCGTCGCAATCATCGCGATGCTCGTGGGCATTACCGTGCCCATATACAATCGGCTGATGACGGGGAACGCAGTCTCCTACGCGAACCGGATCATCACCTCGCAGCTCAACATGGCCAGAACATACGCCTGCTCCCGAAGGGTGGACGTGGCTGTGATATTTCTGGACCACACGATCACATATAACGCAGTCCTCGACGACCCCGTGGCCCTCAGGACGTACCGCACAGCAATCGTAAGGAACAACGGCGGCACCTGGGAGTTTGAGAAGTGGATCCCCGGCACAAACTGGCAGTATCTGCCAAGCAAGGCCGCCTTTGCAATCAACAACAGCGTGCTGGCGGAGGGAGACAAGCTGAAGATGCCCGCGCTGGTCGACAATGACAACGGGCTCATCCCGTCCCTGCCGTACGACAGGTCGATTGAGAAGGTCAAGGACGACAACGAGGATTCCAAGACCCAGCTCTTCATCGGCGAGAAGAGTGTCCATTCTGCGATAATCTTCCGTTATGACGGCCGTCCCGTCTGCGGGGCGTACGACCTTTCCGATGCCGGCAAGACACCCCTTTCCCCCTGTGTCCAGGTGCGGGAGGCTACAATTGCCGAGAATGACAACAATGCCACCATGGCTGTTGGAACCAATTCCGACAACTACATGTATGCGGTTGTCAACCGCTACACGGGCGCAGTTTCAACCAAGCAGCCAGAATAGCGGGAGGAGAAAATGATGGAAATGAAACAGCTCCTTCATAGACGCCACGCCTTCACGCTCGTGGAGATTCTGATTGCCATGGGCGTCTGCGTCATCGGCCTATGCAGCATAATGGTCTTTTTCCCCGTGGCCTCCAACGCCTCCAGGAACGCGGTCATGTCCTCCCATGCCGCCAATGTCGCGGAACAGCTTCTGGCCCTCGTCAAGACCTCCATCGAGGATGACAAGCTTGGTCCCGGGTATGCCGCATTCAAGCACTTCACCGGCTGGAATCCAGGCAATCCGTCAGGGTACACCGACGGGGTACATGCGAAACCAGAGCCTGGCTACCACACGGACCATCAGGCCAACGACACGGGATTTACCGATTCATCGCTGAACTGGTTCAGCGAGCGGATGCAGAAGGCCTTCGAGGCAATGGTCAAGAACGACACGACGAAGGTGACCATCTGCACCGACAATGTCTACCACTTCGACTTCCTGTCCAAGATTCCCGATCCTGACGACAATACAAAGACACTTGAGGTATCGGACTACACCTGCTACGCAGGCATTTGGGCGACACCCGTGGAGGCATCGTCGGGTATCAACATCCCCTTTGCCGCGAGGATTCACGTGGAAGTCTCGTGGCCAGCGGAAATCCCGTATTCCAACCGCCAGAAGCGTGAGTTTGCCCTGGATGTCTTCAAGGCATATTGACGAGGAGGCATACAATGAAAAATCTCCGCGCACATAATTTCACCCTGATGGAAATCCTGGTGGCCGTGGCCGTCCTGGTAATCCTCATGGGCTTCATTCTGCAGTTCACCAACAGCGCCCAACGCCTTTGGGCCGCGAACACCGCCATCACCGACATGTCAGCCCAGGCGGAGGCGGTCTTCTCCATACTCCAGCAGGACATCGAGCACATGTATGTCGTCACGGAGGAAGAGGACATTGACGCCCAGGGAGGATGGCTCTTTAGGCCAGATACAAATCCGTCGATTTACACAGAAGGCGCCCAGCGACCGCTTCTGGATTTCTGCCTTCTTACCGAATCTCCCGCAACCGGACAGGGCAACAGCACGGCAATCTACCCCGTCAGATACGAGTACGACAGAAACGGCAATCCAGACGAGGGCACGGGAATCCTCTACAGGTACTTCGAGGCAGGCAACTGCTGGGAGAAGATTTCCGAGGATTACGAAAATGCGGGGAATGGCGACACCCCAGATTGGTACGCAACGCCACCAGGGAACAGCGCACTCAAGAAGGAGTACATCCTTGCGGAGCACATCAAGTCAATCAGGATGGTGTCCGATGCCTTCATGAAGGACAATGGTGATCCTATTGACTTCAGCAAGCCCATACGCAGGCGTCCCGCCTTCATCCGCGTCGACATCGTCTTCACGGTTCCTCCGAACCTTCGCGGTGGCAGGGGCACATCCCCTGAAGGCTCCACCGACAGGACCTTCTCCAAGGTCTTTCTGCTGAACTAGTAGCGTCTTCCCTGAAGCCGTTCCCTCCGCGCACACGCGCCTGGAAAGGCTTCCCTTGACTGACAGTGAACACGGCTAATACACATATATGAAACACTTCCAGAAGAATCCAAATGAGCGGGGATCCGCCATCCTGCTGGTTCTGGGACTCCTTTCGCTGTTGCTTCTGCTGGCCTTGGTCTTCGCGGTCACCAGCCGAAACGCCCAGATTGTCTCGGAGGCAAATACCGACCAGACCACGGCCGCATTGTACGCGAAGAGCGCAGTCTCCTCGGCAATACAGTCCCTCTTCTTCTTCCAAAACAAGGGAAATCTCCTGAAAAACAGCACCCTTCAGGGATATCTGCCTGACAACAATGGATTCCTCGACCAGGGGGAGGACGGCAGGGAATACTTCTACGGATCCGCGGGGACCAGCGATGCGGATGACTTCTTCGGCCTTCAGCCATACGTGGGATATGTGGGGGCGAATCCAAACTGGAAGGGTCTCTGCATCTATGGCGAAGTCTCCAAGGACGAAGCCGAGAGCGACGCCTTCAAACTGCAGCCAGGAGGCAAACCATACCAGTCAATCTACTACACCCACAAGGATGACACCTACGACGAATTCGGCGGGGAGGGAGATACCAGCCTCTATGGAATCTTCGCCGAGACAGCCTTGGGAAAACACTACAAGGAAAACTCGGAAATCGAGGACCTCTTCAAGACGGCGGGAGATAAACAGCTCCAGTTCAAGACGGCCATCGGGGGAGACGGAAGCATTGTGGGCCGCTACGGTTTCGTAGCCTTCAGCGAAGGGTCGAAGTTCGACCTCAACCGCATTGTCGCATCAAAGCTTGACGGCGATACCAACGAGCCATACGTCCCGTTTGTCGAAGACGGCAAGGTTTTGCCAGGCGATCCAGGCGACGATGTCTATTTCTACGACACGGACAATGAGTATGACAGTTCGTACGCGGTGATGGGATATGAATACGATGCCGACAATCGCGTTGAGAAACTCCGTGACGGCGGCAAGCTTGAGGAGGACAAGACAGTCCAGTACGGCCTCCATCCCCAGGAACTCCGCACGAAGCCGGCGTATTATGACGATGCGGCGCTCTACCGCAAGAAGAACGATGTCCCCCCCCGCTGGTTCACCTACGACCAGCTCCTGGAGGATACGGATGCCAAGGATGCCTTCGAGGATGACCTCTTTACCTTCTGCCTCTCCTCCGGCACGGAAGACCGGGAATACAGATTCAACGGCACTGGAGTGTCGGCCGCCGGTGAACACAGCCTGGAGGAAATGGAGGAGACCATCGACGGCATTGAGACCTCCACCCTCGGTGATAAGTGGAACGGCGCTTTCCGTGCCCTCAAGGCGAATATCTCCTATCCATGGGGAATCTACGAAAAGGGACCTGCCACGGGCTGCCTGGTCGGACCAACATGGAACGAAATAGGTAAAGCCTGCACTATGCTGTCAGCCACAGGTGACGGCGCAAACGAACTGAAGGCCAAGGCGGAACACTTCTTCAGTGAACACATCGGACTTGATTGCACAGATCCAATCTTCAAGGGAACGACAGGCACGGACACGGACCTCACCCCACAGGTCTTCGCAAATCTCGTGGACTTCTCGGACGAGGACAACGACCTGACATACGCGGCAGCGGCTCCGAACGGAGACAGACTCACGTTCTCGACCCCATCCATGACCGCCACGCATGAGCTGACACTGCCGCCATTTACTACGATTCCCGAACCTAAGTACTGCGGCAACGAGCGGGTTCCAGCAGTCATCGGAGCCTCCGTGACCTTCGACCAGGTGGGGAATTCCGTCCTCGTCAGAAATAATACCAGGGATTTGTACTACTGTTCTGGGACGGTGGACGGCGGAGCGATTACCTACAGGCCCACGGTCACCCTTACACTCCAGAATCCATTCAATACAGACCTGAATACCACGCAGAAATACCGCGTCATCGTCGAAGGCGAAATAGCCCCGATCTTCCTCGCAAAACAAGTGTGGGTCAACAGATTTGACGTGGGCTTCATCACAATCGTAATTCCCAACTATCGCGCAGCGATGAGAATCGGCAACGGCGGAATCTTCAATCCCGGAAGTCCTGCCTATGTGCCATGGAGTGCGGCTTCTGTCTTTATGAACACAGGCTACGGTCTTGGAGGAGACACATTGGAAAATACTCAGCGGACAGGCGCCGACATTAGTTCCTCGGTCAAGAATGCGCTGGACGCTCAGGGCTGGAGATTCCGGATGGACAAGGAGATGGATACTGCCGATGCCTGGGATGCTGGGCCACTCGAGGCCAAGACAATCGACATAGTCGGCGAAATCACCATCCCGATAGTCGGTCGCACAGATGGCACGACGGCGACTGTGGCAAACGACAACCACTACTACTACACAGGAACGGGGTATGCTGTCAAAATCAAGAAAATCATCGTCATGGCAAATGACGACAACTCCTCTTCCGCCTCCACATTGAGCGAGTTGGTCTACACAGGGGATAACACCGGGGACACGGGCAACGAGTGGCATGTGGCGGTAAGACAGGACGCCCCCGCCGCACTCCCAAACAACGAATCCTTCGCGTATGCCGCCCCAATCGCCAATCTCACAAGGGCGATTTGGGACGGTGTGTCCTGCAAGGATCCGCGCATGAACCACAATCACATCGCCTGGGAATGGTTCGGCGACAGCTCAAAGCCGAACTTTGACGCGGCCTTCTACAACGCCGACGGAAAAGAAGACGACGGTGGCACGATTGAAAAGGTTGCTGGTGGTGTCGCCAACCCCGCCAGGCGCCAGGGCCAAGCCCTGGCTCACGCCTGGGCTGTTCTTGAGACTTCGCTGAAGAACGACAATCCAGGCAGCGACAGGGACTGGGAGCCAGATTTCAACGTGTCCGCATCGCCCTACAGCCCCAACGGCAGCGGCACCATGAATTCGACTCTCTCGACGTACTTCATTCCAAACAATCCCATTACCTCCCTCTGGCAGCTCGGCGCAATCCACAGGGGCGAAATCGGCCAGACAATCAACCTTAAGAAGTTCTGCGAGTTTGGCGGTGATGACAAGATGACCCATCTCTACGAGGATGGTGATGCCTGGATCCTGGACTACCTGAAAATCTCCAGCCTCGACGCATACAACGGCATCCGGGGCAAGTTCAATCCAAACTGCTTCAATGCCGGCGCATACAGGTATCTCTTTGCGAACATCCCCGCCAACGAGGATGCCAACGATACGATGATCTACGCAAACGGATATCCGTCCGTGACTGTCAACCGCAACAGCTACTACAAGGATTTCATTGAACCTGGCTATACCGGCACTACCTTTGACCTGGAGTCCAACGTCTTCAAATTCAAGGATTTCGACAAGGGCGACTACGGCAGGGCGGCGGCGCAGGCCCAATCCTGGAGCCCCGTCCAGGCATTCTTCAATTTCGTGGACATCAACGGCTTCGGCAACGATGCAACCGCCGTCAGCGTCAAGTGCAACGACCGTGTCGCGGAGTCCCTGATTGGCTGCACCGCGGGGTTGCTTTCGACGCGCTATGAGACATACACCGTGGTGGCGGTCGGCCAGAAGCTCCAGTTCATCGTACGGGCGGATGAGCTTCCTCCCAGCGGCGATGCCCGTGATAATTTCCTCAAGCAACTTGTGAATCCGAAGAACATCAACGGCAACATCTACTCCATTCTGGGGACGCAGGTGCGCCTCGTGACGCTTGTGCGCGACTGTTGGTTCGGCAACATCAAGGTCGTGAAAACGCAGAACCTCTAAGTTTTAGGAACCCAATCCAATGAAGCGCAAATTTTTCACGCTTACGGAGCTCATGGTCGTAATCGCCATCATTGTCATCCTGGCGGGAATGCTCATCGGCGGCGCGGGATACGCAGGACGCCGCGCCGACGAGGCGGCCGCACGCACCGCCATCAGCAATCTCACGACCGCACTGGAGGCATTCCGCGCCCAGAACGGCTACTACCCGCTGTGCAGCGAAAAGAAGGAGGTCTCCTTCAAGATTCCGGAAACCGGCACAAACAAGGGAAACCTGATGCTTGTCCTGGGAACCTCTGAAAAGGAGTTCTTTGACAAGAAGACGGATGCCAGGAAGGGATTCATTGACATGCAAGTCACCGTATCCGACACCGTGGTGACGGAATACCTTGATCCCTGGGGCAACCCGTTCATCTACATGTGCCCGGGAAAGAACAACCCGAATTCCTTCGACCTCTGGTCCAAGGGTCCAAACGGAAAGGACTCCACCGAGGAGGAACGCGTAGACGACGTCACAAACTGGATACGAACCGAATAACGCACCCAATTCCTGAAATCAAAATCGAATACATACTTGAGACATACCGCCATGAAAAGACATGACTTCACACTGGTAGAATTGCTGATGGCGATTGGCATCATCGTCATCCTCGCGGCAATTTCCATTCCCACCGCGCTCAGCGCAATCAAGAAGGCGGAAACCGCCAAGGCGCAGGCCGAAATGACCGCCCTTGTCACCGCCCTCAAAAACTACGAGTCCACATACGGATTCCTGCCATTCCACTTCAGGAAGTCGTCGAATACCTCCCCCGCCACCGACGGTGAAGTCCAGCCAGGCGACTACTCGGACTTCATCAAGGTCCTCCAGGGCGAAAACCTCGATATTAAGGGCAGGAAGATGAACCCCCGGAAGCTTGCGTTCCTGGAAATCCAGGGAAATACAAAAGGCGAATACGAGGACCCATGGGGAAATGATTACACGGTTGTCATTGACGGTGACGGCGACGGCAAGATCATCCAGGAACTGGATGACTGGAAGTACTATCAGCTGAAGGTGGAGAAGGATTCCGACAACAAATACGCCCTCTACCAGTCCATTCTCATCATCTCCAAGGGGCCGGACGGCGAAATGGGGGACGACAAAGCCAGCCTGGCGAGGGACAATGTCCTCTCAATTCCGGTCATCTGGGACAAGTCCGAGGAGACATGGGTCATCAGCCACTAGGCTCCAAGGCGGAAGCAAAAGCACAGGGAATACGTAGATAATCAATCAACACGAATACAGAAAAAACTGGAGGTAATAACCATGAAAAACCATAAGACATTCACCTTGATTGAGTTGCTGACAGTGATTGCAATCATTGCAATCCTGGCGGGACTCCTGTTGCCGGCCGTTGCACGTGCAAGGGCCACTGCCCAGAAGACCGCCTGCTCCAATAACATGGGGCAGCTGGGAAAGGCGGAGATCATGTTCTCCAACGACAACAGGAACAAGACCGTCCCCGCGGAAAGCCACACGAAGAAATACAACTACATCTACAGCCTCTGGGACATCGTCGGGGAGAGCGAAAAAATATTCCTCTGCCCAGTCGATGTGAACGAGACAGAGCTCAAGACCGTCCTCGCGAAGAAGGATACCAATGAAGAGCTCCGCATGAGCTACCTCGTCAACGGCGAGCCAGGCGGGAAGGAATACGGAACACACTGGAGCTCCAACGATTCCGAGACCGACTACTCAAAGATGGTCAAGAGATGGCTGAACATCAGCGCCATCGAAAACCCCGCCAGCAAAATCAGCCTCGCGGAGAGGGCAACCACCGATGAAAAGTTCTCCATCGGGTATGTGAGCACCAAGACATTCAACTGGGATGGCGACGGAGAGAAGGCTGGTGATGACGGATTCAACATCGTCGCACACGGCAACACCGCCAACTACCTCTTCATGGACGGACATGTCGAGAACCACAACACCGAAGTGATCTCCGAATTGATTGACGACGGTGCCTGGACGAAGATTGTCAGAGAGTAACTCCCTGACCTGCAATAGGTTATAATAAAGAGAGCCGCGACTCCCTGAAGGAATCGCGGCTTTCTGGGTTTCATGGGGCAAGACTGGCATCCCCACCAGGATTCGAACCTAGGCCAAGTGTACCAAAAACACTTGTGCTACCATTACACCATGGGGACAATGGGCTTAATATATGCCCATCGGGGCGCGCTACGCGCAGAGAATCGACCGCAATCTCAATTCCCGCCTCCTGGCATGGGTGATTTGCGCCCGCCGGGCGTCCCGCAGCCACTCCGCGTTTTTTTCATCCAGTCTTCAAGGCATTCTGACTAACATGGTTCTTCTGGCATTTGGCGGCAACATGGGCGATGTCCAGCACGCCTTTCGCAAGGCGCTTTCGTTGCTTGCGGAGGCGGGCTTCCATGCGACGCGCGTTTCTTCGCCCTATCGCAACCCCGCCGTAGGCTGCGAGGAGGGCGCCCCCGACTTCACAAACTGGGTGGTGCTGGGCACATGGGAGGGGACGCCTGAGGAGTTGCTGGATGCCGTCCAGGAGGTGGAGGTGACACTGGGGCGCCCAAGGATCCATCCCCACTGGCATAGCCGCACAATGGATATCGACATCATCGAGTGCGACGGCGCGCTCCGCCAAACCGATCGCCTGGTGCTTCCCCATCCGCGCTGGCGCGAGCGGGACTATGTCCTCATCCCAATGTCGGAGATATTGTCGGAAGACGAGCGCCGGAGCATCGGGCTTCTATAGGAGCCGCGCCAGGAGCCCCCTGCAAATATTCCAGGGGATTTGCCATGTCAGCCGGGGATTGCCCGTGGCTAGCGTGGCTGTCGCAAAGACGACCAGCATATTCATAACCACAATCGCAATCCATGAGAGAAGCCTGCCGCAATACTGGAAGTCGCTCTGCCCATGTTTGATGGCTATGGCGGTCAGGACGATGTGGTATGCGAAGCACAGTCCGACCCAGGCGGCGCCACCCATCCAGAAGCCCCTCGGCAAATCGCCGGCGACGAGGGAGAGAAAAGCCAGGAGCCCCACCGAAAGCAGAAAATAGAATGGAATGAAGTAGGGCGCCAGCGCAATGAAGGCATTTGGCTCGGGAATCTCCATCGACCCGCGCGTCATCCCAAAACGGAAGGCGCCAGTCCTGCGGAACAACAGCTTCGCCGCCAGCCAATGGGTCAGCTCGTGTCCAAAGACATACAAGGGACGCAGCGGCATCCAGAAAAACACCGCCATGCCCGCCCCAAGCCCCCCTAGAAACCACCAGAGGAGAGGCGCGGGAATCCACCGCCACGGCAATTCCCAAAGTGAGAGCCCGCACAGAGCCCCCAGCCCCAGCCACAGGGGCAGCAGAAGGAGAAGAAGCCACCAGGAAAGCCCTTTGCGGGAACGCCGCCGACGTAGCTCCTTGTAGGCTAATTGCGCTGCATTACGGGTCAACACTTGGGAAAGACAGGAGGAAAAGGATGCGCCGAAGGGGATGTTGGGATGCGGAGGACACCTCGCCCTTGCATTTTAGCACGCGGTGTGCAGACGCCATTAAATTAACGTCTGTTTTCCATGCTACGGAGAGAGAATTGCATTTAGGAACAAGATGAACAACGTTGAACGCATAGAACTTTTCAAGACCTCCCTTCAGCCAGAGGCCCTCATGCCGGCCTTCCAGGAGCTTTTGGACGACAAGGCGGCGCTGGGCGCCCTTCTCCAGGAGGAGTTGTCCGGCTTTGCCTCCACCCCGTCCCGTCTTTCCGACGCATCGGAGCGGCGTCTCCTTTCGTGTCTGTTTCTGCTCTCCGGCATGGGTGGCTTCCAGGAGCTTTTCCCGACGGTTCTCGGGATTGTCCTGTCGAAGGAATTTGGCGAGAATGTCGGCCGTGACGAGTGGCTTTCCAGCGAGATTTCCCGTTTGCTGTGTGTTCTTTCTCCGGCGACCGGCGCGAAGGAGCACTTGCTGGCGCCGTTGCTGGATGCGTCCACTCCCCTGGTGATTTCCGAACAATTGCTTCTCACCCTTTCATGCAGGTGGATTTCCCGCCGTGACAATGACGAATCCTTCCTGGCGACCATGCGCCGGGTTTTGACGGAGATTCCCTCCTCCGCGGTCACCTTTGAGATTGCGATGGCGTTGATGGTGAATGCGGTTGCGGTTGGCGGCGATGCGCTGAAGCCCCAGGTCTACGCCTTCTACAAGGCCAACGAGGAATTGCTTTCGGACCGTCTTGCCGAAAAGACCCTCCAGAGCTTCTTTGACTTGGGCAAGCAACGCATCAAGAGCATGCTTTCCACGAACTATCTTGGAGGGTATGGCCCCCTGCCAGGAGAACTCGACCGGATGCTGAACTACGTCGATGCCTCGAAGGAGGAGGAGGAAGTGGCGGCAATGCGCACCCTGCCGCCAATCACCAGGGACGCGCCAAAGATCGGGCGGAACGACCCGTGCCCCTGCGGCAGCGGCAAGAAATACAAGAAGTGCTGCGGCAAGTAAACACCCACCCGGGCACGCACCCCTCCGGATGGGCGTGATTCCAACGAATTGACGAGATGGCAGATATGGACTACCTACAGGAGCTTTTTGCGGAACGCATCGGCGGCCGCATGTTCGGCAAGGACACCGCAATCTACAAGTTTGAGAAGATCAAGCGGGCAAAGCGCGCGGCGGTCGCCGCGCATCCCGAAATCCCGCTCATTGACATGGGGGTCGGGGAGCCTGACGAAATGGCGTTCCCGATGGTTGTGGAGGCGCTCCACGCCGAGGCCGCAAAGAAGGAGAACAGGTTCTACGCCGACAATGGATGCGCCGAATTCAAACAGGCCGTCGCCGACTATATGAAGGGGCTCTATGGCGTGGAACTGGACCCGGCCACTGAAATCAACCACTCGATGGGAAGCAAGTCCGCCTTGAGCCTCCTGCCTGTCTGCTTCATCAACCCAGGCGATGTCTCACTGATGACCTCCCCCGGCTATGGCGTCATGGGAACCTGGACACAGTATCTGGGCGGCCGCGTCGTGAAGATGCCCCTCACACGCGAAAATGGCTTCCTGCCCGACTTCTCCCAGGTCTCCGAGGAGGATCGCCGCGCCGCAAAGCTGGTCTACCTGAACTATCCCAACAACCCGACAGGCGCCGTCGCCACCCCCGAATTCTACGATGCCGCCATTGCCTTCGCAAAGGAGATACACGCGCTGTTGGTGATCGACGCCGCATACGCCCCCCTCAACTTCCGGGGAAAGCCCCTCAGCATCTTTTCGCGGCCAGGCGCAAAGGATGTCGCCGTGGAACTCCATTCGATGTCGAAGGGATTCAACATGACAGGGTGGCGGCTGGGCTGGGTCTGCGGCAATGCCTCCGCAGTCAAGGCGTTCGCGACTGTCAAGGACAACGCGGATTCGGGACAATTCCTCGCAATCCAGAAGGCGGCCGCACTCGCACTGCAGGCACAGGAGGAAATCACCCCGCGCATCAATGAAAAATACCTCCGAAGATTGACTGCACTGACAAATACACTCCGGAAACTCGGTTTCCAGGCGGAAATCCCCCAGGGTTCCTTCTATCTCTATGTCGGAATCCCAAAGGGAACCGCCGACGGAATGAAATTCGACAGCGCGGAGGAGTTCAGCCAGTGGCTAATCGCTGACAAGCTGATTTCCACAGTCCCATGGGATGACGCAGGACACTTTGTCAGGTTCTCCGCAACCTTCGAGGCCTCCGATGTCGAGGAGGAGGCAAAGGTCCTCCAGGAGGTCGAAAGACGCCTCGCCACATCGAAGTTCCTCTTCTAACCAACGACGACATGGCTGAATCCTGGCTATTCTGGAACGATACACCACACTCCCCGGCCTGGAATATGGCCGCAGACGAGGCGCTGCTCCAGAACGCCCCCGCCACGGGAACGCCACTGCTGCGATGCTACGCCTGGGACAGGCCGGCAGTCTCCATCGGATATGTCCAGCGACTCGACGCCGCACCGGAAGGCTTCGCCGCAGTACGGCGGCCGACAGGCGGCGGAATCGTCTACCACGACTACGATTTCACCTTCTCGGTGGCATTTCCAATGGGACATTGGCTGACAGGTCTGGACAGAACCCAAAGCTATAACTGGCTGAACCGCTCCCTTCAGGCCGCCCTTCAGACCCTGGGATTCCCGGCGGAACTCTCAGCCCGCGAAATCCCGCATTCAGTGGAACGGGCGACAATGGTCTGTTTCACAAATCCCACCAGATACGACCTGCTCCTGGAAGGGCGGAAGGTCGCGGGAAGCGCACAGCGCAGAACCTCGGACGGACTCCTCCACCAGGCCAGCCTGCACTTCGGAAAGCCACTTCCAATGCCCAGGGAAGCCATGACGGGCGCACTCGTCATGGCACTGGGAACGGTCATGGAGGTCTCGATGGAGGATTTCTCCCCAAGCCAGACCCTCCTGGACGAAATCACACGCCTCGTAGACACAAAATACGGCACAGATGCCTGGAACAACTTGCGATAACGAATACACGAAACCAGCCTCCGAGGGAATCGTCCGGGAATACGGACCACAGCCAATAGGAGACATCCTGGCTGCGCGGGGACTCACCAACCACCAGGTCGTCGCCGCGTCCACAGAACAGCTGACCCACAAGATGATGGCAAAAGCGTGCCGTGGACGCTACCTCTCCCCAAAGGTGAGGCAGAAGATCCTGCGCGCCGTCAACAAGGCCTCAGGGGAATCCTACACCCTCTCGCAGCTCTTCAACTACTGATTTTGGGAAAGGAGAGAGTTTGGAGAGCGCCCGCAGCGGGTTTCGCATTCGCTCCACCCCTCTTCCCGTGAAAAAGGGGCGGCCGACTTCATATAAAACGGGAGGAATGTTGAGATCATGAAGCTAATCATTTCCAGTGGTGGAACAGGAGGGCACTTTTACCCCGGTCTTTCGATTGCGCGGGAGGTAGTCTCGCAGGGCGGCAGCGTGGTCTTCCTGGTATCTGGCCAGCAGGCCTCCGACCAGCGTGCCATCGCGGAGTCCTACGGCCTTCAGGTCCGCACCATCCCCAGCGTCCGCATGCCCCGGAATCCGTGGCAGTTGCTGTTGTTCCCCTTCAGGTTTATTGCCTGCTGCCGCGCCATCAGGAAGATTTACCGCGAATTGGACGCGGACGCACTCTTGAGCATGGGGTCATTCACTTCTGTGGCACCCTGTTGGAGCTGGCCCCGCGGAAGGAAGCCGCTGATTCTCCACGAGGGCAATACCTTCATGGGGCAGGCAAACCGCGTCTTCGCGAAGGATGCGGCAGCCATTGCCCTCACACTGCCCCTGTGCAATCCCTCGCAGCTCAAGGGACGACCCTCGCGGATTGCAGGGATGCCCTTGCGGGAGGAACTCCTGGAGGCCGCGAAGACGGGGCTGTCGGAAGAGGAACGAGGCGGAATCCTCGCGGAGTTCGGACTCTCCGGCCATCGACGCACGCTGCTGGTCTTCGGAGGAAGCCAGGGCGCCCGCGCCATCATCTCCCTGCTGACTTCAACACTCCCCCTGATGAAGGCACTCGCGTCACGCCTTCAGCTGATTGTCCTGACAGGCAGCGATGACAATTCGGCGCTGGAGGATGCGTGCAGGGAGAGCGGAATTCCCGCGCGAATCGTGAAGAAGGACCTCGCCATCCAACGATGCTACCAGGTCGCGGATGCCGTCCTATGCCGCGCAGGCGCCTCGAGCATCTGCGAGTTGGCACTCTTCAGGAAGACGGCGATGCTCATGCCGTTGCCGACGGCAAAGGACAACCACCAATTCTACAACGCCAAGACTCTCGCCGATGCCGGCGCGGCACGGCTGCTGGTGCAGTCGGAGACGACTCCCGACGTCCTTGCAAAGGTCATTGAAGACTGGGTGGACGGCACGGGGGCGTGGGGCGCCCTTGGCGAAAAGATCGGCGACTTCGCCCACCCGGATGCGACCCGCGAGGTGGTGCGTCTGATAAATGACGCCATTGCAGGGAGGACCGACTCTTGAAGAAGCCTCTCCCGGAGACTGACCTTGCCCGCGAACGGTCGATTCTCGCATACGACCCCGCAATGGGGGGATTTCTGAAGTTCCTCCGGAATGAAAAGGATGCCTCCCCGAATACCATCGAGGGATATTTGCAGGATGTTGCGCAGTTCCTCCAGGCGACTCCGCGCATTGCGCCGCCGGAAGAGGGTGGCGCCTGCGCCTGGCGCGAGGTGACCGTCCAGGATGCGCGCCACTTTGTGGCGGGGCTCTCCGCCGCCGGCATCAAGGCCACCTCCGTCAGCCGAAAGCTCTCGTCCCTGCGCTCCTTCTACCGTTTCCAGTTGCGGGAAGGTCTCGCCACCCAGGATCCATTCCAGTTCATACGGGGACCGAAGAAGGCGAAGCTGCTGCCGGTAGTCCTTTCGGTGGAGGAGGTGTCGCTCCTTCTGGAAACCCCTGTGCGCTACTGGAACGACCGCGCCGCCGCAACCACCGAAAATCCCGCACACGGAGACCCGCGCTTCCTCGGGGCAAGGGACCGCGCGCTGCTGGAAATCATCTATTCGGGAGGACTCCGAATCTCCGAGGCAATCGGACTGAACCTGGGGGATATCGACTACTCAAGGGGAGTCTTCCTCGTCCGTGGGAAAGGACGCAAGGAGCGCATCTGCATGCTCGGGGAACCCGCACAGCGCGCCCTGAGGGAGTATCTGTCAATCCGACAGGAAAACGGATTCACCGACACCGCCCCCACATCCCCGCTCTTCCTGAACATCTACGGGGAACGGGTGACAACACGCACGGCGCAACGACTCTTCGAAAGGTATGTGGCATACGCAGGACTCCCCCCGGAGACTACACCACATAAACTCAGGCACTCATTCGCAACTCATCTCCTCACCGCAGGGGCAGACCTGAGAACGGTCCAGGAAATGCTGGGCCATAGCAGACTGGCAACTACGCAGATTTATACCCATATCGATATCTCGCAGCTTGTCGAAATATACGCCAAAGCACATCCCTCCCTCTAGGGGAAACAAATTGCTATAACCACGAAATACACGAAATACACGAAAAGAAAAAACAGAACCACTAATGGACACGAATGGGGGGGTGAACCACGAAACACACGAAAGGAAAAATCAGAACCACGAATGGACACGAATGGACACGAATGGATTAGTATGAACCACGAAACACACGAAATACACGAAAAGAAAAAACAGAACCACTAACGGACACTAACGGACACTAATGGACACTAATGCCTCCGCCTGTTGGCAGCACCTTCATTTGCCAGGTGGTGAACGACGAATCGCACAGCGGTGGCAGGGTATTAGGCGCGGGAGGTAATTCGGACCTCGCTGGGGGGGCGCACTCTACGGCGGGGAATCCCGACTCCAGCTTCCTTCTCCGGCTTTCTGCAATTGGAGGGTGGGGGCAGGAGGGGTTATAGTACGCGGTTGCCTTGAACCGTCCGAGTTTTATCCAGGGGAAGTTTATTTTTCCATGCCGTCGAAGAAAACGAATTCCAAGAGTGCCTTGCTTACGCGGATATTGTCTGAAGTCCTGGGGGCGATAGCCCGTCCAGCGACGATAAGCGACATAACGAATGTCATCCTTTTGCTGGGGCATGGGGACTTTGAATCCTTCAGCCGTCTTTCCGTAGGCGAGGTCGAGTCCCTTTTGCAGCCATTGCTCCAGTCGGGGGAGGTGCGTGAAGTAGGCGGTGCGCAGCTTCAGAGCCGCGCCTGGAGTTCGGACGAATTGCGGGGGCTCTTTGCCCGTCCGGAGTACCAGCCCCTGCCCGAGGCGATCTCCCGCGCCCTTCCCATGGTGGGCACCCACGGGGAGACCGACATCGAGAACCTCCGGCGGGACATCAGGAATGCGTTCTTCAGTGAGAATGCGGGTTTCCTGAATGCGGTCCTGCTGGTCATGCGCGACTCATTCCCCAACGAGTATGCGAGCGGGGATAGCTTTGACTTTCTCTTTGACGAGCCGGAGGAGTGGCTTCTCTCGCTTCCGGAATCCTTTCTGGCCGTCTGTGCCTGGAAACTACTGCCGTCGGCGATGCTCTCCCTGCGCCCGGTCCACAACCTCGCGGAGCGATTCTACGCCTTGTCCGAGAATGCCCAGCCCATGGCCATCAGCTCGATGCTGGACTATGCGATTCTCTGCGGCGACTGGGCGGTAATCCCGGGGCTGATGCGGCGGCTGCCACAGGGACGAACCCCCAGGATGCTGCGACTGGCATGGATACGGTTCCTGCAAGGACGGGACGAGGAGGCTATCGGAATCTTCCGGGACGCACTGGAACTGCTGCGGCGCCACGAACGGACCCACGACGGATATTTCCGGACGATCGGCGGCGTCTTCGCAATCCTGGCGTTGCTGCGGGAGGGCACTCCCGCGTCGCTGCAGCTTGCGAATATCTACAACGCGTCCGCACTGCGCAACGACACACCGCACACGCTCGTCTACCAGCTCCTGGAACCTGTGGTACGGATGAAGACAAATCCCGAGCTGCCGCCAGTGAATCCTATATGGCGCCCCGATGGACGCCTCAACAACCTCCTCGCGTGCTTTGCGCAGTATTGGCTGACTGGCACGCTGGACGGAGGACAGCGGCTTCTGCTTGACAATGCGTTGCAGGCGGCTCGCCAGGGCGGCTACAATTGGCTGGCGGAGGAGGGTGACGAATTGCAGCTGCGCCTCCAGAGCCAGGGGCTGAAATTCAACCGCTGGCACGATCTCTCGGGCAAGCTCCCGTTCTTCCTTGACTGCATCCTGACCAAGAACAGCTGGATTGACAGGTATTCGAAGCTGGAGAAGACCCTTGAGGAGCTCCCGCAGAAGAATCCGGCACGCATCGTGTGGAACATCAACGCGGAACAGAATTCACGCGGAATCCTCACTGCAAAGCCCATCGAGCAGCATGCCAGCAAGAATGGAAAGTGGACAAAGGGGCGCAGGTATGCCGGCTACAGGGAAAGGGACTTCGGAGCCGTCACCCTCGACCCGGAAAACCCGCTCTTCGAACTTTCGCAGACGCAGCTCACCCCGCAGGACAAGTTCGCCTGCGATGTCCTCCGCGAGGCGGAGGCGGTGCTCAAGGTGCATCCCGACGCCGCGCCAGTCGTCTGGAGCAAGGTCATCCAGGCGCTTGTGGGTCATCCGAGGCTCTTCCTTGAAGGAGGGGACGGGCAAATCCTCATCTGCCGTGAAAGCGACCCCGCAATCTTCATCACCAGGCTGGAGGACGCACTCCAGTACCGCATCTACCCGGAGTCCTCCGAGGGCGAGGAGTGCGTTGTGCGCCTGGAACGGGGCGACCAGGTGATTGTGTACCGTTTCCCCCCCGCCATGCGCCAGCTGCGTCGCCTCCTTTCAGGCGACTTCCGCATTCCCGATGTGGAATCCCCAGAGAACAAGAAGATTCTCGAGAACCTGATCCGCAACTTCAGGATTGTCTCCGACACCCCATTGCCCGGCGTGGACCTGCCCGCACATCCCACGGATCCAGTCCCGTTCCTGCAACTGATTCCCCGGGAACGGGGACTGCGCGCCGAACTGATGGTGCGCCCGTTCGGACAGGAAGGACGATACTACCAGCCCGGGGAAGGACCCTGCGAACTCATCTGCCAGGAACGGGGCAATCCAAGACGAATGGTGCGCAACATGGACGAGGAGCTCCAGATGGCCGCAGACTTGGTGGAGGCGTGTCCGAGGCTCGGAGCCACACACCAGGAAAAACCCTGGCAGTGGAGCTTCGAAGGACTCGCATGCTACGAACTCACCCTGCAATTGCGGGGACTGATGGACAAGTGCCGCGTCCAGTGGCCCTCCGACCAGAAGTTCGTCTGCCACAGGACACTCTCAATGAGCAATGTCTCGTTGCATACGCAAAGCTATCTCTCGTGGTTCTCCGTGGACGGGGAGGTCAAGCTCGACGACTCCGAGGGCACCGCCAGCCTGGCAGACCTCATCCAGGCAGTGGTTGACAAAAAACACTTCGTCTCGCTCTCGGACGGACAGGTCGTCGCCCTCTCCGAGTCGCTTCGCAAGCGCCTGGAGGATCTCAGCTATCTTGGCGAGCTGGCCAAGGGCCGCGGCAGCGGCCAGGCGGGGCGCTTCTCGCTGCGCGTCTGCCAGTTCCTCCTGCCTTTCCTTGGCGAGAGCATCTCCGACTTCCCAGGGGCGGAACTGCCCCCCGAGTCCAACCAGTGGATTCAGAAATACAACGACGCCATGCAGGAGACTCCCCCCGTCCCCTCGGAGCTCAAGGCGACACTGCGCCCCTATCAGGAGGAGGGATACCTCTGGCTGTCGCGGCTTGACAAGGCCGGCGCAGGAGCATGCCTCGCCGACGACATGGGACTTGGAAAGACCGTGCAGGCAATCGCCCTGATTCTGGCCCGCGCCGACGAGGGGCCGACCCTGATTGTTGCGCCTACGTCGGTCTGCGCCAACTGGAAGGCGGAATTCCAGAAGTTCGCCCCGTCGCTGAACTGCGAGGTCTTCGGCCCCGGCGACCGCGCCCAGGTGTTGAACAAGCTTGGCCCCCGCCACGTCCTCATCGCGAGCTACGGGCTTCTGCAGAGCGAACAGCAGGCCTTCAAGAAGATAAAGTGGCGCATCGCCGTGCTTGATGAGGCGCAGGCAATCAAGAACGCCCATGCGAAGCGCTCGCAGGCCGCCCTGGAAATCCACGCCGCCTTCCGCGTTGTCACCACAGGCACTCCGATTGAGAACAACCTGAGCGAGCTCTGGAGCATCTTCAATTTCATCATTCCAGGCCTCCTGGGTTCCCGCGAGGGCTTCCAGCGCCGTTTTGCGGCCGCCATCGAACACGACAACAGCCAGGACGCCCTAAAGAGCCTCCGCGGAATCGTCAGCCCGTTCATGCTGCGCCGCCGCAAGGACCAGGTTCTCAACGACCTGCCGCCAAAGGAGGAGATCTACTATCCCGTCGAAATCTCCCCCGACGAACGCGCATTCTACGACAACCTGCGCAAGAAGATTCTGGCGGATCTGGAGTCCCACGACGAGTCGGAGGGACAGCGCCACATCCGCGTGCTTGCGGGCATCATGAAGCTGCGCCTGGCAGTCGACCACCCGCGCCTCGTGGCCGGAGGCGAAGCACTCCACGGGTCAAAGCTGGACGCATTCCTGGAATTGCTGCGCCGAATCCTCCAGAGCAACCACAAGGTGCTTGTATTCAGCCAGTTCGTCAAATTCCTGGATATTGTCCGCGAAACTCTGGACTCGGAGGGCATTTCCTACGAGTATCTTGACGGCGCCAGGACTCCGAAGGAGCGCGCGGCCTCCGTGGAGAATTTCCAGAACGGGGACGTGCCCGTCTTCCTGATAAGCCTGAAGGCGGGCGGCCTTGGTCTCAATCTCACTCAGGCCGACTACGTTATCCATCTTGACTCATGGTGGAATCCAGCCGTGGAGGACCAGGCCTCCGACCGCGCACACAGGCTCGGGCAGCGCAAGAAGGTCACCATCTACCACCTGCAGGCAATCAATACGATCGAGGACAAGGTCAAGGCGCTGCACCAGCGAAAGCGGGGGCTCGCAGACAACATCCTCTCCGAAACCGACACCATCGAGACGCTGCCCCTGGAGGAACTCCTTAGGCTGATTAAGTAGGGAGAAGGGAGGATAAGTAGGGAGGAGGGAGGAGAGGGTAGAAAGTAGTGCGTGGCTGGCGCGCTTGAGCGCGCCTCGCATGGCGAATGCCATGCTCAAACTAAAGCCCACTGCAAAGTGACCACGCACTACCCTCTCCTTTCTTCTCCCTACTCTCTACTTTGGAAGCCCACTGCAAAGTGACCACGCACTACCTTCTCCCCTCTTCTCCCTACTCTCTACTTCCATGTCCCCAATCATTGCAATGGATTTTGACGGCGTGATCTGCGACTCCGCCCCCGAGAATGCGGCCACCGCCTGGCGATGCTGCTGCCGTCTCTGGCCGGAGCGCTTTTTGATGCCAATGCCCGCCGAACAGCCCGCACGCTTCTGCGGTGAGCTGCGTCCATATATGGAGACAGGCTGGCAGTCGATCATGCAGACGTACGGCCTCTGGAAGGGTGTCCCGCTGGAGGAACTGACCTCGGGACTCGCCGAAACCCTGCCGAAGCTCCTGGAGGAGACTGGGCAGACAGTCGCCTCGCTCAAGGCGCTCTTCGGAGCCGAGCGTGACGCATGGCTCCGCCAGGATGCGGAGGGCTGGTACTCGTACAACGCATTCTACGATGGCGTCAGGGAGGGGCTCGCAAGGCTCATGGCCGACCGCCGCGTCGTAATCCTCACGACGAAGGAGGGGAGGTTTGTGGAGCATCTGATGTCCCGCGAGGGAATCGACTTCCCCGTTGACGACATCTATGGCCTGGAGCGCATCCATAACAAGGAGACGACCCTGAAGGAGCTTCTGGGGCTTGGAGCGCTGGCGTTCATCGAAGACCGCCTTGCGACGCTTGAGCGGGTGGCGGCGCTTCCCGAACTGGATTCGGTGAAGCTCTGCTTTGCGCCTTGGGGCTATACGACCCCGGCCCAAGTCGTCGCCGCCAGGGCCAATCCCCGTGTCACAGTGATTGAGTCGCCTCTCCAGTTCAACATGATACCCTGAAGATGACCCTCTTCCGCGCAATATCCTTCCTGATGGCGATGCTCGTCCTGGGCATCGGCGTCCTTTGCGGCTTCGCACTCCCAAAGGCTCCCGCATTGGCGACGCGCATTCCGCGGCTCCGCCTGCCTGGCGCACTCCTGGGAACCGCGCTTCTGGCATATTGCGCATACGAGGGCGCGCTCATGCTTCCCGGAACACGCTGGGGGCAGCTCTTCTGGGCGCTGGTGCCCGTCACCGCGTTCCTCTGCTGGTATTTCATGGACTTCCTGATGGCCCGCGCCCTTGGGGGGCTTCTGGTCATCATCGCCAACTTCCTCATCCAGAGTGCCTTCGGCGCATACTGCGGGTGCCGTCCCCTCTATGCATCCGTGGCATTGGCCTGGGGTGTGGCGGGCACCCTCCTCATCGCATGGCCCTGGTGGTTCCGGGATGTGCTGACCGCATGCTCCAGGCACCTCGCCTGGAGAATCGCGCTGCTGCTGGTTTCGGTCTTCTCCTGCATCGTCTTTTTCGTGCTCCCGCTGATGGTGGCCGACTAGGCCCCGCCATAGTCCTTCGTCCTCAAAACTTCCTGCTGCCGTGGTGCTTCTCTACAACATCCTGTTTCCCCTTCTGGTGCTGGTGTACCTGCCCTTCTATGCGGTGCATGTCATCCGCAGGGGTGGTTTGACGGTGGATTTCTGGGAGCGGTTCGGCTTCTTTCCCGCCGCCGTGAAGGCCCGTCTTCGCGGGTTGCCCCGCCGTCCCGTCTGGGTGCATGCGGTTTCGGTGGGGGAGGCAGTCGAGGCGATTTCGATTATAAAGTCATGGCTGGAGCGCCATCCCGACGAGGAATTCGTCTTCTCCTGCGGCACATCCACGGGCTTTGCGACTGCGGTGGCGAAGCTTCCTGCGAAGGTGGTCTCGATCTACTGTCCCCTTGACTGCTGGTGGATGGTCAGGCACGCCTACGCCTTGATTCGCCCCCGCCTGGTGGCAATCCTCGAGGTGGAAATCTGGCCGAACCTGATTCTCCAGGCATCCAAGTGGGATGCCCGCCTTGTCATGGTGAACGGCAGGCTCTCCGACAAGTCAAGCCAGGGGTATGCGAGATGGGTTTTTTTCTTCAGGCGGCTCTTCGGCGCATACGACGCGCTCTGCGTCCAGACCCCGGAGGATTGCGCCCGCCTGGAGCATGTCATAGGCGAGGATCCGAGGATTCACGTAGTGGGGACTGTGAAGTTCGACCAGGTCGCGGACGGGCAGGGGGCATCCGTGGAGGAGGCTCTCGAGAAGGCTTTTGGACCACGGGACTGGAAACTCTTCTGCGTGGGAAGCACACACCCGGGCGAGGAGGACCTCGTCTGCCGCGAATACGCACGGGCGCTTGTGACACAGCCATCCTGGAGGATGGCGCTGGTGCCGCGCCATGCCGAACGGGGCGCCGAGGTGGCGCGAATCCTTGACATGTACCACCTGCCATGGCAGTCGGTGGCGCCAATCCCTGGAACAAACCCCGCACCCGACGGAAGGTGCCAGGTGCTCCTCGTCAATACCACGGGACAATTGATGAGCTACTACCGCGCCGCAGACCTCTGCTATGTCGGAAAGTCCCTGGCTGGACAGACGGGAGGACACAATATCATCGAACCCGCCATCTTCGGAAAGGCAATTGTCTACGGCGCACACATGGAGAACTTCCGGCAGGTGGACGAACTCTTCCGGCAGGAGGAGGCCGCCGTAGTCGTCTCCTCGGATAATCTCCTCTTCCCGACTATACAGGGACTTATGGCGGACGAAGAACGCCGCGGGGAACTTGGGCGGCGAGCCAGACGGCTGGTGGAAGAACACAGGGGCGCAATTGCAAGGACGCTCGACATCGTCGATGCGCTATAGGCTGCGACGGGGCAGGTGATGGCCGAGCCACTTCCAATCCAGGAGATACGCGAAGCGTTCCTTGGCGCGATGAGGCAGCCGGGGGGAAGGTGCGTCGTCACGGCGCCGACAGGAAGCGGAAAGTCGACCCAGGTCCCCAAGTGGCTCCTGGAATGCGTCCCCGCCGCGCAGAAGGTGCTCGTCCTGCAGCCACGGCGCCTCGCCGCGAGAATGCTCGCCGAGAGAGTCGCATGGGAACTTGGTGAAAAGACGGGCGCCACCGTCGGCTACATCACAAGATATGAACGGGCGGTCTCCGACGCAACGCGGATTGTCTTCATAACGGAGGGGATATTAACACGTATCTTGTTGAATCCCAGTGAGTTATGCGATTGCGGGGCAATTGTCTTCGACGAATTCCACGAGCGCACTCTCAATGCGGACCTTGGGCTTGCCATGGCGCGGAGCCTCCAGGCCGGTTCACTCGGGGAGTTGCGCCTGGCCGTAATGAGCGCCACCCTGGACGCGGCCCGGGTCTCCGAGTATCTTTCCGGCTGTCCGGTTCTGTGTTCGGATGGCCGCATCCACCCTGTCGAGATATCCTATACAAGGCGTTCGGAGATGCGGAATCTCTACCAGGCGGTTGCGGACGGACTCCGCGACCTGCTTGATTCCGGGCGACCTGGCGACATCCTCGTATTCCTTCCTGGCGCGGGGGAGATTCGCCATGCGGCCGAGGAACTTCAGCGCACCCGCTACGGGGAACGCCTCGCCGTGCTGCCCCTTTACGGCGAAATGTCCTCGGAGGCGCAGCGCCAGGTGATGTCCCCCTCCCCCTTCAGGAAGGTGATTCTCGCGACCAACATTGCCGAGACAAGCCTCACTATTCCCGGGGTCAGGATGGTGATTGACAGCGGGCTGGCGAAAATCAGCCGCTACGACGGGCAGCACGGGGTCGACATCCTGGAGACACTCCCGATTTCGGCGGATTCCGCCCAGCAGCGGGCAGGACGGGCAGGACGGGAGGCCCCTGGGCTATGCCGACGCCTCTGGAGCCAGCTGGAACAGGACCACCGGGCACCGCATACGCCTCCGGAAATCCGGCGACTGGACCTCGCGGACGCCATCCTGAACGTCCACTGCTATGGATACCGCGACGACCGCGAGTTCCCCTGGTTCGAGGCTCCTCCCCAAAAGGGCGCCGACTCCGCCAGAACCCTCCTTGTCAATCTCGGAATGCTTTCCGAATCGGGGGAGGTGACGCCCACCGGGTGGGCCGCCAGGAGCTATCCGACACACCCCCGCCTTGCCCTCATGCTGCATCTTGGTGCAGCCCGTGGCGTCTTCGAGGAGGCATGCGGCGCAGCGGCCATCCTTGGCGGCCGTCCGCTGATGCAGCGGCATGGCGCCTCCGAGGCGCTGACCCGCCTTCGCAACTCCCACCGCAGGGAGTCCCGTGCCGCCTCCGCTCCCGAGTCCGACTTCCTCGCCCAGCTGTCGCTGATTCGCCAGGCACGTGCGGCCCACTTTGACGTGGATGCCTGCAACCGCCTGGGAGTTCTCTCCACCGCCGCCCGGGAGATCTCCGGCGAGTGGGATGCGTTCCTGCGCATGAAGCCCCGCACCTGCGCTCCACGGGCGGCCTCCCCGGCCACCGAACTGGCCAGAGTCCTCCTGGAATGCTTCCCGGACAGGCTGGCACGGCGGCTGGACACGGGAACCCTGAACTGCGAACTCCAGGAGCGAAGAAGCGCGGTCCTCTCCGACGCGTCACTCGTCCGCGAGGAACCACTCTTCATCGCCGCCTCGATGCGGCAGGTCGCCGCCGCAAAGACCCCGGGAACCACAACGGAACTATCGCTCGCATCGGGAATCCGGGAGGAGTGGCTCTGGGAAAGGTATCCGGACAGGCTTGTCGAGACGGACGAGACAATCTGGGACGGCGTCCGCCAGCAGGTCCTGCGCCGCCGCACCCTTGCGTGCCTCGGGGTTGTCCTCGAGGAGTCCACGCGCAACGACCCGGACCCCGGAAAGGCGGCCGCGCTTCTGCACCAGGAGATTTCCTCCTCGAACAACATGCCGTTGCTGGGGTGGGACGACTCCTGCGAGGCCTGGTGCAACCGGGTCAGGTTCCTCAGGGGGGCGATGCCGTCCCTGGAACTGCCGGAATACAATGAGGAAGAGTGTGACGAAATCCGTCGGCAAATGTGCCAGGGAGAGACAAAGTACTCATCTGTACGCAACAAGCCCGCGCTGCCCTTCCTCCAGGGGTTGCTGACGCCTGAGCAGCGCGCCGCCGTCGACCGGCTTGCCCCCGCAAGCCTGCCGCTGCCACGCAACCGGAAGCTGCGCATCGAATACCATCCTGGACAGCCGCCAAAGGGCAGGGCGAAGTTGCAGGAACTCTACGACATGAATGGCCCGATGGCAGTGGCCGGGGGCAAAATCCCCGTGCTTCTGGACATCCTGGGGCCAAACTACCGGACTTTGCAAATCACCGACGACCTTCCCAGGTTCTGGGAGGTCCACTATCCCTCAATCAAGTCACAGCTGCAACGACGATACCCCAAACACGAATGGCGATGATCTACTTTGATGAAAACCAGAAAATCTTCCGTATTGACGCGGGCGCTTCCAGCTATGCGATGCAGGTGGACCCATACGGTCGCCTGAAGCACCTCTACTGGGGACCGCAATTGGATTCGATGGATTTGGCGTATCTCGCGCAGGCGCCCACACTCCCGTTCATTCCGGAGGAATTCGATCCCGGCAAATGCCAGTCGCCACGCCCCGCCGAGAGCTGGGAGTTCGCGCCGAATGACCTGGGAACCTACTCCCCTGCATCGGCAATCGTCCGCAACGCCGCCGGAAATACGGTCACCGACCCACACTATGTCTCTCATCGCATCTACGCGGGAAAACACCCGCTCCAGGGACTTCCGTCCTCGAAAATCCAGAGTGACGAGGAGGCGACCACCCTCGAAATCCTAATGGTCGACAATGTGACCCAGATGGAGTTCACCCTGGTGTACACAGCCTTCAAGGAGTTGTCTGTCATCGCGCGGTCAATGCGCATCGCAAACAGGGGAGACGCGCCAGTGGAACTCCTCAAGGCGTCGTCCCTCTTCATGGATTTTGCGCCGGAGGAGCTGGATTTCTGCTATTTCGACGGAATGTGGGGCAAGGAGAGGTGCTTCCACCGCGAGCGCCTGGAGGGAGGCACCAAGGTCGTCGGAACGACACGCGGCTTCTCCAGCCACGCCATGAATCCAAATGTCCTCATCTGCGAACAGAAGGCCAGCGAGACGGCCGGCCGCGCCTACGGCGCCCTCCTCGTCTACAGCGGACGCTGGGCCGCCGAGGTTGACCGCAACCCCTTCTACCGCACCCGCCTCAACCTGGGAATCAACCCTGACGGGTTCCTCTGGCACCTTGAGCCAGGCGAGGAGTTCCAGACCCCGGAGGCGCTCCAGGCATTCTCGGACGCAGGATTCGGGGCGCTTTCACGCACCTGGCACGATTTCTTCCGCAGGCACATCATCCCAAGACAGTGGGTCGGGACTCCGCGCCCGCTGCTCGTCAACAACTGGGAGGGAATGAGCTTCCATTTCACAAAGGAAAAACTCCTCGACCTGGCACGCCTCGCAAAGAAGCTCGGCATCGAAATGCTGGTGCTGGACGACGGATGGTTCGGAGAAAAACGGGATGACGACAGGCATAGCCTCGGCGACTGGCAGCCCAACGAAAGGAAGCTCTCCGGAACTATCCGCCAGCTTTCCGACGCAATCCATGCCGAAGGCATGAAGTTCGGACTCTGGTTCGAACCGGAAATGGTCTCGCGGGACAGCAATCTCTTCCGCGCACACCCGGACTGGGCAATCCAATGCCCGTCCCGCGATATGTCCTATATACGCTACCAGTATATGCTGGACTTCTCGCGCCCCGAGGTCGTCGACCACATCTACAACGAAATCAGCGCCACCATCGAGGCCGCCAATATGGACTACATGAAGTGGGACGCAAACCGCGAGATGACCGAGGTGGGTTCCCTCGCGTGGCCGCCGGAACGGCAGGGCGAAATCGCACACAGGTATATACTCGGAGTCTATGACCTCTACTCGAGAATCACAAAGCGATTCCCGAATATGCTCATCGAGGGATGCTCCGCAGGAGGCGGCAGGTTCGACGCGGGAATCCTCTGCTTCTCCCCGCAAATCTGGACCTCCGATATCACGGACGCATTGGACAGAATCAAGATCCAATACGGCACCTCCTTCGCGTATCCATGCTCCACAATGGGCGCGCATGTCACGAAAAACAAGTACGGCAGCAGGCACGTCTCCGTCGAAACACGGGCCGCAGTCGCATTCGCCGGCACCTTCGGATATGAACTGAATCTCGACGAAATGCCACAGGAAGAACTGGATAAGATCCCGGGACAGTGCGAATTCTTCAGAAAATACCACCACATCGTCGACAACGGAGACTACTACAGGCTCTCAAGCCCATACGAGGACAATCTGGTGGCGTGGATGCATCTCGCAAAGGACAAGTCGGAACTCCTCCTCACTGCCGTCATCACCCAAATCGACTGGGCTTTCACCGGCAAGACCATCCGGCTCCCGGACCTCGATGAAAATGCAACATACACCGACGGAGTACATACCTGGTCGGGAAGAACACTCACACAGGCAGGATACCACATCCCACAGATGCCTATCGATGACATGGTAAGCCACATGACAAGACTGTGGAGGATCCAATAGAATAGCAAGAAGCCAGGACAATGCGTAACATGCTGTAAATCAGTATGTTACGCATTATGCTTCCCCTCCCTTCCCTCTGCCCCCTCTCAACACGCCTCGCGCGGAGCTTCTGCCGCGCGAGGCGCGCTCAAGCGCGCCGACCACGCACTGCCCTCTTCTTTCTTCTCCCTACCCCCTACCCTAACGGCCGCCCACTGCAAAGTGTCCACGCACTGCCCTCTTCTTTCTTCTCCCTCCTCCCTATGAAAGAAGATATTCGTGTCCATTCGTGGTTCTCCCTTCAATGGACGCGCGTCGCTTCTGCCGCGCGGGCGCGCTCAAGCGCACCAACCACGCACTGCCCTCTCCTTTCTTCTCCCTCCTCCCTATAAAAGAAGTTATTCGTGTCCATTCGTGGTTCTTCCTTCAATGGACGCGCGGGCTTCTGCCGCGCGGGCGCGCTCAAGCGCGCCGACCACGCACTACCCTCTTCTTTCTTCTCCCTACCCCCTACCCCCAAATTTTTCAGTATGACTTGAAAAATTTGGGGGTTTGGTTATTTTATGTGGGCTGACGGAAAAAGGGGATTCAAGAGCCTCTTTTCCTGTCGGGAAAATCCCTGGTGGGTTACCCAAGCGGTCAACGGGGGCAGACTGTAAATCTGCTAGCTTTGCTTTCCATGGTCCGAATCCATGACCCACCACCACTTTCAGGAGACCTGCGATTTTTCAGTCGCGGGTCTTTTTTTTATGCTTGTAACCATCCGTCTAGAAAGGGTTTTGCGATATAGAGTACTGCCATCTGTCCCGCGAGGAGTGTTTTGTCGGCAATTTCACCCACATCCATCTGTGTCGCATGAGCAAGATTCCCTACGTGAAATACAGGCGTCCGAACGCGCATCAATCCTGCAGTGAGTCTGGGAGGCGTTTTCTTTTGCGTCGCAGTGCGTTGCAGTGGTTTTTGTCCCGTTCCGACCATCCAGACGCCTTTGCGGTGGATGTTCCCAGCGGCATGAACACGGATCGTGCGGACATTGGGCTTGTGTGGATGGATCGCCGCCGTGTCCAGCGCAAGAATATCCTGGTTCCCGGGCGCACCTGTGTCGTGGTATGTGCATTGAGCCGTGAGGAGTGCTATGCGGCCAGCATCAATCCCGACGCCCTGAGCAACGAGCGGATTGCGTTGACGAAGCGGATGGAGCGTCTGGAGGCCAGGATTCGCAAGGAGGAGCCCGAGCTGCGGGACTGCCATTCCCTCTTCGAGGAGTATGCCTACTGGGACTATGGCCGCACCCGCAACGAGGAGTACCTTTCGTGCAGTGCCCGCCTCAAGGAGGTCAACGAAACCCTTTTCCGCGGCACCAAGATGGAGCGTCTCCAGCAGAGCCGCGTCGCCAATGTCCACTATTTGGCGATACACGAGGGGACGGTATTTGTCGAGGAGGTCATGAAATCGTGGGGCGTGCTGACAGTTTCCCCCGACGGCAAGGTTTCCGTTGCGAGGAAGGCTCCCGTCGTGGATGCGCTTCCCCATGCTCAGGAGCATTTCTCGAACGAGGTGGCTGCGTGTGCGTCGGCGTATGTCCGCGCCGGAATGGGGCTTCGCGTATAGTCTTCTTTTAGTTTCTTTACTGTTTTTTTCATGCGCAAATCCAAGAGCACCACGACCTCTGCATCCCGTCAGCGCCTGTTGTTGACGGGGCTTCGTTTTTTTGCGGAGAAGGGGTATGAGAGTGCGAAGATCCGCGAGATATGCGAGGCGGCGCGCAGCAACCTTGCGGCGGTCAACTACTATTTCGGGAGCAAGGAGCACTTCTACGAGGAGGTTCGCGACTATGCGCTTGAAATCCGCATGGGCGACCAGAAGAAGTTCTTCGAGGATTCGAGGGTTGACGATCCCTGGGAGGCTCTCACCCAATATGTCGACAGGCTGTTGAGCAATACCTACGACAGCAACCTCTTCTATTCGGCGTGGCTTTGCATACGGGAGCTTCTCAATTCCAGTCCGAAGCAGGGCATCCGGAGGGAAAAATACATCCAGGACAGCAAGGAGTTCTACGACAGGGTCAACCGCGAGATGATTGCCAGGCTCCTTGGGGATGCCGCCACCGAGAAGAACGTGGTCATGCTCCACTACACATACGTCTCGTTGAGCCTCTTCCTGATGATGGAGCTCAACCTCATGAAGGGCGGCGGCAGCTCGCTATTGCTTCAGCCGCTCATAACGCGCAGGGAACTGCGCGACCACATCATCGGGATTGTGCGATTCGAGGCGGAGAAGATGAAGAGGGAGCACGCAGAGGCGTCGCGTCGCAATGAAGACAAGTGAGTTCCATACGACGGAGTGGGGCAGGGGGCTCTCCGAAGGGGACGTTCTGCATATCCTCCGCCAGCACGAGGAGAACAAGTCCGGAGGGCTGGCGATGAAGAACAACCCGAAGCGAAGCATCTCCAGGGTCGTCGCCCCCGATGGCACCCGGCTTATCCTCAAGGAATTCAAGACGCCGCACTTCTGGAGCTGCGGGCGGCGCCACGCGATGCGGTGCATCCGCAGCACCGGGCTGATGGAGGGATTCACGCCCCAGTGCCGCGCCCATGGCGCAATCCCCGGCTCGAAGGGCTACTTTGTCGTCTTCGGCGACTGTGGCGAGGGCTCCTTCTTCGGCGAGGAGTATCTTTCACGCGGAGACATCGGCGACCTCTACCGCGAATGCGGAAGGCTCCTCCGCGCCGCACATGAGGCAGGACGATTCCACCTGGACACCAAGCCGGCGAACTTCGTCCTCAACGAGCGTTCCTCCGGGGAGTGCCCGTGGCGCGTATGCCTGGTGGACTGCGACAATGTCCGCGAATACTCCGGCGCCGTCCCCCTCGGGAACCGCATTCGCAACCTGGCGCAGTTTCTTGGGGGGACGGGCAGGCTCTTCCACCGTGACCAGAGCCTCTGGGAGGAGCTTGCCCTCTCCTTCCAGGAGGGCTACGAGGACGCCGGGAAGACGCACCCTCTCCCCGAGGGCTTCTGGGACGCATTCTGGAAGTATCTCCTGGCAGGACGGCACATCGAGTGCAATCTCCCGCTCCATTGCGTGGATGACAGCTTGAAAAATCTGCGGAAACGCCTACATTAAGGCCCGTTTTGGGAATCCCTTCCATTCAAGGCGGGTGTAGCATAATGGTAATGCACTGGCTTCCCAAGCCAGCTACGTGGGTTCGATTCCCATCACCCGCTCCAATATTTTCCGTCTGGCGGGCACGCTGAATAAATGCGCATCATGGGTGCAATATTGAGCAGGCTCGCAAAGGCCGCAGGAAAACTCCTCCCCAGCCGAATACGAAGGCTAAGGACTCTCGCATGGAGGGTCGGACACGCCGGAGAAACGGCCGCCGCGAATTTCCTCCAGAATGCCGGATACGACATCCTCTGCAGAAATTGGCGCGCACCAGGAAGGCTGGGAGAACTGGACATCGTCTGCCGCAACGACGCAGGAATCCTCTGCATCGTCGAAGTCAAGACGAGACGCCGGCGAGGAAGCGCAGACCACCGCGTCCTCATGCCAATCGAGGCGGTTGACGCCGCCAAGCGAAGGCACATGAGGCGCGCCACCGCCGCGCTTCTCCGAGAAATGGGAAATCCCGACATACCCACCCGATATGATGTCGTGGAGGTCTGGTCCAACCCGGCAGGACGCCCGATGGCACTGCGGCACTGGCCAAATCTCCCGGCGTGAGAAAAACCATTATGCCCAAAAGACAATCCCGCTGATTCCTATCGCAGCGCATCTATTCTGATTTCCGGACACGCCAGTCCACACCGCTTTCCCCAAAACGCACTCCACGCAGAATACGGCACACTGCCGCAATCCGCGGAGGGCATCCACCCCACAAAGACAACGACAAGACACACAAGTCAGGTATCCCGCAAACACCAAAAAAGTCATCTCAGCAAATCCCCAAGTATCTCCCCTCTGTTTTTTACGACTATGGCACAGAAATCGCAGCAACTGGCTCTGTTGATCGACTATGACAACCTGATGGGCTTCAATGGCAAGAACGAAGGCGATCCGAACCGTAACTATTCCCACCAGGATGCGGTCACCTATCTGGAGACCCACTACGGCCCCGTTGTCTACTGCAAGGCATACGGCGACTGGAGCGGCCCGCGCACCCGCCACACAATCAGCGACCTCTCGAAGAGCGGCGCCGAAATGCAGTTCGTCCCACGCGCCACAGGCACCGCGCTCCGCGTCCCGGGATATACCGCAGTCTGCATGGGACTGGACGCCCTTGACGAAATCTCCCGCAACCCCTCCCTGGGGGCGGTCGTCTTCGGCAGCAACGACCTCTCGCTGCTGCCCTTCATCAGCCGCATCCGCGCCCTGGGCAAGTCGGTCTACATCCTGGGACCAGAGGCCTCCAGCGCCGCCGCGCTGACACGCGCTTCCGACGATTTCATCGCCACTTCCGACAACACGGTACGCTCAAAGCCCACCAATACAATCGACAAGTCCCAGATCCTCTACGCGATCAAGACAATCCTGGTTGGCGGCGAACTCCCGATTGGCCAGCTCGAGGAGAAGGTCCGCGAGGCCGCCCCGGAGTTCTCCCCCGCCGACTACTCCTGCTCGAACTTCGAGGAGTTCCTGCGCAATATCGCGAATACGACTGTCAAGATCACAAAGACAGAGGACGGCGGCATGATCGTCGGCCTGGGCAACTGCCACAATGCGTCTGCCTACTCCGACGAGGAACTCCAGAGCTTCGACCTGGCACAGTATATGCAGGCGACACGCTGGCATATCACCGACGGGGACATCCGCGACAAGATCCTCCACAACATCTACTTCATCTTCTCCGAAAAGGGACGGGAGATGACCAACGAGGAACTCCGCAATACCGTCGACCCGGAACACGTCGTCGAAGACCGCCCATGGCAGGGGACAATCTGGTCGCTTATCTTCGGAGCATGCCTCTGGGAAAATCCCAAGACAAGCAACCAGCCCCAGAGCCGCAGGCTGCTCTCCCTCTTCAGGACTGTCACCAGCGAGGATGACTTCCTGGTGCGCTACTACACCAGCCTCTTCAAGAAGGCCTTCGAGGACCGTCCGAACCTGACTCCCCAGAAGTGCGCGGAGCTGATGCATCCCGAGAATGTGGAGGGTGCCCTCCCGCTCTTCGAGAAGGTCTTCGAAAATCTCCGCAATCCCGTCATCCCGAAGGCGCCCGCCGCTGCAAATGCAGTCAAGAAGTAGCCTTCCGTCGACCATTCGGCTCTCCTGCACGCCAGAGGAGTATTTCGGTGTGCAGGAGGGCCTCCGCCTCCGAGTGGAGGCCGCCTCCCGAAAATATCTCTCTGTCCATCCCGAGGAAGCGCCGTGGCGCGTCACCTCCGGACTCAGAAGCCTCCAGGAACAGGCGCGGGAAATGGCCGCCATGTCCCCTGAACAGCTTCTCGCACTCTATTCCAAGGGCGGGACGCCGTCGTATGTCCAGGAGATGACCGCCGCCGAAAATCAGCCGCTGACCCCCGAAAGGGCATACGAAATCCTTCTGAACCGCAAGGAGGGATATGTTTCAAAACACCTCTACGGCAATGCCGTCGACCTGGCCGCCAAAGACATGAAGGACTTGACGCTGGCCAAAGAACTCCTCGAGGAGCAGGGACTCGCCGTCAAGGACGAATCCGCACAGGGAATACCGTGTATGCATGTTTCTAGTAGAGAGTAGGGAGAAGAGGGGAGGGAGAAGTGCGTGGCTGGCGCGCTCGGGCGCGCCTGTAAGGTAGGGAGGAGGGAGAAGAAGATAGTGCGTGGCCACTTTGCAGTGGGCGGCCGTTAGAGTAGGGAGTAGGGAGAAGAGGGGAGGGAGGAGTGCGTGGCTGGCGCGCTCGGGCGCGCCTGTAAGGTAGGGAGGAGGGAGTAGGGAATGGAATGGGGGGGCGATAGTGAAGAGTATCAGGTGGGAGTTGAGCCTTCACAGGTGGTTGTATTCCACAGGAAGCGAAGATGCCGCTGCCAGTGCAGCTCCTGAAAAAACTGTGAAGCCGTTCCATGAAAAGATGGTATTCGTGTCCATTCGTGTCCATTCGTGGTTCTATAGGTGCCATTACGAGGACGATTGTATGTCCTCCACAGAGGGGTAAATAGACATTATATTTAATCACGTCGCGATAATCGCGACATCAAACGCATTGGGAGCCCAGGCAAATATGAACAAGAGCCTACATGACGAATTTGTGGCAGTCTGCAGAAGGCGTCACTGGAAATGCACCGAGCCCCGGTGGATGGTATATGAATTTGTGCGCGGCAACCGCAGCCATCCCACTGTGGACGCGGTCTGGTTCCATGTGCGTGCCGTCCGCTCCTCCACCACCCGTGAAAGCATCTACCGCATTCTCAACGAGTTCAGCGAGGCGGGGATATTGAATCGCCTCGACCACATCATGCTTGCGCGGTATGACAGTGAAACCCGTCCGCACGGGCACTTCATCTGCCGTGAATGTGGAAATATCATCGACTTTCCGCTGCCAAAGCGCACAGGAGTCCCCAAGGAGCTCGACAACGGCACTCTCCGCGGCATGGAGATACGTGTCAGCGGAATATGTCCCGAATGCCTTGCGAAGGTCAGGCAGGGCATCCAGGATGGAAGCGAGGTAGTGGGATAGCGGGCGTCCTGCGTGTTGCGGTCGCCCCGGGCCATCCCACGTCCTGCTGAAGCGTCTTCTACGAAATGAAGGTGAGCGCGGGGAGGCCTGCGCCGTTGACGAGGTTGCCCTCGGGCAGGTCCACCTTCGCATTGTATCTGGCGACCACGGGCGCCGCGACCTCCGGCGATGAAAGGAGAACCTCCTCCCCGTCGATTGTCGCCTCAGCCGCATGGAAGACCCTGTCGTCTCCCGCGACCTCGAATCCCTTGAGAGCCGGAGCTCCATCCTTTGCGGCAAGTCCTTTCGCGAACCTGAAGTGGAGCCGGATTGACCCGCCTTCGGGTGTGGCGTATTCCAGCGTCGGCCCCTGGGGTATGATGGAGGTGTCGCCGTATGTTCCCGCCAGTGCGAGAAGGGCGAGGCGGTATCCGAAGCTCCGCTTGTCGTGGGGATGGATGTCCTTCGGTTCGAAGAGCGCCAGGTCCGTCGCGGTGATGAGCCCCGTGTTTTCGGTCTCAAGATAGGCACGGCGCTGCGCGTCCTGGACGTCAAGCCACTGTCGGCAGAACTCGCTGGCGTCGTAGTTTGCCAGCTGGACGAAGTAGAATGGGAAGGTGTCCCCCTGTGCCCATGCTCGCCTCCAGTCGAAGACAAGCGCCTTCATCCTTTCCTTGTACAGGAGGGCGGTGTCGACTGCGTCCGCGTCGTTTTCGCCCTGGTACCAGAGCACTCCCCGGATTCCGTATGGGATAAGCGGCACGATCTTGTTGTCGAAGAGCCTGTGTGGCGAGTTCGGCGAGACAGTCGGCTCCAGCTGTGACTGGTAGGGGACTGCGTTTGGCACGAATTCATATTCGGGGAGGACCTTCCACAGGGTGCCGTCGGAGAGGTAGATCTTCTCCCCAGTCGCAGTGTTTTCGAGGTAATACGAAATTGGGATGCCTGTGAATGCGCCGTCGAAGAAGAAGCAGAATGCGCGGATTGCAAGGAGGTTTTCGCCAGATTTGACAATTTCCCCGGGGATGGGGTATTCGCGTGGCTTGTCCCAGTACTGGGTGTCGAAGTCCTTTCCTGTCGCGCCGACCAGGGTGCCGTTGAAGTAGGTCATGTCATGCTTGTCAACGCCGCCCAGATGCAGCCGGAGCGTCTGTCCTGCCCAGGATTCCGGGAGGACGACATGGCGGCGCACCCAGATTGCCCCGTAGCCTGCGATTTTCTGCTTCATCCACGAGCCTGGCACCTTCATCTCCTTCCAGGAGGAGTCGTCAAATTCGGGTCTTGCATATCCGAGCCCCTCGCCCTGGTTTCCGCGGTCGCGCTCGGTCGCGGTCTCAAAGTCCTGCCAGTCGAAGTTCACGGGCAGCTTCATGTCCACCCGCTGTGCCTGATGCCACTGTAGCTCGTCAGCGCAGGCAGCATCGTCCTCCTCCAGCAGCTTCCGTCCCTCCGGGGTTTCGGCAAGTGCCGCGCGGCTCAGCCATGCTGAAATTGGGGAGCCGCCCCTTGACGAGTGGATTATTCCGATTGGGACTTCGGGGAAGCGTTTGCGTATGAAGAGCGCGAACCAGGCTCCAATCGCCGTGAAATATGGTGCGGTGGTCGCATCCGAGAGCTTCCAGTCGGCGCCGGGGGCGAGTTCCAGGCCATGCGCGTCCAAAAAGTCGTTCTCCGTCGTCAGGCATCGTATCCATGGGTCGATGCCTCCTTCGTCAAGGTATTGCTGTGTCTGCGTCAGCGGATCATCGGGATCGAAGGTCATCAGCGGGAACTCCGCATTTGACTGGCCGGAGACAAGCCAGACATCCCCCACCAGCACATCGGAGCAGGTGCATCGCTCGTCACCGCACACGACCTCAAGGGTGTATGGCCCGCCAACGGGAAGGGCTGGAAGGCGCAGCTCGAACCGGCCGTCCCAGGATGTGGCGCCCATGGCATGGGAAGTGCCAATGGTTGCATGGATGAAGGTGCGGGGAGGGGCGTCGCTGCCCCAGACTACAATCTGCTTGTCACGCTGGACAACCGCGTGATCTCTCCAAAGGGATGACAGTTTCATCTTGAACAATGTATGGTGCTAAACGCAAAAAAAGTGAAAGTGCCGGCGTTTTGAGGTCGCCTGGACCCATATTCTGCCACATCAGGGCGGTAGACAAGAGGAGACATGGCTTTCACCAGCCTGTGCATCGGGCTATTCATCTGTAGCCCGTGGTTTACGCAGTCTCCGCATCTCCTTCCCAAATGGGGTTTAATCTAATCCTCCTTCAGATGCTCTCAAGTGACCCGCGCATTTTCCTTGCCCAAGCCAATGCAAATGATGGGACGCTGGAATTGCAGACTCCTCCCTTCTCCCTACTTTGGATGCCCACTGCAAAGTGTCCACGCACTATCTTCTTCTCTCTCCTCCCTACTCCCTACCTTGGACGCCCACTGCAAAGTGTCCACGCACTTCTCCCTCCCCTCTCCTCCCTCCTCTCTACTCCTTACTTTGGACGCCCACTGCAAAGTGTCCACGCACTTCTCCCTCCTCTCTCCTCCCTACTCTCTACTCACCATTAAATTATGTGAATTCCGTGCATAAGTGTGCAGGCTGCGTTCCCTTCCTGTTTTTCGGCATAATCCGAGGCGTCCGTCCTGTGCATTGTGCGGGCAAATGAGTCACTCTCCATGATAGTCATATTGAAGGAAAATCCAGATGCCGTGCAGCTGGAGAATCTGATTACCTGGCTGAAGAGCCAGGGGCTTGAGATCCACGCATCCGAAGGCAAGCACCAGAAGATTTTGGGGTTGGTTGGAGACACCTCGCGTGTCGACATCGACCTCATCAGCGCCCTGGACATTGTCGACGAGGTCAAGCGCGTCCAGGATCCCTACAAGGCCGCCAACAGGAAATTTCATCCTGAGGACACGGTCATCACCCTTCCGAACGGCGTCAAGATAGGCGGCGGCAACTTTGCCTTGATTGCGGGGCCATGTTCTGTGGAAAGCGAGGAGCAGATTTGCTCCGTTGCGGCGGCTGTGAAGGCGTCGGGCGCCAACATCCTGCGGGGTGGTGCGTTCAAGCCGCGCACGTCCCCCTACTCCTTCCAGGGAATGCGTGAAAAGGGAATCAAGCTGTTGCTTGAGGCTCGCAGGGAGACAGGGCTCCCGGTAGTCACCGAAATCATGGACATCTCCCAGCTTCCCCTCTTTGATGAAATCGACATCATCCAGGTGGGCGCCAGAAATATGCAGAACTTCGAGCTGCTCCACGCGCTCGCCCATGTCAACAAGCCAATCCTGTTGAAGCGCGGCCTTGCGAACACCTATCAGGAGCTGCTTATGAGCGCAGAACACATCATGTCCGGGGGCAACGCCCAGGTCATCCTCTGCGAACGTGGCATCCGGACCTTTGAGACATACACCAGGAATACGCAGGATTTGGCCGCGGTCCCTGTCCTCCACAAGCTCTCCCACCTGCCCGTAATCGTCGACCCAAGCCATGCATCAGGGCGTTCCTGGCTGGTGCCAAACATGGCCGTGGCCGCAGCCGCCTGCGGGGCGGACGGACTGATCATCGAAGTCCACAACGACCCGGAGCACGCCTGGTGCGACGGGCCGCAGTCCATCACGCCGGAGGTCTTCGCGGAGACTGTCCCGAAGATTGCCGCCGTGCGCAGTGTCCTTGGCTTTGGAGGCATGCAATGAGGATCGGCATCGTCGGACTCGGGCTTATCGGAGGATCCCTGGCACGTGGAATCAAGGCGCAGGGAAGGCATCAGGTCTTCGGATATGACACCCAGGAGGACGTGCGCCTCCGTGCACGCCTGGTCAACGCCGTGGACGGGGAACTCACCCCCGAACTCCTGCCCACGCTGGACATGGTAATACTGGCGGTCTACCCACAGGGAACCGTCGACTGGCTGAAGGAGCATGCCGCCGAATTGCGCAGGGGGACGGTTGTCCTGGACACCTGCGGCGTCAAGCGCTTTGTCTGCAACCAGGCGGCCGCACTGTGCCGCGAACACGGGCTTCTTTTCCTGGGCGGGCACCCAATGGCGGGCATCGAACGCTCCGGCTTCGAGGCATCCATGGGAAATCTCTTCAACCAGGCATCCATGATTCTGGTCCCTTCGGAGGGCACTCCCATCGAAATCCTGGAGACGGCAAAGCGCTTCTTCCTGGACCTGGGCTTCGGCGCAGTCAAATTCGCCACCGCAGAGGAACACGACCGGATCATCGCATATACCAGCCAGCTCGCGCATATCCTCGCCAGCGCGTATGTCCAGTCGCCTACGGCATTGGAACATAGCGGATTCTCCGCCGGCTCATTCAGGGATATGACCAGGGTCGCAACACTCCAGGAAAAAATGTGGACGGAGCTCTTCCTGGACAACCAGGACGACCTCCTCAGGGAACTCGACAACGTCATCGGCAATCTCAATGCCTTCAGAAAGGCACTCGCGGAAAAGGACGCGGTCGCGCTTTGCCTCCTTCTGCGGAAGGGACGCGAGGCCAAGGCAAGGGTCAACGCACTCCCGAAGACCCCATACTCTCTCTTCTAGCACATATTCCTACGGGCAGGACTGCAAATGCAACCCAGGCAGGAGATACAAGTCAATGCCTCCCGAGGCGCCTACAAGGTCCTCATCGGGCGCGGCATCCTCTGGGAGGAGCTGCCCCGAACCGTCGCCGGCACAGGAGCCTCCAGGGTGGCGGTCTTCGCCGACAGCAATGTCGCGCCACTCCACCTGGGACACATCCTGGAGCTGCTTCCAGACACGGCCGCCCACGTCTTCCCCGCCGGGGAATCCTCCAAGAATCTTGGCACGATTTCGGAGCTGCTGGGGTTTCTTGCGGAGAACCAGTTCACCCGCAAGGACATTGTGATTGCCCTGGGCGGCGGTGTCACGGGAGACATGGCGGGCTTCACTGCCGCAGTCTATCTCAGGGGAATCCGCTTCATCCAGGTGCCGACGACGATGCTTGCCGCCATCGACTCCTCCGTGGGAGGCAAGACAGGCATCGACCTCCCGCAGGGCAAGAATCTCGTCGGCGCATTCTGGCAGCCCACGGCAGTCCTCTGCGACACCGCATTGCTTGACACGCTTCCAGAACGCATCCTCTTCGACGGTATGGCCGAGGCGGTCAAATACGGCGTCATACGGGACGAGGCGCTCTTCGGAATGCTTGACAGCGACGGGTGCCTTGACGGCCATCTCCAGGAGGTGGTCGCGCAATGTGTCAGAATCAAGGCGGAAATCGTCTCGCAGGACGAATTTGACCGGGGGGACCGCGCTCTTCTGAATTTTGGCCACACGGTGGGGCACGCCGTGGAGGCCCGGAGCGGTTTTGCAATCTCCCATGGCGAGGCGGTGGCCATCGGCATGGTCGCAATGACGCGCATCGCAGAGGCGCGCGGATGGTGCGCCTCCGGGACGTCGGAACGCCTCGTCCATGCGCTGAAACGCTACAGGCTCCCCACGGGACTCCCCTTCGGGTGGAAGGAGTTGGCCGATATCATGCTTCATGACAAGAAGCGCAGCGGCGATGCTATCACAATCGTCGTCCCTGAATGCATCGGCCGATGCGTGAGGCGCGAGATTCCCGTCAAGATGCTGTCCGAGGGGTTGATGACGCGATGAGGGAACTGGTTCTCCACAATAGCCCGTGGTGCGGCCGCGTTGAGATTCCATCCTCGAAGTCGGTGGCGCACAGGCTCCTGGTCTGCGCGGCGCTCTCAAAAACACCGCTGGATGCAATCCGCATCCTCGGAACCCCCTCCCAGGATGTCAATGCAACAAAAAGCTGCCTCGATACTTTGATGGCGGAGGGGGCTCCGGTCCTGGATTGCGGCGAGTCCGGAACGACCCTGAGGTTCATGCTGCCCGTCGCCGCCGCCCTGGGCAAGGGCGCGACATTCATTGGGCATGGACGGCTCCCGGAACGCCCAATCGCCCCAATTCTCGATGCCCTCGCCGCACACGGAGTCACGGCAACCGGCAACCGCCTGCCGTTGACAATCCGGGGGAGACTTGCGGGCGGCGAATTCACCCTGCCGGGGGATGTGTCGTCGCAATTCATCTCGGGAATGCTGCTGGCACTTCCCATGACGGGGCGCGCCTCGTCCATCACTCTCTCGACTCCACTGGAATCGCAGGACTATGTCCGCCTGACTATTGCCGCCATGTCCGCCTTTGGCGTGCGGGTCTCCTCCACGGAGAGAGGCTTCCGCGTCGAGGGCTCCAGTGGCTACACTGCCTTGAAGGATGGGATGACCGTCGAAGGCGACTGGTCCAGCGCGGCATTCCCAATGGTCGCGGCCGCTCTTGGCGGCGACGGGCTGGCTCTCGCAAATCTCGACCTGGAGTCGCCGCAGGGGGACCGCCGGATTGTGGAGCTTCTCCGCACTTTCGGAACCCGCGTCCTGCAGGAGGATGGTCTGGTGAAGGTCTTCCCCGGAAGGCTGGCCGCGGTGCCGGAGATAGATGTCAGGGCCATCCCGGACATGGTTCCCGCCCTTGCGGTGGTCGCGGGTGTTGCGGCGGGCACTACGCGCTTCGTCAACGCCTCAAGGCTCCGCCTGAAGGAGTCCGACCGGCTGGAGGCAACCCGGGCGATGATTACGGCGCTGGGAGGACACGCCACTGTCGAAGATGATACGCTGACGGTGGACGGGGTGTCCGCATATCGCGGTGGACGGGTGGATGGCGTGAACGACCACCGCATCGTCATGGCTGCCGCCGCAGCAGCAGTGGCGGCTACGGGCCCAGTCCACATTACGGACGCGGAAGCCTGCGCAAAGTCCTGGCCAGATTTCTGGACAACACGGAGTATGGCGACAAACGAGGAGGTCAAGACAGCATGAATTCATACGGTGAAAGAATCCGCCTGACTATCTTCGGCGAATCCCACGGACCCGCAATCGGGTGCGTCCTGGAAGGACTCCCCCCGGGAACCAGGCTCGACCAGGAGAAGCTGCGTAGATTCCTGGCAAGACGCGCCCCGGGACAAGGCACGCTCACTACGCTGCGAAAGGAGGACGACATCCCGGAATTCCTCTCGGGAATCCAGGACGGCGTCCTGACGGGGGCAGCCCTCTGCGCAATCATCCGAAACACCGACCAACACTCGAATGACTACGCAAATCTAAGGGATGTCCCCAGACCCGGGCACGCAGACTATCCGGCATCCGTCAAATACCACGGATACAACGACGTCCGAGGAGGGGGAATCTTCTCCGGCCGCCTCACGGCGCCTCTCTGCATCGCCGGGGGGATCGTACTGCAACTCCTGGAGGCAAAGGGCATCCGGGTCGGCGCACATGTCGCACAAATCGGGGATGCTCTCGATACGCCTTTCAATCCAATCAATGTGACTGCGACACAATTCGATGAACTCGACGAAAAAGGATTCCCGGCTATCGATGACAACGCCGCAGTGTCAATGATGGATTGTATCGAAAACGCCAGAATGGCGGGAGACTCCATCGGAGGGGCGGTGGAATGCGCCGCCATCGGAGTGCCGGCAGGAATCGGAGACCCAATGTTCGGTGGACTGGAAAACAGAATAGCACAGGCCGTCTTCGGAATCCCCGCGGTAAAGGCTGTCTCCTTCGGAATCGGAACAGAGGTGGCACGCCTGCACGGTAGCGAAAATAATGATGAGTATTACTTTGACAAAACAGGTCAGATAAGGACAAAAACGAATAATTGCGGCGGCATCCTCGGAGGTATCTCAACTGGTATGCCGATTCTGTTCAAGGCATTCTTCAAACCGACGCCATCCATCTCACGCGAACAGTCAAGCGTCAGCCTCTCAAAGGGCGAAGATGTGCCTCTCACTGTCACAGGACGCCACGACCCATGCATCGCCGTCCGGGCACTCCCAGTCGTTATCGCGGCAACCGCACTCGCACTATACGAGTAGAGGGTAGGGAGAAGAAGGTAGAGGGTAGTGCGTGGTTGGCGCGCGTGGGCGCGCCCGCACGGCAATTCCGCCGTGCGCTGCCTGTGTAGGGAAGGAAGGAAACCACGAAATACACGAAATACACGAAAGGGGGAATGATAGAACCACGAATGGACACCAATGGACCACGAATATCTTTTTTCATGAGTCGGTGTCACTGATATTTCCATATTTCGTGTGTTTCGTGTATTTCGTGGTTATGACTGTTTTGTCATTTTAGTGTCCATTAGTGTCCATTCGTGGTTCTATTTTTCTCCTTTCTTCGTCCGCAGTGCATTATCGAGCCAATCCAGTGCTTCCGTCCGGTTTGCGAAGGGGTGTTCCAGTTCATAGTCTGCGCAGAATGCGAGGAATGCTCCCAGGTCGGCATTGGGCTTGAAGCCTCGTTCAATAAGGTCCCTTCCGTTAATCGAGGGTTTTGGCGGATGCGGGCGTGCCTGTTCCTCGTCCCAGAGTCCGACCACCTGCCTATGGAGGTCGAGGATTCCGAAGGATGCGCTGGTGTCCAGCCTTAGGAGTTCAATCAGGAGCGGATACAGGGGATCCTGGAAGTGCCGTCGTTGTTTTGAGAGACGTGCCTTCGTTATCTGGGTGATCTCCATGTGCTGCCGCACGAGCGCCTTTGCGTTTGTGACCACCTCGGAGGGGAGTTTCAGGCGTTGCATCACAACTTCCGCAAGTGTTGCGCCCTGGACATCGTGTCCGTTGAAGTGTATTCTGTCCTCTCCTTCCACGTATGTGAGTGGTTTTCCGATGTCGTGCAGGAGTGCGCCCCAGCAGAGCCACCGCCATTCTGCGTGTGTTGCGGCCGCGAGCCGTCCCTCGCTGTCAAAGCGTTCATTGGCGGCGGGCGTCTCGCCGCAGAATCTGATTCGTGTGAACGCCTCGTCCAGAAACCCCATCAGCTTGAGTTCATGTTGCCAGACATCCCCCTCGGGATGGTATTGCGGAGGCTGTGCGACGCCGCGTCCTGCCGCCACTTCGGGCAGGATTGCGTCAAGCAGGCCGGATTGCTCCATCAGAATCAGGCCCCGCGCCGAGACCCCGCAGAGAAGCATCTTCTCGATTTCATCGCGGATGCGTTCCGAGGAGACGCAGGGAGTGACCTGCGGCGCCATTGCGCAGACCGCGCGCCATGTCTCCTCCTCGACATGGAAGCCCAGGACTGCCGCGAATCTGACTGCCCGCATTACGCGGAGCCGGTCTTCCTCGAATCGCCTGGCGGGATCTCCGACCGTCCGCAGTATCCGCGCCTTCAAATCCTTCTGCCCGTCGACAAAGTCCAGGAGCCTGTGCGCCATCGGGTCGTAGAGGAGTGCGTTGACTGTGAAGTCGCGTCTCATCACATCCTCCCGCATCCCGACGAACCGGATTTCGTCCGGATGCCTCCCGTCGCTGTACTTTCCTTCGCCCCGAAAGGTTGTGACTTCGTAGTTTTCTCCGTCGCCTCCGGGGATGACGGTAGTTCCAAAGGCCCGTCCGACCGAGAAGCATTTTGGGAAGATTCCGGAGACCTGGTCTGGCGTTGCGCTTGTCGCGATATCCCAGTCGTGGGGAGTCTTTCCCAACAGTGCGTCGCGGACGCATCCCCCCGCCAGGACGGCGTCGAATCCGGCGTCCTGCAGTCGTCGGACAATGTCGATTGCATCGTGCGATGGGTTGATTTCCATATTCCTAGGGGGCGGGGGATTGTGCCGGGGATTCCTGCCCTTTGGCTTCACTGCGCAGCCTTTCCAGAAATTCCCTGACTGCCTTTTCGTATTCCTGGGGGACTTCCACGGTCACCTTGTCCTTTGGCGTGTCCTTCATGACCTCTTCGTAGAAATCCACCACCTCCTGGTCGAGGATGAGGTCTTCCTCGAGGACAGGCCTCTCGATTCGGAGTCCCGCCAGGGTCCTGCATCGCGAGATTGCGGTGTAGAGCTGCCCGTGGGCGAAACATCCGCGCCCAAGCTTCAGATCCACATTGTCGAGTGTGATTCCCTGGGATTTGTGGATTGTAATCGCGTATGCGAGCTTGAGTGGGATTTGGTGGAAGGTGCCGATTTCACGCTGGCGAATCGCAGTCCTCCCGGTAACACGGTCACGTTCGACGACATAGTCGTAGTTGGACCACTTGTTCATTCCGAGGACGACCTCCTTGCCCTTGTCAAGGCGCACTGTGACCCTGGCGTCCTGCTCGGAAATGTCCGTGATTTCACCCATGTCGCCATTGGCGTATTCGAAGTCTCCGTTGGGAAGATGCTTGTTGCAGAGAACCATCACCCTGAGGCCGACCTTCAACTCCAGGGTCGCCTCGGTGGGATAGTCAGCCTCGCGAAAACGCCCGGAGATCGACGCCATGAAGAGGACTGGCTCGCTCTCCAGACGCTCCTTCATCCTCGTGTTGATTGCGACGGCCTCGCGGTTGGTCGTGCAGAGGACGACCGGGGTCACCCCCTCGAAGCTCTTGTGGAGACAACACCTGTTCAACGCCTCGATGGCGTCCAGACGCTCCCCGCCGATTTCAATGTCCTCGTCAAGGAGACGGCCACGCCGGATGTTGTTCAGCAGGTGGATGAAGGTGGCGTCGTCCTTCTGGCGGTGGATGGTATTCAGGCAGATGCACTGGAATTTCGCATCCCTCCAAAGCTCTGTCTGGAAGGCGTATGCGCCTCCAAGCCGGTCGTTGATATAGGTGTTTTCCGCGACGCTCTTCACGACGGGTGGCAGCTGGAAGAAGTCTCCCACTAGAATTATCTGCTTGCCGCCAAAGGGCTTGCGACGGTCCGTCCCGCGCGCGAGGGTGCGAAGCCGGTGGTCAATCGCCGCAAATACGTCGCTACGCACCATGGAGACTTCGTCGATGACGATGGTCTTGGTGGCGCGTATCAGGCTCTCGTGCTTCCGGCTGCCTATGTCCTCGATCATGTCGGGCATCAGAAGCCCGGGCTTCAGCAAAAGAAAGCTGTGTATCGTGGTTCCCTGGACGTTGATGGCGGCGATTCCAGTGGGCGCCAGGAAGACGCATCCCTTGCCGCACCTCTTCCTGAATTCGCGGAGGATGGTGGTCTTGCCCGTGCCCGCATTGCCAGTCAGGAAGATGTTCCTTCCCGACATCATCGCCTGCAAGGCATTTTGCTGTTCCTGGTTGAGATCCACTCCCTGCTCCTCCCGCCATGCCCGTCTCAAGGAGGGACGTCTGGGCGGGGCATTTCGCTAGTCGCCCAGATGCGCATGCCCCTTGAGGTATGCGACATATTCCCTGGCGGCCTCCTCCAGGGTCATGAGGGGAGCCGTGTAGCCGGCCTTGCGGATCTTCGAAATGTCCAGGCAGGTGTAATACTGGTATCTCTCCTTGAGCTCCTCGGGCATCTCGATGTACCGGATGTCCACGGGTCTGTCCATGGCGGCGAACATTGCCTTCGCCAGGTCGTTCCAGGAACGCGTCGCCCCAAAGCCGATGTTGTAGAGCCCCGTGCAGGATGCCCCCTCGTTCATGAAGAAAATCGTCATGCGGGCGGCGTCACGGACGTAGAGGAAATCCCGCACCTGCTCGCCGTCTGCGTATTCGGGACGGTAGCTCTTGAAGAGTGAAACATGCCCCGACTGGGTAATCTGCTCAAAGCAGCGCAGAAGCATGCTGCGCATCTTGCCCTTGTGGTATTCGTTGGGACCGAAGACATTCGAGTACTTCACGCCGACGAAGGAGGCCAGCCCCGGACGCTGCGGAGCCAGAAGCCCCCGCCTGAGGAGATACTGGTCGAAGATCTGCTTCGAATAGCCGTATTTGTTGAGGGGGCGGAGCTGGTCGATGGAGTCTTCATCGTCCTTGAACCCGGCTTCGCCGTCGCCGTATGTCGCGGCGGAGGATGCGTAGATCATCCGGATGTTTCGCCTCTGGCAGTATTCCGCCAGGAGCTTGCCGCTGTCGAAGTTGTTGTCGACGAGGTATGATGCGTCAGGCTCGGTGGTGTCGGAGCAGTTTCCCAGGTGGAAGACTGTCTGGAAGGGGTATTCGGCGTCGTGGATTCCCGCGTAGAGGTCGCCGTAGAAGTCCGAGTCCTTCTCAAAGTAGTCCGCAAACTTGAGCGCACGCAGATTCTGCCACTTCTCACCCTCGCCAAGATGGTCGACGATGACAATCTTCTCGTATCCCATCTGGTTGAGCTCGTAGACAATCGCGCTGCCAATGAGCCCTGCGCCGCCCGTCACCAGAATCCAACTGTTCTTGTCCATGGAAATTGACTCCTTGCTATTGTGGTAATCGGTTATCTGTCCAAATTGTCTGTCGGTGAGAAGATTCTGGGATTCTTTTCACCCCCGTTTTTCCCTTGCCATTGGGCGAGTGCCCTCTCGAATCCAGGGGATGGAGAGGCCGCTATCAGAAACAGGGGGCACTGGAACTCCCTGTCCAGGCGACCGCAAAAATCCCCGATGGTCTCCCCGTCCAGCGTCCCCTTGTGGAACATGAAGAAGAGTTCGCCTTTGTTTCCCATGGCGGAGATTGCGCCGTCGCATTCGTCCAGCCACAGGATGGTGGCTCCGCACTTCTTCGCCTCGCTTCTGATGGAGGGATACTCCCGGTCTGGCCACTCCGCCGCCGCTGCAAAACGCCCGCGGGAACCCCCCATGGGATAATGCTTCCCAAGGCCAAGACGATTAATGTAGCGGCGGGCAGTCCGGCGGCAGATGTGGACCCCGAAGGCCACGCCCACAAACTCCACAATGGCCTCGGAATTCCATAGCGATGAGGCAAGACCCAACTGGTCGGGTAGCCCGCCCCACAACGCACGGGCCAGGCTGGATTGCTGCGCAGGGGAAAGCTTCGCGCCTTGGGCCGGAGCCGGACCACGTCGGCGCTCCGTCAGAAGCTGGCCGCCATTCGCGCGCATCCCCGCAAACCAATTGGAGATGGTCTGGGTGGAAATGCAAAGCTTCTTCGCAGTCTCGTAGGCAGTCGCGCCAGACAAAAACTCAACAAGGGCCAGATGACGGTGATGGTCGCGAACCTGAAAGGACGCAATCTTCAGGTTGATGGTGGCTTGCTTCTTCATGACGGGATCACATGCCCAAAACAAAGGTAACAGCCTTAATCTAGCATCCCAATTAACTATGTCCAAAACAATACGGCGGACTATTGACCCCAAGGTGCTCAAAGGGCATCCGCCCCTGAATAAGTCTCCCAGGGCGATAACGGAACCACGAATGGACACGAATGGGTGGGAGGGAACCACGGAACACACGAAAGGCACGAAAGGATAATTCAGAACCACGAATGGACACGAAAGGCACGAAAGGATAATTCAGAACCACGAATGGACACGAATGGACACGAAAGGAAAACTCAGAACCACGAATGGACACGAAAGGCACGAAAGGATAATTCAGAACCACGAATGGACACGAATGGACACGAATGGGTGGGAGAGAGCCACGAAACACACGAAATACACGAAAGGAAAACCAGAACCACGAAACACACGAAACACACGAAAGAGAAATTCAGAACCACGAATGGACACGAAAGGACACGAAAAGGTGGGAGGGAGCCACGAAAGACACGAAAGGCACGAAAGGAAAATCCAGAACCACGAATGGACACGAATGGACACGAATGGGTGGGAGGGAGCCACGAAAGACACGAAAGGGCACGAAAGGATAATCCAGAGGACTTCGTTCCCCCCGAATGATCTATTCTGCCGTCAGCGTCCAGGCGGCTGCAGAGAATGGCGTCTTCACTCGATTATCCGCAAGAGATAGATACACCATGCCAGATGACCACAAGACGCGACATCGGCAATATCCAGAGAAAACCATTCGGCATCCGCATAGGTCGCGAATGCTCTTCAGAGCAAAAGTCACGAGAAAACTGTTTTTCACGGGGAAAACGCCAAAAGGAACAATAGCTAACCAAGCGGGCCGTCTCCGCAGAACTTCCTTCGTCCGCAGGCTGCACAGTATGCGCCACGCCAGACGGCGTCGAAATGCTCGGACAACGGGACGACTAATGACGGCTCATCCGTCAGGATCCCGTTCTCGAAGTTCCTGCGATTGTCACTCTTGGCTCCCAGGCCGGCTCCCGTCAGATTGGCGCTGCCGAAATAGGCTCTAGTGCAATCGGAGATGATGCACTTGAAATGGACGCGGGGGCAGAGCACCCTCTCCATCTGCGTCCACAACCGCGGAAAGCGGTCGAAGTCCTGGCGGAAATTAGGGCCGGGCTCCTTGGCATGGATCAGGCGAATGGCCACGCCACGCCCAAGTAGGGAATCCAGCACCTGTAGGAACGGAACCATCTCTGCTTGACTTGGCATGGCGACATACATGTCCTTGATATCCGCCGTGGCGATCCACAGCCGATTCCGTGTCCTGGGGACAATGCCGCAGATGACCTTGCCGTAGATTTCCTTGTCCGATAAGAAGCTTATCATGGTATTGTGACCTCCGATGATTCCCGGTAGCAACTCCAATGCCAGCGGGAAAGACAGGGAAAAGGAATCATTGTAAAAACGCCCGCGCCATTCAGAAAATGACCAGAATGGTCAGAAATAGAACAGTGTATATGTCGATTGTCTTTACTTTCCAGGCCTGTCTGTATTCTCTCCTGCTGATGCCTTCAGCAATCCTGCCGCAATTCTCGTGGCAAGTGTATTATTCAAGGTGAATGTTTGTCTATTCCATGGAGTCTATCCTTGGCACATGGATTGCTAAAATCCTTACAGTCTCTGGTCCGTCCTGTTGACTTGTGACAACCAAAACCGTAGGAGAAAACCATGATTAAATTTGAATGCACTTCTGATCATACTTTTCAGACTGGAAAGACATTGTTTGTGATACCTTCGTATCAGCGCGGTTATCGTTGGAACAAAGAAGATGCACAAAAACTGCTCCGGGATCTGCAGACCTATTCTGGGGCGGATTATTGCCTGCAACCGTTGGAATTCCAGGTTGCTGAACGGCCAACGTCCTACCGGGGAAAAGACTATGACAATTACATCCGCGTCGTGGATGGTCAGCAGCGTCTGACCACTCTCGGAATTATGGCGAAGTGCCTCGGCATTCCTCAGCTGCAGTGGGATATCTTTTACTTGGTCGAGGAGAAAATGCTCTCCGAACTCTTGATGGACGATGCCAAGGAGTCGACCATCAATGCTCATTTCCGGCACGAAGTTGCAGAGGTGATTGATGCCTTCGAGCATAAGGAGCTGTTGCAAAACTATTTCTGTGGTCTGGAGAAGAGCATTGTGTTTCCTGTTCATTTCCTGGAGAAGGAAACTTCAGAGGCAGATGAACAGGATCAGGGGCAGAACGCCTTCAATCGTCTGAACGCAGACAAAACTCCTTTGACCTCCTCCGAACTCATTCGTGCGCTTTACATGGTGAATGACAGTGGACTTGACGAACAGCAACGCATGGAAATTTCAAAGGAATGGGAACTGATTGAAGGCACATTGGGAAACGAGCAGTTCTGGCTGATGTTCAATGCGGGCGGACTGGAAAAGACGCCCACCCGAATCGACTTGCTCTTTGCGCTGGTTCTTGACATCGACCTAGGTAAGACGCATAACAATCCGCGCTTGGTCTACGAAACGCTGGAAGCAGGCGTCTATAAGCGTGAGTACAACCTGGCGAAGGTCTGGGGTGAAGTCCTGCGCTGTTTCTGGTGGATGCAGTCCTGCTACGAGGATGTGGAATGCTGTAACGCCCTCGGATGGATTGCCCGATGCACCGACATACAAGCCAGCATTCTGTACAGGAATTATTCGGCGATGCCCGTCTTCAAGAAGGTTCTAGCGAAGAAAATACAGGAAAGCATTAGCGGCATCGGACGTCAGTATGGGGATCCGCGGCTCAAGGATTTGCTGCTTCTCTGCAATGTCCTTGCGTGCAATGACAGGAAGGAACGCCTTCACTTCGACCTGCTTGGCAAAATCGACATTGAGCATATCGATTCCCAGACGCCGAACGATCTGTCAAATCAGGAAGATCGTAAGGCATGGCTGGAGTCTGTGTTCGGTGAATACGGTGACCTGGGCACGGGGCATACAAGAGAAGATTTCATTGCTCTTTCCGCCGAGGAAACACAAACCATCATCGACAAGATAGCCGCAACCACCAGCGCCGATGACGCGATAGAGGACGGAAATGGGCTGGGTAATCTGGTACTTCTGGATGCCAGCATCAACCGTTCCTACAGGAATGCCGTCTTCCCCCGTAAGCGAAAAGAGATAATTGCTGCCATCGCCAAAGGGCAACATTATCTCCTGCCCTGCACGGAAAGGGCATTCATGAAGTTCTATACGACAAGCGCATCGGCTATCGACAGGTGGAATCAGGCGGATTACAATTGCTACGAGAGAGCCATGGAAGGCCTGCTGGATAGTTTTTTTGCATCCATTGGCGATCTGCCAAAGCTCAACGAGACGCATATCGACCTTGCCCCAAGTGGTGAACAGGTAGTTCAGGTGCAGGAAGTCACTCCCCAAGGAGCTCCCATGGACTGTTGTTTTTCCGGTGATTTCAAGTTTGAGGAGTTGATGTCAACCTATCGGATCCGTGTGCCGAAAATCCAGCGCACCTACGTGCAGGGACGCCAGGACACATACGGCAAGAAATGTCTGAAGGGCTTCGCGTCCGTCCTTGTGGACAGTGTCTGCAACAGCATGCCATGCCCGCTGGACATGGTCTATGGCATTGCCACCGCCGATAAGGCATTCTACCCTCTGGATGGTCAGCAACGTTTGACGACACTGCTGTTGCTTGCCTGGCTTTGCGGAAGGACGCAGCATGGCAAGTGGAGTTTCGACTACGAATCTCGCCGGGCCTCCGAACTCTTCATCAGGAATCTGCTGGGGACACCAGCCCCGTCACTGCCGAAGGATATTGAAGTTCCCAAAGACAGGGAATATCCCCCGTGCTGCACCTCCTATGTCATGGCACAGCCTTGGTTCCTTCCCGTATGGAAGGACGACCCTGGCATTGCGGGAATGCTGGAAATGCTGGATTCGCTCGCATACAGGCTTGCTAAACAGCACTCCTCCGATAAGACCTTTGACTTTGACGGCATCACCCTCAATGTGAATTGCCTGGATGTGACGGCAAAGGCGTATGACCACATCTTCTTGAAGATGAACTCCCGGGGACGCCAGTTGACGACCTGGGAAAATGTCAAGGCGGTCATTGACAAATATGTCCCAGAGCAGTCTCAGGAATGGAAGCGGAACATCGACTTGGAATGGCCTGAGGCAATCTGGCCGAAGGTGGAGAAGGACATAAATCGCCTGGATTCCAACATGCTCGCCGTCATCAGCGAGGCTCTGAAGTATGCAGGCTACAAGGAGAAGGCCGAGGATACTTTCGAACTGGACAATTGGATGAAGGATAATCCGACTAATGTCGAACAGTTCTTTGCTTGCGCAGACACACTGTTGTCGGCAACAGGAGTTGACGAAGGTTTGAACAAGGCGCTGACTCCATCCTGGTCAGGAAATCCGCTCCTTCCTGACCTCGGGACCGTTGGCTCCGAATGTCGAAAGCGTCTGGCAGCCTACTATGCATCACGGAAGAGTGCAAACGAAGAATGGATGCGTGTCGTCTGGAATATCGTGGAAAACTCCGATGCCGGCGGCAATCTGCCAGCCGCCCTGCATCTGATTGACGAATTGGCACCCTATTGCGACGACATCCTCGGCTTCCTCGCCAGAGATGGGAAAGTTGAGTCTGGGTTTGCAAGGGAACAAATGAAAGAAGAACGGGAGAAGGCGAGGCAGGTTTTGTCGCAAGGGAAGTTAGACGAAGCCTGGCATGAGGCAATTAAGGAAGCCGAAGGTTATTCATATCTTAAAGGCTGCATCTCTGCACTGTTCCCGACGGACGAATGCAAAGGTGGGGATGTGGAGGATTTTAGGCAGCGTTTATTGCTTTTGAAGAGTTTGATAGATGATAAAAATGATAGGTACCATTTTGTAAAGGTCTTGATATCGAATCTTTCTGATGATTTTCAATTTAATAGGCCAATATCGTTGCAAAAAAACGAAGCGGATTGGAAAAACATTGTGGTCAAATACTTCAAAGAGGCATTTAGAAGAACAGCTGATGCCAGGGTGTCGGATGTAACGGGCAAACCCCTGTGGATTCGTCTTCTTGCAAAGACACAACTACTAAATAACAGCCGTCAAGAAGGTAAAATCATTGGGAAATACAGCGATAAAATCGTTTTGTATGGGACACAAGGACACACATGGAATGCCTACGAAAATGTTGTCCTTGATAAGCATCACTACCTGCCAGGATTATCTGAATTGATAGAAAAGAAGGAGGTTTCGGATTGTAGCCCAGTGCCGGGAACAAGTGTTTTCAGCGAATGGGATGTGTCTTTTAGTGGAGGTTGGAAAAATTCAGCAATAGAGAATTTTTGAGGTAGGAGAAGGTCGCTGAATTGTTTTATACTTCGGAAAGAGAAAACAGCAAACAGAACTCAAGTCTTATAAGAAATTTTTTGCTGAACTCAAATACACAGGACTTTTGGTTCTGCGAAACTCAATTCTGCGCAGAAAAAGATTTGAACCGAAATCTTGTCACACAGGAGGGTGCAAAAATACTTTTTCCACTCAAAAGCACTTGCAAAAGCCCTTTCCCCAATATAGCATAAAAGCGACAAAACGCAATCTGCGATTCTTTCATTTTCTCTGAACGCCGACAAACGCCCAGAAACGGCTTTCTGTGCCGCATTTAACCAGAATTTGGGCAGACGTTGCCCTGTAGCTGATCTGCGCCACCTGTTGCATTACAAAAGGTATTTTGAAAAAATTATGCTGCTGGCCGAAATCGGCGATAGCCGTGGAGTAAACCTCCAAGGAATGGAATCTCCTGTATTTCATTGCTGGCGTTCTGGGGATACGGCAATATCATATTGCCGTTAAGACCTGCATGAGGACGATAGTGATTCCAATACTCCAAGTACTCTTTCACGGCAAGCCGTAGCTGTTGTTCGTTGGTAAAAATAATCTTGTCCAGGCACTCTGTTTTGATTGCCCGGATGAAGTTTTCCATCCGTGAGTTCATCATCGGTGTAAATGGCGGCAATTTCTTTATTTCTATTCCGATTGACTCAAAAATCATATCAAAGCGTTTATTGAACACTGGATCCCGGTCATGGATCAGATAGCGTTTGCCCAGCAGGAAGCCGTCCCACATGTCACACATATTACGGGCGATCTGCGTGGTCCAGTTGCTGTCGGGATTATGCGCGATTCCTCCGCAACGGACTTCTCTGGAGCCGATATCCATGAAAAACAGCAAATGCCTCCGCTCCAGGCCACATGGCGTTGCCAGTTCCACATGGGCGAAATCGGTTGCTGCCGCAATATACTGTTGCGTTTCTATAAACTGAAGCCAGTTCCCGCGCCGTCTGCGTTCCGATCGGGAACAATACCATGAGCGTCAAGAACATTGCGGACTGTGGATGCCGAAACATCATAACCGAGATACTTCATGACTCCGGTAATGCGCTCATAGCCCCAAGCAGGATTGTTGTTTGCCAGCCGGAGAATTTCAGCTACGATTTCTTCTTTGACAGGTTTACGGCCGCGCTTCTTCTGATTCTTTCCGGTACTGTTGTATTTATTGGCAATCAGCTCTGAATACCATTTCAGGATTGTTGATGGTGCGAAGGTCTTTTCAATCTGTCCCAGCAGAAATTCATTGAGTTTTCTGCCCCGGTACGCCAGGCGTTTCTTTTGCTCAACTGAAAGTTCCGGCTGGCGTTGTCCGGTTTTCTCTTCAAGGATCTCGTCAAGAATGTCAATAAACTCCATCAGGTAATCAATCTGATCCTGCATTGTTTTTATAATCTGGCGGTTGTCCCCATTTACGTCCCTCATCACGGCTTTCAGCTGCTTGAATGTCTTGGACTCTGTCGTTTTGCTCATATGTTATCGCTCCTCACGATTTTCCGGACGCTGTATATTATGTAAGAATGCTGTTGTAGTTCTGCAATATACATCCGCTGGAACGATTTTGCGAACAGGGTATCAAGAAAACTCTTTGAATAAAGAAAATTTCCAGAAATGTTGAGTGACCACAGGTATCACCTGTAAAGTGTAAAAATACTTTTTCCACATCATTTATGACGTTGCAACAAGAAATTATGTCTTTGCATAATAGGCTCCATTATAAGTTCAATTTTTTCTTTATCAAAAGGAATCTTATTTTCACTAAAAAAAGATATGGCATTGCTTTTTAGTGTCTTGTTTTTTCTTTTTTTGATAGGCTCAGTTGCCATTCTGTAGAGAAGTATTTTTTCTGCATATCGAGAATTCGCCAACTCAGCATCTAATGTTACAATCAAAATAATAATAACATTATAAAAACCTACGACTCCGCGCAATGATAAGGCAAAGTCCTCTTTCATAGAAGACGAATCGGGCGATGGGTCTGGAAAAATCGGAGCTTCATCCATTATAGTTTTTATGTTTGCAATTTTTCCCGAATATTCCCTATACGCTTCTTTTAATGAATCTGTAACTTTTCCATTTGCATGAATAAAAGCATTTCTAGCCTCCTTAAAACAGCGATAACATGTTATTAAGTCTTCTAAAGAATCCTTAAAATATTTTTTATTTTCTTTTGCTGTATTGTAAACTACTTTTCCTATGAGTTCATCATTGTTTGACCGTTTTTCTTTCCAGTTTTTCACAAACGCCCCAATCACATTTTCATTTTTCGGATTTTTCTGAGTACAAAACTGAAGAGATATTTTTTGATTACGATTCCAACCCAGCAAGTTGCCCAAATCACAAATCCAGCCTTCGTATATACTGAATGCGTAAGCTAATAGAATTTGTGAAAATAAATTTTCTTGAATAGACCAGTCATTTGAGCAAAGCCGCAAAAGATTCTCTCCATGTATTTCTTTTGTAACAAATACTCTTCTCAGTTCTTCTGGAGAGATTTTTTTCCCTTCTGTCTGCGAGACATCAAGATATCCTTGAACCTGCCACCGCAGGTTCCATAGAGCAGTATATGTTGGCCAAACAAAATCAAAAATAGAAGTAATTTGCTGTAGTGCAGATAGCGTTGATGAACAAAAGGCCGTATTTTTCATAAGAGACACTCCCTAAGATCAATGTGTTATCTGAATCAGCAACTCTTCATCCGGTCCGGGGTGGGCGACATTCTCAATATCCTCTGCAATGTTTTCCATCATCTTCAGATAGGCAAGTTCCCTGCGACCTGTCCAAACGAAGCCTGGAGCAATGGGAAAAAGCTGTTCTTGCATCTTCTCTTTCCAATTTTCAGACTGGAGAGCAGCCTCGCAGTTTTCACGCAGAAAAACAAGTGCAAGATAATCTAACGGATGTTCTTCGCAGTCCAGTTGTCCATGATAGATTTTCTTTTGGAACCAGTCTGCAACCGGAGAAAGTTTATGCCAGTGAATGAGGCATTCCTTGCCTGCCGCAGTCTTTTTGCTGATGTAAATGTCAAGTCCCATGATTATCGAAGCTCCTGCCACTTTTTATTTTCTATTGTTGGGTTAACTTTCTAGGCATCTGACGACATTCATCGAGATACTTATGAGCAAATGAAATGACTGTCAGAATGTCAAGAGCCTTTTCCTCTTCTACTTTCCAGTTGATTTTAGGTGTATGGGCTGCGGGATTACGGACGAGATGGCAAATAGCCTGAAGTAACTCGCTCAGTCCGGTAAATTCACTTTTCTCGGACTCAGTCCTAAGAGAATTAAAAAATAAACTTGGATTCTTTAAGGAAAATGCTTGTTGAAAAAGTTGTCCTCCATCCCCCTGCATGCCAGAAATTTCACGTACTCGTTGAGCAAGCCCTTTTGATGCTTCAAATACGGCATCGAAGAAATCCTTTTGAAGAAGCTCTTTCTTGCAATATTTTTTCACTTCATAATGGATGCATCTCTTTTGCAATTCTGCATTAAGGTGATTGACACGCTCATCAACCTCTTCAAGAGTAGAGGCTTGTTTCGTAGGCAAAAGCTTACCTCTTTCATCTACAAAAAAACCAATTAAAAGCAAAACTTTATTCAATTCTTCCTTGAGAGAAAAATATCTCGATCTATCGGAGGCAGCGGCATATCTAATCGGATTCATTGCAGCTTCGATAAAACGATAAATTTTATCAAAACACTGTTCTCGATTACAGGTCTCGGCAAAACAATTGTAAAGCCACTCTCGCTTATTCAGCCCCAATCGATAAACGTATTGGTTACTTCGGTATCCATCATCTACGATGTGGAGTTTCTCCTGAATCATTAAATCCTTAAGGTTCGCTTTAGAGAGAATGCTTTCTGTTGCTCCCAAAACACGGGCTATTGATTTTAATTCCTGCTCGGAAAGTGATTTCCCAGAATTCATTGGATATTCCTTTTGTTAAGAATTAACGATGGAAGGGATTTTAGAAATTCATCTGATTTCAGCTCGCATTCCCAAACCACGATCAAATTCCAGCCAAGCTCATTCAACTGTTTTTCCGTTTTCTTGTCTCTGTCGACATTCCGTTTGAATTTCTTCTGCAATCAGATAACGGGCTGTTCCCGATTCGGCAAAGGTATACCATAGAGCCGTCAACCATAACTGGATGTCCTGTGGATTACCCTCAAAATGGCATTTAGAGATAATTTTTTCATCAGCTCTTTTCACAGGACTTTTATGTTCTCTGTTTTCAAAAACAGAGATTTTCAATATTATGATGTGTGTTTCTTGCAACCTGTTCATCTCTAAAGTTTTACGTATGCCAGGACGCGTCAGGACTTGAGTGCTGAGAAAACAGAGAGAACGGGGCATTTTTATGCAAAACACACGGGTTCAAGTCCATTTCAGAGATTCTCTGTTTGTGGGAAAAATCTCCATAAATCCTTGCTGTTCAGCCGGAAGGGAGACAAAAAACTGCTCGCGAGCGTCAGCACTTCCGCGAGCAGAGAATGGTTGTTGGTGGAGGCGCGGGGAGTTGAACCCCGGTCCTGGAGAAACTGCCCGATGTTTTCTACATGCTTAGCATGGGCTCTTGTCTTTTTCCGCCGCTTATGCGCCATGCAGACGACAGCGGGAGCAGCAGATCTGTTCTTTCTTGCTGGTGGCATCCGATTGCCCGATGCTCCTGGCCAGCCTGATGTTTGCGCCTCGTCCCGTATCAGGCATCAGGGAAGAGACGTCACGGGCTATGCCGCGAGTGCGTACTCAGTGTTCGCAGTTACTTTTTTGACCGATGATTTAGGAGGCCAACGATCATCCTCCGCATGCTTACATCGTTCCGCTTCTTCAGTCGAAACCTTTTCGCCCCCAGATTTCAAAGAACAAATACCCGGCGGCCGTCATACGCTTATTCTTCTGAACCGCCATTTGACATAATATAATCAAGATTCCGCAATTTGGGTCGGATGTAGCCGGATCAATGCAGTGGTTTTTGGGGGATTTGCGTCCCGTGCCTGTTCTGCGGCGAACACGGAGCTGATTACATTAGCCCGCAAGCCCACTGCAAAGTGTCCACGCAGTGTCCACGCACTTCTCCCTCCTCCCTACTTCTGGCGGACGCCCCACTTACCTGACTTCCATGACAAACCTGATACGACGTGCAGTGCGCCTGGCGGCGTTGTCTGCATTATTTCTTCTTCCTCCTGCGTCTGCGTCGTCGCAGGACGCGTCGTCTTCTGCCATCAATGGTGGAACAACATCAAACCAGCAGCAAATGAACACTACAGAATCCCAGTCTTCCAGTGCGTTGTCCCCGTCTGAAATCATTCCTCTTGAGGGTCCCAAGTCCTTCAACTTTGGCGCGGGGTTGTGGAATAGCCAGGAATGGCTTGAAGTTAAGAGCTCCCGGTGGGAGTACATTGGCCACTGGGTGCAGGCGGCGGACCACATCCAGAATGCCGTTCCCCCGGCGTCGGATCCCGGAGAATACTGCAACGAACTTGCGCCCCAGACCTTTACGAGCATGATTTGGAAGAGGCCCCTGAAGCAGTCCTTTGTCGTGTCGTCGACGATGGAATTCGACCATCTGATGGCTCCGTTGATTGTGTTGGCCGAGCCTGTGGGGCATGACAAGAACGGCTATCCCGAATATCGCCAGCACTGGGAGGTTGTCATCTACAACGAAGGGATCAACGTCTGGCACCATGAGTTCAATGGGAAGCAGACCTGGCACCTTGCGGCCTCCGTCAAGTCGCCGCTTCAGGCGAAGGAGAAGTATGACCTGGTCGTCGAAGTGCGCCATCGCAAGGGGCAGGGCGCGGAATTGAGAATCACCTGCGGCGGAATAAAGTTCTCCTATATCGACCACGATTTCCCGGAGACCATCTACGCTGGCATTACCGGGTGCGAGGGAATCAATAGATTCTACGACTTCAAGGTGGCGCCGCTGAAATAGCCGGCCAGCCTGGGGCAAGACTACATAACATATTGGGAGTGAGGAGATTATAAAACTTCCTCACTCCCTTGCCTTCCTTATCCTATCCTTCGGTAAAGGGCCTTCCTTCGCCGTCGGTCTTCACCGTGATGATATCGATGATAGCCCAGACCCATGTGATGGGCGACAGGAATCCGCAGGAGAGCAGTGTAATCAGCAGCTGTGCGACTGCGCTGCCCATTCTTCCGGCGTAGAAATTGTGGATGCCCAGGCCTCCGAGGAATATTGCGAGCAGGATATAGATGAGCCGTGACTTTGGCGGCGGCATCGTTATGACCGTCGGCTGTGGTGCGCTGGCGTAGGGGCGTCCTTCTGTTGTGAATTCATCACCGATTGGCATCTTGGTCATCTCCTCTGTTGTCTTTTGGTAGTTGAGTTCTTCAGAATCCCAGCAGCAGCTGGTTTTCGTCATTCGGTTTTCGTCTGCCTTTTCGTTTGGTTTCTGCGAGCCTGGGCTTTGTCCTGTCCAATTCGTCAAACTCCGTTGCCTCCAGGTTTTCGAGCACCTGTGCGGCCCGGTCTATGATCTGCCGTGGGATTCCCGCCAGCCGTGCCACGTGGATACCGTAGCTTTTGTCCGCAATTCCCGGGGCGATCTTTCTCAAGAAGAGAATCTCCTCTCCTTGCTCCCTCACAAGCACATTGTAGTTTTTCACTCCAGGCTTTGTGAGCGCCAGGTCTGTGAGTTCGTGGTAGTGTGTGGCGAAGAGCGTGCGTGCCTTTGAAGTTGGCGTGTCGTGCAGGAACTCCGCGATTGCCCAGGCGAGCGAAAGCCCGTCGAAGGTGGAGGTCCCCCGTCCGATTTCATCGAGGATGATGAGACTCCTCGGAGTTGCGTGGTTGAGGATGTTGGCAGTCTCGACCATCTCCACCATGAAGGTGGACTGGCCGCGGGAGAGGTCGTCCGCGGCTCCGACGCGGGTGAAGATTCTGTCGGCCATGCCAATCCGCGCCTTTCTGACGGGTATGAAAGAGCCCATCTGCGCCATGATGACAAGCAGTGCGACCTGCCGGATGAAGGTGGACTTGCCCGCCATGTTCGGCCCCGTGATGAGTCCGATCTGGTTGGAGGAGGTATCCAGGAGACAGTCGTTGGAGACGAATGCCGAGTCGGTCATGCGTGCGTCCAGGACGGGGTGGCGTCCGTCCCTTATGTCAAGGACCGTCTCCTCGACGACCTCTGGGCGTACATAATTGTACTGGATTGCGACCTGCGCCAGGCTTCCAAGGCAATCCACTGCCGCCACTGCGCGGGCGGTCTTCTGTATCTGCTGGAGGTGTGTGCAGACCCTCTGGCGCAACTCCTGGAAGAGCTCGTATTCGAGAGCCTGGCTCTTTTCGTCGGAGCCAAGCACCTTGTCCTCTATCTCCTTGAGCTCAGGCGTGATGAAACGTTCCCCGTTCACAATTGTCTGCTTGCGGATATACTCCTGGGGGACGATGTCGAGGAAACTCTTCGACACCTCGATGAAATATCCGAAGACCTTGTTGAAGCGGACCTTCAGCGACTTGATGCCTGTCCGCTGCTGTTCCTGGAGCTGGTATTGCGCAATCCAGTCCTTGCCCTCCGTGGAGGCGTGGCGCAGAGTGTCCAGCTCCTGGTTGAAGCCCTCGCGGAAGATTCCGCCGTCGTGGATGGTGGCGGGCGGTTCGTCGACGATTGCGCGTCCGATCAGTTCCGTCAGTTCGGGGAGCTCCTCCAGTTCATCGGCCTCGTTGTGCAGCAGCTGTGCCGAGGCGTCCGAGAGGAGCGTCCTGAGTCCTGGGACCATTTCGAGTCCCCGTTTGAGAACGAGCAGGTCTCGGGCACTGGCGTTTGACCCTACGGCCAGCCGTGTAATCGTCCGTTCGATGTCGCGTATTGCCGCCAGCATTTCCCGGAGTTCCCCCAACAGCATTGGATGTGAGAAGAGGTCATCCACTGCGTCCTGTCTTTCCAGGATGTCGTGGAGGTTGTTAAGCGGGCGCAGCAGCCATTCGCGGAGCATGCGCGCCCCCATTGGGGTCACCGTCTCATCCATCACCGAGAGGAGGGTGTTGTTCTTTTCGCCGGTGAAGATTGGTTCAACGAGTTCGAGATTCCGCTGTGAGATCCTATCGAGGACCAGGCAGTCTTCGGGCTGGTATGCGGAGATGCGTGTGATATTCGCCGCGTCCTTTCGGAGGTTTGTGCATGCGTAGTGGAGGATTGCTCCGGCGGCGCCGATGGCGGTCTCGTATCCCCGGCACCCGAATCCGTCCAGGGACGCCACCTGGAAATGCCGAAGCATATCCTTGCGGCAGACTTCGATGTCGAAGTGCCAGTCTTCGAGGCTTGTCCAGTTGAGATTTCGTGGCACCTCCTTCGGGAATCCCTCCAGCTGCCACCGTTCAAGGACGCTGGCGGGGGCAAGCGTCTCCGCCGGTTTCAGCCTGGTCAGCTCCGAGTCCAGGGACTCGGGGGCAATCTCCGCCAGCCTGAATTCGCCGGTGGTCAGCTCAAGCGTGGCAAGCCCCCAGCGGCCCTTCGAGGGAAGAATGGCCGCAAGATAGTTGCTGCGCCGGTCATCCAGCATCGAGTCCTCCATCAAGGTCCCCGGCGTAATCACCTCCGTAATGTCGCGCTTGACAAGCCCCTTCGCAAAGCGTGCGTCCTCAAGCTGGTCCGCCAGTGCGACCTTGTAGCCTGCCGCCAGGAGCTTTGGAATGTAAAGGCGCACCGCCTTGTAGGGCACGCCGCACAGGGGGGCGCCGGCGCGGCTCGTCAAAACCACGTTCATCAAGGAAGACGCAATCTTCGCGTCCTCGAAGAACATCTCATAGAAGTCACCCATCCGGAACATCAGAAGCGTGTCCTTGGTCAGGCTGCGCTTCGCGTCCATGTATTGACGCATGCCGGGAGTCAACTCGCCGGCGGTGGAATTGGTTTTGGGTGAAGACATTGACAAAATATGGCAACTATTGACTTTCTTCTCGCAAAGCAATGCGCGGTTGGAATGTGGCGTGCATTGATTTGGGCTGGCGAGAGATTATAATGCGCCTGTGGCGTTCTCGCGCATCTCTTCGGCGAGGAGAGTGTTTGCGGCGAGGATTCCCGAGAGCATTGACCCGACGATGCCGAGGAGTCCCTGGTCTGTTCCGGCCACAGAGAGCCCTGGCATTCCCGAATCGAAGTCTGTGAGTTTTACTGGCGCTCCGTAGATTGCGCCGTTTTCGTGTCCCGTCCATCTTTGGACGGTTTTAGGCGTGAAGCAGTCGACCAGCCGTGCGTCCTGGCTGATTTTGGGTGCGATTTTGTCCAGGAATCCCTTCATGGCGTCCACGAGCATTGCCTTTGTCCTTTGGTATTTCTCCGTGCCTGTGTTGAACCAGTCCTTTGGGCTGGTTATTGTGGAGAGCCTCAGGAGCCGTGCCTCCGTCTCGCCGCATCCGGGATAGTTTCCCGGTGCGCAGACGAGCATCGACTCGACCATGAGTGGGTTTTCGGGTGGCTCGTATTTGAAATCGCCGCTGTCGCAGCAGAAGAGTATTGCGTCTTCGAGTCCGTATTCCGCCGGTTTTTTTGGCAATTCCAGGATTGCCTCGAAGAATCCCGCTTCGCCTGGGGGGATTGTCGCGAGTCGTGTCGGGGCCGAGGCGCCGCAGAGCCGTCCGGTTTCGAATGCTCCAATCGTGGAGACGAGCCTCCTGGCGCGGAGGGTTTCGCCGCGGGTGGTTTCCACGCCGTTGGCGCGCCCGTCTTCCCCGACCAGAATCCTGGAGACAGTACAGCCGAGCCTGACAGTCGCGCCGGAGGCCTCCAGCCGCCTTGCCACCACCGAAAGGAACTCCTTCATGCCGCCGGCGGGGCGCGCGAAGCCCTCCATCACGACACTGCGGAACATCGTCGCAAATGCGGAGAACTCCATGTCTCCCAGCCTTGGATTTCCGTAATACATGACGGGCATCCGCAACATGCTTCGCAGGAGTCCCGAGGAGATGTGGCGTTTCAGAACCGCCTCCGAGGACTGGCAGGGCAGCGGCACGGTGGAATAGCCGTACCGCCGAATCTCCTCCACAAGCCCGCGGAACCCTTCCGCGTCTGCGGGAAAGAGCCTTTCCACCTGGGCGGTGAACTCCGCAAAGTCATTTGTCAGGCGCAGTTCGCATCCCGGGAAGAGGATTCGCGACTGGCGCTGCGGCATAAGACGCAGGTCGTCGCGCCGAATGCGGAGTTGCCTCAGCACGCGGTTAAGCGGGGCGGCCGCCTCCGTCGGGGGGACATAGTTCGTGACGGCGTGCAGCCCCGTGTCCAGCACGCGCCCCCCTCGCTCATACCAGGTATTCAGGCCGCCGAGCCGGACAGGGTTGCTTTCGCATAGCAGCACCCGCAGCCCGAATGCGGCCAGGCGGGTGGCGGCGGCCATTCCCGAAACCCCCCCGCCCAGCACTATGACATCGTAGTCCCCGTCTGACATCTACTATTTGGCGGCGGCGACAAAGCCCCCGCGTGAACGCTCGATGATATCCTTGCCGACGCATACCGCAATGCGGAAGTAGCCCGCGTAGCCAAAGCCGGATCCCGGCACGGCCAGAATCCTTTCGGCTGCAAGCTTCCTGACAAAGGCCACGTCGTCCATCCCGTGGGGCGCCTTCGGGAAGAAGTAGAAGGTGCCGGCCGGCATCTGATACTCGATGCCGGCTTCGTCCAGGATTGACGCCATCACCCTGCGGCGTTCCTCGTAGACCGCCAGCTGCGCGCTCTGCGCGGCCAGGGTCTCGTCCATCCTTTCCACGGCGCCGATAATCAGCTTCTGGCCGATGCATGGCGCATTGACATATCCGATGGTGCGGTTGGTGAGGATGAGTCCGGCTGTCAGCTGCGCCGCCTCGTCGTCGCCCATTGCGGGGTTGACTGCCAGGTATCCCACCCGCTCGCCGGCCAGCCCGAGGTTCTTGGAGAAGGAGGAGCAGACCACGGAATACTCGTAGCATGGCAGGATTGAGGGGACGACCTTGCCGTCGAAGGCCAGGAATCGGTATGGTTCGTCGGAAACCAGGATGATTGGGCGTGTGCGGGATTGGTTCTTCCTGCGCAGAATCTCCGCCAGCGCATCCAATTCCCCGCGGGTGTATACGACGCCGGCCGGGTTGTTGGGGCTGTTGATGAGAAGGATGCGGGTGCGGTCGCTTATCGCCGCCTCGATTCCCTCCAGGTTGAGCTTGAATGTGCCTGGCGCACTGGGGACGGCCTTCAGAAGGCCGCCGAAGTTGCCGCAGTAGGAGCCATACTCGACAAAATACGGCGCGGGGCAGACCACCTCGTCCCCGGGCTCCAATGTGGCCTTGAAGAGGCAGTTAAGCCCACCTGCCGCACCCACTGTGATGACGATGTTTCCGGCGGGAATCGGGACCCCCTGCTCGTGGCTGGCCCATTTGGCCAGTGCCTCGCGGGCCGCGGGATAGCCTGCATTCGGCATGTAGCCAAGGCCGGCGGGGACGTCGACGGCGTCCGCCATGGACCGCAGGGTTTCGATCACGGTTGCGGGAGGGCGCAGATCCGGGCTGCCGAGGCTGAAGTCGTAGACATTGTCGGCGCCGTACTGCTTCTTCATCTCGATGCCCGCCTCGAACATTCTTCGAATCCAGCTGGAGGAGGCCTGGGTCTTTAGTATCTTGTCTGAAACAAGTTGCATCTTTCTGTGTGGCAATGGGATGTGAATCGTTCGCCTCGCGCCTGCGCGGATGGTTTCGCCGCACCTGCGCGTGCTTTTTTTGGGGCGGTCTGGTTTTCCTAGCGCTTGACGCGTGCGTTTCCGCCCCAGATGCTCCAGACCTGCTCTTCGTCGGCGGGCTGGGCGTAGTCAGTGAGGTGCGTGGTTGCCAGTGCGCCCGTCGCCCATCCGAACTGGATCCACTTGGAGGGTTCCATTCCCTTGAGCATGGCATAGAGGAATCCGCCTACGAATCCGTCGCCGCCGCCAATGCGGTCGAGGACACCGATTTCACGTGGTTCGACGACCTGCCACTCGCCGTCGATGTTCGTGATTGCGCCCCAGCGGTGGAGATTTGCGCTGACGACCTCGCGGAGGGTCGTCGCAAACGCGGTGGCGTTTGGATAGGCTCCCTTCACGCGCACGACCATCTCCTTGAAGGAGTCGATCTTCTGGCCGATGCCCTTGCCGCCGGCCTCGGGTCCCTGGATGCCCAGGCAGAGCTGGAAGTCCTCCTCGTTGCCGATGAGGACGTCGGAGAGGGACGCGATTTCGGAGAAGATGTCGTGGAGTTCCTGCTCGCGCCCCTTCCAGAAGGAGGCGCGGTAGTTCAGGTCGAAGGAAATCCTGCTGCCATGGGACTTGGCCGCGCGCGCAATGTCGAGGCAGAACTTGCTTGTCTCGGGGGAGAGGGCGCCGATCAGTCCCGAAAGATGGACGATTTTCACGCCCTCGGCTCCAAAGATCCGCTCTAGGTCGAAGTACTTCGTGTCAAGAAGCCTTCCGACTTCGCCGGCACGGTCGTTCTGGACGCGGGGGCCGCGGCTGCCGTAGCCGCTGTCAGCCAGGTTGAACTGGTGGCGGTATCCCCAGGGGCCTCCCTGCTCAATCTCGGGCCCTTCGTAGTCCATGTGGCGGCCCGCCAGGTTGTCCTTGATCATCCTGGCGACGGGGCTGTCCTTGACGAAGGCCGTGAGGACTTTCACGGGCATGCCCAGGAACGCCGGGATGCTCGCCACGTTGGTCTCGGCGGAGGTGACCTGCATCTTGAAGGTGTCGGAGCAGTGGAAGGGCTGCCCGTCCAACGGAGTCAGGCGGACTCCCATGCTGGTGGGGACGAGCATCGCGTATTTCGCGTCTTCACGGAATGAAATTGCCATGTGGTTGTTCTCCTAGTGTTGTTGACTGTCCTTGGCGCAAATGCGCGCGTCTATTCGAAGTTCTCCTTGAGTGCCCAAAGTCCGAGGGCGGGGTTGCTGACGTAGAAGACCTCCTCGCCGTCAACCAGGTTCATGCCGTCCTTGAGGCGTTCGGGATTGTATTTGGCGGTCATCGCCTCCAAATCGCCATACTTGAAGCCGACACCCTCTATCTCCTCGCGGGAGACCTCCGGTCCCGGGCAGTATGTGATGTTGAAACGCCCCTCGGAGGAGCCGTGGATCAGGTGCGCCGCCCCGCCAAGGTTCTCCTGCATGTCCGCATTCTCCCGGACCGCCTTCAGGGTCGCGGGGGTGCCGTTGTAGCCATACTTGCGAATCAGGCGGTCCATCGCGGAATCCTCGCCGAACTCCTTGAGCCCGGGCGCGAGGATGATCAAATCCCCGTCGTCCGCAATCGCCATCCTGGTGCGGTAGATTGCCTTGTTTCCAAGCCAGGTGGTGTGGAATTCGTCAGGGTCCAGGAAGACCACCACCTTCTTGAGGGGCTTGTCCAGCAGGACCAGGTTGGTTGCCACGCAGAGCTTGCACGCCTCCAGGTACGCGTCGCCGCCCGTCCCCGAGTAGAATCCCCTCATGGCCATGCGGCCAGTCGCCTCGTCACGTGCCATGACTGTCAGCATATAGACAATCGGCAGGTCGGAGAGATAGGTGTCCACCCCGTAGTTGAAGAGCCGCCTGACCGGCGAGTCCGCACGCCCCATGATCTTCTCCATGTTGCTGACCGCGCCAAGGAAGTGGGACTTGTTGATCATGTCGGAACCGCCCACGCCTACCATGATGTTCTTGGTGTAGTTCGCCATGCCGACGACTTCGTGGGGGACTACCTGCCCGATGGAAAGAATCAGGTCGTAGCCCTGGAAAAGGATGTTGTTGGCCTGGACCTGCACGGTGTAGTCAAGACGCCCCCCCGAAAGCTCCTGGATCTTCTCCGAGGGGACCTCACCCATGGTGCGGACGTCATTCCTCCAGTCGTGCACCAGGAAGGCGCCCTTCGGGATTTCCGTGCCAAACATCATCTCAAGCTGCGCGTCGTTCATGGGCTTGTGAGTCCCCAACGCGGGCATGATGTCGATGTGACACCTGGTGCTGTACTCCTTCCAGAGCAGCTGGGTGATGAGTCCGGCCTGGGAGTTGAGGCGGGTGTGGTCCGGCGGCAGCAAGAGCATCCGCCGGGGAGTCTTCCCGGATTTCTCTATGGTCTCACGGAGAAGGTCCAGAAGCTGGTCACTCTGGATGGAAAGGGTCTCGCCGCCTAGACTGGTGTAAAGCATGGTAGAGAGTAGAGAGTAGGGAGGAGAAGGTAGTGCGTGGTCACTTTGCAGTGGGCTTCCAAAGTAGAGAGTAGGGAGGAGGGAGGAGAGGGTAGTGCGTGGCTGGCGCGCTCGGGCGCGTCTGTAAGGTAGAGAGTAGGGAGGAGAAGGTAGGGAGAAGTGCGTGGCTGGCGCGCTCAAGCGCGCCTGTGAAGGTAGGAAGTAGAGAGTAGGGAGGAGGGAGGAGAAGGTAGTGCGTGGCTGGCGTGCTTGAGCGCGCCTGTAAGGTAGGGAATAGGGAGGAAAAAGCGGGATTCACATTCAGGCAACGCACGGCGGTTCTCCGCCGTGCTCAACGGAAGCCCACTGCAAAGTGACCACGCACTACTTTCTACCTTCTTCTCCCTACTCCCTTGAAAAAAAAGTGGCGCGGGGAGGGGAAGAGCCAGGCCGTAAAGAGGGAGACAGAACATTACGTCGGCTCGATTCCGATGCCAGCTGGAGAATAGACTGGCGCCAGGTGCGGCGTATGGAGGAAAACCGCTCGCTGGATTCCTCCGCCGCGCCACAAATCAGGCAGGTGGTGTTCCTACGCGTTGTAGGTGCCGGAGACGGTCTTGCCGCAGTCCTCGGTCCACTCGGTGTGGAAGAAGACCCCGCGCGGCTTGTCAACCCGCTCGTAGGTATGGGCGCCAAAGTAGTCGCGCTGGGCCTGCAGGAGATTGGCGGGAAGGCGTGCGGAACGGTAGCCGTCGTAGTATGCCAGTGCGCTGGAGAATGCCGGCACGGGGACACCCGAAAGCACCGCCTGGGAGACTACCCTGCGCCAGGACGCGGCGCAGGAGGCCACCGCCTTGCCGAAGAAGTCGTCCACAAGCAGGTTTGCGAGATTCGGGTCCTTGTCAAAGGCGTCGCGGATCTTTTCGAGGAATGTGGCGCGTATGATGCATCCACCGCGCCAGAGCAGTGCGATTTCGCCGTAGTGCAGATCCCAGTTGTATTCCTTTGCGGCGAGTTTCAGGAGCTGGAAGCCCTGGGCGTACGAGCAGATCTTCGATGCGTAGAGAGCCTGGCGCACCGCCTCGATGAACTCCTTCCTGTCGCCGTCATACGCCACCGGGGTGGTGTCGACAATGCGCTTCGATGCCTCCACCCGCTCCTCCTTGACTGCCGAAAGGCATCTTGAGAAGACTGCCTCCGCAACGGTCGGCGCAGGGGCCCCCAGATCCAGGGCGCTCTGGCTGGTCCACTTGCCGGTGCCCTTCTGACCCGCGACATCCAGGATGATTTCGGTGACGGGCCTGCCTGTCTCCGGGTCTTTCTTCGCGAAGATTTCGCTGGTGATTTCGATGAGGTAGCTGTTGAGTTCTCCGTGGTTCCACTCGTCAAAGACGGCGTGGAGTTCGTCCTCGTCGAGTCCCAGGACATTTTTCAGGAGCCAGTATGCCTCGCAAATCATCTGCATGTCACCGTATTCGATGCCATTGTGGACCATCTTGACATAGTGTCCCGCGCCATTGTCCCCGACCCACTGGCAGCATGGGAAGCCACCGACGACCTTTGCGGAGATTGCCTGGAAGATTGACTTGACGTATGGCCACGCCTCGGGGTTGCCTCCAGGCATGATCGAGGGTCCCTTCAGGGCTCCCTCCTCGCCGCCGGATACGCCTGTGCCGATGTAGCGGATGCCCTTTGCGGAAAGCTCCGCGGTCCTGCGGATGGTGTCCTGGAAGAAGCTGTTGCCTCCGTCGATGATGATGTCGCCCTCCTCGAGGACTCCGAGCAGATTCCCAATCATCTGGTCAACCGCGCTGCCTGCCTTGATCATCAGCATGACGCGCCGGGGGCGCTCCAGGTTCGCCGCAAGCTCCTCCAGGGAATGGCAGGGGATGAAGTTCTTGCCTGCGCCGCGGCCGCCGACAAATGCGTCCACCTTCTCCACGCTGCGGTTGAATACCGCCACCGTGAATCCGTTGCGCTCCATGTTCAAGGCGAGATTCTCGCCCATGACAGCCAAACCAATCAGACCTATGTCGCCTTTCTTCATGATTTCTTTAACTCCTAGGAAAAATACAGAAAAAACACACCAAAAAAACAACGCGGGAAGAAGTGCCCGCGCCTAGACGGAACGCATACGCGTAATGTAATGCTCTTTCATCCCCTGTGCAGTGGAACGGGGAGCGGAGAACGGGGAGTTGCGGGCCGGGATTTCCCTGTCCGACCCGTTGCCGCCAACTGGCGCATCACTCGCGCGCGTGTATGGACATAGAGTGATAAAAGGTCGTAACCTGTTGAAATTCAACAAGTTACGACCTTTGTTCAGGATGCGTTTGTTCAGGAGGTGCGGACCTTCCTGGAATTTTCAGCAGGAAATCCTACCGCTTGTCTCCGCCCCAGCCTGGCCAGTTGGGATACCAGTAGTAGTCGCACTCGAAGTAGGGCAATGCTGCATCGGGGTTGTTTCTCTCGACCTTGTCGATGGGGCTGGCCTCCACATGCCCGTCGGTGAAGGACATGTTAAGTGCGCGGGAGTGGCGGAAGTATCCGTTCTTGCAGGCGTAGACCCAGTTCGGGAATGTGACGATGATGCCCTCGTAGTTATCGGAGAGACCGTGCTTGTAGTTGTTCACGCCGTCCAGGATGTTGACATGGATGGATGCGTATTTGATGCCGCTGACGCGCCTCCAGGTGGCCGCCTTGGAGGGGTAGTTGCCGTCGTGGGGGCTTCCCCAGTTGCTCGCCGTCAGTGGCTTGGCGTGTCCCATTCCTGCGCTGGCCTGGTAGCTGATGTTGCCCAGGAGGCGGTCGCTGGTGGGGCAGGAGGGGCAGAGGGCGACCTTGTGCCAGCTGGACTTGTCGGGTCCGCCGAAGCCATCACGGATGTCGGACGCGGGATCCTTGTCGGTCCAGTCCCTGGTGGTCATGGGGCATCCGGGAATAATCGGGTTGACCGTGAACCAGTAGTACATGTCCCTTGGGAAGTCCGGCTTCATGGCGTCGCCCTTGATATAGGAGTTGCCGGCCGGTTCGTTGGTGCGGTAGGCGATCATCGGCAGATAGTCGTCATAGTCGTTGGCATAGAGGAGGTTGCCCAGCTGGAGCTGCTTCAGGTTGTTGGTGCAGCTGATGGCGCGTGCCTTTTCACGGGCCTTGCTCAGGGCGGGCAGGAGCATGGAGGCCAGAATCGCGATGATCGCGATCACGACCAGGAGCTCAATAAGGGTGAAGGTCTTCTTCATGATGTTCCTCGCTAGTACTTGTCGGGTGGCTTGCAGGGTGGCATCACATGCGTGTGACTAACCGTCTTCATTGTATGAAAAAACAAACAAAAGTCAAGTGGTTGTCTATAGAATTATGGAGGTGGCACGAAAAAATGTCATAACCTGTTGGATTTCAACAGGTTATGACATTTATGCAGAGTATGTGCGTTCAGGAAGGGCGGGTCGCCGGGGGTATTGGCCTCGGCGAAGGGCCGTCCTTCCCGGACAATTCAGCAGGGAATCCTACCGCTTGTCTCCGCCCCAGCTTGGCCAGTTGGGATACCAGTAGTAGTCGCACTCGAAGTAGGGCAGTCCTGCCTCGTGGTTGTTTCTCTCGACCTTGTCGATGGGGCTGGACTCCACATGTCCGTCGGTGAAGGACATGTTAAGTGCGCGGGAGTGGCGGAAGTATCCGAGCTTGCAGGCGTAGACCCAGTTCGGGATGGTGAGGATGATGCCCTCGTAGTCGCTGGCCAGGCCGTTTCTGGAGACGTTCACGCCGTCCAGGAGGTTGACGTGGATGGAGGCGTACTTGATGCTGCTGACTCGCCTCCAGGTGACTTCGCTGGCGGGGTATTTGCCGTTATAGGGGGTTCCCCATCCGCCCAGTGAGAATGGCTTGCAGTGTCCCATTCCTGGGCTGGCCTGGTAGCTGATGTTGCCCAGGACGCGGTCGCTGGTGGGGCAGGAGGGGCAGAGGGCGACCTTGTGCCAGCTGGACTTGTCGGCGCCGCCCTTTCCTTCGCGGATGTCGGAAGCGGGGTCCTTGTCTGCCCATTCCTTGGTGGTCATGGGGCATCCGGAGATAATCGGGTTGACGGTGTACCAGAAATACATGTCGTATGAGCCGAGTTCCATGGCGTCTCCCATGATGAAGGAGTTGCCGCCTGGTTCGCTGGTGCGGTAGGAGATCATCGGCAGGTAGTCGTCATAGTCGTTGGCGTAGAGCAGGTTGCCCAGCTGGAGCTGCTTCAGGTTGTTTGTGCAGCTGATGGCGCGTGCCTTTTCGCGTGCCTTGCTCAGGGCGGGCAGAAGCATGGAGGCCAGAATCGCGATGATCGCGATCACGACCAGAAGTTCAATCAATGTGAAGGTCTTCTTCATGGCGTTGTTCCTTGTGGTTGGAGGGGATGATGTATTCTTTGGGGTGAAGGGCTGCGCTACAAATCTCAAGAGGCGTCCGCAGTCCCTTGTCATGGAAAAACAGAATTCTCGGTGTCCTGATATGGCGCAAAAGCCGCAAGTCACTGAGAAATCAGGGAATTGCGACTGCATGTGCGGAAACGGTTTGCAGTAGGGGCAGGGAGTTCGATGCCCTGTGGTGTTGCCTTCCGGGAGGGAGCAAGCTGCCCGTACGAAGAATTATCTGTAAAATCCGGCGGATTTCAAGGCTGTGTGGCGAAAAGAGTCCAAGAATTGATGTATCTACTTGCATTTCAAGAAGTTACATCTTATTGGCATTCCGTGTCCAAGTCCAGGAGTGCCGCCAGGATCGCCTGTGTCGAGAGGACGAGGCAGTCGATGTCGACGCGGTCGAATGTGTCGCCGGGTAGATGATACTCCTCGTCTGCGTATGGATGTGATCCTTGACAGACGATTGCCCGCGGGAATCCGGCCTTGACGAAGCTCCCGTCGTCGTCCCCAACCTCCCTTTCTCCGGCATGGCACTCCAGCGGAATGCCGTGCCGTGTGGCGGCTTCCGCCACGAACCTCGCCAGCGGGCGCCCCTCCGGGGTTGACGACAGCGTCCACATTGTGTGATGTCCCGCCATGATATCCCTGTTGCATCTGCCGCAAATGGAATCCACGTTTACGACTGCGTCGACCTGGTCGCCGTTTTCGGCGGCCTCGCGTGCTTCTGTTGCGCTATGCCATGGCCAGTGTTCTTCGTTGCAGAGTAGGAACCTGAATGTATGCCTCAATTGGCATGTGGCGAGGATTCTCATCAATTCCAGGAGCGCGGCCGTGCCCGTTCCGTTGTCGTGCGCGCCGGGGCCGTTGATCCAGCTCTGGGAGTCCTTGTGGGCAAGGAGATAGACCACCGACTCGGGTGACTGGCTTCCCCGCAGGACGCCCAGGAGGTTCCGCGCATCATGCCAGGGATCCTCCGGAAAGGGGTCGAGATACTGGTGCGAGCGCGGGTATGAGGGGTCGAAGCGGCATCGAAAGGGCTTCACCCGGTTCGGCTTCACAAAGACCTCCAGCCCCGGAATGGAGCGCATCCGGGACTCCAGCCACTCGTCCACCTCGTCAAGGGAGTTCTTTGCATGCCAGGGCGCCGTGTAGTTGACTGCCCTGAATGTGAATGGATCCACGCAGAGATGGCGCAAATCCCTCCGGAGGTTCGATGCCGAGACTTCTTCAATGCAACGGTTCATTGGCTCCCTGAAAATTATGCGAAAAGAACCCCGCCGTAAATAGCGTCCTGAAAGAGGGAGGACGGAGAGTGTAGTTCCCCTTCCCAGGCGTCGACGGGGTTCAAAGAGAAGACAGAAGGCGGGGACTAAAGGCCGTCCCGCTCGAATTCGTTCATCTTGCGGTTGCGACGCTCGTGGTCCTTCTGGACATTCTCCTGGTTGATCCGCTGAATCTTCGATTTGCCGCCACGGACATACTCGTTCCAAAGGTTCTTGATGTTGCCACGGTAAATCCAGGCGCCAATGCACAATGCAATGATGACAATCCAACGGATGAACGCCCTGATGGGCAGCTTCGATTCGGTCCGGCGCTTCCTGTCAACTACGTCCGCAGTCCGGCGGGTGGACTCCTTCGCCATCTTCAGACACGCACGGGAACAGCACTTGAAGCCATCCTCCTCCACAAGACACTCCTTGCAGACAGGACGACGACAGACACAGCAATGCGCAACGGCAAGCCGATCAGGATGCTTCAAACATACGGGTCCATCTAGTTCCTTGCCCATTCTCTAACCTCCTTGCCTGTGTGATGAACTATCGCGATAACTGCCAGAACGAAAATCTGATAGAAGATAATCCATATTTTGTTTTTTGCAGAGAGTAGGGAGGAGAGGGGAGAAGGTAGTGCGTGGTCACTATGCAGTGGGCGTCCGTTGAGCACGGCAAAAATTGCCGTGCGGTAGAGGGTAGAGTGGGATTCACACTCAGGCGACGCGCGGCGGAACCGCCGTGCGGGCGCGCCCAAGCGCGCCAACCACGCACTCCCCTCTCCGTCTGACGGTATCCGCCGCGCGGTAGAGAACAGAGATTCACACAGGCGACGCACGGCGGAATCGCCGTGCGGGCGCGCCCAAGCGCGCCATCCACGCACTCCCCTCTCCGTCTGACGGTATCCGCCGCGCCAGTAGAGAGGACAGAGAGATTCACACAGGCGACGCACGGCGGAATCGCCGTGCGGGCGCGCCCAAGCGCGCCAACCACGCACTCCCCTCTCCCCTCTTCTCCCTATTCCCTACTTCCTACATACTTTCGAGCGTATCGATAGTGAGGGTATGGAGTCCGTCTCCGATGATTTGGCGGACGATTTGGCAGAGTGCGACCCTTGCGGTCTTGAGTCTCTGGTCCGGGGCGTTTTTGACTGGGCACTTTCGATAGAATGTTGAGAAGTCCTTTGCCAGGTCGAGGAGATATCCTGCCAGCGAGGAGGAGTCGAGTTCCTGTGCGGACTTTGCCAGTGCCTCTGTATACTTGTCGCAGCGCAGTGCCAGCCGTTTTTCCGTCGGGTCTGTGAGGGCGCTCCAGTCCGGGGTGTTTCCTGCGACCTCCGCGACCTCCGGTTGTCGGAGCATTGACGAGAGCCGTGCGTATGCATAGAGCACGTATGGTCCGGTATCCCCTTCGAATTTGATAGCCGCATTTGGGTCGAAGGTGATAGTCGTGCGTGGGTTTACCTTGAGCAGCATGAACTTCAGTGCGGCCATGCTGATGACGGCGGCGCGGTGTTCCAGGTCTTCCGGCGGTTTTTCGCCTTCGGGGACTCGTTCCAGGGTCGCATTTCTTGCGAGCTCCGCCATTTCATCGAAGAGGTCGTCTGCATCGACCACCGTTCCTTCGCGGGACTTCATCTTTCCGGAGGGCAGGTTCACCATTCCGTAGGCCATGTGGACCAGCCTGTCGGCCCATGGGTATCCCAGTGCCTTCAGGATTGCGAAGAGCACCTTGAAGTGGTAGATCTGTTCGTCGCCGACGACCCAGATTTGCTGGTCTGGGGAGAAGTCCTGCTGTTTGAGGAGCGTCGTCCCGATATCCTGTGTGATATAGACGCTGGTGCCGTCGCTGCGGAGGACCACCTTTGTGCCCAGCGACGGGTCATGGAAGTCGATGATGACCGCGCCGTCCTGGCGTCGTGTAAAGACCCCCTTTTCGAGTCCCCGGGCGATGATGTCCTTTCCCAGCTTGTAGGTTTGGCTCTCCAGGTAGAGCTTGTCGAAGTGGATTCCCATGCGTCGGTATGTTTCGTCGAATCCCTTGAAGACCCATTCGTTCATCGTCTTCCAGAGTTTTCGCACCTCCGGGTCTCCCGCCTCCCAGTCCTGGAGCATCTTTGCGGTCGCCTGTCCAATCTCCGTCTTCAGGAAGAGTGCTTCGTTCTCCTCGCCGGCGAGTTCCGGGTTGGCGGCCTTCAGCTCGGCGATCTGGCGGTTGAGCTCCTTGTTGTAGAGGACATAGAAGTCGCCGACAAGGTGGTCCCCCTTTTCGCCGCGGCTCTCAGGCGTGCATCCCTCCCCGAACCGCTGGTATGCAATCATGGACTTGCAGATATGGATGCCGCGGTCGTTCACAAGATTCACCTGAATCACATCGTGGCCCGCGCGCTTCAGAATCGACGCGGTGGACATGCCGACCGTGTTGTTGCGGACGTGCCCCAGGTGCTGGGGCTTGTTGGTGTTCGGCGCGCTGAACTCAATCAAGATCCGGCGGCGTTCGCCTTCGGAAAGCACAGGGCGGGACATGATTCCGGAGGCCACCGTGTCCCGCATCAGGGCATCGGGCTTCAGGGTGACATTCAGAAAGGCCTTCGCCACCTCGCAGCGTTCCACATCCTCGTGGGAGGAGAGAAACTCGCCGGCCTTGGCGGCAAGCGCCATCGGATTGGTGCGGAACGCCTTTGCCAGCGGGAAGCAGGAGATAGTGACATCGCCGTCAAATCCCTCGGGGCAAAGCTCAACGGAGAGCTCCGGGATATCCGCCTTGAGTTCGGCGGCGAGGAAACTGCGGAGGTCGTTCTGAATCTTGAAACTCATAAGTATCTTAAAATCAACAAGTTATGACTATTTGCGAATTGCGGCGCTGCGGCCGTGGGCATCCAGTCCCTCCGCCGCCGTGAGTCTTGCCAGGGCGGGCTGTTCCCTGAGCAGCGCCTCCCGGTCGTATGAGAGGAGGCTTGTGCGCCTGAAGAAGGCATCTCCCGTGAGGCCGTTGAAGAACCGGGCCGTTCCCCCGGTCGGGAGGACATGGCTTGGGCCGGCGATGTAGTCTCCGACGGGTTCGGGCGTATACTCGCCCATGAAGATTGCGCCCGCGGCAGTGATCTTCGGCGCCAGCGCCTTCGGGTCTGCGACCTGCAGTTCCAGGTGTTCCGGGGCATAGAGGCTGGCGATCCGCGCCGCATCCTCCAAATCCGCCGCCTCCACCAGGAAGAGTCCGTTCTCAAGCACCTTCTGCACGCACTCCTGGCGTTTCAGGGACGCCGCCTGGCGGACGATTTCGCGGGCGGCCTCGTCAAGAATCCGCCGGTCGGTGGAGACCAGGACGGCCTGTTCGCGTCCGGAGCCATGTTCTGCCTGCGAGAGTATGTCCGCCGCGAGATAGACGGGATTTGCGGTGTCGTCTGCAATCACGAGAACCTCGGAGGGTCCTGCCACGAGGTCAAGTGCGACCTCGCCATAGAGTCGGCGTTTTGCCGCCGCGACGTAGGCGTTGCCTGGTCCGCAGATTTTTTCGACTTTTGGGATGGTGGCGGTTCCAATCGCCATTGCCGCGATTGCATAGACTCCTCCCAGGCGGTAGATGGCGGTGGCGCCAGCTGCGCGGCAGGCATACAGCAGCGCCGGATGGATTCCCTTTGCGCCGCCGGGAGGGGTGCAGACCACGATTTCCTTCACGCCGGCGGTCCTGGCGATTGCAACCGTATGGCATACCGTCGAGACAAGGGGCGCGGTGCCGCCGGGGATGTAGCAGCCCACGATGTCAAGGGGATGGAACTGCTCCCCCAGGACGACGCCCGGACGGGGGGAGTAGCTCCAGTCCTTCGGAAGGGTGTGGGAATAGAACTCCTGGATGTGGGCGACGGCCATGTCGATGGCCTCCCTGTCTTCGGGGGAGACCGATTTGCACGCCTTGTCCACCTCCTCGTCACCCAGGCGGAACTGGGATGGTGCCAGCCTGGCATGGTCGAACTTCTCTGCAAAGTCGCAGAGCGCCTCGTCGCCGCGTCGGCGCACCTCGTCGATAATCGTGGCTGCTGCCGCTTCGATCTCCGGCGAGAACGGTTCGCGGGAGAGCATCTGCCCAAGCCGCGCCTGGAAGTCCTTGTCGTCCCTGTAGAGGAATTGCATTGTGGTTCAGAGAGGTGTTTTCAGGGGATGGTGGGAGGCCGTTTCCGCAGGGGAGTCAGAAGATCACGGGGAAGCCGTCGACATACCCCTCGTTGTCGTGGTGGTGGCCGCAGTTGCATCCCGGGCCGTGTCCGCATTCGCCGCCATGTTCGATGTCGATATTCGGATCCACCTTCACAAGGCAGAAATACTCCGAGTCTCCAAGAATCTTCGTGCCGTCGTTCTGTGCGATGGTGTGGTATGCGGAGGATGGCACCGTGAAGATTGCGCCCTTGGCGGTCATCACGTCCAAATGCCCCTGGTTGATGGCGGCGCGCCCCCTCAGCGCACGGCACTGGACGCGGCCCGTGGAGGGCTCCAGGACCTTCACGAAGACGACGCAGAGCTTTCTGCCTTCCAGATAGTCGAGATTCATGGCGCGGCTCCAGTGGGTTCGGAGGATTTGGGGGCGAGGGTGGAAAAAGGTTCGGCCGACCTCGCGCATCGAAGAGCAATCAACGCGCCAAGTCGGCCGGGGTTGTCAGGAACCCGTGGGGCGAAGCGGCGGCGGTGCCGTCGCCACGACGCCCTGTGGGGATGCCTGTGTGCGAGAACTAGCCCAGGCGGGCCTTCAGCTCGGCCAGCTGGTCGCGGATCTCGGTGGGAAGCGGATGGTCGGCATACTTGTCCAGCTTGTTCAGCCACTCCTCGAACTGAGGCAGAGTCGACTTCCAGCCTTCCTTGTCGACGGAGAGCAGGGTGTGCTTGTCTTCGGGGCTGACATCCAGGCCGGTCATGTCAATGGCATCCTCGGTGGGCAGGTTGCCAATCGCGGTCTCGTTCGCCGCGGCGACGCCGTCGCAACGCTCGAAGATCCACTTGAGGACGCGGCTGTTGTCGCCGTAGCCGGGCCACAGGAAGTGTCCGTCTTCGCCACGGCGGAACCAGTTGACGTAGTAGATCTTGGGCAGCTTGGCGCCTGGGTGCTTGCCGATTTCGAGCCAGTGGCGCAGGTAGTCGCAGACGTTGTAGCCGATGAAGGGCAGCATCGCCATCGGGTCGAAGCGGAGCTGTCCGGCGCCGCCCAGGGTGGCGGCAGTCATCTCGGAGGACATGGTTGCGCCCATGAAGACGCCGTGCTCCCAGCTACGGGACTCGTTGACCAGCGGGACGACGGTCTTGCGGCGTCCGCCGAAGAGGATTGCGGAAATCGGAACGCCCTCGGGGCTCTCCCACTCGGGTGCGATGACGGGGCACTGCTTCGCGGGGGTGGTGAAGCGGGAGTTCTTGTGGGCGGCGGGGCCGCTGGGGTTCCAGGCCTTGTTCCAGGGGCGGCGCAGCCAGTCGACCACGGTGCCGGGGTCCTTGACGTCGCCGTCTTCCCACCAGTATCCGTAGTCCTCGGTGAGGGCGACGTTGGTGAAGATGGTGTTGCCGCCATTGATGGTCTTCATGGCGTTGGGGTTGGAGTGCATCGAGGTGCCGGGGGCGACGCCGAAGAATCCAGCCTCGGGGTTGATGGCGCGGAGGACGCCGTCCTTGTCAAAGCGCATCCAGGCGATGTCGTCGCCGACGGTCTCGACCTTCCAGCCGGGGATGGTCGGGGTGAGCATGGCCAGGTTGGTCTTGCCGCAGGCGCTTGGGAAGGCGCCGGTGATGAACTTGTACTTGCCTTCGGGATTGGTGACCTTCAGGATGAGCATGTGCTCGGCCATCCAGCCTTCCTCGCGGGCCAGGACGCTGGCAATGCGGAGCGCAAAGCACTTCTTGCCAAGCAGGGCGTTGCCGCCGTATCCGGAGCCAAAGGAGATGATCTCGCGGGTCTCGGGGAACTGGGAGATGTACTTCTTCTCGACGGGGGCGCAGGGCCACGGGACGTCCGCCTGGCCATCGGCCAGAGGAGCGCCGTTGGAGTGGACGGCGTGGATGTATTCGCGGCCGGCGTCAATGCGGTCGAGGATGGTCTGGCTCACGCGGGTCATGATCATCATGTTGACGACCACGTACGCGGAGTCGGTGATCTCGATGCCATACTTGGCCAGGGGGGACTCGGGGTTGCCCATGGAGAAGGGAATCACATACATGGTGCGTCCGGCCATGCAGCCGTCGAAGATCTTGCCGAACTCCTCCTTCATCTCGGCAGGAGCCTTCCAGTGGTTCGTGACACCGGCGCCGGCTTCGTCCTTCGCGCAGATGAAGGTGCGCTCCTCGACACGTGCGACGTCGCTCTTGTCAGAACGGGCCAGGTAGGAGTTGGCGGGGGTCTTCATCTTGATGAAGGTGCCGACCTTCACCATAAGGTCGCACAGGTCGTCATATTGCTTCTGGGAACCGTCGCAGAACTCGACATGCGCAGGCTTGCACTTGTCAATCCAGCCCTGCAGCCAGCCCTTCAGCTCGGCATTCTTCAGATCATTCATTGTGATCATTTTGGTGGATTCTCCTTTACCGTGTCTAGGTGGAACTTGGGCGGAAAACCGCCCCTGTGAGAACTCTCAGACGGGAAAACGGCATACTATAATGCCCGCAGAAAATATTGGGTAGAGAATAGAGAGGAGGGAGGAGAAAGCAGTGCGTGGTTGGCGCGCTTGGGCGCGCCCGCACGGCAGAGTCGCCGTGCGTCCCTGTGTGTTTCTCTACCCTCTACCGCACGGCCCCGCCGTGCTCAACGGAAGCCCAGTGCTTTTTTAAAGAGAGAAGGGGGAAGAGGGAAGAGGGGAGTGCGTGGTTGGCGCACTTGGGCGCGCCCGCACGGCAGAGTCGCCGTGCGTCCCTGTGTGTTTCTCTACCCTCTACCGTGCGGTATTTTTTGCCGTACCCAACGGAAGCACAGTGCTTTTTTCAAGAGAGGAGGGAGAAGAGGGTAGAGGGGAGTGCGTGGTTGGCGCGCTTGGGCGCGTCCGCACGGCAGAATCGCCGTGCGTCCCTGCGTGTTTCTCTACCCTCTAACCGGCACGGCTCCGCCGTGTTCAACGGAAGCCCACTGCATAGTGTCCACGCACTACCTTCTACCCTCTTCTCCCTATTCTCTACTTCCTACTTGCCCCATTCCTTTTGCGACTATTATTCCGTTTGGTTGGGGCGTGGCTGCCGTGGTGTAGATTTTCGTATCATCCGTCCGTCCGTCCGCGCCACACTCATATTCCAGGAGGATTAAGAAATGGACTTTCATCCGATCACCGAGAACTGCCGCATCACCCCGGAGATACAGAACCTTCTTTCCAGGAAGAGGATGTCATTGGGTCTATCCTACAGGATGCTTGGCGAATACTTTCACCTGAGCTGGTCCACATTCAGGAAGTGGGAGTGTGGCGACTCCTCCGAGATGAAGTGCAGGCGTTTTCACCTGAAGACCCTCAACAGCTACCTGAACGGCGAGCACGACGACCGTCTGAAGTCCCTTGCGGATCCCATGGACGACCTTGTCAGCAGCTGGAAGAAGCTTCCCTCCCAGGTTCACCAGTGCATGGAGCGGATCACGACCACCTACGAGCTATGCCAGGGCCGTCCGGAATTGCGGAGGTGTCTTGTCCAGGCGATAGAGAAAGCCTCGAAGGACGCCTTGCGGGAGTTGCTTGCCCGTGAGGCGTAGCGGTGTTTTCGTGGGTGGGCGTATCAGCACCACACCGTCGGGATTGACCCCTCTCGTCGTCCGCAATCCAGGAATACATCCTGTCGTCTCATATCCGTCAGAGTCTTTTTTGCCGTATCCATCGCGATTTTGTATTGGTTGCAGTCGTGGCTGATATGTGCGAGGATGAGGTTTTTCGTATTGACGGTGAGCAGTCTTGGCAGCAGTGCGGAGTTCTGGATATTCGAGAGATGTCCCTTTCCGTTGCAGATGCGTTGTTTAAGCATCCATGTGCGATTTGACATCGCGAGCATATCCATGTCATAATTGCTTTCGAGGACGAGAGTGCTGGAGTCGCGGAGATTGAACTCCACCGCCTGCGTGGCGCGTCCCATGTCGGTGGCGATGCCGACCTTCGACGACTCCTTCGTGAGGACGAACCCCACCGTCTCCGCGTCGTGTTCCACGGGGAACGAAGTCACCATGAATCCTGACAGCGGGAACTCCGCCCCCACATCGAGGATGGTCGTTGTAACCGGCTTCTTGAAGACCTCCTCCATCTTCTGGGCGGCCTCATAATGCGTAAAGACCGGGACACCGAAGCGTGCCGCCGCCTTGTCCACGCCCTTGATATGGTCGTCATGCCGGTGTGTGACAAGGATTGCGCGGACGGATGCCTCGGGGATGCCGGTTTCGGCCATCCGTGCGCGGAGCATCCGGAGGCTTACCCCGCAGTCGATCAGCACCGTATTTCCGTCGGCGTGGACGGCGATGCAGTTGCCGTTGCTTCCACTAGCAAGAACCGTAACCCCGATAGCCATCTGAAATTCTATATCCTCTTCTTTGAAAGTGATTTACTTCTGTGCAACGATGCGGGCGACATTCTCCGAGACCGCGCCTGCCGCGCCTAGAAGCCTTGTGAATTCATCCATGCCTTGCAGCACGGCCTCCCGGCGTTCGCCGCCAGGGAGGATTTTCGCCAGTGCGTCGGCGAGGTTTTCGCCAGTGCACCTTTCCTGGAGGACTTCCTCGAAGACCGTGCGCCCGCAGACGAGATTTGCGATTGTGATCGTGTCGATCTTGATGAGGCGTTTTCCGACCCACCAGGAGAAGGGGCTGATCTTGTATGCGACGACCACGGGCAGCCCGAGCATGGCCGCCTCCACGGTCACGGTGCCGCTTGCCGCAATCGCGCAGCTTCCCTTCCGCATCATCTCGCGGGTGTCCCCGCAGGACCAGGTGAACTCGGGGACGTCCTCGGGAAGCGCCATCTCCGACAAAAGCTGCCGGGCATACTCGAGAATCGCCTGCCGTGGCAGTGCGAAGTGGAAGCGCAGCGACGGATTGCGGCGATGCAGGTCGACTGCCGCGCCCACAAACTCCGGCATCAGTCGATGAAGTTCCTGGCGCCGTGAGCCTGGCAGCAGCAACACCAGGTTTTCGTCCCGGTCCGCGGGAGTCTCCATGTATGGGCGCAGGATTTCGAAGAGCGGATGTCCCACGAAGCGTGCCTTCAGCGTGGTCGGCTCGTAGCACCTTGGCTCGAATGGGAAGATGCAGAGCATTTCGCTGCAATACTTTGCCAGCTTCCAGATTCGTCCGGTCTTCCATGCCCAGACCTGGGGGCTCACATACCAGACCACTCGGATGCCAAGCTTGTGGAGGCGTTTCGCCAGCTGCAGGTTGAATCCGGGGTAGTCAATCAGGACGACCGTCTCGGGACGTTCCTCGGCCGCACGCTTCGTCATGCGCCTCAGCAGTCCCATGAAGAAGAAGAGATGTTTCAGGCACTCCCAGAAGCCGATGATTCCCAGCTCCGTCGAGTCCACGAAGGTCTCCACGCCGGCCGCCCGCATCTGCGGTCCTCCCATGCCCCTGACCGTCAGCTCCGGAGCAAGGCGATGGAGTTCCCGCGCGAGGCTGGCGCCATACCCGTCGCCGGAGGTCTCCCCCGCGACAATCCAGACGCTTCTCTGTTGGCTCTCTTCCTCTGTCATGAAATCGCTCCACTGCGTCTGTTGATGCCGGGTGCAAGCAAATACGCCCTCAGCAGACGCCCCACGGGCTCGGTGTCAACCAAGAACGCATCATGTCCCGAATCGGTCTGTATTTCGACGTATGTGACAAATTTCCGTTCCGCGAGGAATGCGTTCACGAACTCCTTTGCGGAGGCGGGCGGGTAGAGCCAGTCTGACGAGAAGGAGACGACCATCAGCTCGGCATGGAGGCGTCGGCATGCGGCACGCAAGTCCCCGCCGCCCCACTGGACCGCCGCGTCGTAGTAGTCCATCGCCCGGGTGATGTAGAGATAGCTGTCGGGGTCGAAACGCTCGACAAAGGATTTGCTCTGGTGGTCGAGGTAGCTCTCAACCGAGAACTCGGTCTTGAAGCCCTTCGAGGGATCCAGGCGATCAAGGCGCCGCCGTCCGAATTTGTAGTCCATCCCCTTTCCCGAAAGGTAGGTGATGTGGGCAAGCATCCGTGCCACCGCAAGCCCGATGTCGGGGCGCTTCTCCTTGCCGAAGTAGTCCCCGTCCGCGAAGTTCATGTCCCGCATGATTGCGCTTCGGGCCACCGCGTTGAAGCCAAGACCCTGGGCGGAAAGGCGGGAGCCCGCCGCCATGACAATGCACTTGCCCATCATGCGGGGATAGCGCAAGGCCCACTCCAGGGCCTGCTGGCCGCCAAGAGACCCGCCGATGACAGCAAAAAGATGGCTGATCCCAAGACGGTCAAGAAGCATCTTCTCCATCACCACCCAGTCGCCAACAGTCACCATCGGAAAGGTGAGGCCGTAGGGCTTGCCAGTGGCAGGATCTATCGACGAGGGACCTGTGGTCCCGTAGCAACTTCCAAGGACATTCGCGCAGACAACGTAAAAACGGTTGGTGTCTATCGGCTTGCCAGGACCTATCACCGCATCCCACCACCCGGGATGGGTAAGGCGCCACTTCCTCTCAGGATGGTTCTGTGCAGTGGAATCCCATCCGGCAACATGGGCATCTCCTGACAAAGCATGACAAATCAGTATAACATTGTCACGCCCCTCCGACAATTCCCCGTATGTCTCGTATTCCACATCCACCTGGGGCAGGACGGCTCCGCACTCCAGCTTGAAGGGGTGTTCCTCGTCCGTTATGCGTATATGGTGAGGAATGGTCAATCCGACCGAGGAGAGTGAGTCCGGTGGATCGAAGGCGTGCTTGGTTCGTGGAATGTCAGTCTTGATTGTCGTGCTCCTATGCTTCATGTGCCGATTTACGCCGCGACGGCGGCGCTATGAATAATATAAGGTAGGGAGGAGGGAGGAGAGGGTAGAAGGTAGTGCGTGGTTGGCGCGCTTGGGCGCGCCCGCGCGGCGATTCCGCCGTGCGTCGCCTGAGGTGGAAGAAAGGAAACCACGAAACACACGAAAAACACGAAAAACATTTTTGAACCACGAATGCACACGAATGGACCACGAATATCTTTTTTTCAAGGGAGGAGGGAAGAGGGAGAAGAAAGGAGTGCGTGGTTGGCGCGCTTGGGCGCGCCCGCACGGCGATTCCGCCGTGCGTCGCCTGAGTGTAAATCCCACTCTACCCTCTACCGCGCGGCGATTCCGCCGCGCTCAACGGTCGCCCACTGCAAAGTGTCCACGCACTACCTTCTACCCTCTCCTCCCTATTCTCTACTTTTATTCCATCCATGCGAAGACGGAGCGTCGATATGCCGCGTATGCCCGTGAGACTCCGATCTTGTCGAGGTAGTCGTCGAGGTTAGTCCGTGGTCCGGCGAGTGGTCTTGCCTCGTCGTTTTCGGGTTGTGGTTCCAGTTCGCACAGCGAATAGCTTGACGTTCTTTCGACGGGCAGATATTCGACCCATTCCACTGGGACGAGGTGGTATTGTCCGTCTCCTCCCCAGCATTCCACATATTCCACCCTGTCGATGCCCCTGAATCCGTATGCTGTGACATCGATGGTGCTTGTATTTCCCTTTCTCGCCCTTTTTCTAGTCTTGAGGATGCATCTGGTGATGCAGTCCGGGTGTTTGAACCTTTTGTCCCCGAAGTAGTTAGCCATGCTTTCATGTTCCCAGAAGCACGATTCTTCGCCAGGTGTATATCCGTAGATAGTCTTTGCGGTGCGGTGTTGTTGATAGAGTGGGATGCAGAGGAGTGGTGCCAGTGAGAAGAAGACCTGCCTGAAATACTCCTCGTTGCGTGAGATGAAGAATGAGCGGCACGCCTCCAGGTCGTATGTGGCGTAGTTGACTGGGTTTGTATCCAGCGAGAATCCCTGGAGATGATTTGGAATCACAAGATTAAGGAGATTTTCCTTGATGAAAGTGAAGTCATCCCCGTATCCGACCGTCTGGTCCTTCAGCAGCTCCACCGTCTGTTGCATGGCCAGTGGCGTATAGAGCAGCCGGAATTGGATTTCGTCGTTTCGGTCCGTCGAGTGGAAGAGCACCTCGAAGTCGTGGTTGCTCATGAGGGTATACTGGGATTCGTCGAGGAGATTCTCCGAGAACTTCTTGAGTTTTTTCAGTGCGTGCCTTTTTCTCATGCCCGAGAACCACCCGTCTCCGTCATTTGCGAGTCCGGTTGGCTTTCTGCTGAAGCAGAGATTAGGCGCGGCGTCGTTTCCGTAGATGAGGAACGACCGTTTTGAGTATTCCGGTGCGGGTGCGGTGTAGTGTGCCACGAGGGTTTCGCTTCTTGTCACCTCGTGGGATTTTCCCTCCGAGTCGGTGTAGGTCTCCGTCCAGTGGATTGTGAGATATCCCGTGTAGACCTTGTCCTCCCATGTCTGGACCAGTTCCTCTCCGAAGGCGAATGGATTTCCGACGATATCCCCGCTTTGCGAGAAGAGGATGGAGCGGTCGTCGCCGTGGTAGCTTCGGCTCCATCCGAAGTGTCCTTCCAGTTCATTGAGTCTTCCGGAGGTGAAATACGGGTCGATGTTCAGGATGGGGCATACCTTTTTAATGAGCCTGGCCGTCACATCCCAGTCGAACCGCTGGTTAAGGGGTTCCATTTGCTCCCATGCGGCCTCTTTTGCCTCGTGGAGCTCATTTTCCAGCCTCTGGGTGCGTTCCACCGCGCGGCGTCTGGCGGGCAAGACCCAGCTCACCAGCAGGAGGAGTGCGACGACTGCGCCTCCGAAGCCGCCGAATGCATAGAGGCCCCGGGTGCCGTCGTCGTAGACCTCCATGGCGTCCGCCACAAGCCCGAAGCCCGAGAGCACTCCGACGATGATCAATATCACCATCAGCGTGACAATCGTCGTCATGCATCCCTGGTGGCTCTTTGCGGAATTGAGCTCCGCTTCGAGCCTGTTGATTTCCCTGACCCGGGCCGCATTCTCCGCGGCGTCGATATTCGCCGCCGACTCAAGGCGCTGGAACTCCTCCTCTGCAGCCAGCCTGAAGGCATCCTTGTATGTGTCGCGGTAGCTCGATACTGGATTGTAGATTTCCTCGGGCATGGCGTGGATGTCTTGTGGTCAGGCTGCGGAGGGGAGTCTCCTGTTGCTTGCGGGGTTCCCTTAGAAGAAGACCTGGCGTGCCTGCGCCTTGGTCTCCGCGCTTGCGGTGAACGGGATTCGGGTGGTGTATCCGGCGCGTGCGGCGACGATCTGCCTGGTGGGCCACTCGAAGAGGGAGCTGTTCCACTGTGCGACGGTGTCGTTGTAGAGCGTCCTTGCCGCAGTAATTTCCCTCTGGAGGTAGTTGTTCTGCTGCATTGCGTCGGCCAGCGCCTGGTGCGCCTTCAGTTCGGGGTAGTTCTCCACATTTGGGAAGATAGACCTGAAGGAGCGGTCGAGGTTTTGGGAGAGTTCGTTTCTCTGTTCGTCGGTGATATTCGGGTTGATGCCGCCGCGGTATGCCGCCACGGTCTTCATCACATCCTTGTCGAGGTCGATTGCCTTGTTGACGATGCCGACGACATTCTGGAGGATGATGACGCGCTGTTCGAGGTAGTTGTCAATCTGGGACGCATCCGCCTGGAGCTTCTGCTGGAGGCGCTGGAAGTAGTTTCTTGCGCCGATCTTCATGAGGAGGAAGATGAGCCCCGGGAGGATTCCGCAGACCCAGAGGAGGATTTCGAAGATGGTCGAGCCAGTGCCGACCGTCACGGGAATCTGCTTTTCGATCACATTGATGTCGCGTCCTGCGGCATTGACTGGACCAGTCAATTCGTCGAGTTCGTTTGCCATGTCGGTTCTCCTGTTGACTATGTTCGGGTTGGGTTTATGGATGGAGGCTGTGCGAAGCTGTGTGTCGGGATGGGGTGCGGGCGCCGCGCCTGGCTATCGTGCAAGCTCGCCGTAGAGTGCGTTTTCAGTGGCGCGTGTAATCCTGAAGGGAAGAATCTCCCCTGGAAGGATGTCGGGGGACGGGGCGAAGAGAATCATCTTGTTGGTGTCGCTGCGGCCGCACCAGCGCCGGGGGTTGCGGGGGCTGACACCCTCCACCAGGACCTCCTCCGTCGAACCAATCAGCGCGGCATTCGCCTTGCTGACATGCTCCTTCAGGGTTCCAAGCAGAATCTGGTTGCGCTCGCACTTGACCTCCTCGGGGACATCGTCCGCCAGGGTCTTGGCGGCCTGGGTGCCCTCCCGCTGGGAGTATCGGAAGATATACGCCATGTCGTATCCGACCTCCTTCATGAGGGCATTCGTCATCTCGAATTCCTCGTCGGTCTCGGAACAGAAGCCCACGATGATGTCGGTGGAAAAGGTCGCATTGGGAAGGCGTTCCCGAATCGCCGCAATCCTGTCAAGATACTCGGCGGCAGTGTAGTTCCTGTGCATCAGCTTGAGGATGCGGTCGCTGCCGCTCTGCACTGGCACGTGGAAGGACTTGCAGACCTTCGGAAGGTCGGAGACGGCTTCGACAAACCGGCGGTTCATGAAGCGCACGTGTGGCGAGGTGAAGCGAATGCGCTCAATCCCGTCCACGCCCTGCAATGCCTCCAGCAAGTCGGCAAAGCCCGAGAATTCCGGGGTGTAGGTGCCGGCGGCGCGGGCCTCCGATACCCCGTAGGCGGTGATGTTCTGCCCAAGCAGCAAAATCTCCTTCGTGCCACCGTCGGCAAGCATCTTGACCTCCTCCACTATGTCGGAGATGGGACGGGACTTCTCGCGGCCACGGCAGTACGGAACAATGCAGTAGGTGCAGTACTGGTCGCATCCACGCATCACGGAAACCTGCGCCAGAAGATTGCCGCAACGGTGCCCGTCAAGCTCCTTGAAGACGCCCGGCCCCATCTCGGTAGCACATCTTCGCCCACGCTTCGCAAGGCACTCCGCGACAATCCCAGGTATGTTCTGGAGCTGGTCGGTCCCCGCTACAAAGTCCAGGTGCGGAAGCTTCTCAAGAAGGACGCCCCCCAGACGCTGGGCCATGCACCCAATGATGCCTATGACCAGGTCGGGACGGTCACGCTTCAGACGCTTCATCAGGCCAACTTTGCCTATCACCTTGCGTTCGGCCTGGTCGCGGACGCTGCAGGTGTTGAAAATGAGGATGTCGGCCGTGGATTCGTCTTCGGATTCCAGATATCCATTCATCTCCAGAAGGCACGCCAGGGCTTCGGAGTCCCTGGCGTTCATCTGGCAGCCGTATGTTTTGATATGAAAGGTGGTGGGCATGGATTCAATAGGTTGCAGTCAAGGCACTTTGTATAACATAATGCGAGTAGAGAATAGGGAGAAGAAGGTAGAAAGTAGTGCGTGGACACTTTGCAGTGGGCTTCCGTTGAGCGCGGCAATTGTGCCGTGCGTACATTAAGGAAGGAAACCACGAAAGGGCAGATAATAGAACCACGAATGGACACGAATATCTTTTTTTAAAGAGAGTAGGGAGGAGAAGGTAGAAAGTAGTGCGTGGTCACTATGCAGTGGGCTTCCGTTGAGCACGGCAAAAATTGCCGTGCCGATTAGAGGTCAGAGTGGGATTTACACAGGGACGCACGGCGATTCTGCCGTGCGGGCGCGCCCAAGCGCGCCAACCACGCACTTCTTTCTTCCCTATGAAGAATTATTCGTGTCCATTCGTGTCCATTCGTGGTTCTGTTATTCCCCCCTTTCGTGTATTTCGTGTGTTTCGTGGTTCATTCCCTCCTCAATGAACGCACGGCAGAATCGCCGTGCGGGCGCGCCCAAGCGCGCCAACCACGCACTACTTTCTACCTTCTTCTCCCTATTCCCTACCTAATATTTTTTCCGCATTTCCGGTCAGGAAGACCCGTGTTTCGAAGGCATCCATAGTGATTTCGAAGGAGTTGGTCTCCCTTGCCACCACCTCTCCCGAAAAGACATCCACCACATCGCATATTTGCGGCAGCCTGATGGTTTTTCGTCCTGCGTGGTTGGCGTGGATGCTGACCACATCCCGGCTGGCATAGAGATTGTCGTCCCCGTCCATGAAGACATGGACTCCTGCGTTTTGTGCGACATATCGCAGGAACTCCCTGTCCAGGTCGGTGGTTCCGTAGAAGTATGCTCCATCCTTTTCGGCGACGGCCACCTCCCCCGTGGATTCATACCTTGCCAGCGGTGTAGCCTTCTTGTCCACCACCTTGAACCGTGTTTTGACCGTGTATGGATGTCCTGCCTCCTGGTCCTTCTCCCTGTCGAAGAGGATTTTGAGGGAGCCTTCTCCTGCCTCCGCCATCTCCATTCCCACGTTTTCGGAGAGTGTTTTCGTGGAGATTCCCTGGTCGTCCAGGAATCCCGTGCCGTATGTGAAGACCATTTTCGCGCCATTGTCCCGCAGTGCCTGGATTGCCTGCCGGAGTTCCGGCTTGTCCTTGACGGCGTTCAGGAAGATTACCATCTTGTATTTGGCGGGGCATCTCAGGATGTCTTCCAGCAGAACCACATCCACGGGGGCTCCGAACTGTGCCAGCGGGATTCTCTGGTAGTAGAGCAGGTCTCCCGAGATGCGCTGGACATAGCGTGGCTGGGTGCGCAGGGCTCCGTCATGGGAGTACATATACCGGCTCCGGTCCTTCACCGCCACGGCGGAGGTGGTTGCCCCGAAATACCGGATGGCATCCTCGTCAATCACAGCGGCGACTTCCGCGGATGGTGAGGAGCCGTTTTCCATGAGATACTGTCCTGCCTGCAGCGACCTTGTGAACAATTGCCGGATTGCCGGGTCGTCCAGTTCGTTGCCTCCAACCAGCGGCAGCTGGTTCAATGGAGTTGCGTGTGCCAGTGACATTCCGACATTCCTCTTCAGGACATTCAGGGTGCACTCCATGTTCAGAGTCTGTTCGAAGTCGGTCTTGAAGGTCAGGTGCGTGCGCGTGTCGTCCTCCATCATGGAGAACTTTCCTGCGTTGAAGATTGCGCCGTACGGTTTCATGTCCGCATTTGGCGCCCCCAGGCTTCGGATGCCGTAGCTTTGTGGCGAGAGGAAGTAATCCAAGTCGGGGCAATCCAGCAGCCTTTGGAGGGCGTTGTGTCCGCCGCCGTTGACGCAGTGTCCCAGGTTGGCGTATTCCATCAGATATCCGTAGTAGCATCCCACCAGCTTGTTCCGCCCGCATGCCTTCTTTGCGGCGGCGGCGAGGACCTCCACGCATTCAGCGATGGATTCGCTGTAGTACCTGTCATATAGGATTGCGATTTCGTCCCTGGCGGGGTTTCGGAAAATGCCGTCGACGGTTGCCTCCCGTTCCTGTCGTCCCGGCACGGCGGTTGCATTCACGCCATTTTGTGCGGCGTATTCCAGGAATTCCCGTGTTCCCCCCTGGCTGAAGTCCGCGTATTGGTCGGAGTGGGACGCCCATCCCTGCCATTCGCAGGAGATTCCTCCCATGAGATTGTAGATGAAGGTCTTTGGTCCGAAGAAAGTCTCCAGGTGATTCATCAGCGCGGTCAGCGCGCGTGCGGCGTCTGCGCGGTATTCCGCATTTGCGAAATCGATAGCCGAGACGTAGTATCCGTAGATGCTGCCGTCCTCCATGTGCGACATTCTTTCGGGATACATTCTGCCGTACCATCCTCCGGGCTGGCACCAGACATAGAGTCCCAGCATGCTGTCAGGGTAGTGTTGGAGGATTGAATTCAGCGTGCGGTCGACCTCTGTGAAGTCGTACTGGTCTGGTCCGACCCACCACAGGTTTGTCATGCCGCCGAGCCGGGCCGCCACCACGTTGAACGGGGAGTCCGCCCCCTCCATGCCTGTCACGAAGTAGTGGTTGTCCATAGTGGAGGTGCATGCCGTGAGGATGTTGAAGAAGAAGGGTTTTCCGTTCAGCATCGGGATGGGCCCCCGCGGGGTCTGCGCCACCTTGGCCACGGCGGGCTCCCCCTCCATGGCACGCTCCTCCGTCACCACGTCCACCTTCGTCATTCCCAGGAGCTGGCGTCTGTCGGTCATTCCGAACACCCATTGGAAGTGTGCGGGAGTCCCGTAGTAATCGCTTTCGAAGGCCTTGAAGCGGAAGAGGATGCCATCCTCGGTGATGGTGCCCTGCAATTCGCCTGCAGTCCCCTCGAATGCCTTCAGGACCTGTCCGCTGGGGCTGCAAAGATGGGCGTAGAAGCGTTCATTTGGCGTGAACCCGTCCTCCGGCTCCATGAAGAGGACATCCATGGAGAGGATGTCGTTGGCGACCACCTTGACGCGCACCGGCGCGCCGTCCTTGCCCTTGAGGCTCCTGTATGCGGGGCGGAGGCTTGTCCAGGGTGCGGCAGGTGGACCGGGGCGTGTGGCGGCCTTTGCCCAGGCACCGTCGTCGAAGTCCCTCCGTTCCCAGCCGTCGGGCGCCTCCCCTGCCAGGCTCCGGGAGTCCTCCGGGGTGACGACTTGGATCTGCCCGTCTTCCCTGGCAATCTGGAGATCCATCATCAGGCCGCCGATGTCTCCGGTGTTCTGGTAACGGATGGCCAGCAGATTCTCCCCTTCGACGAAAAATCCCGGGGGGACATCGAAGACATCGGGGTTCCTCCATAGGTCGCTCCACCTTCTTTCCAGTTTGTGCCCATTCAGCCAGGCCCCTTCGATTTCGTCATCGCAGATGCTTTGCCAGAGTGCCTGCGAGGGCTTTCCATCCAGATGGAATCGTTTCCGCAGGTGGCATGGCCCGACGTAGTAGAAGGAGGGGTCGGGGGAGACCATTGGGGAGAAGAATGCATTGACTCCGGGGACGGCGGCCTCCGGCTTCCTGTCCCCTGCATTCGGCATGTCCACGGGCATCCTCAATGGAATTCCCTTGGCGAACTCCTCGGGGTGCAGTTCTGCAAGCGCCTTGTCTTCATCCAATTTCAGGAATTGGATTGACCTGACGAGCATGGTTGTCCCCGGCTGTGGCTCGAAATCCAGTCGCAGGGTGGTGATTGCGGTTGCATTCGACCAGATTGCGAAGGCATTCGCCCGTGCCTTTCCCTGCAAATCCACCACCATCCTATGGGGTTTTCCGTCGACAATGAGCTGTGGCAGATAGAATTTCTTCTCCTCGTCCAGCATCGGGTCGTCACTGGTTCCGAAGAATGCGAATCCTCCGCCGATAGGCGTCTCCGGCGCCGTCGCCTCGTATTCGACGACCAGGAAGTTCTTCCCTTCTGGCGCGAAATCCACCTGGGGGGCGTGGAGATTGGGGTGGAGAGCCGTGCTGGTGATTTCCAGTCCATCGGGGGTTTCGGCCACGGTCAGCATGCTGCTGTCAGTCCAATCGGAACGGGTGTTTTCGAATGTCCATTCCTGGGCAAGGAGCGGCAGGGTGCAGGAAAGCAGGAGGAGCGGCAGGAGGTTTTTCATGCGGTTGGCGGGCAGGTCTTCGGGTGGCTAATGCGACACTTCAGAATGCTATCTTCCCTATCAGGGCGGTCAATAGAATGGCGAATGGACAGAAATGGACACAAGTGGACAGAAATGCACTCTTCATCAGGGAGCAGGTTCACTGATTTCCTGGAAAGCGCGTTCTACGGCAATCCGTGTGCTTCATGCCTTCAAGAACCGCCCTCCAGGGGAATCCGGCTTTCAAAAAAGGACTGCCGCGGGTGGCGGCAGTCCTTTTTTTGTGGAACCGGGTGTGTTCTAGGGCTAGCGGTCCTTTTCGCCGCCGTAGCAGTCGGCGCCCGGATACCAGTAGAAGTCCGTGTAGAGTGGCATGGAGTAGTTGTAGCCGATTATCACCTTGTTCTTGTTGACGGCTGCGACATGGCCATCGCCAAAGGCGAAGTTGCACATGTCACCGTGGCGGAAGTAGCGGCTCCTGGTTTCCAGGTCACGATGCATCGACGGTGGGAATGCAACGACCCCCGTCAGGTTGTCCGTGCCCAGCTGGTTGCAGGCCGTGCCGTCCAGGACGTGGACGAAGATGGAGGGGTACTTGATTGCGGAGATCCGCCTCCAGGTGGAGGCCAGGTGTTCTCCGACCTGTCCCCAGTCTCCCCAGGGGGTTCCGTCGAGGTACTTCTTGCAGTAGCTTGCGCCCATGTTTGCCTGGTAGGCGATATTTCCCGTCACACGCTGGCTGGTTGGTGCGGACGGGCATAGCAGGACCTTGTGCCAGGAACTCTTGTCGGCGCCTGTGCCGGGGCCGGTTGCCCCAAAGGCGGCGGCGGGGTCCTTTTCACACCACTGGGAGCCTGTCATCGGGGTGCCGGGAATGAGTGGATTCAGGGAGAACCAGAAGTAGGTGTTCGGGTCTTCAATGATGCCGCCGAAGAAATTGACGCTCTGGTTCTGGATGTGGAAGACGTTTGGCGGCAGGTAGTCGTCGTAGTCGTTGCCGTAGAGGATGTTGCCCAGCTGGACTTGCTTCAGGTTGTTGGTGCAGCTGATGGCACGCGCCTTCTCACGCGCCTTCGACAGGGCAGGCAACAACATGGATGCAAGAATCGCGATGATTGCAATCACAACAAGCAACTCGATAAGGGTGAATGTTTTCTTCATTGGCGAATCTCTCCTGGGGT
>ERZ1026898.21-NODE-21-length-107375-cov-23.113744_pt1 | contig 107375 bp, 95 predicted proteins | sample MGYA00380178_ERZ1026898 | MGnify/ENA primary metagenome ERZ1026898 (study PRJEB33269, sample SAMEA4719814) | human gut metagenome | biome: human-associated habitat; feature: organic feature; material: feces | place: Cameroon | collected 2013-10 ...
GCGAGGGCAAGAGCAGCGTCTCCTACGCCAAAAGGTTCGCGATCACCAGCGTCACCAGGGACAAGGACTACGACATCACCACCGGCGAGGAAGGGTCCAAGATCCTCTGGTTCACCGTCAACCACAACGGCGAGGCCGAATCTGTACGAATATACCTGCGTCCGCGTCCGAAGCTGAAGAAAACGCAGTTTGAATATGATTTCTCTACCCTTGCGATCAAGGGCAAGGCTTCCAGAGGCAATCTGGTGTCCAAGAACCCTATCGCCAGAATTCAGCTGAAATCCAAGGGCGTTTCGACAATCGGCGGCAAGGACATTTGGTACGACGCTGACATCCAGAAGCTTAACGATGAGCAGCGCGGTCAGTACCTCGGCGAGTTCGGCCCGGAGGACAAGGTTCTGGCAATATTCAAGGACGGAACCTTCTACACGACTTCGTTCGATGTCTCGAACCGCTACCAAGGCGAAGTGATCAAGGTCGAGAAGTTCGATCCGAACAAGACCTACACCGCCCTCTACTACGATGCGGCCGCCAAGGCATTCTACGTCAAGAGGTTCAGCTTTGTCCTGAGCGACAACACACCGCTGTCGTTCATCGCCCCAGGCACGAAATCCTATCTCGTGGCCCTTTCCGAGGACAAGCATCCTCAGTTCCAGGTGATCTTCGGCGGGAAGTACGAGCATCGTGATCCGGAGAACATTGACGCTGAGGAATATATCGCCAAGAAGGGCTATGCCGCCAAGGGCAAGAAGTGTCATCAGTACGACCTCAAGGAGGTGAAGTTCATCGAGCCTCTGCACAAGCCGGAGGACGACATCGAGGACGAGCCGCTGGACATCATTGACGATGTGGAGTCTGACGAGCCACAGGGTGACTCCAATGAGGTTTCTGGTGCCACCACTGACGGCGGTCAGACCAGCGCCGCTGACCTTCTGGACTCCGGAGACATTCCGGATGTAGGTGACATTGACGAGCCTACGTTGTTCTAAACACTGGCATATTCATAAACCATCAGGGGCATTCGTGGCTCCAAGAGACGGACGTTGCAAGGTGAATATGAAAGACATATCCCTCATAGGCTTTATGGGCTGCGGCAAGAGCAGTGTCGGGAAAATCCTTGCGACGCTGCTCCCGGAATGCCGCCTGATTGACCTGGACACCTACATTGAGGAAAAGCAGGGCAAAAATATTCCCGAAATATTCAATGAATATGGTGAAGCGGCTTTCCGCCGGATGGAGCGTGAGGCCCTTGAGGAGATATTCAGTGACAAGTCCCGTCCCCGCGCCATCCTTTCCCTCGGCGGCGGCACCGTGACTTCCGAACAATGCCGTCAGCTCATCCGTCAGCACACCGACTGTTTTTATCTCCGCGCCACCACCGACACCCTCCTTGACAACCTCGAAGGACACTCCGATGGCCGCCCGATGCTGAATCCCACACAACCAGTCGAAGCGCCCTCAACTGAAGTATCAAGCGAACGAGAAGCCCTCCGCCGCCGCATCGAATCCCTGATGCAAACCCGCTCCCCCCAGTACCTCGCCACCGCCTACCACATAATCGACATCGACGGCCAAACCTTCGCCCAGATCGCCGCACTCATCAAAGAAACCGTGGAGGTCAACACATTGAATATCAAACGATAGCATATTCATCTTTAGCAGATATCCGCCAAAGGCAGTTAGCTATTTCATTAATATTAAAATAGTTATCCACCACCTCCGAAAGGCCAGGCACTCATTCAATATAGAAGAAGATGGCATAAATACCGGCAACAGATAGTATATCTGCCATTTGAGAAATATTCATTATATTTGGAATTGTAAATCATACACTTTGCAGCCATGGAGGAGAAGATGACCAATAAATTAAATACCCAGCCGCGGTGCAAACGTTCAGAGGAAGATTAAGGGTAGTTATTGCTTGAACCTATAAAAGAGTAAATAGTATGGCAGAGAAGAACGATATACCACAGTTTGTAAACAGCGATTCGTTTATGGCGGACAAGGACTATGTGAAGTGGTTGTCTGACTTGAAGAAACGCATCCGCATCACGCAACTTAAGGCCGCTGTCAAGGTTAATGAGGAAATGCTCAAATTCTATTGGAGTTTGGGTGAGGATATTTGTGAGAAGCAGAAACAGCATAAGTGGGGCGCAAACTTTATGAAAAGGCTTAGTCTGGATCTACGAACAGAATTTCCTGAAACAGAAGGCTTTTCATGGTCGAACTTGTACAAAATCCGCAAATGGTATCTGTTCTATTCCTCTCAGATTGAATTTTTGTACCAAGCTGGTACAAAATTACAAAATGTGGAAAATGCCACAACTCCAATGCCTGAAATCTTGCTCAATGTACCTTGGAGGCATCAGACTATTATTGTAACAAAATGCGACACAATCCCTGCTGCCATATTCTACCTCAACAAAATAATTGACGGCAATATGAGCCGCACAGAGTTGGAGAATGTCGTGAAAGCTCAACTTTATGAACACACAGGCAAAGCCCTGAACAACTTTGATGTCACATTGCCACAACCACAGAACGCTTTGGCAAACGAGATAATAAAAGACCCGTATAAGTTTGACTTCTTATCTCTTCCAAGCAAATTTGACGAAAAAGATCTGGAAAACAAACTGGCTGAAAATGTGACCCGATTCCTTTTGGAACTTGGCAAGGGCTTTGCGTATGTCGGTCGTCAGATGGAACTCGACACACCAAGCGGCAAATCATATTTTCCAGATATGATCTTTTACCACACCCGTCTGAAGTGCTATGTGGTCATTGAATTGAAAGTCGTGGACTTCATACCGGAATTTGTCGGCAAGTTGAATTTCTATGTCTCAGCCGCAGACGAGTTGCTTAAAGGAGAAGGTGACAATCCAAGCATTGGCATTCTTCTCTGCAAGGACAAAGATTCGTCTGTTGTGGAATGGTCACTGCGAGGTATCACAACTCCGTTAGGCGTGGCAAATTACCAGTTGCAAGAAGTATATGAGCGCACACTGCTTGAAATAAAGCGGCAAACTTCAGAGGAGGATACTTTGTAAGCATCCGGTAAAAGAAATCGAGGGATATATTCCTAAATGAACTCGTCGCGCTCCTTGATGTCTTTGATGCGAAGCTGGAGGGTGGTGTTGCCGCGGTAGTAGTTCTCGACGATGGAGTAGCAGATGTCGAACGGGTTGCCGGCTTTGATGTAGTCATAGAACTCGGCCATATTGAAGGCTATGGCAGGAATCTGGTGGAAAGGCTGCTTCTCGTCGATCAGGTCGAGCTTCATATGGACTCCACCGGCGCCGACCTTGCGGCCGTTGCCACCGTCGGAGACATTCTCGGTAAGGAATACCGGATTGGTGTTGCCTGGACCGAACGGCTGGAACTGCTTCAAGAGACGGAAGAATTTTGGGGTGATCTGGCTGAACTCCAACTTGGCGTCGATGTCGGTCATAGGGGTCAGCATCTCCTCGGTGATCTTTCCGGCGATGAACTTGTCTATCCTGCCGACGAACTCCTCCAAGTTGCCCTCTTTGAGAGTCAGGCCGGCCGCATAGACGTGCCCGCCGAAGTTCTCAAGAAGGTCAGCGCAGCTCTCGATGGCCTCGTAGAGATCGAAACCAGCCACACTGCGGGCGGATCCAGTGATGAATCCGTTCGACTTTGTCAGTACAATTGTCGGTTTGTAGAACGCCTCGACAAGACGTGAGGCCACAATCCCGACAACGCCCTTGTTCCAAGTCGGATTGTAAACTATTGTCGCCGCGTCAGTTGACAGGGCGGAGCCGTTCTGAACCATCTCCAGAGCCTCCTGTGTGATCTCCCTGTCTATGCTCTTACGGTCATTGTTGTTGTCGTTGATCTTCTCGCCGATCATTGTGGCGGTGTGGTCGTCGGAGGCGGTCAGGAGCTCCACGGCCAGGCGGCCGGTCTCCATTCGTCCGGCGGCATTGATCCTCGGACCGATCTTAAACACAATATCATCTATGGTCAGATGCCCGAGTTCCAGCTTCGAAAGGGTCGCCATCGCGTGAAGTCCCTTCCGCGGATTCTCATTCAACTGCTTGAGTCCGAAGTGCGCGAGAACCCTGTTCTCCCCCACCATCGTCACGAGGTCCGCCGCGATGCTGACCACCAGAAGATCCAACAGCGGAATCAAAGTCTCGAACGGAATCCCATATTTCTGTGAATATGCCTGCACAAGCTTGAATCCCACCCCGCAGCCACTCAAATCGTCAAACGGATAGGTGTCATCCTCCCGCTTCGGATCCAGCACAGCCACAGCCGGCGGAAGAGTGTTCTCCGGAAGATGGTGGTCGCAGATAATCACATCTATTCCCTTAGTGGCGGCATATTCAACCTTCTCGTTGGCCTTGATGCCGCAGTCCAAAGTGATTATGAGCCCGAAGCCGTTGTCTCCAGCCCAGTCAATGCCCTTGTAGGACACGCCGTAGCCCTCGTCGTAACGGTCCGGAATGTAGAAATCCACCTTTGAGGAATATCTTCTGAGGAATGAATATACCAACGACACGGCGGTTGTGCCGTCAACGTCGTAGTCGCCATAGACCAGAATCTTCTCCTCCGTGGTGATGGCTTTGCGGACCCTTTCCACGGCCACATCCATATCCTTCATCAGGAACGGATCGTGGAGGTCATTCAGGCTCGGACGGAAGAACGAGCGCGCCTGCTCGAAAGTCTCGACTCCCCTCTTGACAAGAAGGTCAGCGAGAACCCGGTCTATGCCCAGCTCGGCGGAAAGCCTTCCCACCTTCTCTGGATCAGCCGGCTCTTTCAATATCCATTTGCGCTCTTTTCCCATAATAGACAAAGGTACGGATTTAATTTCAGAATGTGAATTAAAAGTAGTATTTTTGCATATTCAGGACGTATCTTATTCGCCTTTAACGGAGAAAGGAAGCGGCGGAATGGCAGGCATCCGCATTGCGCGGGGCGGAGGATATTCCTTGGGATTTGAATATAAAAACACAACAGATATGGCAAACATCGAACTCAGCGAGCAGGAGAGAATCAGAAGGGAATCTCTCGCAAAGTTAAGGGAATTGGGCATCAATCCTTATCCGGCGCCACTCTATCCGGTCAACGCGACCGCAAAGGAAATCGAGGCCGGCTTTGACCCGGAGAAAGGCAACTTCCAGGAAGTCTGCATCGCAGGCCGTCTGATGTCCCGCAGAATTATGGGCGCGGCATCGTTCGGCGAGATCCAGGACGCGACAGGAAGAATCCAGATCTACGTCAAGAGGGACGAGATCTGCCCGGGCGAGGACAAGACGATGTACAACACGGTTTGGAAGAAGCTGCTTGACATCGGTGACATCATCGGCATCAAAGGATTCGCATTCATTACACAGACCGGCCAGCTCAGCGTTCACGCCAAGGAACTGACAGTCTTGAGCAAGTCCCTGAGGGTTCTCCCTATCGTGAAGGAAGTTGACGGCGTTGTCTATGACGCGTTCACCGATCCTGAGCTCCGCTACCGTCAGAGGTACGTGGATCTCATCGTGAACCCGCAGGTGAAAGACGTGTTCGTCAAGAGGGCGCAGATCATCGCCACGATGAGGGAATATTTCAATAACGCCGGCTGCCTTGAGGTCGAGACCCCGATCCTTCAGGCCATTCCGGGAGGCGCCACGGCCCGTCCGTTCATCACCCACCACAACGCCCTGGACATCGACCTCTACATGAGAATCGCCAACGAACTCTATCTCAAGAGGCTCATCGTAGGCGGCTACAACGGTGTCTACGAGTTCGCCAAGGACTTCCGCAACGAGGGTATGGACAAGACCCACAACCCGGAGTTCACCTGCATGGAGATCTACGTGGCCTACAAGGACTACATCTGGATGATGGACTTCGTGGAGAAGATGCTCGAAAAGATCGCCCTCAAGCTGCACGGCACCACTGTCGTGAAGATCGGCGACAAGGAGATCGACTTCAAGGCCGGCTACCGCAGACTGCCTATTCTTGAAGCCATTAAGGAATATGCAGGTGTGGATGTCAAGGGAATGGATGTTGACGAACTCCGCGAGACCTGCAAGAAACTCAATGTCGAGTATGAGCCTTCGATGGGTGTCGGCAAGCTGATCGATGCCATATTCGGAGAATATTGCGAGGAGCATCTCATCGAGCCTACGTTCATCATCGACTACCCTGTCGAGATGTCTCCGCTGACAAAGAGGCATCGTGAGGATCCGACCCTCACCGAAAGGTTCGAGCTGTTCGTCTGCGGCAAGGAGCTCGCGAACGCATATTCAGAGCTCAACGACCCTATCGACCAGCTGGAGAGATTCGAGGAGCAGGCCGCCCTCAAGAGCCACGGCGACGACGAGGCGATGTTCATCGACTACGACTTCGTGCGCGCCCTTGAATATGGTATGCCGCCAACCTCCGGTCTCGGAATGGGAATCGACCGTCTGACAATGTTTATGACCGGCCAGACGACCATCCAGGACGTGCTCTTCTTCCCTCAGATGCGTCCGGAGAAGATCGCGAAGAACGACAAGAACGCAGAGACTGAGGAATAATCAGGTTTGGAAAATCAGAAGGGTGGCTGTGACCTCGATGTCCGAGTCACCCTTTTTGTTTTCAGAAGCATTCTATGAATATCCCGAATCATTTCCGGCATCCGTAAAGCAAAAGTTACAGAGAATGAGAATCGAGAACATCACATCGGCGCAGAATCCGAAAATCAAGGAACTGCTGGCACTTCAGGAAAAGTCAAAGCTGAGGCGGTCGGAAAGGCTTTTCGTGGTCGAAGGCCGCAGGGAGCTCGGCCACTGTCTTGATGCCGGGTTTGTACCAAAAACACTGTTCATTTGCGGGGAGATCCTGACCGAGGAGGAACTGAACGACCTTCTTGGCAAGGCCGAAAGCAGGAATCCGAAAGTTGGTGTCGTGCAGGTTCCGTACGAACTTTACGGCAAGATTGCCTATAGAGGCGGCACGGAGGGTGTCATCGCTGAGGTCGAGTTCCGTGACAGGACTCTGGACAGCCTGACACTCAGCAAGAATCCGTTGGTGATTGTCCTTGAGAGCGTGGAGAAACCAGGCAACCTCGGAGCCGTGCTCAGAAGCGCTGACGCAGCCGGTGCCGACGCCGTAATCATCTGCGATCCTCTCACCGACCTCTACAATCCGAATCTCATCCGGGCCAGCATCGGTGCTGTGTTCTCCAGACAGGTGGCCGTCGCCTCCTCCAAAGAGACAATCTCCTGGCTCAAGTCCCGGCATATTCAGATACTCACCGCGCAGCTTCAAGACTCGTCCCTCTACTACGACACAGATATGAAGAAGCCTACCGCAATCGTAATGGGCACCGAATCCACCGGCCTGACCGACCTCTGGCGGGAAGCCGCCGACGCCCACATCCGCATCCCGATGCTCGGCGACCTCGACTCCCTCAACGTCTCCGTCTCCGCCGCCATCCTCCTCTTCGAAGCCCTCCGACAGAGGCAGTAAGCCTTTCAGCTCCATTTAAAGCGCCACATAATACGAAGCAAACAAATACATCGTGCCATAATCGCATATAGTTATTTTCGGGATTTACTGTAAATTTGCAGTAAATCCCGACTCGGCAACATCTACAGGAATCGTTGCATCAATAGAGCTATGGGCACGGTCATTGCAATCGAAGGAGCGGTCGGCTGACGCGGGGTCATTTCCGGCCGGACAACCTTAAAATGATTGCGTTATGGAAGAATTCTCTTTGGTCACTCCTACGTTGCTGTTCTCGGCTGTGTCTTTGATTATGCTGGCGTACACTAACCGGTTTCTGTCTTATGCGCAATTGGTGCGGAATCTCAAGGATAAATATGTCAAGGACAGGTCGGAGGTGACCGCGGCTCAGATCGCCAACCTTCGCAAAAGGCTGAACCTGACACGGAGCATGCAGATTCTTGGAATATCAAGTCTGTTCTGCTGTGTCGTGTCGATGTTTTTCTGCTTCATCAGCCTGAGGATTACGGCGATTATCATCTTCGGGATCGCACTGCTTCTCCTGATTTCCTCGCTCGGCCTCTCTATCCGTGAGCTGGTCATATCCACCCGCGCGCTGGAGATTCACCTCAACGATCTGGAGCACAAATAAAAAGTAGCGGAAGTTTCTACCGCACATGGTAAAAATTGATGCAGCCAATCTGAAATCTGGCATTTCTTCCGCAAATTTGTATATTACAAAAATATAAACTACCTTTGGCATGTTCAGCTAGCCTTTAGGGGTTGGGTGGGCAGACATATTGACAAAGACGTAACTTGACGTTTATCTGCGACATTCAAACTTCGCAACTTTGATTATTAGCAAGCAGATACGGCAACGGGTGCGTCCGCATTTGGTGTATATTCATGCATCCTATTCTGATATAGGAGTATTGTATATCCATCTGACGTGGGCTAGCTGTTGCTTATCCTTGCTAATAGGCAGCGAAGGCCTGAATGTTGGATGAGCGAAGTGCAGACTCCCACGTCTTTTTTATAGCCGTCCGCAGGGGAGTTTCGGACGCAGAATACCACTTATGAAACGATTAGCCCCACTATTAACGTTTCTTTTCATAACAAGCTCTTCCGTACTTTTCGGTCAGGATTATCCTTCGGAATGGAGACAGTTCACACAAGCAGGATATATATCTGATATTCAGCATGACAGGAATTTGTCCGGACATACCGAGACAAACTTTAAGAATTATCTCACCGACATCGCACGAACAAATATCGGCAGACAAATTCAGATACGGATCTCTGACCATGCGTCATTAAACAAGGCCTCAATAAACGGGAGGTCATACATAAGTTATACATCATCCACAAAGTTTTCCACAGATCTGAACATCAAGCTGATAGAAACGAAAGCATACTATAACTCTTTCACAAAAGAAGGATACTCCATCGCATATATTGATGAGTCGAAAGCTATTTCAACATATATCAAAGATGTCAGGATTATCTATAATAAGATAAGTAATGCGATTGCCATAGCTGACACTTATGTCTCAACTGGTTTCAAAACAAAAGCACGTACCGAATTGGAAAATGCGAGACGCGAGTTTTCCAAATTGGAAGAACCTTATTTTTGGTTGGCTATATTAAACTATCCGGAAAACGATCTGAATGATCTTCTTTTGGAAAAGACTTCACTGGAACAAACCCTGACGCACAAACTGTCCGAATTACAACATGGAATCAACATCTACGTTCAATGTTCTGCAGACATGTTCGGAACACCTTACTTGCAATTAGAGGGCGATATCAAAGAACCACTCTCGACAATCGGATGTAATTTCTGCAACGACGCGAATGATGCAGATTGGATAATTACAGTAAGATCAGCAGCTGAAGAATATAACCACATCACAATCGGAGGTAATTCAGCCTACTTCTCTTATGTCCATGCAAATATATCACTTACAAAAACAGCCACTCAGCAAGTTATCTATAATGGGGAAATCTCAGAAAAGGGGAGCCACACCCATAACTATAATCAAGCCGCACGAGACGGATATAAAAAAATATCACAACAGATATCTGAGATATTATTAAAACATATAAAGTAATGAAACAAATTGCACTACTCATACTTCTACTGACTTCCGTAACTATTAACGCACAGAATGCCGAGAAGAAAATAGCAATCCTTGAAGTCATTGATCGTGATGAAAATGTGGCGCAAGGGTTGAAATTAATGTTAAGAAGCAAACTGACGATAGCGGTGACCGCGACTCCAGGCTATATAGGTTTGGACAGAGTGGATATAGACGCGGCTCTTTCGGAGCAAAACTTCCAGAGAAGCGGATTGGTCAAAGAGTCGCAGATAAAGCAGTTAGGTGTAGCATTAGGGGCAGATTTAGTGATGGTCGCAGAAGCAGCTTGGCTTAACATCTATAAGACGGAACTTGTAATATCCGCCAAATTGATCGATGTGGAATCTTTTCAGGTCATAAAGACAGCCATGATCACCACAGCTGTAAACTCATTTTCCGTAAACGAAAATTGTCATCGGTTAGCAAGGTTGCTGTTAAGACCGTCGAATGTCATCCAACAGACACCAGGAAGTGGAATCATTCCGAAATACTAATTTAAAACACATAAAATGAGAACTTTAATTATCACCACGCTGTTATTTGTATCACTAACAACAGCTTCAGCACAGTCCTATTCAAAAGGGACAGAATCAACCAAACTACATGGCTTGGAAATGGCCGAAACGCTAAGCGATGATGGAATGGAGATTGTAAAAAGGCCTTTCAAATGGTTCGCCGGAATCGGCGAATCCGATGACAAGCAGATAGCCATTGAGATAGCCCAGAGAGAAGCGCAGTCTGCCGTTTCCAGAATCATCCGAAATGAAGTTATAGACCAAGCCACAAAGATAGGAGTCGCCGCCAACGGTCGTGTATGTCAGGCGTTGGTCACATCATGGGAGCAATACTCTCATAGTATCCTTGTCGGCTGCGAGCCGTTTGGCAATGCGAAAGTTCAATATAATCCGAATACAGGAATATACCGAGTAGTAGCCAGAATCGGTATTCAAGGAGACCGATTCAAAAAGATGATGAATGAATATCAGGAGTGTCCTTCTGAAGAACTTACACCTGTAGAAAATCAGCAATATGTCCAGATCAGCAAGGCTGTTGTCAATGTAATGATTTCCGAATAGTATGGATATGAAAAAAATATTAACATTATTACTTCTATTGTATGGAACTACCTTGATGGCCCAGAACAAAGCTGTCGCGATTACCGAGGTTGTGGACAAAGAAGACAAAGTTCCTTATGCGGTAGAGATAATGGTAAGAACCAGACTGACAGCGGCCATTTCCATGAAGCAAGGATACAATGCGTACGACAGGGTTGACCTGCAGACCATTATGTCAGAACATAATTTCCAAAGGACAGGTCTCGTTGATGATGCCACAATCAAAAAACTCGGAGAGATGACAGGGGCGTCTTTAGTCCTGATACCGGAAGTCGCGGCATCTGATGACGGGAAAATATATGTGGCCGTAAAGATGCTTGACGTAACGACAGCCCAGACAATGATGTCAACAGGACAACTGATGGGAAGCTCGTCTAATGAGGTCGATGAAGGATGCCGGTTACTAGTAGAAAAAGTTCTGGGGAATGGAGTTTCGACATCAAGCATTTCTAACCCGACAGATGAACCAGTAACATTATATGGTTATCTACATATCTTTCCGAAAGATGTCGGCGAGTTTAAGACCTTGCCAGAGCAGTTGCTTTCAGCAATCAACAATCAAGGTCAGTATGGATATGATTCTTGGAGATTGCCCACAATAGAGGAACTTTCCATAATGCGTGCCAATAGTGATTTGATACCAAATTTTAAAAATGCAGATTATTTGTGCTCGGATTCTTCAAATGGTGGCTATGCAAGGTTGGTTACTACAAGCATATCAATCGAACAAAAGGAACAACAAAAGGAACAATACGAACAATTACGAAAACAATCTATATTTAACTTATTAGGCGTACACTCTGATTATAGTGATTACACTATTACTGATAAATATGTTTATTGTACAAAACTTTACCGCTTGGAAGGGAATAAAGCTATTGGAAGAAAACATGGAAACGAAAATTTTTATATTTCTCGTAATCGAGAAGATATAACGAAATATGTCAATTATAATATTGGTAGTAAATATGGATGCAACATTACATATGGGTGTTATATATCTACCAGTGGCCCTAAACAGTCATGGAACTGTGACCACTCCATACATACGGCTGTTTGGGACATTAATTTTGTAACGAGTAATAATGAACTTGTCGTACATCAAGTCGGGGTTAATTACTATAAGAAAAGTAGCACAAATCAAAATTTCGGATACAGTGGGTATTATGTGGTATTGTATCTTGCCGATATACCTTCTGAAGAAGTCATCCAACAAGAAATGCAACGACTTTCAAAACAACAATAACATGTCATTGAATATGAAGACCCTCAACAATCTGACATTCGCTCAGAAAATGATACTGAAAAAGGTAAGCGAAAAAACACATGACAGTTTCCAAGATTGGGTAGAATACGAAGAGTCGTATAACACTGACTACAATGATTGCCATGGTGATTATTTCGATGCCGAATAGGATACAATGAGTATAATAATCATTTCCGATGTCATCTTACCGACATCAATAGGCATACTGACAGCAGGGATAAGTTGGTTCTTTGCCAACCACGTTTTCTGTCCGCATCTCGAAATATCAGATCTAAAGTACAACAACAATAATCGCCCATACTTGATCATCTCCAACAGATCCAAGCACATGAATGCGTATGAGGTTGTCTGTTATATAAGCTATTATGCCAACAAGAAGCATGTGTACTCAAGGACAGACATAACAAGGCCAGTACTTGAGACAGTTCAAAGAAAAGAGTCTAAATACCAAGTGAAACTAGATGGTTCCGTAACGACTCACACTTTGTTCAGCAAGACAGTCGGCCTTAAACTACATGTTGTCGTGTCATACCAAAATAAATTCGGAGTCAAGAAGAGCATCGTTAAAAAAATCATAGCAAAAGACGATGGTAATAATTATTAAGCCTACATATTCTTGCAACTTTCGTTGTAAATACTGCTATTTAAGCAATGGCACAAAAAACAATTCTACAAGATTTGACGTGTCATTCATCAACGATGCCATTCGTCAGGTCAAGGAATATGTCCTTAATAACAAGCTTCGGAAGAAAATCACTTTCATCTGGCATGGAGGCGAACCTTTATTATGGGGCATCGAAAATTTCCGAAAAGTCCTTGAGTTCCAAGAAAAAGAGTTATCGGAGCTTGACTATGGCAATTCCATACAAACCAATCTCTCGCTTTTAACCGAAGATTATGTGGATTTGTTCATAAAACACGATGTTCATATTGGCTTTTCCATTGATGGTTTCAGGGAATTAAACGACTCTCAAAGAGTGTTCGCAGATGGCAGTGGTACTTATGACACGATTATTGACAGGCTGAATTTTGCAAGAGCAAAGGGGCTGAGCATGGGCTGCATCATCGTGGGTACGAAGAACAGCATAGGAAAAGTTAAGGAGTTATACCAATTCGTATGTGAACTCAAACTGAATTTCAAGTTTAATCCTTTGTTCATATCCGGCGAGGCACAAAACAATGATGCTGAATTAGGCATTACTCCTCAGGAGTATGCTAACATGGCGATAGAATTATTTGATTTGTGGTACAATGACACGAAGAGTAGAATAACAGAATCAAACTTTGTGGAAATCGCAAGCAATCTGCTTACAGGACATACATCAGGATGTTTATTCGGAAAGAACTGCCAAGAACATTTTTTAGCAATCGCTCCTACAGGTGATGTTTTCCCATGTGGTAGATTCTGCGACGAGAGCACCGCTGCATATTCATATGGCAATCTGCATGCTGACCGTCTTGAAGATATTTTAGCAAAGGCAAAGAATTCCGACTGCTATAATAGATTCAAGTATATTGAGGACAGTGGATGTAGATCATGTGCTTATTTTAGCGTTTGTCATGGCGGATGTTTGCATGACGGATACCTGAAGAATGGCGATTTCAAATCAAAGACGTTCTTATGTCCAGCATACTTGAAGATATTCAAACATATAAAAGAGATCGTGTCAATGGACAATTTAGGACAAGCGACCTAGAAAACGACCTCGGACATCGCTTTGAGGTCGGGCTGGAGACCGGTCATTATGGAATAGCCGGTAAGGGCTTGGTACAGAAGCCAGCGGCGGCCCGATATGTAGGTGCAGTCAGCGGAGGTGAGTTTCATACGGGCCTCATCGTCAAAGGATGGAGTCTTGTAATTCGCCTCAAGGATCACCTTTCTCTGACCGGAATCCTCTCCGGCGAGATCATCGGCAGTAAACTCCGCTATTTCAGGCAAGGCCATCGGCAAGGTATAAATCACAAGATCACACTCCTTGACAGCCTCCTTGAAATCCGAGATCGGATCCGGCAGGAAACCATATTCAGGCATCGCCTCCGCTATCGCCTGCGCCTTTTCGGGAGTACGGTTCATCAAGATGGTGGCAAATCCAAGCTCGGCAGCGGCCACGGCAGCGGCCCTTCCCGCACCTCCGCAACCGACCACAAGCGCCTGAGGCTGACGGTTGAACGTACGGCTCAAGGTCATCAGGAAGAACTGGTGCATCTTCACGAAAAACTTGTCCCCGAAGTTGCCGATAAACTCCTCCACGATGCCCGGGAAATATGCCTCCACGACAGCCGTCACGATGCCTGTGAAGTCCGAATTGTACGCCTCGATGCCATTGGAGCCTTTCACCAGAAGGTTCGTCGCACCGATGCGGGCCGCCGGTCCTGAAACCGCCCCTTCGCCTTTGCGGGCCATCTCAAGGACCTTTGAATATGCCAGTTCCTTGAACGGAGCGGTGACGTTGACAGCGGCATATTCATCAATGAATCTCTGGAAGGAAGCCTCAAAGTCACTTCCTTCGATAAGGTCGTATGAATATTCCCCGTCTTTCACGCCCTTGTACGCCGCCTCGAACAGTGCCGGGCTGCCTGATCCCTTAATCGGATCGCCTATGAGACCATATTTCGCCATATTCCTAATTCTTTTAAAGAATTTGTTTGAAAGTCTTTTCTCCTACAAGAACATTTCAAACAAAAAGGTTGATGCGAAGTTAGCAAACAGCACGGCCTTCTGCAAATCATATTCATATTCACTGAAAAGAAAAGTTTGGATGGCGGATATAATCAGATCTATCCGGCAGGCGGTTTGGCGGTATGAGCACCAATCGATGGCAATCGGCATATTTGTTGCTATGTCGGTTATGGAAAAAGCCATTAATATGAAACTCAAGACCATTCTTACCGTGGCACTGGCTATCGTGTGCTGCGGTCTTTCAGCTCAGGACAGAATTCATCTTGTGGACTCCCGCCGTGTTATCGAGGCGAAAATCATTGAGATCGGGGAAGTTGACATCATCTACAAACTTTACAACAATCTTGACGGGCCGGACTACCGGCTGTCTGTCTCACGGATCGAGAGCATCGATTTCGAGAACGGGACAAGGCAGGTGTTCACTGACAGAAGACACTTGGCCACAGGTCCTTATGCCAACGGATATTTTGACGGTTACGATGACGGCTGCCTTGACTATCGCAGGGGACACTACTATATGCACGACCGAAGGCTCCGGAGGCAGGAGCTTACCGATTACATCGGCTACTCGCTTTACGGAGAGAAATACAGGAAAGCATCCAGCCAATATACTTGGGGGATGATTCTGACGGGAATCGGAGCTTTCGGGATAAGCATAACGACTATGGATCTCATTTTCTCAAACAGAGAAAAGAATGACCCGAATTTTCAGGATGATTTCTTCAAGAAGAATTCGGGCCCCTCGAATGGTACTGGATATGCGGTAGGGTACGCCGCGAGTGCCGCCTGCCTTGGCTTCGGCATCCCACTTTGGGTAAAGGGCAACAAGAAATTCAACGAGATCGCGGATGACTACAACCGTAACTACGGCCGCCGCGGCCTTGGGTACAGCTCCTCCGTCACCATCGGTCCGACCAGCTCAGGAATCGGACTAGCTCTGAACTTTTAAGGTGGGCAGTGGAGGGCAAAATCCTGAATACCAGCACAAAGCAACCCCCTCCTCCTCGGAGAAACGACAGGCAGGAGGGTGAATTATTTTACTGAATATAAACGACTTGACCTCCACGGATTCCTTTTTTATTGGAATACGGAATATTTTGACTAACTTGCAATGTTTTGGGCCGGAAATCGGAGAGAACGGGAGATCTTTTGCCCGAGGGCTTAGGAGAAAATCTGCTCAAAGAGGATAGCCCGAACAATTAACTTAACATAACTAAACATATCAAGATTATGTCACTGAACAAAGTAATGCTGATCGGTAACGTTGGAAAAGACCCGGAAGTACGTTACCTTGATGGAAACAACAACCCTAATTCAGGAAGCACAAAGGTGGCGACGTTCACCCTTGCGACGACTGAACGCTATCGTGACCGCAATGGAGAACTTCGAGAGAACACTGAATGGCACAACATAGTGGCCTGGAGGAATTCGGCTGATGTGGCGGAGAAGTACATCCGCAAAGGCACTCAGGTTTACATTGAGGGCAAGCTGAGGACCAGATCGTGGACAGACCAGACTGGCAACAAGAGGTACACCACGGAAGTCACGGTGGACAATCTGCAACTGCTTGGGAGGAAGTCGGACAATCCTGGGGCTCAGGATGGTGGACAGGCTCAAGGCGGTTACCAGCCACAGGGGCAGCCTGGATATGGGCCGGCCCCTCGACAGGCTCAGGGACCAGTTCAAGGTCCGGTGGGTGGTCCGGCTCAAGGACCGGCATACGCTCAGCCTCAGTACCAGCAAGGCGGTTACCAGCCCGTGCAGCAACCTGTACAGCAACCTACTCCGCAGCCAGTGCAGCAGCCGATTCAACAGCCACAGCAGCAAGCTCCGGTGAATCCGATCGAGGTCGCGGCTGCCGATATGCCGCAGGATGACCTCCCGTTCTAGTACAGCCAATGTCTTCAAGCAAGTTGCTATGTCCACATAAAGAGACAAATGCACGATACTAACAATGAAGACCGGAACTGTTTTAAAGGAATATACAAACGAATATTATCAGATATGAGTTCAAAACTTGACGTAGTCCTTGGCCTCCAGTGGGGAGACGAAGGAAAAGGTAAGATTGTGGATGTGCTTGCAGGCCGTTATCCGGCCGTGGCGAGATTCCAAGGTGGTCCTAACGCCGGACACTCCCTGCATTTCGACGGCAAGAACTTCGTGGTGCGCAGCATCCCTTCAGGAATATTCCGTGAAGGCTCCACCAACATCATAGGAAGCGGCGTCGTTCTGGATCCGATTACACTGAGGGAGGAATGCGCGAATGTGGAGAAGATGAACATCAACCCGAAAGAGAAACTGTTCATCTCCAAGAAGGCCAACCTGATCCTTCCTACCCATCGCCTTTTGGACGCGGCCTACGAGGCAGCCGCCGGAAAGGGCAAGATCGGTTCAACCCTCAAGGGCATCGGACCGACCTACACCGACAAGATCAGCAGACACGGCCTGCGAGTTGGCGACATCCTCGCACCTGATTTCAAAGAGAGATTCGAGAAACTCAAGGCCAGACATATTCAGCTGCTCTCCGACCTGCACTTCGAATGCGATCCTGAGAAGGATGAGGCAGAGTGGATGAGCGCGATCGAGTTCCTGAAGGGATTCAAGCTGATCGACTGCGAATATTTTGTCAACAAGTGGCTGGACAACAAGCCGATGCTCGCCGAAGGCGCCCAGGGATCGATGCTCGATGTCGACTACGGTTCCTATCCGTTCGTGACATCATCCTCGACCACGGTCGGAGGAGTCTGCACCGGACTTGGTGTAGCACCTTCAAAGATCGGACACGTCTATGGAATATTCAAGGCCTACTGCACCCGTGTGGGCAGCGGTCCGTTCCCAACCGAGCTTTTCGATGAGACGGGAGAGAAAATCCGTCAGGTCGGACACGAGTTCGGTGCGGTCACCGGCCGTCCTCGCCGCTGCGGCTGGCTGGATCTCGTGGCTTTGAAGTACACCGTGATGATTGACGGAGTGACCGACCTCATTATGATGAAGTCCGACTGTCTGGATGATTTTGAGGCGATCAAGGTCTGCACTTCCTACAAGGTGGACGGCAAAGAGACCGATCAGGTTCCGTTCGACATCGCAGCCCAGATAGAGCCGGTTTACACCGAGTTCCCAGGCTGGAAGAAAGACCTTACGGGAATCCGCAAGGAAAGCGAGCTTCCGCAGGAATTCAAGAACTATATCAAGTTTATGGAGGACTACCTCGGAGTTCCGATCAGCATAATCTCTCTCGGACCAGACCGCGAGGCGACCATCGAACGATAAAATAAAGAGACACTTACAAAACGCCCCCGGAAGCCAGAGAAAACTTTCGGGGGCATTTTATGAATATGCTCAAATGATCTGATTACTTCAAAACATTGCTAAAGGTTTAGCGTCAGGCCGATTGCCCAATGCTTGAACTCAGGCCAATAATCAGTGTCCATAATATTCATCGGAGAATATTTTGCATAGACACCCACATCCCTGAAATTAAGCTGGAACATCACATCAACTGTGGCGAGATTGCAGTGCGCTCGCTTGTACTTGTCCTTCTGCTTCTCATCGTTCAGCCGGTACTTGTTCACGATTGAACTATAAGCGTTAAGGTTCACGACAGGGCCAAGAGTGAATCCGAAACCAGAGGCGATGTTGCAACTGTACATAATTGGGAAAGTGACGCTAAACACCCTGAGTTTGGAGACTTTAGGATCAGAATGTTCTGGCCATTCAACGTTATGGTGAATGATTCCTTCATCATCCTTATACATCCTACTTTTAGTCATAGAGAAATTTTTCCAAGAAAGACCGACGCCATAGGAAAAGAGATGGAGACCAGAATTTGAGCGGAAATCACAGGAGTTGAGATCCAAGAATATCTCATAGGACCGCTGACCCTTGAAATTCATAACGTCCGAATCTGTCGAAATCAACGCGAAACCGAAATTCCGGGATTCAGCATCTTGTCCCAGTCAACAGGCTCATTCTTCAACTTGCGGTAGAAAGGCACACTGAAGTCAAAACGTTGGGAATCAGAATTCGCTTTCATTTTTTTGTTGTCATTGATGACAACCTTTGTCTCTCCAGGGTTATATTCATCCTTACGGCTGTACTTGAACGACTTGTCAGACTCAGATCCGTAGATTGTCACAGTCTGTGGATTACTCTTGCCAGAGCCGTACAGTTTGACGGAATCCGGAGAATAAACAATAACCAGAGAATCCGACAGATAGTTCAACTTCTTACCATCCACGTTGACACGTGGACGAATCTGTGCGGAAGCCATTGACGCACATACGAGCGTCATTAATGCGAATACTATTATCTTTTTCATATCAATTGGTTTTATCTTTTTTTAAACATATAATTAAGATCGTCCATCGTGGCCTTACCCTTCAGGTAAACCACCGTGACATACGCCTTTATGAATGGCCCCTTTGCCTTTTCATCCAAGACATAGCCCGTGACTACACCTGTAGGCCCACCGAATGTTATTACTTCATCCTTGATTTTTTTCGCCTGAAAACATACATATCTGTTCTCACGAGTCCCCTTGGAAGGAATCCTAAGGATAGCGTAATTGAGTTGTCCGCCCACATAATCAATCTTTGTGTCTTCGGCACCGTTCACAGCATCAGCCTCGATCAGTCTGGCGATTCTCGAGATCATTTTGGCGTTGGCCTTGAAACTGATGCTGCGGAAATACTTCAGTCTGTACGGCCTCAACTCACTGCCGGTAACAATACTCTCGGCCACATCCTGTCCGCCGGACATTTCCCGGAACAGACTGTCAATCTGAAGTCCTTCCTGCGCCCGTGCCGGAAGAAAGGACAGGAGGCACAGAGCCACTATCAATAATGTTTTTCGTTTCATCATTTTCCGAATATTTCATTTAACTGTTCATCCACATCAGTTCCACCGGAGAAAAGGTCGGCAAGGATGCCATCGACGTCGTTCATTACAACCTCCTTGTCGGTCACCTTCTGCCCTCCGACATACGAGACGCAGATGTTTTCCTTATTATAGACATTCACTCCAATAGTTATGAATATACCGGCGCACACGGCGGCCACGGCGACACGAAGCCAGACGGAACCACGATGGCGACTGTCTCTTCGGGAATATTCCTTAGCATCCTTCCGTGAAAGAGACTTGCCGACGGCGAAGTAACCCATCACTGCGCGCGCTTCGTCATATTCAGGAGCCTGTCCTTCCGGCGAAGAAAGGAATGCCTTGAGTTTCAGTTCCTCGGCTTCGGAAAGGGTTCCCTCGAAGTACTTGTCGATATATTCATTAATCTTATTCATCTTCATTTCTGAATTTGTCCCTTAAAATTTTTCTTGCCCTTGAGATGTGCATCCGGACAGCTGTCTGCTGCATTCCAAGGTCTTTTGCTATGCGCTCGAAGGATTGGCCTTCATATTCGTGCTTCCGAACGATAAGTCTCTGGAGGTCGGTCAGTTCGCTATCAACTGACGCTTCGACTTTCCGGAAGAGCAGTTCCTTTTCCATTGCGTCATCTGGTTCTTCCTCGACCTGTCTTCCGTCAAGGCTCACCGTCTGCCTCTTTCGTGCCTTCCGGTACTCATCGATCTCAAGGTTTCTGCCTGTCCTTGAAAGCAACCCCATCGCCTCCTTCACGCTCCCGATCTTGTACTTTCCTCCCCAAAGCCTGCAGAAGGCATCCTGAAGGGTGTCCTCTGTCTTCCAACGGCCCCGCAGGGCCAGGAACGCTTCTGTGAGAAAGTCTTCGATCATCGTTTGAACTTTTCACTAATATAAACGAAAAGACCGGGATAATGTAACATTGTCCCGGTGATTTTTTTTTACAGATTTATCAAGCTGTAATTTCGACAGCGAGACAAAGTCAGCGGAGACTATTTTCCAAATTTTGCACGGTGGACCAAAATTTGGAAAATAGTCTCCGCTGACTTAAAAACCTATTGCTACAAGACCGACATCAAGGTTAGTAGAGTCCTCCGTTGATGGAGATGACCTGCCCCGTGATGTAGGAGGAGTCCGGAGAGGCGAGGAAGCCGACAAGGGCTGCGACTTCCTCTGGCTTGCCGAAACGGCGGGCCGGAATCTGTGCTTTTAGGGAAGCCTCGTCAAGACCTTCGACCATATCGGTCTCCACAAAGCCAGGAGCCACGGCGTTGACCGTGATCTTTCTCGGAGCAAGTTCCTGAGCCAGAGCCTTTGTGGCGGCGATCAGACCTCCTTTGGCGGCCGAATAGTTCGTCTGGCCCGGCAGGCCTTTGAGACCGGACAGCGAGGCCATATTGATGATACGGCCGTTGCGGTGCGAGACCATCGGCTGAAGGAACGGACGGGTTACGTTATAGAAACTGTTCAGATCAGTTGACATCACCTTGAACCAATCCTCCGGCTCAAGCCAAAGCAGAAGATTGTCCTTCCGCACGCCGGCATTGTTGACCAACACCTCCACATAGTCATCCGGATGATTTTCCTGCCAACCGGTTATCGCCTTGACGGACGCGTCCGTGTCTGCGACATCGAATTTCAGCAGCTCTCCGCAGCCACCCACCTCCTGAACTAGACACAAGGTCTCCTGAGCCGCCTCATCATTGGAAATATAATTGATCACGACACAGAACCCCATCTGAGCCAGTTTCACACAAACCGCGCGGCCGATTCCACGGCTTCCTCCGGTCACAAAAGCGTATTTGGACATAAGATATTCAAAATTAATTCATTATTTCTTCGTTAGTAATCCTTTCTTTTCAAGCCACATAAGGAAGAACTTGTCATACACCGAATATGTACCCAAGTCATTGGTGATGAAATCCTTTTCAAGGAGTCCCTTTACAGCTGATGCCACACTGCTTGATGATGTCAAGCCATATTTTTTCACAAACGCACTCCCCGAAACCTCTTTCGCATTACCCTCAGAAGCGATTGCCAAGAACACATCCCTTTGCTTTACCGGCATTTGGTACAGAAGGGATTCATAAGTGTCAGAAGAAAGCCTTATCACGAAATCTGTGGCTCCACCAATCATATCACACGTGCAGGTGGCGCCATTATCTGTCATTGAAAACAAGATATTCAACACTCTATGAATATAACTGGTCACAGCATCAAATTTTCCGTAAAGCACACTTATCACCTCCGGGTCAACAGACCGTCCTCTTTCCTCAAATTTCTCTACAGCGAACTCGATGTATTTCCCAAGAGGAATCGGGTTGAGATTCATAACAGTGACACCTTGATAGAACGGGCGGGAAGGTGATGTGAACATTCCATTCATCAGATGCCTATGGCTACCGGAGAAGATAAAATGAGCGTTGGTCGTTTTCTGGACATAGGTCCTTATTGAGGCTTCCACATTAGTGTCGGCATACTTCGTTATCTGTTGGAATTCATCAATAGCCACGATGCAGGGACGATCCGCATTTTGAAGATAAGAGAATATCTCATCAAGAGTCACGGCCGGATTTCTGATCTCACCCAATCCGACACTCCAATTCGGCTGACCGTTTATATCAAATGAAATCTCGGCGCGAACCGAACCCAAAGCGGAGACAAACTTCTCCCAAACATTCTTTCCTTTCGGTCTCAATGCATCCAGCACCGCCTTTCCTAGCACATTAACGAAGTCACCAAGAGACTTGGTGGCATATATGTCAATAAGGAAACAGTAATATGAGTTCTGAAACTCCTCACAGTCAAAGACGTGATTGATTAGCTCCGTCTTGCCAAGCCTTCTTGGAGACACAAGAGCGACATTATGTTCGTTAAGCAGCAGAGTCCTAAGATCTTTGGTCTCCACCACCCTGTCGCAGAAATACTCAGCTCCAGCATATCCGTTAGTCACAAAAGGATTCTTCATATTCACCTCATTTCCAACAAATATACGCAATAATTTCTCATCGTCATAAAATAGTAATCATAAAATGACGATGGGAATATTCATTAGGGGAAAAGACGAGAATCAGCGGAGGACGATGATATCGTTGCCGAGGATCTCGCGGCAGGTGAGGACGGAGGTCATTGAGACACCGAGGAGACCGTGGAGGTTGAGGCTCTGGCCGGTGAAGAGGAGGTTTTTCAGTGGAGTGCGGGGCGATAGGATGGTGCGCAGAGGGGTTCTCCAATCGTGACGGATGCCGAATGCGGCTCCTTGGGGTGTGGATGTGTAGCGGGAATATGTCAGCGGGGTGCTGGTGTAGAAGCTTTCAATGCTGCCTTCAAGCCACGGAAGTCTATTTCCGACCAGATCAAGGCACTCCTCGAACTTTTTCTGCTTCGCCGATTTGTAGGCCCCCTCAGAATCAGATGCGATTTTGCCGGATAAAGAAAGACCGTGATCGGACTCATCTTCGCTTTGAATGAAAGACATCGGACTCATCAGATCCAGATGCGTCACACCACCCCGAGGCTCAGGATAAAAATGCACCATAACAGACTCAGTGACTGACGGATCCGAATGCCAAAGGTCAATACCTTCACGATGAATGAATATGTTCCCGTCTGGACTGGCCGGGACTTTGGGCTTCAGGCAAATGTTGGCCGTGAACACACCAAACGTGTTGTCCAGAGCCGAAATCCTTTCCTTATAGACCTTGCGGAGACCATCGGAGATGAGGCCAAGTGTCACAGCCGGATGGGCATCGGAAATCACCCAATCAGCCCTAACAGTCTCCGACCCGTTCACCTCAACCTCGGAGACCTCTCCACAAACGGCTCTGATCGAAGTCACCTTGGCGTTAGTCCTGACCGTGCCACCCATAGAGGTTATGGAATCAACCAACTTTCGGACTATCTGGTCTCCGCCACCTTCCAGTTTCCAGGCGCTTTGGATGAACGACTCGTTGATCTGGGCGAAGACGTACAACGGCAGGGATTCACGCAGCTCCATTCGCATAAACGCACCACTAAGAACCTGACGCAGAAGGGGATCCTTGATTGTGGAGCGAAGATATTCATAAGCGCTTCGCCCCAGAAGGTCATTCATCTCAACACTGTCGCCTTCAAAGATTTTGAATATGTCGTCTCCTACTTTTTTGAGGAAACGGGCATATTCATTGAGATTGTTTCTTTCCGCCGGGAAACGCTCCGCAAGCCGTCCCACAAAACGATCGTGTCCCGAGGCAAGCGGGTAGGATTGAGCGCCAATGACGATTTCATCCACACAATCGGGATTAATTTGCCTCCAAGGCAGGTCCATCAGGCCGAAATATTCAAAGAAAGGGCGCAGGGACTGACCTTCGTCAAGTCCGCCGACATAGTGAAGCCCTGTGTCGAAAACATGCCCTCCGCGCCGGAAGGACTGAAGGCACCCACCTGGTTTGGCAGCCTGTTCCAGAATCGTCACCCGGAAATCTTTCTTGGCCAGAATGTAGCCACATTCCAGTCCGCCGAGGCCGCTTCCTATGATGATGACGCTTTTCTCCATCACTGACTATTCAGACAGCATCTTGTCTTTCCACTCCTGAAAGAACGCCGGACCGACAGGATCGAACCCGCCTTCGGAGGTTGTGAAGAGTTGGACGGTGGAAGCCCTGAGTACCAATTCGTTGTTCTTCTCGTTACGGATCTCGTAGTCAAAACAGAGTTTCGCGCCCTCGGCTGGTTTCCAAGTGATTGTCACGAGCAGGGTGTCATCAACAGTCGCAGCTCTTAGAAAACGCACCTGAAGGTCGTATATCGGGGCATAGTAGCCGTGTCCGCTGATCTGGAGGTAGCTGATTCCGTAGCGGTGGCCGAAAGCCTCACGGGCATCCTCAAGGTACTTGATGTAGTTTCCGTGCCAGACCATCCTGATCGGATCCACTTCCGAGAAGCGGACCTTGACACGCACTGTCTCGCTGATGGCCGGCATATTACAAATTCTTGATTATCAATGTGGAGTTGGTACCTCCGAAGCCGAAGGAATTGGAGAGGAACACATCGAAATGCCTTGACATCCTCTCAGCCGGAATCAAAAGCCGCGCGGAATCCTCGTCCGGATTCTCGAAATTCAGATTCGCGGCGATGAAGTCGTTCTTCATCATAAGCATCGAATATATCACCTCGCTCGCACCGGCCATCCACATCTCGTGACCTGTCTGGGATTTCGTGCTTGTCACCGGGACGGTCCTGTCACCGAAGACTGAGGCGATCGCCTTGGCCTCGTTGGCGTCTCCTACGTGCGTAGAGGTGGCGTGGGCGTTGATGTAACCGATTATATTCCTGTCAATTCCGGCTTGTTTGACCGCCATTTCCAGAGATCGTCTCGGGCCGTCCACATTCGGGGTGGAGATGTGGTCGCCGTTTCCGGAGAAACCGTAGCCGAGCACCTCGCCGTAGATCCTCGCACCCCTTCTGACAGCGGACTCGTAGCTTTCCAGAATCACAGTCGCGGCACCTCCGCTCGGGACAAGGCCGTCACGGTCACGGTCGAAAGGACGACTGGCCTTTTCCGGCTCGTTTTCCCGGACAGAGAACGCCGATATTCCGTCAAAGGACGCGACTGCGTAAGGATGAACCTCCTGCGTTCCTCCGCAGACAACCATTTCCTGGAGTCCGTGCTGGATCAGCAAGGCACCGAGACCGATGGCGTGCGAACCGCTCGCGCAGGCTCCCGACACTGTCAGGTTCATTCCCTTCAGTCTGAATATGCAGTCGAGATTCATTGTCACGGTCGAGTTCATCGACTGGAAGATCGCTCCCGAGCCGCACATCATCGTGTCTTTCTTCTCGCGGATGATGTCCACGGATTCAATCACAGGGAGAGCGGAGGAATCATTGCCGTAGAGAAGGCCGACCTCATTTGAGGCGAGATATTCATCATCCACTCCGGCATCGCACAGAGCGTCCCTCGTGGCGCAGTAGGCGAATTTGGCCTGCTGCGGCATAAACACGCGCTGCGAACGGCTCAGTTCCTTTTTTAGGTCTGGCACTTCCACCTTTCCAGTCAAGGCCGAACGGAACCCTATCTCTTTCCTTTCAGGATCGAATACGATTCCGGACCTGCCTTCGTAAAGGGAATCCCGGACCTCATCCAAAGTCTTTCCAAGGCACGACCAGATGCCCATTCCTGTTATCACTACCCTATTCATATTTCCTAAAAACAATTATCCACAGGATTCGAATATATTCCAAGGAATATGTCCATAAGCACCTCTGGCTCATCGACATCGTATTTCTCTAATTTCTTGAGATGGTGAAGGAATCTCTCCTTCTGCTCATCAGTATATCTGTCGCCCTTGAACTCGTGCTTTCCGAAACGGATGTCATGGGCGATGAAGTTGTTGGGAGTCAGCCTGTAACCGGCGTGGATCCTGCGGTCAAGGAGCCTCGCCACCTCACGGTTATATTCAATACCGGGAAGTGAATCATAGACCATCAGGTCCTGCTCCGTTATCATCGGACAGAATGTAAGATGCACGTCGCCTTTGAAGGAGGTGATGCCGGAAAGGATGCTGGATAGATCCTCGCCTTGTTTTTTGACATATTTTCCGAACCTTGACTGGTAAAGTTCCAGGGCTTTCATATAGTCGCAGGTCTCCCATTCGTAGGAAACCGAAAGAGGGACTATATTCAGTTCCGAAAGAGCCTTGATCTTGTCCTCGCGCTTGCTGATCCCGAACATCTTTATGATCCCCTGATCAGTCGCGTCGTTGCCGTCCTTGGTGCGGCCGTTCCTTTGCGCGATCCAGACGGACTCTCCCTTCTCCGTGATGGCGTGCCGGATGTACTCGGACAGATGGACGGAGGACTTGTAGAAATCCTTCATGTTGCCTCCTCGCTCCACCTTGAACATCTTATTGGACTTGCCGATGTCAATCACCAGACTGGAACTCATCAGGTTGGCCCCGAATGTGATCTCGGAGGTCCGGAAGCCGTGAACGTGAAGAATGTTCTGAAGCACGGACGCGTCCAGCATTATGTCCCTATGGTTGGACACGAAAAGATAGTGTCCCGACGGATCCAGATTCTCGATCCCTGAGACCGTGTAGGATGACATACTGCGCTTCACGATCTGCTCGTTGACGTACCACATCATCTGTTTCTGGAAATCGTACACAGTGCTGATGTTCCTGACTTCCTCACGGACTTCATCCACGTTTCTGTCCGGAAAAGCGAACGAGGACAGCAGCGGGAACAAGTCGTTGTCCGCCATGCGGTGCATCGCCGCCGGAATCTCCTCGTCACGGTAAGGCCTTATGTCATCGAAGATGGTTTCGTCAATCATCATTTCTCATTTCTTATTTCTTAAGTCCACGAATTTCACCGGTTTGCGACTCTGCGCGGGGAACTTGACCTTCATTATTTCCTCCTTCGGAAGTATCTCCACATTAGGAGCGACACGGAGTCTTGCCCTGAATCGGTCTTTCAGATCCTTCACGACATCGCAGCCTGGATCGTGGGCCAAAGCCACTTTAACGACCACGTCATCTGTTCCAGCCTCGGAATCCTGGACGTACACGACATAGTCGGCCACATAGTCCACATTGTCCAGCACGTCGTTGATAGCAGGCGGGTAAAGCGTTGTGCCTTTGAGTTTTATCATATTGTTCTTGCGTCCCACAAGTGGAGTCAGGCGGTAAGAATTCCTGCCACACTTGCACTGCTCAACCCTCTTGGCGGCGATGTCACCGGTACGGAAACGCAGAAGAGGCATTCCTTCCACACCGAGTGTCGTGACCACAATCTCGCCCTCCTCCCCATCAGGAACCGGAAGGTTGTCCTCACCGATGATCTCCACGATGATAAGTTCCGGATGCACGTGACCACCCATCCCGTACTGACACTCCGAAAAAGTGGCTCCCATCTCTGTCGATGAATATGTGGCATAGAGGTCCACATCCCATTTAGCTTTGATCTTAGAGCCGAGGAGATTGAGCGAAAAGTCCTGATTACGAAGCCCTTCCCCGATTCCGATGATTCTCCTGACACTGGAGTTCCGGTAGTCGATTCCGTGATCCTCGGCGTACTGGATGAGACGGAGAATGAATGAAGGGACGCACATTATCGTGTCCGGCTTGATACGCTGGATAGTGTCCCACTGCAATTCCGGAACGCCATTCCCAACGCGGATGATTCCCGCGCCCAACTCCCTGATGCCAAGGAAATAAGCGAGACCGGCCATGAAGCGTTTATCGATGGTGGTCATCAGCTGGACGACATTGCCGGGATGCACTCCCGCGCACTCGAATGACTTCTTCTCGTTGTAGGCGAGCCTCTGGAGATCCTTCTCCGTGCAGCAGAACGTGACCGGATCGCCCAAGGTCCCAGAGGTAGTGATGTAATCGATCACCTTGTCCTTAGGCACGCACAGGAAATCCTCATTGTAGAGCTGCAGATCCTTCTTCTCAGTGAACGGGATCTTTACCAGATCCTCAATATGATGTATGCTTGAGACATCTATCCCGAAGCGGGAAAACATTCTCTGGTAATATGGGGAATTGGCCGCCAGATAGTCCAGGGCCTCACGCAGTTTCTTCTCTTGAAAGTCCTTTATGGCTTCCACCGACTGGAATTCAATATCCTCTGTCATCTCGATAGTTTCTGAAAATCGATCAATCTTGCGAAATTAGGCAAAAAGAGCGGTTAATCAAAATCTTATAATTATCGCAAAATAAATCTAATTGATAAACCATAGGGGTGGCAGCCAATTGTAAATTAATTTGTTAAATTTGTCATCAATATGAATAAGATACAGAACATATACGACAAGGACTTTCTGACAGAAATCCGGCACATAGTTGACCTTGCCCGCCAGAAGGCATATTCAGCCATCAATTCCGCAATGGTTGAAGCGTATTGGCAGATAGGCAAGCGCATCGTCGAGCAGGAGCAGCAAGGGAAAGACCGTGCGGACTATGGAACGCAACTGATAAAATCACTGTCGGAAGATCTTACGAAAGAATATGGCAAGGGATTCTCGGTCAATTCATTATATTATTTCCGTCAATTTTATCTCGCTTTTCCGGAAAAACTCCCCACAGCGTGGGGAATATTGACATGGTCGCATTACAAACGCCTTCTCAGCGTCACAAACCAAGAAGCACGCTCCTGGTATCTGAAAGAAGCATCAGAACAGATGTGGAGCTACCGCACACTTGACAGAAATATCTCATCTCAGTACTACGAGAGACTTCTTCTCTCGCAGCACAAGGATGTTGTCGAATCTGAAATGAAAGCATTGACAGCACCGTTCGAGCACGACAAGATGGAATTCATCAAGAATCCCACAGTTGCGGAGTTCATTGGCCTCAGCCCGAACAGGGACTTCACCGAATCCGAACTCGAAGGAGCCATCATTGACAATCTCCAGAGTTTCCTGTTGGAACTCGGCAAGGGATTCTCGTTCGTGGCGAGGCAGAAGCTTGTGAGAACGGAAAAGAAAGACTATTTCATAGATCTCGTCTTCTACAACTACATCCTCAAATCATTCGTCCTCATTGACCTCAAGACCACCACCATAACCCATCAGGATGTTGGTCAGATGGACATGTACGTCAGGATGTACGACGAGAAGGTCAGAGGTAAGGACGACAATCCGACAATCGGCATTGTCCTCTGTTTAGAGACAGACAACGACATAGCACGCTACTCCGTTCTCCACGACAATGACCGTCTCTTCGCATCTAAATATATGCTCTATATGCCGACAGAGGAGGAACTTCGCACTGAAATCGAACGACAGAAAGAATTTTTCCGACTCCAGCACGGGGAAAAATTATCAGGTGTCAATATGATACCATATCATCCAACGTGCAAAGCCATAAAGAATCATAGATTCGTATTGGAACAGGAGGGCAATAATGTGCTGATTGTTATAGGGCTGAATCCAAGCACAGCAGATGAAACGCAACCTGATCCCACAATGAAATGTGTTCTTCGCATAGTTGAAGCCAATGGTTATGATGGTTTCGTAATGTTGAACCTATCTTCTGAGCGTTGTACCAACCCTAAAAATCTATCTCCGCAATTGGATGAGAGAATGAATCATACCAATCAATTGATGATTTCCAAATATGCAAGGAAATATCCTACAGCAGACGTTCTGGTCGCATTCGGCAACAATATCACGTGCAAAGAATATCTGTCAAGGAACTTCAAATACTTTTACGACACATTGGGCGATGGCAGAAAATGGTTAAGGATAGGTGGAGCAAAAGGAATCACATCATTAGGTCATCCGAGGCATCCCCTATATTGCAATGTGAAAGATGCACTTGAACCATTCGATGTCAGCACCTACATAAAGCGATTAACGGATGCCTACAACGTATCAAGTCTGTAGATGAAATTAAATCCCAGCATCTCATCAAAGATTAAAAAGTTCTCGTACTTACTGAGGTGACATGTGGCTCAGAATATCTGAACCACATGTCTTAGGATTCCATACAACCAAATAACTTTGAATCTGTCCTCAAAAAAGGAATAGTGTATAATATTGAAATAATCTGCCAAACAAGACAGTTGGGCAAAACTGTCCAATCCTTTACATCGAGCCTAACAACACCTTCTGCCTGTCAGCAAACATAAACAGCGAACCGCAGAACCTCAAACTGGACACTGGCTGCACGATGACCGACTTATCGCCTATCTGATACTCCGCCCACAAGGACTCGACCTTAAACTATGAAAGAACAAATATACTCTTTGGCACTTACGGTAACACTGAGAAAAAAGGCCTCTTGTCTATGCCCTATTTCCGTAAACCAATATTCATATCAAGCCTATCGAAAAATATCAGTAAATTTGCCAAAATAACGGAAAGATGCCGATGGCTCTGGAGACTGCTCATACCATACCGCTTGCCGGAGAACGACCTGCCCAGTACGCTGAGAGGGTCGGTAAAGAGTATGCGGAGGACTCTGTCCATAATGATAAGAAGCATAAAGGGCAGTTTTTTACGCCGCTGGCCATCTCGGAGTTTATGGGCAGATTGGCAACCACATCTGGCAAGAGGGACATATCGGTCCTTGATCCCGGGTGTGGACTGGCAATTTTGTCATGCGCGTTGATTGAGCATCTTGTTGAGAAATCAACTACGGAGCATATTAGTCTGGCACTTTACGAGACCGATAAGGAAGTAGTGACACTCACCGAGAGTGTTCTATTCTATTTGAAGACTTGGTGTGGCGAAAGGAATGTAAGGTTTGATTACCATCTAAACATATCAGACTTCGTGTTAGAGAAATGTGAGTGTTTGGATAGTGCAGACACAATCTTTGGCCACATGAGCGGTTTTGAGAAGTTTGACTATATAATCTCCAATCCGCCTTATTTCAAGTTGGCCAAGGACGATATCCACACGCGCTCATGTGCCAGCATCGTAGATGGGCAGACCAATATCTACGCCATGTTCATGGCTATTTGCGCCAAACTTCTTGCGGAAGACGGTCAGATGATATTCATCATCCCGAGAAGCTTTGCGTCCGGACGGTATTTCCAATCGTTCCGGGATTTTCTCTTCCAGCACGTCAGCATTTGCCTCATTCATCTATTCAATACACGTAAGGATACGTTCGCCAAAGATGAAGTACTGCAGGAGCTGGTCATTATGCATATGGTTCCTGCCGGCAATAGTGAGCGCATCATCGTTTCTTACAGCCAAGGTGTTTCTGATTTGGATCATCCGTATCAGAAGGAGTACGACGCCTCGGAGATTGTAGATGTGAGCAGTAATGAAAAAGTCGTTTATCTGCCCGTTAATGGCCGAGATGAGGCGATATTAAGTCTATTCCGTTCCTGGGACGGAAATATGGAGAAGTACGGCATCAAGATATCAACAGGACCGGTAGTCGCATTCCGCGCATATGATTTCATCGTGAATGAACCAAGTGATGACACTGTTCCATTGTACTGGCTCCACAATGTGGTGAAGATGCTCTGCGACCATCCAGTGCAGAAGAAAGATAAGGGGCAGTACATAAAGGTTGCACCGGAGACCAAAGCGGCACTGCTCCCCAACAAGAATTATGTGCTTCTGAGGCGTTTCAGTTCCAAAGATGACAGAAGTCGCCTGGTGGCTGCGCCATACTTTGGGAATATGACTCAGTATGAATTTGTTGGAATTGAGAACAAATTGAACTATATTTACAGACCGAAAGGTCACCTCCGCAGAGATGAAGTAATGGGAATCACCGCCCTGTTGGACAGCGAGATGTTTGATGCCTGGTTCAGGACATTCAACGGCAACATCAACGTAAGCGCCACGGAGCTGAGAATGATGCCGCTTCCTCCTATCGAGACCATCCGGGAGATAGGGAAGAAGATTATTCTGAGGAACAATTATTTCATCGACTTCATCAATGATCTGATCCTGGATTACTTTAAGATTCTGTAGAAATGAGCAAGATTACTGAGGCACAAGAGATTTTGAAAGCATTGGGACTTCCCGCAGCGCAGCAGAACGAAATGTCCGCCCTGACGTTGCTGGCGCTTAGCCGTGTCAAAGAGGATACTCCTTGGGCAAAGGCTACGCGGACCAGCCAGCGCATCACGAAAGAGATAATGGCTTTCGTGAACGAGAACTACAAGGCAGCCGCTCCATATGCTCCCAATACTCGTGAAACTTTCCGCCGCCAAGTGCTGCATCAATTCGTACAGGCCACTGTCGCCAATTATAATCCCGATGACCCGACTATGCCTGTCAATAGCCCCAAGGCACATTATGCTATTACACCTGAAGCATTGACTGTTGTTCAGGCATACGGCCAAAAAGGGTGGAAACAGAAGGTTGAGGAATTCGCCCAAAATGCCACGACATTACGTGAAAAATATGCAGCTGAACGTGACTTGCATCGCATTCCATTGATTATCGAAGGGAATGAGTATTATCTCTCTCCTGGTGTCCACAACGAGGTCCAGGCAGCCGTTGTCGAAGAGTTTGCACCAAGGTTTGCCCCTGGTGGAAAGTTGCTCTATATCGGTGATACCGAAGACAAGAATTTGTATATGAATACTGACGGATTGGAAGCTTTGAAACTTCCCATCACCGAGCACTCAAAACTCCCCGATATCGTTATCAGTGATGAGAAACGAGGCTGGCTCTTCCTTATCGAGGTCGTGACCTCGCACGGACCGGTTTCCGCCAAGCGTGTTGTGGAGTTGGAAGAGTTCACCAAGGATTGTCCTTATGGCATCGTGTATGTGACCGCCTTCCCGAATGCGAAAGAATTCAAGAAACACGTAGATGATATTGCCTGGGAGACGGAAGTTTGGCTTTCCGATACGCCGGATCATATGATTCACTTCAACGGCGACCGATTTATCGGACCTCGATAGGTCGCAACAACACAGACAATTACCAGAAAGGCTTGCTGTTAATTCCACTGTCTATTTCGAGCTGCAGCCCGGCAAGCTGTCGAACCAATCGAGGAAAAGGGGAAACCAGTCGGCTTGGGGGGAGGAGGTGCCGAAGCCGTGGCCGCCGGTGGGGAATTGAATATACTTGTGCGGGATTCCGGAGTTTGTCAGGGCGTTGTCCATCACCACGGAATTGTGATAGTCAACGGTCGGGTCATCGATGCAGTTCACAAGGAAGACCGGAGGCATGTCCGACGGGATATTCAGTTCCATTGACAACTTTCGCTTTAGGTCCGGGTCGTTACGGTACTTTCCGAGCAGGGCCTTTCTGGAGCGATTGTGGACGATAGCCTCATCGGTCATCGTGACGACCGGATAGACGGAGACGATGAACGATGGACGCGAGGATATTCCCTGACTCTCAACCACTTCCTCCCCACAGTTCAAAACAAGGTGGCCACCGGCGGAAAAGCCCATCACACCGACCTTGGATGGGTCAACGGAATATTCAGAAGCTTTGCGCCGCACTTCCATCACTGCTTCCCTGAGGTCATCCAACGCGTTTGGGTAGTGATTCTGAGGAATCGCCATATTCCCGAAAAGGTAATATCTCGTGCCCGCATGACGGTAATGAAGGACAAATGCCGTGAATCCGGCGGCAGCCAGCTTCAGTGCGACTTCAGTGCCTTCGGTCTTTTTGGAAAGCCAATAGTAACTTCCTCCCGGGCAGACAATTACAGCCGCGCCATTCGCCTTGTCTGGCTCAGGGAGAAATGCTGTCAGCCTGTGGGCATAAGCTGAAAGGCCGAACATCAGAACGGTCAGAAGGAGCAGGGCGGTTCGTCTCATGATTCTAAATGGTAATGAAGGTTCTTAGGCAGGCAGGAGCAACTTGAAGCAAGCATCACATTGTCCTCGTCCCCGTCGTAGGCATTCACTTCGATCTCTGGATGCATAAGGGCGAAGATCAATGCGTACTCCCCTTGCCCGCAGTCGTGTATCTCAAAATGATTTCCCGAAGGGACTTCACGCAAGAATGCCACATCATTCACACGTGCCAAAGCCTTGCGGCAACGGGACTCCACATCGGCACCCTTGTAGAGGTACTTGTACCTGACGTAAACAGAAAGATATTCAGGAGTTTCCAGAGTCCTGCGCAGCTCGGCATAATGATTCACGAACAGACGATGGCACTCCTTCGTCATCGAGCGGTAATCCTTCGAGCAAGGAATCCTCGAACCTACCTCAAGATGAACAGAACCCTCCCGAAGCATAAAATCCGTCTTCGGAAGCACATCATAAGCCCCGTGGATGAACACTGGAGTGATGTCCAGTCCAAGTTCGGAGGCGACATAGAATGCACCCTTATGGAAGCGCCCAACCTTGCCATCCACAGTCCTCGTCCCCTCCGGGAAAATTACCAATGAATATCCCCGCTCGACCAAAGCCCGGATCTTATCAAGATGAGCCTCAACTCCATCATTCACAGGAATATAATCGGCCTTGCGAATTACATAGCCGTAAATCGGATTCTTCCAGACCCATTCGTTGGTGAAGAATATCAGTTTCGGATTCAAGGCCATAAGGCAGATCAGATCCAGATGCGACTGGTGGTTGGCAACGATCACGGACGGCTTGCTGAAATCATTCTCACCGCTCTGCGTGAACCTGACCCCAGGGACTCTTTTCAACAGGAATCTGGACATCCTTTGGATGAACTGATGGTATTTCAGCTTGCTCTCCTCCGAACCGCCTTTGAACAGGAAATGGAAGAATGTGTACGGATAGGCGAACAGAAACATCAGCAGCACATAGCCCACAAGCGCATAGACTGAATATACCAACCTCTTCAAAGTCAGCGGAATGTCACGCTTGACACCTTTCTTCTCCGTCAGCCATCTGAATATCACCGGAGGCAGGTAGTAGGCCATCACCACAACGATGAACATCCCGATCACGGTCACCTCACCGAGCGAGCGCATCGCCGGATGCTTGGCCAGCACCAGGGCACCGATACCGATGAACATTATCACGGCGGAATGGAACACGCTGTTCTTGTAGGTGGCCAGGCGTTTCTTCCCGTAGGCATATTCATAGACAAGACCTTCGGTGATGAAGATCGTGTAGTCGTCGCCCTGGCCGAAGATGAAGGTGGCGAGGATGATGTTGACGATGTTGAAGCGGATGTCCAGCAGGCTCATCAGTCCAAGGATCCAGAACCAGCTGACAGCCAGCGGGAAGAAGGACAGAAGTCCCAGTTCCAGGCGGCGGAAGCTAAGGCACAGGAATACGAACACCACAAGGCTACAGATCAGGCCGATGTAGTCAAAGCTCCCGGATAGGACGGTCACAAGGCGGTTACTGATGTCACCGGTGTCGAAAACAAGCGTTCCATCCGAGCGCAGGGATTCCTTTATTGCCTCGGCGCTGGATTCATCCTCACAATATATCTGATTAACAATCAAATACTTTCCGTTATCCTTAAGAATATAAGTTCCGTCGAACGAATCCATCAAAGATGAATCATCGCCGGAAGAGACTGAATATTCCTTAGTAAGGATGTCCGTGAACGGACTGAACGCAGACTCCGCGAACCCTTGTCTCCTGCTTTCATCAGACAGATCCTTGACAAGTCTCTCCGCGCGGCCACCGCCCCAGAAATCGTTCCACCTCGCTATTCTTTCGGATTGCGTATTCTCTGACGGAACGAAATTGCCGGCCCCTTTGACAAAGGCAACCTTGCTTTTCAGAGAGTCCAGCCTTGCGAGCAGATTGTCGTTCTGTTCAAGTGCAGTCTCCTGATCAACACCCTCGGCAATGGCGTAGATCTGCTTGTAGCCGGACTGTTCCAAACCGCCCTGCAACATCTCCAAATCCCGTTTCTGGTTCTGGGTCATAAAGTTGATGTTCCTCATATCGGAATCAAACTCCGTCCGTCCGCTGAGGAAATACATCACCACCGTCACGGCCATCACGGCGACCAAAAGCCATCCGCTTGACGGAGCCTTGTCCGGAAGGATGCGTCCCAGCTCAAGCGTTCCACCTTCCTTCTTACGGGCCTTAGTGAACACCGGCAGGAAAACAAGTACGAATATGATTGTTCCGGCCAGCATCAGCGAACCGAACAGTCCCAGGTCCTGCATCGCCACGGCATCCAGCCAGACAAGGCACAGGAACGCTGCGATCGTGGTGATGTTGCCGATAAGAAGAGGCTCGACCATTTCCTTCAGGTTCTGCCTTGGACTCACGCCGGACTTCAATCCGTCCATAAAATGCAGCGGATAGTTCACGGCGATGCCAATGATCACCGACGCTACACCGATGACGATGATCGACATACTGTCCCGGACCAGGGCGATGCCCCCGACAGCGAAAAGCCATCCGAATGTAATCGAAAGAACTATCCAAAGGATGTCTGAGAAGCGTTTGTAGGTAAAAACCAGCAGCAGACCTATCAGAAGCAAGGCCAGAGAGATGGCCAAGATGCTGTCCTTCTTGATCTGTGTGGCGTTGGTCACGGCGATCAAAGGCGCACCGACAGCTGAAACAGAGACCTCAGGATGCTCACCCTCAAGCCTTTTTATAGCCTCATCGACAAGTTCCGCCACCGTGGAGTTCATCCCTGACTCGCTCGTCCCGTAAGGAGAAGTCAAGAAGGCAAGTCCGTGGCCATCCTTTGTGAATATGCAGTCTTCGACAATGTCATAGTTCGAGTTGGCGGCACTGGTGCGAAGCCGCTGAAGCACAGGAGTGAACAGATGCAAAGGATCGGTTCGTACACTGGCCACCATCGCATCTCCGGTCGGAAACAACAACGACTGACGGTCAGCGGCAAGCTGTCCGGAAATGTAGCCAGGAATATTCAGAAGCGAGTCTATGCGCTGATAATCAGCCTCTGTCAAGTACAAAGGATAAGCGGAAGCCACCTCATTCATCATTCCGAACGCCATTCCGCTGTCCACGGTGATCTGCCTTTGAGGGACCATTCCGGTGGAATCCACAGCGTCGAAAACGCCCTCGAAATCGTGGATCGCCTCGGAAATCTCATCCTCACCGGCCTCTGATCCATCTTTCGCCGAGAAAATCAGGATGATGTTGTTCTTCTTGCCAAGAGCGTTGTAGGCTTCGGAATATTTCGAGCTCTCCTCGTCGCCCGGCAGAAATCTGGAGATGTCCTCCTCATAGTGAAGCCGTGAGGCCAGAAACAGACTTATAGCCGCAAAAAGGACAGACAGCAGGGCCGCCAGCCATTTTCTTCCGGCAAGGAAGTCGTAGATTTTCAGAAAAAAGTCCGTCACTTATTGTATGTCACGATTATCTTGCGAAGATACTCATTTTTTACGGAGCAGCCGAGAAGGCAAGCCGTAAAAGAGGGCCAACACGCACAGGACCGTGTTCAGGACACTGATCCGGAAGAAGTCCCGGAACGGACGGAAATGAGTGACACGTTCTCCTTCCGGAGGGTAATATACATTGATTCCCACAGGAAGCATCCGGACTCCTTTCCAGCACTGGAACACAAGCAGCTCAAGTTCAGCCTCATAGCGGCAGGTCAGGAAGTGCAGTGCCCCGATGCGGTTCAGTTGATAGAGACGGAAACCGGACTGGGTGTCTGGAAGGTTCACTCCTGTCTGGAGTCTGAACCAAAAATTGGAGAACTTGTTGGCGAAGGTGTTGCCGCCGGGCATATTCTCCATCCTAAGGTTACGGCTTCCGACCAGCATGGCGTCCGGATGTTCCTTGGCCTCGGTAGCGAATACAGGTATGTCCTCCGGGAAATGCTGACCGTCAGCGTCAATGGTTATCGCACGTTCAAAGCCTCGGGACTTAGCCTCCTTGAAGCCGGTCTTCAGGGCATAGCCTTTGCCACGGTTTTTCCCATAGCGGACCACAATAATGCCAAGTGTCTCAAGGGAGTCTGACGAGCCATCCGTGCTGCCGTCATCAACAACAATCACGTCTTTACAGAACTTCAACGTTCTCTGTACCACGCCATTAATTGTTCCGACATTGTTATATACCGGAACTATGATGCAGGTTTTAAGTTCCTTTAGGATGGTCACTTCGGCAAGCTCAGTGACCGATTCCGCTCTGGTCGCTGAGCTTGTCGAAGCGACTGACTCAGCTAATCCTTGCCGAACCACGGTTGGTGAGTTCTGTCGAACCACAATGGAATATTCAAGGCTCATCCTTGAAAAGACTTTCTCCTCCGAGCGGACAGTGAATTCCACTTTCAAGTGGCCATCAACCTCCACCAATTTTGTGAATGAATATGCCGCCTCGGCTCCAGGATAAAGCGGTTCCATAAATTTAAGATCATGTACCTGTGCGAGAATCAGTGATTTACCAAGATGGGTTTCAAGCAATTCTGTGGCGACACGGATCTGCACCGCACCCGGAGTGATCGGATAATCAGGAAAATGCGCCTTGAAGATCACATTGTCGGGTTCGAGCCTGATGAGTGGCTCGAATCCGTTCCCGCTCTCTTTTGAGGAAAGTATAGTGAAGAATGTGCCTGAAAGTCTCATTCGGGAATATTCATTTTTGAGAAAGTGTAACTCCGGTTCGGCCTCCGCATAATGATCTTATCGCCTTCCACGGAAACATATTCATCGGTCGTGGTCGCATTGAAGAGTCGCTTCAAGTCACGCGCTATCGCCTTGCGGATCAGGCATTTGTCAAGAGGCTTCATCACATTTAGCAGTTTGACGTGGCGGCGGTCACGGTTCATCGTGAAGTCAAAGGCTCTGATGCCGAACTCGTTGACGATTGTACCGGCGATCTGGGTGCCGATGTTTTTGACCACGCATATTCCTGAGAAAGAGGCGGTTTTGAAGGTTATGGCGACGGTGTAGCGGGTAGATTCATCGCCCTCGAAATGGAAAAGGAAGGCGGTTTCGGTTGTGTCGGTCACTTCGACAAGCTCAGTGACCACCGAAGTACCCCGAGCATCCGAGGAAAAAGCCGCCACTAGAAGCAGACTAATCGACAACAAAAACCTTCGCATCAACCGTCTTGTTATATTCAGCGTTCAAAATCGAAATCACTGTCTCGCCGCTGTTGTCAACCAAATCCACCTCACTGACCTTCAAGTCCTTGCCAAAATGCAGACGCACCATCTTGAACATCTGCCTCATCTCCTTCTTAAGCGGCTCCAACTCAGCGACATAGCATCCGCCGTCAAGGAACATCTTCACCTTGAAGTCTCCGGAGCCGGAAAGTCCCTGTCCCGTGATGCTGTTCATAATGATCCTCGCGATGGACTTGAAAAGCCGGTTCGAGTTCACATCCATCTTGCTGGAAGTCTGGTTGCTCTGCAGAAGCACCTTCTCCTTGTTCAGGATGAAAAGGTAGGTATATGGGGAGACATATTCCCACCTCAACATTCCATCAGCAAACCACATCTTTCCGGTCGAGACCATCTTCTCATTGAGGATGGCTATGTCCTTGACCTGCTTGAAATCAGCCTTGAGGCTTTTGATTCCGGCGCAGGAAGCGTCAATCTTTTGGATGGCCTCGGCCGCCTGCGCCTCCGTTAACGGCTTATAAACCGCTCCCAAAGCCGACAAAGAAGCGCAAAGCAGCGCAAGGCCAATGAATATCATCCTTAAACTTCTCATAATCACTTAGCTATGAACACGCAGCCGCTGATGATCAGAAAGACTCCGATCCATCTTGTGGCGGGAATATTCTCGTGGAAAATGAATATGGCCGCGAGCATCCCGAACACATAGCTCAGGCTGATCATCGGGTAGGCCATACTGAACGGGAACCGTTTGAGGATATACATCCACAGAACAGTGCCTCCGGCGTAGCAGAGGCCGCAGCCCAGAAACCACCAGTTCACCAGCAGGCGGCCGAAGAACGCCCACGTCCACTCAAAACTGCCCATCCTCTCAAGGGCGAACTTGAGAAGCACCTGACCTCCGGAAAGCAGAAGGCTCTGGGCGACGGACAGTGTCAGCAGTCTCCACATACTCCTTTGAGATAAACAAGTCCGACATCCTCTCCGGCATCGTTCACGACAAGGATGTCCTTGTCAAAGCCTTTGGCGATCCTTACTGCTGCCTCATAGGTTCCGAGACCTGAAGTCGAGAAACACTTGCCGAACAGTTTGAAATAGTCGGAGCTGCGGATGACACGTGAGGCATTATATTCATTGACAACGGATTCCAGATTCGTCGGAGAGTGGAGAATCTGAACGTCCGCGAGTTCGCAGAGAGGGTTCTTCAATGCCACATCGGTCCCAGAGCCTGCTGAAGGGGCCGAAGATGCGGAAAGGGCAAATGCGGAAGAGGCCTCGGCGGCCGTGACGATACCTTCAAAGTAACCGGTGCCTTTCAGAAGCCTGTATGTGTCCGGTGTCGTCTCATCGTGAGCCCCGACAAGGGCGTTGGAGATTCCACCGACCTGAAGCTGGAGAAAAGCATCCAACAGCGCGCTCTCAAAGGAGATATCTTTCTGCGAATATGTGCAATTCTGCCCGTGGCAACGAAGCAGGATGGCCACCGCGGAACTGATCGTGTTGTGCGTGGACATCATAAAATAGGTCGGAGGAAGCATCTCCTCCCCGTCACGGCACATCGCCGACAGAAAGTTCTCCGTGTTCTCCATGCAACCAAGTCCTGTTCCTGTGAATATGGCGTCCGGACATTCGATGCCGGCATCCTTCAATGCGGTCAGGGAAACGGCGATCGCGCGTTTCAGAATCAAGCCCATTCTGCGTGCCTGCAGCGGATTCAGGAACTGTTTGAAATCAGGATCCTGACTTCTGAGATAAGGCCCGGAGCATGGCGCGGGATCAGTCATCCAGCCCTCGCAGAGAGGTTTCTGGATAGAAATCTGTGCGGCAGAACGTATGTAAATCCTATTTGTCATAACGTGAGATCAACAAGGACGAATCATTGCCTCCGAAACCGAATGAATTGCACAGAACGTGATTGAGTGTGACTCCTTCACGCCCCTCAGTCTCCGGGATGATTCCTCCGACAAACGGTTCCTTCCAGTTCAGGTTGGCCGGAATGAAGCCATGCCGTATGGCAAGGAGACAGATCACCGCCTCGATGCTGCCGGCCGCGCTGGTCGTGTGGCCGGTGAACGCCTTTGTGGAGGACACCGGAGGAACCTTGTCGCCGAAAAGACGGATCATAGCCCGGCTTTCGCTGGCGTCGTTGTTAGGTGTGGCAGTGCCGTGGGCGTTCACATAGTCGATGTCCGAATGGGTCAATCCTGACATATTCAATGCTTTGGACATCGCAAGGAATGCTCCTTCGCCATCGTCCGAAGAGGCGGTCTGATGGAAAGCGTCGCAGGCGTTGCCGTAGCCGCTAAGGACTCCGAGAGGTCGCACGCCCCTTGTCAAGGCGTGCCCCTCACTTTCCAGAACCACGAATCCGGCTCCCTCGCCAAGATTCAATCCATTACGGGTCGCGTCAAAAGGCCGGCACGGCTCGCTGTCCAGAATCTTGAGGGAGTTGAACCCGTTGAGATGGTATCTGGTCAGGCATTCCGCGCCACCGGCGACAATGACGTCACGGCGACCGCTCTTGATCAGATCCGCACCGAGCATTATCGAGTTCGCCGCCGAGGAACAAGCCGTGGAGATTGTTGTCACAAGACCGAAGCCACCGAAGAAATCAGCGATCTCATCCGTACAGCTTCCGCAGTCGTGAAGACGGAAAAGAGACTGGTCACCGCCTTGGAGATAATGACGCTCAGTCACATCCATCCCGCCGACCGTGGTCCCGGAAATCAAAGCAGCACGATCCGAACCTTTGACTCCGGCCTCCTCCATCGCCTCTCTGACAGCTATGATCCCGAGCAAGGTTGTCCGAGGAACAATCCTGTCGGCAGGAAGCCCGAGAGCGTTCCTAAGTTCCTCATCGGACATATTCACTTCCCCGCAAGGAAGGTCGGAATGGGCGGTCTGAAGATGCCTAAGCCTCCCGATGCCGCTTTTCCTGGCGATCAGGGAACGCAAAGTCTCGTCCTTCCCCACCCCGATGGCGGAGATGATCCCGGCTCCTGTTATGACAATCCGTGCGGACACTTACTTAGCCTGGTTAGCCTGAATATACTCGGCCATAGTCCTGACGGACTTGAAGACCTCCTTGCCCTCGGCAGGGTTCTTCAGCTTGATGCCATAGTTCTTCTCCAAAAGCAGCATAAGCTCCAGAGCGTCAATGGAGTCCAGTCCAAGGCCCTCTCCGAAGAGAGGTGCGTCAGCGTCGATGTCCTCCGGTTTGAGATCAGCGAGTTTGAGAGCCTCGATGATCCTCATTTTCAATTCGTTGATAAGCGCGTCCATATTATTGTTTTTCAATTAAATATAATTCAGCCTCAAAATGTTCGGAATCAGAGCATTCCAGCCAACCTGCGATGGCGGATTCCGTCATCGGATCCTGAAAAGCCTGCTCCACAATCTCATTCATCACCTTGTCATCCTTTTCCTCAAGCACGTAGAAGGATGTCTCCCCGTAGTACTTGTTCCTGATAGCGATCTCCCCGGTCACTATGTTCGGCAGGGTGTACACGAACACAGCCGGACTCGGGAAGAATCCATCATTCCCGATAGTCTTCTGATACTCAGCATCATCCGCAAGCGATGCACTCCGATTGAAGAGTATCACAGCCCTGTCCTCACAGTCCGTCTTCCTCGGCGTTTCCTCTCCCAAGAGCAATTCAGCGGCGACGAAACCAAGACGGGCCAAAGGGTCCATCTTGAAGAACTTAGGATAATCACCCACCTTCTTCCTGTAAATCTCCACCAGCAGATCCGCGCCGGAAGATTCAAAGATAAGGATTTTTTCCCCAACGACCACCTTGTCAGGAGTGATCAAAACACTCGCCTTTACTTTCATCTTTCACCTCCTTTCAAAACGCGGTCCCCTTTTACGAATATACCGGCGGCGTTGCAACCTCCGAACCCTGACAAAAGCTTGACGAACGCCCGTTTCGTAGTTCTTCTCGGCTCCGGCGAGATGTCCAGCGGACAAGATACTCCGCATTCTGAATATCCTCGTGTCCCAAGAACAGTCCCGTCATCGACAGAGGCCATCGAAAGGATGGTCTCAAGGATTCCAGCCGCCCCCATCGTGTGGCCGAAATAGCCTTTCAGGCTGTTCACCGGCACATCCTGCAATCCAGCTCTGGTCAATGCGATGGACTCCATTTCGTCATTGTAGGCCGTGGATGTGCCGTGGACCGACACGAGCGCCAAATCCTCCGGCTCGACATCTCCAAGCACAGCATTGATCGCCCTGAAGCTGCCTTCTCCTGTTCTGGAAGGCCCGGAAATATGATTGGCATCGTTACGGATCGCTCCACGGAGCAGCACCCAGTCATCCGGAGCGGGTGTCTTGTACTGGAATATGATCGTGGCGGCGGCTTCGCCAAGATTCAGTCCTTTTCTCCGGGCATCGAACGGTCTGCAAGCCTCCTGCGACAATGCCTTGAACGACTGGAAGCCAGAGATGATGAAGCGGGACTGGACATCGGACCCGGTCACGATCACCGTGCCGAATCTTCCGGCCTGAAGTTCCCTCAACGCCGTGATCTGGGCGCAAAGTCCGGAGATACAGGCGTTTGACACGACAATCGGTGTGTTCTTGTTCCCGAAGAACCTGGCTATCTTCTCCGCCGAGTTTCCAAGCCTTTCCCTTTCGGCAGGATCCCCGCCGCAAAGTTCGGCCTCATTGTCGAGCAGTTCCACATTACCCTTCGTGGAAGACACCACGAACAGCACGTCTTCAGAAGACGGATCTATCCCTGTTCCTTTCAAAGCCTTTGACACAGACAGGATTATCCGTTTCTCAAAACGTGTGAGACCATCCAGTCCGACATATTCACCAATCCTTGCGGACGAATCGATTCCGGCATATTCATCAGCCAAGGAATCCTCGTCTATCAAAGAGGCAAAGAACGGTTCCGGGAGATTCTTTGAGGATTCGTAGAGCCTCAGAGCCGACTTCCCAGCCTTCACCGCCGCGTAATTCTCTTCCGTGGTCGTTCCCAAAGGCGAGATGATGTTGTCAGAGACTTTGACCACGGCTTTATATTCATTGACAGGCCTGCTTTCGTCCAAAGCGATCACCATTGAGCCTTCCGCCAGCATATTCCCGCCTGATTTTGCCACCGCGTCCACTATAAGCATTGTTCCGAATTCTCCTTTGAGTTTGATTTCCGTCTCGACTGTCTCGCCAACCGCAGGAGTCCTATCGACCTTGAAATCCTTCAGCGCGCAGACATAGCCCACGCTGACTGGTTTATGCAGTATGTACTTGTTGATAAAGCCTATCCGCGCGGCACAGGTCTGGGCGATGTTCTCCACAAGGCCTTCCGGAACAAGCCTTCCGCCCTCCACAAAGACATTGTCGTCACGGACTTCAAACAATGTCACCGTCCTCTCATAAGAGCACGACAACAGGCTGGAAATCATCACAAAAGGCTTCCTCTGAGGCAGAAGATCCGTTATATTCACAGATGTGAAATCAAAGGTTTTCAGATCTTCCTCAGTCATTCCAGAACTCATAAAAATTGAACCATTGGTCCGGATACAACAACAGCATCATTTTGATGCTGAAGGCATAGGCCATCGCCATCTCCTCGGCCTTTTCCCGCACATCCAAGCCTTTCGACAGCCACTCATCCGGACGGGACAAATTCACAGTGTATCTTCTCAGACCTGTCTTCACCACAAAGACCGAAATCACCGGAACATCCCTCATCGCCGCCAACAGGAACGGCCCCAATGGCAGATCAGCCTCCCCATTCAGAATCTCGCAGCGTATGGTACGGTTCGATCCGAAGACCCTGTCTCCGAGGATATTCACTATCTCGCCATCAGCCAAGGCGTTGTTCAGAATCACAAGATGGGACATATCCTCGGAAATGTTCACCAGACGGACATTGTTTTTCTCCAGAACCCTTGCCCTGTTCTCTGTCAAAGTCTCGCCTTCTCCACCGAACACCAAGGCGTTCATCTTCTTGGGAGGCTTAAGCTCATAGCCGGCCATCTCGTCATTCCCGATGTGGGCGCTCAACTGGACGAAACCTTCCTTCCGGGAGCAAATCTTGCTGTACATATACATCTGGGGGACTTCAATCTTGAACCTCTTCCCTGAATATGAAGCGAACCGGTCCAATATGACAGCTCCGAACATCCAATGATTCTTGTACACGTGCCAGAAAGCCCTGAGTGGCCAGAACTTGTGCCTGCGGCGGAAATAATGGTAACTGGAGATGTACCCTTTGTGATTGAATATCATATAGAACGGCACAGCAAAGCTCATCAGCAGGTAAAAGACCCACAGCGGAATGAACTTCATCATCCTGATCAGCGCCCTGTGCATCCACGCGGTCCCGTCAGTCGTACCCTGCCACTTTCTTTCTCCGTTCTCTGACATATTCAAAAATTAAGGTATTCTTAACTTAAACACTTCCAAGTTTTTCCGGGCGAACGTCGGTATTTCTACGCGATTTTCTCTTCGATGAAATCGTAAAGACTGCCCAAGGTCGTGAGCCGGCCTAGTTCCTCGGTCTTCACCTTGACTCCAAACTCCTTGTCAATCAAGACAATGATGTCCACGATGTCAAGGCTGTCTATGCCAAGGTCCTTTTTAAGGGCGGCGTTCTCGTTCAGAAGCGCCGCGTCGATCTCGAACTCGTCAACAAGGAAACCGTTGACTTTAGTGATAATTTCTTCTTTGCTCATTATTCTATTCTTTTACACAAATCAATATATTATGTCCCTGGCCGATTCCGTCGATGATCTTCTCGACCTTCATCCCGGCTTTCTCTATCAGCCTTGTCAAATCCCCGGAATAGTACATCTTGCTGTTGCCGTTGGCCATCGCCGTGAAATACAAACTGGTCATAGTCAGACAGAAGGCCGCCGGCTCGAAGCGCTGCCTGTTCCACAGCAGCTCCATTATGCAGAGTCTGGCGCCTGGACGGAGAATCCCGGCGGCCCTCGTGAGTATGCTCAGGATCTCATCCTCGGAGAAACAATCCAGAAACTGGCTCATCCAGATGACATCATATTCCTTGTCCGTCGGAAATTTCGTCGAAGGATCGAGAAGGTTGCCTCCGCAGCCGTGAATCCTTTCCGCACCCGGCTTTCCTGCCGTCTCCTTCCTCATCAGGTCGATCTGCTGCGGAAGGTCCAGAATCGTGACCTCCACATTTGGATCGTAGCCGACGCACTGGAGCGCCCATTTACCGGTATTGCCTCCGACATCCAACAGATTTCTGACCGGACTGTCGAAGATGATCTTCAATGCCTCCTCGAAAGAGTTGTTGGAATAGAAATGGTCGAAAGCGAACCAGCTTGTCCGTGCCGGTTCCGGAAGGGTTGAAAGCCCTTCATAAATCGTGTCCCAGTCCCCAAGGCACTTAAGTCCGGACGGGCGATGCTCCTTGAAAGACTCGTCCAGATGGAAGAATCCCTCATAGTTGACATCGTTGTTGAAATCCATATTGACTTTCGTGGCCTCGTCCGTAAGCAGGAACCAACCGACCTTGGAAATCGTGAACCGATCAGTCTCTGTGTCAACAAGCACGGTTCCGATGCACAGACCGGCCTCCAAAAGACATTTCACGGCATATTCAGAAAGTCCTGTAGCCTCGGCTATCTCTTTCTGTGTCAGTCCATCGCGATGATCACGCAGAAGCGCGAGGATTCCGTATCTCACCAGCAGACGGGAAGCCTGGAAGACTATCGGCCCGAAAGCGATGAACTCGGCCATCCGCTGTGCCTCCCTGGCGGTGTACTGGTCTTTCGTGTACCTTTTTTCGAGTTCGGGAAACAGTTCCATCTACTTAAGGTTTAGCGGGTTGTCTCTCAAATATGTCTCCACGGCAACGATCTGCTCGTAGAACGGATTGTCCTCCACGAACTTAGGGATGATCGCGCGGACATCGTCATAGACCTTCCTTGAGGTCGGAGCGAGTTTGCCGGCGATTCCGAGGCAATCAACAGCCTGCGCCAAAGCTATGAAATGGATGGCGAAGACCTGGTAAGTGTTGTCGATTACACGCTTCGTGAGCAAGGCCGTATTGGTTCCCATACTCACAATATCCTGATTGTCATTATTGTTCGGAATGCTGTGAACATAGTTCGGCATTGCGAGTGTCTGACATTCGGCCGTAGTCGAGGTGGCCGTGAACTGGCACGCCTGCATTCCGTAGTTGAGTCCGAGAGTTCCCATATTCAAAAATGGAGGAAGGATTCCGTTGATGCGGTCGTGGAAGAGGTAGTTAAGCTGGCGCTCGGCAGTCATCGCCATCCTGACCGTGGCTATCTTCACCTTGTCCTCCTCCAGGGAGATGTAGTCCCCGTGGAAGTTGCCTCCGTGGAAGACATTCTTCGCCTCATAATCCACTATAGGATTGTCACAGGCGGAGTTAAGTTCCTCCTCAAGCACCCTGTGGGCATTCGCGAACGTCTCATAGACAGGCCCCAAGATCTGCGGTGTACACCTCAACGAATAGTAAGCCTGAACCTTGTGGTCGAATGTGTCCTCAGAGGCGTGACCGTTGTCGTAAAGGTCGTGCTCACGCTTGCGCATACAGCCGCTCCCCTCGGAGAGTTGCCTCATACGCCTGGCGACCACCTGTTGTCCTTCGTGACGGCGGACCTCGTTAAGTTCCTCTGACATAAGGTCATCGAACGACGAGGCGATCTCGTTCATCATCACGGAAGCCAAAGTTGCCCAGTCCAAAAGCCTTTCGGCGTAGATCTGGTTGACAATGCCGATTCCGGTCATAAAGGACGTGCCGTTGGAGATTGACAGTCCTTCTCGAATATGAATCTTAAACGGCTCCAAGCCATTCTCTCTCAACACCTCCGCGGACGGACGCCACTCACCTTTGTAATGAACCTTTCCCTCGCCGATCATACAAAGAGCCATATGTGCCAGCTGAACCAAGTCACCGCTCGCTCCGACACTGCCGTGTTGAGGGATGAACGGGAATATGTTCCTGTCGATCATCTCCACCAGAAGCTTGACCAAATCGGGATGTACTCCCGAACGTGCCTGAAGGAAAGTTCCCAGACGGGCGATCATCGCCGCCTTGACGTAGATGTCATCCAAAGGGTCGCCGGCACCTGTGGAATGGCTTCTGATGATGTTGTACTGAAGATCCTTCAAGTACTTGTCATCCACCCTCCACTGCGCCATCGGGCCGAAGCCCGTGTTGATGCCATAGATCACTTTCTCGGAAGCAAACCCCTCAAGAAATTTGTAGCATGCCTCAACCTCACCCATAGGAAGGTCTTCCAGAACGATCTTCTTATCATTGAATATCACTTCTTCAGCCCAATTTAAGCTGAGCGCGGACTTTCCTTTCATATCCGAAACCGATGGTTATAACCAACTTTGAACAATAGTTTGTAAAATTACTAAAATTATTGCTCAAACTACGAAAAAAGTGGGAACCTCCTGCAAGGAAAGTTCCCACGTACTCAATTATCCTATGAAAAACTAAAATGCGTACCTGACACCGACGCCCAGAGAAAACGGTCCGTCACCTCTGACCCCACCGTCACCGAACATCAACCTCGGACGGAAGTCAACGGAAAGTTGAAGAGGGAAGCTGAAGGTGTACTCAAGACCGACATTGCCGACAAATCCAGCGTAGACAGTGTTCTCGTCATCACTATTCTTCCACAATGCGACACTCGCGCCCGGGCCTGCATAGAATCCCCAAGTCCCGACGGACGTCCAATTTGGTTGAATAATCATAAAGTTATAGATACCGTCAACGTGAAATGAGCTTGTGCTGAATCCATTGTCAAGGCCGAGGCCAAACTCAAGGAAATCAGCGCCTCTGGAAACGTAGTTCTCATAGCTGACATCAACTCCATAGTTGCCGAGCCTGCCACCTATGGACTTAGGTTGCGCAAGAGCGACCGCGGCGGAGCTGACGAGTACAGCGATAATCAATAAAGCCTTTTTCATAACCTAAAAATTAATGAAATTTAACAAGGCTTATGACATCTACAAAAACTATACTAAACCGGAGAATCCCATGAAGGCCATAGCGAGGATTCCGGCGGTGATAAGGGCTATCGGAATGCCTTTGAACGGCTTAGGGACTTCATTTAAATCGAGGTGCTCACGCAGGCCGGCGAACAGAACGAGGGCCATTCCATAGCCTACGGCGGTGGCGAAGGCATACACAACGGACTCGCCGAGGTTCAGCATATGGGCAGGACCACCGAATGCAAACTCCTTAGTGACCACGTTGAGAGCCACACCAAGCACGGCGCAGTTAGTGGTGATCAGAGGCAGGAATATTCCAAGAGCCTGGTAAAGGGACGGGCTGATTTTCTTCAGCACGATCTCGACCATCTGCACCAAAGCGGCGATCACAAGGATGAACGCGATGGTCTGCAGGAACTGGAGGTTGAAGGCCACCAGAAGATACTGGTTGATGAGATATGTCACCAAAGTCGCGAGGGTGATCACAAAGCACACCGCACCGGCCATACCGGTCGCCGTGGAGATCTTGTTGGAGACACCCAGGAACGGACACGTGCCCAGGAACTGGGCCAGCATGATGTTATTGACGAATATCGCCGAGATTATGATAAGGAAATATTCCATAACTTAGTTCTTTTTAGCGATTTTGTTGAACAGGACCATAAGATAGCCGAGGGCGAGGAACGCTCCTGGAGCCATCACGAACGCGAGCATTCCGTCTCCGGAGATGAACTTGAAGCCGAAGATGGAGCCGCTGCCCAGAATCTCGCGCACTATTCCCAGAACAGTCAGCGAAAGGGTGAAGCCCAGACCTATTCCAAGTCCGTCCAAGGCGGAGTCAAGGATTCCGTTCTTGTTGGCGAAGGCCTCGGCGCGTCCAAGTACGATACAGTTCACCACGATGAGCGGGATAAACAGACCAAGGGTGGCGTACATAGCCGGAGTGTAGGCCTGCATCGCGAACTGGAGGATGGTCACGAATGTCGCGATCACCACGATATAGACAGGAATATGCACCTTGTCCGGAACCACCGGAGCGATCGCCGAGATGGCTATGTTGGAAAGCACCAGGACGAATAGCGTGGCGAGACCCATACTCATACCGTTGATGGCCGAAGTCGTGGTCGCCAGTGTAGGGCACATACCCAAAAGCAGGACAAAAGTAGGGTTTTCCTTCAGGAAACCTTTTGTGAAAAGATTCAGTTTATTGCTGCTCATAGCCTATTCTCCTTTGATTGAATTGAAAGCCTTGACCGCATTGTCCACAGCCAGGGAATACGCCCTGGAGGTGATTGTGGAAGCAGTGATCGCGTCCACGTCGCCACCGTCCTTCTTGACTGTCAGACTCTTTGAGGCAGGGTCGAAGCCTTTGAACTGGTTCATAAACTTCTCGTCGGTGTTGCACTTGGCTCCAAGTCCAGGAGTCTCATTGTGGGATAGGACGGAAGTGTTGTAGACAACCCCGTCGGCGGTGATGCCGACCATCAGGACGAGCGGGCCGCCGAAACCTACCGTGGTAGACTTCACGGCATAGGCCACAGGAGCGCCATCCTTGGTGCTGACATAATATTCAGAAGCCTGTCCTCCGACCTCGATCGGCTTAGCCTCGGAGAGTTCGCCTCCCTCAGGAAGCACTGCTCCGATGGAGGCCTTGAGGATGTCAGCGTTGGCTTTTGCGATCGGCTCGGCTGTCAGGGCGTACATTCCGCCAAGAAGTGCGGAGCAGACGAGGCTGACGACTGTCAGGCAGACCACCATCGTGGTGAGATTTGATTTTACAGCCATAACCTATGCCCTCCCGTATTTTTTCTGATGGAACCACTTGTTCAGGAGCGGAACCGTCGAGTTCATTATAAGAATCGCGAAGCTCATTCCTTCTGGATAAGAACCGAAATATCTGATCATCAAGGTGATGAAACCTATTCCCACACCGAAGATGATTCCGCCTTTCGTGCTCATAGGAGAGGTCACATAGTCGGTTGCCATAAAGCAGGAACCGAGCAGAAGACCACCGGTGAGAAGGTTGAAGACAGGGTCTGTGAACTGGGTAGGATCCGCGAGCCAGAAGATGCAGGAGACAGCGGCCACGGTTCCAATGATGGAAAGGGTGATCCACGGCTTGATGACCTTGCGGACAAGCAGATAGATGAATCCGATCAGGATCGCGATGGCGCTTGCCTCACCGGCCGATCCACCGATGTTCGCGAAGAGCATCTGTGAATATGAAAGGCCGTTCTGCGCGATTATGTCCGTGGCGGAAAGTCCTTTCATAAGCCCCTCATTGACAATGCCGAGAGGTGTCGCTCCGGTGATCGCGTCAGCTCCGAAAAGACCTCCCGGAATCGTCCAGTTGGTCATATAGGTAGGGAACGAGATCAGCAGGAACACACGGCCCACAAGAGCCGGGTTGAAGACATTCTGTCCGAGACCACCAAAGGTCATCTTGGCGATTCCGATGGCGACCACGGCGCCGATGAACACAACCCACCAAGGAGTCGTGGCCGGAAGGTTGAGAGCCAGCAGGATGCCGGTCACAGCGGCAGACCAGTCACCGACCGTGGACGGTGCCTTAAGCAGATATTTAGTGATCAAATACTCCAACGCCACGCAGGAGATGACGCTGACAGCCAGAACCAGCAGCTCGGCAAGGCCGTAGAACACGACCGAGACCACAACGGCTGGGATCAAGGCGATCACGACATCCCTCATCAAGACCGGAGTAGTGGTCTTGGAATGAAGGTGCGGAGAAGGTGAAACCAACAATCTTTCCATATTCTTAAACAGTTTTTGCTTTTGCGGCTTCCGCTGCGGCCTTTGCGGCTGCGGCGCGAGCCCTCATTATTCCCATAACCTGACCTCTCGCAATACTGATGATGTCCAGCAGCGGAATATAGGAAGGACAGGTGTAAAGACAGCATCCGCACTGGATGCAGTCCTGAACGGCGTTGGCCTCAAGCTCGTCAGTGTTGCCGGCCTTGGCGAGACGGTAGAGCAGGAACGGTTCCAGGCCCATAGGGCAGGCGTCCGCGCATTTTCCGCAACGGATGCAATGGCCTTCCGGATGCCTCTTGGTCTGTTCCTCGGTGAGGAAGAGCAGAGCGCCTGTTCCCTTGAGGGTGGCAGCGTCAAGATTGGCGATGGCCTTGCCCATCATAGGGCCTCCGCTGATGACCTTGGCGGCGTTCTCAGGAACACCTCCGAGGTAGTCGATGATGTAACGGAGCGGAGTCCCGACCCTGACAAGCAGGTTGGCCTGCTTAGGGAAGCACTCACCTGTCACAGTCACAGAGTTGTCGATCAACGGTTTGTTCTTCTGCACCGCGTCATAGACAGCAAGTGCCGTGGCGACGTTCTGGACGACCGCGCCCACATCGATAGGCAGTCCACCGGACTTGACCTGACGGTGCATCACAGCGTCAATCAGCTGCTTCTCACCACCTTCCGGATATTTCTTCATCAAAGGAAGCACCACGATGCCGTCGAACTTCGAGGACTTACCCTTCAACTCCGCAAGTACTTTCTGAATATGCTCTATCGCCTCCGGCTTGTTGTCCTCTATTGCGATCGTGGCGTTTGCTACGCCAAGAGCCTGCTTGATCAGAGCGGTTCCCACAACGACCTGTTCCCCTTTCTCAAGAAGGGTACGGAAGTCGGACGTGAGGTATGGCTCGCACTCGCAGCCGTTGATGATCAGCATCTCGCACTTCTTTCCAGGAGGCGGGGTCAGTTTCACGTGGGTCGGGAAAGTCGCTCCACCGAGTCCAACAACTCCGCCGAGACGGATCTTCTCGATGATGGCCTTGCCGTCCTCAGGGATGTCCGTCACAAGAGTCTCGGAGCGGTCGATGCTATCAAGCCACTCGTCACCCTCAACAGCGATCTCCACATAAGTCTGGGTGTTGCCGGAGAGATCCTTGCGAGGGCCGATCGACTTCACGGTTCCGGAAACGGAAGAGTGGATGAAAGCGGACACGAATCCGCCCGGCTCGGCGATCGGCTGGCCGACCTTTACCTTGTCACCGACAGCGACAACCGGCTTTGCCGGAGCGCCGATGTGCTGGGCAAGGGAAATATACACGGTCCCTGGCAGCGGAAGAGCCTCGATGGCGCAATCGCGCGAGATCTTGGCATCATTCGGATGCACTCCTCCGATTGAGAATGTTCTGTTAGCCATTGTTCTGTTCCTCCTTCTTTACAGCGGCAGCAGCGGCGGCAGCGGCCTCTCTTGCCTTTTTCTGACGTTCCTGGACACGGGCCTTCACGGCATCCTTGTCCAGCGGCTTAGGGAAATTCACTCCGATGATGGCGCCTGTAGGGCACATCGCCTCGCACTCACGGCAAAGCTTGCACTTGGTGAAATCAATGTAAGCCACATTGTTCTCCACCGTGATCGCATCGTGGGTACAGGTCTTGGCGCAGATTCCACAACCTATGCAGCCGGCGGAGCAAGCCTTCTTCACGGCAGGACCTTTGTCCTTGTTCACGCAGGACACGTACATCCTCATTCCGCGAGGACCTTTCGCCCTCAACTCGATGATGGACTTAGGGCAAGCCTTCACACAGGCACCGCAGGCGGTACACTTCTCCTGATCCACGACCGGAAGTCCGGTCTCCGGATTCATGGACAAGGCTCCGAACTGACAGGCGGCCACACAGTCACCGCAGCCGAGACATCCGAACGCGCAGCCCGTGTCCCCGGCGTAGAGGGCAGCCTTGACCTTGCAGGAGGCCGTGCCGTCATATTCATTGGTCCTCGGTCTGGCGGCGCAGGTTCCGCCGCAGCGCACCACAGCCACCATCGGCGCCTTCTCCTTGACCTCGTAGCCAAGGATCGCGGCAACCTTCTTCATTGTCTCATTGCCTCCGACAGGACAATAGTTGTTGTCCAGATTCGGGGCCTTCACCGCAGCCTCCGCGAACGCGTGGCAGCCGGCGAAACCACAACCTCCGCAGTTCGCTCCCGGCATAGCCTTCTCAACCTCCTCGATGCGCGGGTCCTCCTCCACCTTGAACCGCTGCGCGACAAGGTAGAGAGCCAGCGCAAGCAGAAGGCCGAGGCCCGTGATGACTGCGATGGTCCAGATGATTGTTGTTGTCATAAAGCCAAATAAAAGCTAATTAATTAGTTATTTCCGAATATAAAACACATACTCCTCCGCAAGATGTTTCCTGCAAAGGTAAAGTATGAGGTAATACACAGCTATGCCCCCAATCGAAACCAGCCCGCTGGCCAGTTCGCCGAAGCCAATATATGACAAAGATAACACTAAAATCAGTAATATCACCAAAGGAATCACATAAGAAAGCAAGACAGCCTTGAGTCCCATCTTCCTCGCGAGGCAGACTTCGACCTCCTGACCTATTGAATATGACCGGTCTCCATAGACAGGAACGTCCACGATCTTCTTTTTGGACTCCGCTGCCCCGCAAAGACCGGCCGCGTGACAGGCCGAGCAGGCGGATTCGGACACAATCTGGACCGAGACCTTGTCCTTTCCGACCGACACTATCATACCTTTATGTGAGACTTCTCCGGTTGCCATCTGTCATTCGATTGAAGAAAACGGATGCTTAAGTTCGTTACAGCTTTTCAAACGTCCCTGGACCTGTCCCACCTTCAGCGGAGCTGAGAACCAGACCGGAATCCTGTTGTCATCGTCCGAGAACCATCCGTAAAGGTCGGAATCACCTGAGAAGACTTCTCCGGAGACAACCTCGAAACTGAATTTGAGGCATCTGACAGTACCGATCCCGTCCACGCTTTTGTTCTCCTTGCCCAAGTACCTGAAATGCAGGGTATAGACATCGTCATCAACCGCGAAGGTCATCGGATAGTCGCCGCCTTCCTTGAGTTTTGTGACATCGATATTACGCAGGACATAGTACATAAGCGGAATATCGTGGGTACACTTGTCCAACGGCAGGGTAGCAGAGAACTCGCCTTTCCTTGAATTGCTCAGGGAAGCGTTGATCTGCCCGTTACCGTCAGGAGTACGGGTATATGAATACAGATTCGTGCAGGTATATTTTCCCTCTCTGGCGAACCTCGTGAACTTCATCGGCTCCAGTCCGTCACGGGTGAACCAAGAGTCAAGTTCCTCCTTCACGCGGAAGAACTTCTCGTAAAACTTCTGTGTCTTCCCCGTCAATGACGCGTGAAAGACCTTCCGGCCGTTCAGGACCGTGGTGTCAACCCGGAGTGTGGCCTGGGCCACGTCCGCGTTGATGATCCCCCATTTGTAATGGATGGTGAAAACCAGATTCTCGCCTCCCTTGAATGCCAGACTCTCCTCGCTTAGTTTCTTTACCGGAATGCATTTTCCCTCACCGCCGGCGTATGCCGCCGCGGACGACAGGATGAATATGGCGGCCAAAGCGCCGAAGAGTCTTGTCGGTTTCATCAGAATTCAGTGTTATTGTCAAACTCGTTGTTCATCGCGGAATTCATCGCCGACTCGGTGCCGCCCATCGACTCCGCCACCGCTGTCAATGATTCTCCCGGCTCCACAAAGCGAACCTGCTCAGCCTTGAACAACATATCTATGTCACATACCTCGCCGTTACGGTGCTTGGCGATGATGATCTGTGTGGTCTCCTTTCCGCCCGGAGTCTCGGCAAGTCCAAGATAGTCAGGGCGATGGATGAATATCACCATATCGGCATCCTGTTCTATTGAACCGGACTCACGAAGGTCGCTCAACTGAGGTTTTCCGTTGCTTCCCTGACGCTTCACGGCATCACGGGACAACTGGGACAGAGCGATGATCGGGACATTCAGTTCCTTTGCAGTGGCCTTCAACGTTCTGGAGATCGCGGCGACTTCCTGCTCACGCATTCCACGGAGCTCGGTAGGTCCTTGGATCAGCTGCAGGTAATCCACAATCACCAGCTGTACCCCTTTGGACTTCACAAGCCTCTTGATCTTGGTCCTGAACTCCATCAACGGGATGCTTGGAGTGTCATCTATGTAGAGAGGGGCTTTCGTCAAGGCCGCAAGCTTGGTCTCGAGCTGCTGCCACTCCCACGGTTCCAGCTTGCTTCCTCCCTTCAGCTTGTCGGCCGGAAGACCGGACTCAGTCGTCATAAGTCGCATAACGAGCTGGAGCGCCGACATCTCCAGTGAGAACACGGCCACCGGTCTATGGTAGTCAACGGCCGCGTTTCTGGCCAGATTAAGGGCGAACGCCGTCTTTCCGACGGAAGGCCTGGCCGCAAGGATGATAAGGTCGGATTTCTGCCAGCCGCGGGTTACCCTGTCAAGGGACTGATAGCCGGAAGGGACACCGTTGAGACCGGACTTGTCCTGATTAGCCTCTATCTCCTTCATCGCCTCGTTGATCACCGAGCCGATGTCCTGCAATTCCTTCTTCTGGCTGTTCTGGATGGCGTTGTAGATCTTGGTCTGAGCCTGATCGATCAAGTCGTCAACCTTCACGGAATCATCGTATGACTGCTTGAGAATCTCATACGCGGCCGTGATCAGATCCCTCTGGATGCTCTTCTGCTTCAGGATGCGGACATAGTACTCGATGTGTGCCGCGGCCCCTACTTTCTCGGAAAGCCCTGCCAGCGCCACAGGACCTCCCACCGCCTCAAGGTTTCCCTTGTCCCGAAGCTTGGTGCTTGTGGTGATGATGTCAACGGACATATGCTCGTTCACAAGCTCGGTCATAGCCTCGAAAATCATCCTGTGGCGAGGATCATAGAAGCAAGACGCGGAAAGTTCCTCAAGCGCCGTGTCCACAGCCGAGGGTTCTATAAGCATAGCGCCAAGGACAGCCTCTTCGACTTCAAGAGCTTGAGGCGGTTTGTTTCCCATCTCAAGCCCAAGTGTGTCAAGATTGACTGCCTTAGCCTTTTTTCTGGTTGTTTTTCCAGTCTGGTCAGGCATATAGTCCGAAGTTGAATATTGACCTATTCAAAGTCTGGATTGACGATGATCCTGCCGCAATGCTCGCAGATGATGAGCTTCCTGTTGGAGGCGATGTCCACGAGACGCTGTGGAGTGATGGTGTTGAAGCATCCTCCGCAAGAGTCACCATTATAGACAGAAACGACGGCGAGATGGTTGTGAACACTCGCGCGGATGCGGTCGTAGGCGCTCATAGTCCTCGGGTCAATCTTCTTCGCGCAATCCTCCCTGACGGCCCTAAGCTTCTTCTCATCCTTGGAAGTGGACTCGACAATCGTCGCAAGTTCCTCTTTCTTGGCCTTAAGGTCATCGTTACGGACGGCGATATAGTCCTTCAAAGACTCGATGTCCTCCTTCTTCTCAGCGATGGCCGCCTTTGTGTCATTGATGTTCTTCTGAGCGATCTGACGAAGAAGTCCCTGATTCTCAATCTCCTTGTTGATGGAGTCGTACTCACGGCTGTTGGAGATGTCGTTCAACTGCTGCTGGTACTTGTCGATCTGGGTGTCGCAATCGACGATGTTCTGCCTGTTCTCGGCGATCGTCTGGTTGTAAGCCTCGATGACAGCGGCATCCTGAGCCTGACGGGCCTTCAGGTCAGCTATCTCGTTCTCAAGAGCCTCGACCTCTGACGGGAGCTCGCCGCGCATCTGCATAATCTTGTCAATCGCGGAGTCAGCTTCCTGAAGGGCGTAGAGTGTCTTAAGCTTTTCCTCAACGCTGATTTCAGAGTCAGCGAAATTCTTCTGGAGAGAGACGAACGTCTCCCTCTGGTCTATCGGGGTCTCGACTTTCTTGATTTTTTTAGTTGCCATATAGCTATCTGACTAATAATAATATACCGGATTACTTGTCTCCAGCCTCACGCTGGTATAGACTGCAAAGTTAGGAAAATTTTTCCTTAACAGAGAAAATAATATTTCCACAATCTCCACTTCCCCTTCAAAATGGCCTATGTCTATGACCATAAAATCCTTAGTGGTGAAGAAATGATGATAGGAAATGTCGCCGCACAGGTAAGCCTGAGCGCCGGCTTCCCGGGCGTTCCCGATCAACGATCCTCCGGAGCCGCCGCACATCGCGACACGGCTGACCGGCACATCGGGAATATGCGAGCAACGGACGACCTTGAGGCCGAACTTCGATTTGACATATTCAATGAACTCAACGCCAGCCATTGGCTCCGGAAGGTTTCCGACCGCACCTAGCCCATAGCCGCCCGGTTCCTCGTCAAGGATCCTGATATCCTTGAGTTCCAACCGCCTGGCCATAGCCCCGCTGACTCCGCCAAGCACCTTGTCTGCGGTTGTGTGCGCGGCATAGACAGCGATTCCCGCGGCGGCGGCCTTCAACACGGTAAGCCCCACCGGATCCTCCGGGGAAATTTTCTTTATGCCTCCGAATATCAAAGGATGATGCGTCACGATCATATCCGCGCCACGCTCCACAGCCTCGTCCACGAGCCCGGCCGTGCAGTCGAAACCGAGAAGGATCCCGTGTACCTCCTGCTCCGGTGAACCGATGATAAGACCGCTGTTGTCCCAGTTTTCCTGAATGGACAGCGGAGCGAAAGACTCAATGACGGCAGTGATGTCCTTAACTTTCATATTCACAAGGATTTCTTCACATCCACAAGCTGTCTGCGGATCTCCTTCAGGCTGTCCAAGGCCTTCACCCGGCCATCGACCTTCTTCCTGTCCGCGGCCATCTTCTTCGCGGCGCCCTCAAGCGTCAGCCCCTGCTCCTTGACGAGCAGGTGGATCTGCTTCAGGCAATCCAGATCATCGGCCGTGAAAAGACGGTTGCCCTTCGCGTTCCTTTTCGGCTTGATGTACTTCGGAAACGAATTGGACCAGAACCTCACAAGGGAAGTACTTTCCCCAAGGATGTCCGCGACCTCTCCGATTGTGTAATATAATTTTTCCATACCTATGACAAGTTTAAATATTATTAATCAATCCATTGACTGTCCGGTGTTCACGGACATAAACAACATTCTCATATAGTCGTCCGGGCTGATCGAGGCGAACAGATAGTTCAGCGGATCCAGCCTCAGCGTGTCCTTCAGCACCTCATAGTGAAGATGCGGGGCGAAAGAGTTTCCCGACATCCCGACCTGACCTACCTGCTGCCCCCGCGTCACTTTCTGTCCTTTCGAGACACGGGTGTTCTCAAGATGGGCATAGCGGGTCTGGTAGCCGTTGCCGTGATCGACAACCACAACATTCCCAAGACCTTTGGATGAATGCGTTACCTCTTTCACAGTTCCGTCAGAGGCCGCGAGCACAGGCTCACCCTGCTGCGAGATCAGGTCCAGACCTCCGTGAAACACAGACACCTTATAGAAAGGGTTTATCCTGTCTCCGAGCGAGGCCCCGGTCCTGGCATAAGAGAAGCCGCGCAACGGATTGGTCATCGGAGGCAGGCTATCCCTGTCACCGGAGATGACCTCCATTATTCTCCGGAAATTCGCCTCCACTCTGTCGGAAGCGTCAGACAGGACATCCAGCCTTTTCCGGGTATATTCAACAATGTCCTTGTCACGCACGGAATCCGCATCTGAAAGAATGCTCTCAGAATAGATGTTGCCGAGGTCCGGAGCGTTGGAGTTGAAAAGGCGATGGTAGATCTCGTCATCCTTGATCTTCAATCCGTCAAGGACATCCCCCACGAGTTCCTCCTTGGCGGCCAGATCCTTATACATCTGCCGGTACATCTGGTTCTCTCTCTTCAGCCTGCGCTCGGAATCCGTGCTGACGACAAGCGAGAAGACCACATAATAGACAACGGCCAGCGAGGCCGTCACCAGAAAATATTTCAGAGTTTTTCCCAGAATATTCCACACGGAATGAGTGACCTTGCGGAACTCCATCCTAGTCTTGTCAAACTCGTATCTCACATTCTTTCCCATCGCTCCTCCGCTTTAACGCCGCCTGACACTGAAGGAATGGCGCGAGCCCGAGGACGAAGTACCGGACTCATCCTCCCTCATCCGCACCATCGCTGAATATTCCCGCGGGGACATCGACAGATCCAGATAATTGGCAGGGTTGACTTTCTGTCCCTTATAGACAACCTCATAGTGGAGGTGCGGGCCGCTGGAGCGTCCGGATTTCCCGCTCTCGGCGATGCAGTCCCCCCTCTTCACTTTCATCCCCTCAATGACCTTTACAGAGTTAAGGTGGGCATAGATTGTCTTGTAGCCGAACCCGTGGTCTATCGTGATGGAGTTGCCGTAGCCGAAGAACTCGAATTTCACCGACTCCACGACACCGTCGCCGGTGGCATAGACCGGATTGCCGATCTTCATCGCAAAATCAAGCCCTGTGTGCATCTTGGCATTGCCGGTGAAAGGATCCGACCTGTAACCGAACCTGCTGGACAGGTGGTACTTGGACTCATCCGGAACCACCGGAGGGATCGCGGGGATGCAGGATGCCATATCTCCGGCCGTCTTTGACACAGATGCGACCTCGTCGAAGGATTTGCTCTGCACATAGGTCTTGCGTGTCAGGCGATCAATCCGGACGACGGTGTTCTTGAGCCTGTCGTCCGGCTCAAGGCCGTCAAGGAACGAATACCTGTCCACTCCCCCGATGCCGGCATTCCTCACCTCGGCGGGGATCTCATTCATTCCGAATATGGACCTGTAGATGTCGTCATCCCTTACCCTCAGAGCCTCGAGAGTCTCCTCATAGCGGTCCAGTTTGGTGTTCATAAGGTCAATCTTGGCATCCCAGCGGGCGTGTTCGGCCTTGAGGAACACTGTCTTCGGAAGATCATATCCAAGGACAGAGGTGAACAGCCACAGGTACAGCACGGCCATCGCCACGCTGCCTACGAACAGAAGTATTCCCTTGAAGACTTTCGACTTCAAGGACACCTCCTTTATCTCATATAATAAGGTCTCTGGATTGAGAATATACTTTCCCATAACTTACAAATATACCCTTTTTTGCGATATATCCCGAAAAATGTTATAATTTTGCCAATTCCGTGCCTTTCTGAACGAGAAATCCGGAAGGGAACGGGAGAACATTCACGAATTAATTGATTTTTAGATATGTACACCGCTAAAGAGATTCGACAGCAATTTTTGGACTTCTTCGCATCCAAGGGACACACGATTGTGCCGTCCGCCCCGATGGTGATCAAGAACGACCCGACGTTGATGTTCACGAACGCCGGAATGAACCAGTTCAAGGACATATTCCTCGGCAACTCAGTGCCTAAGATGAAAAGGGCGACCGACTCGCAGAAATGTCTGAGAGTCAGCGGAAAACATAATGACCTTGAGGCAGTGGGGCACGACGGAAGGCATCACACGATGTTCGAAATGCTGGGCAACTGGAGCTTCGGGGACTATTTCAAGGCAGAGGCCATCAGCTGGGCCTGGGAACTGCTGACGGAGGTCTATAAGATCGACAAGTCAAAGCTCTACGCGACTGTGTTCGAGGGCTCGGCGGAAGACGGGACCGCTCTCGACGAGGAGGCTAAGCAGGCGTGGATGAAGCTGATGCCTGCCGACCACATCATCCTTGGCAACAAGCACGACAACTTCTGGGAGATGGGCGACACGGGTCCTTGCGGACCTTGCAGCGAGATCCACATCGACCTGCGTCCGGACGAGGAGATCGCCAAGATCCCTGGAAAGGATCTCGTGAACACCGACAACGATCAGGTCATCGAGATCTGGAACCTTGTGTTTATGCAGTACAACCGCAAGGCAGACGGATCCCTTGAACCGCTTCCGGCAAAGAACATCGACACCGGTATGGGCTTCGAGAGGCTCTGTATGGTGCTTCAGGGCAAGACCAGCAACTACGACACGGATGTGTTCTCCGGAATGATACACAAGATCGAGGAGCTTTCCGGCCACAAATACCACGAGAGCGAAAAGACCGAAGTGGCGATGAGAGTCATCGCTGACCACATAAGGGCAATCGCTTTCTCCATAGCCGACGGCCAGCTGCCGTCCAACGTGAAAGCCGGCTACGTCATCAGAAGAATCCTGCGCCGCGCTGTGCGCTACGGCTACACGTTCCTCGGGTTCGACGAGCCATTCCTCTGCTCGCTGGTGCCTCAGCTTGTGGCTGATATGGGAGAGGCCTATCCGGAAATCGCCAAACAGCAGAAACTGATTGAGAGCGTGATCCGTGAGGAGGAGATGTCCTTTCTGAGGACTCTCGACCGCGGAATCAGACTGATGGACGACTACATCGCCAAGAACGCCGCCACGAAGACAATCCCGGGAGAGGACGCCTTCATCCTCTACGACACCTACGGATTCCCGATCGACCTGACTGAGCTGATCGCATCGGAGAAAGGCTATACTGTTGATATGGATGGATTCGGGAAGGAGCTCCAGAAGCAGAAGGACAGGGCGCGCAACGCCACGGCCAACGAGTTCGGGGACTGGACGATCTACAACGACGGTGAGGAAGAGGCATTCCTCGGCTACGACAACTTCGAGCTTGATGGCGTGAAGCTTCTCAAGCAGCGCACCGTGAAGCAGAAGAACAAGACTATGTTCCAGCTGGTCTTCGACCGCACACCGTTCTACGCGGAGATGGGCGGACAGGTGGGCGACACCGGAGTCATCGTCTCCGAGAGCGGCGAGGAGATCAAGATCCTCAACACAATCAAGGAGAACAACCTTACGATCCACATAGCCGAAAGGATTCCGGCAAACTGCGAGGAGACCTTCACCCTGAAGGTTGACGTGGAGCGCAGGCTCAAGATCACAGCCAACCACACGGCGACCCACCTTTTGGATTTCGCTCTGAGAGAGGCTCTTGGAACACACATCGAGCAGAAGGGATCGTTCGTCGGCCCGGACTATTTCCGTTTCGACTTCTCACATTTCGCGAAGGTCACCGACGAGGAACTCAGGCAAGTCGAGCACAGGGTCAACCAGCTCATCCGCGCGGACTACCCTCTGGAGGAAAAGAGGGATGCCACGATGGACGAGGCCAAGGCGATGGGAGCCATCGCACTCTTCGGCGAGAAATACGGCGACAAGGTACGCGTAGTCAAGTTCGGTGACTCCATCGAGCTCTGCGGCGGAACCCACGCCAGCTCCACCGGCCGCATCGGCTTCTTCAAGATCGTCTCCGAGTCCGCCATCGCAGCGGGCGTGCGCAGGATCGAGGCCGTGACCGGAGAGGCCGCCGAGAACATTCTCGACACACTCACGGACACTCTCAAGGGCATCCGCACGATGTTCAATAACGCTCCTGACGTGGCAGCGGCAGTAGCGAAACTCATCAGCGAGAACTCCGACGCAAAGAAGAAGATCGAGGAATATGCCAAAGAGAAGGCCGCCTCGTTCGCCAAAGTGATTTCCGAGAACGCCGAGGAGATCAATGGAATAAAAGTTGTTAAGTTCAGCAGGGATGTCGATCCGGCTATGCTCAGGGAAGCGGCCTCGATCCTCCAGAAGGAAGTGGAGAATTTCGCCCTTGCCGCAGCCTTCAGCCACGACGGCAAACCACAACTCGCACTGATGTACTCCAACGACCTTGTGGCCGCGGGCCACAACGCCGCGAAGGACATCCGTGAGGCCGCCAAGTTCATCCAGGGAGGTGGCGGCGGACAGCCGATTCTCGCCACGGCGGGCGGAAGGAATATCGACGGACTTCAGGCCGCGCTGGACAAGATGGTGGAGATCATCACGGCATAGACACGGGTATATTCATTGGTATATTCATAAAACAAAACTTCGGGGATGAAGAAGATTGACAGATTCATACTGACCTCATTCATAGGACCATTCTTTATGATCCTGCTTGTGGTCATCTTCATCCTTATGATGCAGTTCCTGTGGGTTTACATCGACGAGCTGGTCGGAAAGGGTCTGAGTCTGGGCATCGTGGCGGAGTTCCTCTTCTGGGGAAGCTGCACCGTGCTGCCGCTGGCGCTGCCGCTGGCCACTTTGCTCGCCTCGATGATGACCATCGGGAATATGGGCGAGAACAACGAGCTCATCGCCTTGAAGGCGGCCGGAGTGTCGGTCCTCAGGGTGATGCTGCCGATTCTCATAGCCTCGTTCTTCATCAGCATCGGAACGTTCTTCGTCATCAACAATCTCGTGCCGGTCTCCTACAACGAGATCTTCACGCTGAGGGACGACATCGGCAAGACCAAGGAAGAGATAAAGATCCCTTCCGGAACGTTCTACGACGGGGTTGACGGCTATGTCCTCCGGGTCGGAAGCCGCAATGACAAGACCGGAATGATGAAGGATGTTATGCTCTACGACCATCACGGAAAGGGCAACACACGTCTTACGTTGGCCGATTCGGCGATAATGAAGATGTCAAAGGACAAGTCCTACCTGACATTCAGGATGTACAACGGCACCAACTACCAGGAGACCAACGAGAAAAATTACCGGGACACATCCCTGCAACTCCAGAAGATCGACTTCTCAAGGCAGGAGATGGTCATCGCCCTCCAGAACTATGCGTTCCAGAAGTCGGACAGCGCAAGGTACGGGGATCAGGTCAAGGCGCTGCCGTTGGAAAAACTCAGAGTCCAGAAGGATTCCTTGATGGCCCAGCGGGACAGCACCAAGTCCCAGCAGCTTTTCACAACCGCCGCGTCATACCTGTTCACCCAGAACAAGCAGCTCGACACGACAGCCTGCGGAATATCACGGAATTTCAGCGATCCTGAATATCTCAGTTTCAGCGATGACAGGGCAACGGCACAGGCTTTGGAAAGAGCGGCCGACAACGCAAGACAGCTCAAGTCTAACCTTGAAAGCTATGAGTTCGGGGCTTTTGACTACACGGTCCGCCTGCGATGGACGGCCCTTGAGTTCCTAAGACGTTACGGACAGGCGTTCGCCTGCTTCATAATGTTCTTCATAGGAGCCCCTCTCGGAGCCTTGATCAGAAAAGGAGGCATCGGAGTCTCGGCCATCGTCTCACTGCTGTTCTTCGTTCTATACTGGATCGTGGACATCACCGGAGTCAAGCTGGCGAGGGACGGAAGCATCAGCACGTTTATGGGAGCGTTCGCGTCGGCGCTGATCCTGCTGCCGATAGGCCTGTTCCTGACGTGGAAAGCGGTCCACGACACGGACATTTCAAATTTGGACAGTCTAAAGAACTGGTGGAGAAAGACTAAGAGTATGTTAGCGGGAATATTCAAGAAAACAAGGATCGTGTATATGGGCACGCCGGACTTCGCGGTGGCCCCATTGCAGGCTCTCCTTGAGCAAAAGTACAACATCGTGGGTGTGGTCACAGTGGCGGACAAGCCGAGCGGCCGGGGACAGAAAGTCAACGAAAGCGCAGTCAAGAAGTTCGCTGTCGAGCACGGGATTCCGGTTCTGCAGCCGGTGAAGCTGAAGGATCCGGAGTTCCTGAAGCAGCTCAAGGCCCTGAAGGCCGACCTCTTCATTGTGGTGGCTTTCAGGATGTTGCCGGAAGAGGTTTGGGGTATGCCTAAGCTCGGAACTTTTAATCTGCACGCGGCGCTCCTGCCTCAGTACCGTGGAGCGGCTCCTATCAACTGGGCCGTGATCAACGGGGAGACCAGAACCGGCGCAACGACGTTTATGATCGACAAGGACATCGACACAGGTGGAATCATCCTGCGTCAGGGAATCAATATTTCAGACACTGACACAGCCGGAGACGTGCACGACAAACTGATGGAGATCGGGGCGGATCTGGTTGTACAGACAACCCAGGGCATCATCGAGCGCAATGTGGACACGCGTGTACAGAGGAGTTTCATCCAAGGTTCCGAGGTGCTGAAGCCTGCGCCGAAGCTGTCCCGTGAACTGTGCCACATCGATTGGAACGACTCCACCAAACAGATCTACAATCTCATACGTGGCCTCAGTCCTTATCCTGCGGCGTTCACTGAACTCGTCAAGGAGGGCGGAGTTCCGACCCAGTTGAAGATCTTCTCGGCCGAAAAGGTCGTTGAGCACGGCGAAAAGACTGCTCCGGGCAGAATCCTCACCGACGGCAAGACCTACCTCCACATCACCACCGCAGACGGAGCCATCTCCCTGAAAGACGTACAGATAGCCGGCAAGAAACGGATGGACATCAAGGCCTTCCTCGCAGGATTCCGCGAGCCGGAACTCTACACGACAACCGCCGGCACTTCCAAGGCCGAAATCGCCAAAACAAAGGCATAATGGAAGCTGTCATCTTAGGATGCGGCGATTTCCCTAAAAAGGAATATCCCCGCGAACTTCTCCGCCGGGCGGATGTGATAATCTGCTGCGACAGGGCGTTGGACACGTTTCTCCGGCACCGGGACAAGATATTCAAAGACCTCAGGGATCCGGATGCTATCATCGGGGATATGGATTCCATCTCGCCGAAGCATCTCAAGGAATATTCCAGCATCGCCGTACGAGAGGAAGAGCAGGAGACAAACGACCAGAGCAAGGCGTTCCGCTACCTGCTGAAACATTGGCCGGAAGTCAAGACCGTGCATATTCTTGGAGCGACAGGAAAGCGGGAAGCCCACACCATCGGCAACCTGGGGCAGATTATGGAATATGCCAGACTTTACGGAGCCAGCGGCAATCCAGAGGATGGAAAAGTCTATGTCGATGTCGTGTCCGACTACTCGACGGCTTTCGCATTGACGGACTCCTGCGAGCTGCTTGTCGGCGAAGGCAGGGCCGTGTCCATATTCAGTCCAGACAATTCATTGAATATCAAGTCCGAAGGATTGGTTTGGCAGACAAGTGGGGTTGTCTTTGACAACTGGTGGCAGGCAACCCTCAACCGGGCTTCGGCCGATGTTGTCAAGCTGACGTTCTCGCACAAGTCAATGGCGTTGGTGATTCTGGATTAATATCATTTCAATTTTTTTCATTATTTTTACGGAACATTTTGTCTTATAAACACTATGCTCCGAAAAATTAGAATCACTCTGGCGGCGATCTGCTTCGTTGCGGTAACGCTGCTGTTTCTGGACTTCACCGGAACACTTCATCTTTGGTTCGGCTGGCTCGCCAAGATCCAGTTCCTGCCGGCTGTTCTGGCCCTCAACTTCGTTGTCATCGCCATTCTGCTGGTACTGACACTCCTTTTCGGCAGGATCTACTGCTCGGTGATATGCCCGTTGGGTATATTCCAGGACTGCGTGTCCAACCTCAGTTCCAGGAGAAAAGGCAAGAAGGCAAGGTTCTCATATTCAAAGGAAATCAAATGGTTGCGCTACGGGGTGTTGGTGCTGTTCGTGATCGCGCTGGTCGCCGGACTCAATGCTCTTGTAGCGCTTCTGGCTCCATACAGCGCTTACGGCAGAATGGTGCAGAGTCTGCTCGCACCGGTTTGGCAGTGGGGCAACAACCTGCTCGCCTGGATCGCCGAGAGGCAGGACAGCTATGCATTTGTGACCAAGGAGGTTTGGCTGAAGAGTCTGCCGACCTTGATCGTGGCGGCGGTGACGTTCATTGTCGTGGTGGTTCTCGCCTGGAGGAACGGCAGAACCTATTGCAACACAATCTGTCCGGTGGGAACCACGCTGAGTTTCTTCTCAAGGTTCGCGATGTTCCGTCCGGTGATCGACAAGTCAAAATGCAAGAGCTGCCACGCCTGCGAGAGAAAGTGCAAGTCCGCGTGCATCGATATTGACAACCACCGGATTGACTACAGCCGGTGTGTGGACTGCTTTGACTGCATCGACTCGTGCCGGCTCGGAGCGCTCAAGTACAGGTTCGCATGGGGAGGAGGGGTTGGTTCGGGCTCCACGGGAGCAAAAACGCCACAAAACGCGCCTGTCGGGAGTAAAATGACCTCCGATGAGAGCAAAAACGGCCAAAATCGCTCCTCAGCAGCTCCGACTCCGGTCGCAGAGCCTGTGGTTCGACAGGGCTCACCAACCATCGAAGCGACTGATAATGGTCGAAGAGCCTTCTTGGTCGGCGGTGCCACCGTCATCGGAGGATCCCTCTTGTCTTCCATTCCGATGAGGGCCGAAGATGATGAGATCAAGGACAAGAAACGGGACGGAGGGTTTGCCGAGGTGCTTCCAAAGAAAGCCCCGAACAGGAAAACGCCTATCACGCCGTTCGGCTCCGAGAGCGTGGAGAAGTTCTATAAGCACTGTACGGCCTGCCAGCTCTGCGTGACCGTCTGCCCGAACAACGTCCTCAGACCGTCCTCCAGACTTGAGCACCTGATGCAGCCGGAAATGTCTTTCGAGAAGGGCTACTGCCGTCCGGAGTGCGTGAAATGCTCCGAGGTATGCCCTGCGGGGGCTATCCTGAAAATCACTCCGGAGGAGAAAACCGAATGGAAGGTCGGCACTGCCGGCGTGGACTATGACCTCTGCGTCGTGAACCGTGACGGAGTGAGCTGCGGAAACTGCGCGCGCCACTGCCCTGTCGGAGCCATCAGGATGGTCAAGAAGAATCCTGATGACGAGAAGAGTCCAAGAATCCCATCAGTCAACGAGGAGAAGTGTATCGGCTGCGGAGCCTGCGAGAATCTCTGCCCGTCCCGCCCGATCAGCGCCATCACCGTCAATGGGTACAGTGTTCATCATAATGTGTAACCGGTCTTTGAGACAGGTCTTCTGAATGGACATATTCAGAAAAGAGCAGTCTCAGCAAATTCCATAAATATGAAAGAGAGCATTAACAGAAGAGATTTTCTCAAACGGGCCGGTGCAGGGACAGCGGCCGTGGGAGCCGTAGCTCTTGCCGGAGCGTGCGCCCCTAAGAAGACAGCCGAGGCCATTCTTGACGATGGTCCCAGTGAAGATGTGCTGGAGAACGGCAAGATGGAGATGCGCGAGAATCCGGGCAACGGGGACATGGTTTCCCTGCTGGGTTACGGATGTATGCGCTTCACGATGAAGAAAGACGAGAACGGTAAGGACATTGTGGATCAGGAGAACGCCAACAAACTGATTGACTACGCCTTGGCTCACGGAGTCAACTACTACGACACATCCCCGGTCTATCTCCAGGGACTTTCAGAGGAGGCTGTAGGCAATGCACTCAGCAGACATCCAAGGAACTCCTACTACATCGCCACGAAGCTGTCCAACTTCAGCGATCATTCCAAAGCCGCGTCCCTGAAACTGTACAACGACTCGTTCAGGTACCTCCAGACAGACTATCTGGACTATTACCTGCTTCACTCTCTCGGCCGTGGAGGCCTGGAGGCTTTCGATGACAGGTTCGTGAACAACGGAATGATGGATCTGCTTCAGGCGGACCGAGAGAAAGGCAAGATCCGCCAGCTCGGTCTGTCCTTCCACGGCAACCAGCAGCAGTTTGACGAATTGCTGAAACTTCACGACAAGTACCGCTGGGACTTCGTCCAGATCCAGATGAACTATTTCGACTGGAAACACGCTGACGGCCAGCGCAATGTCAATGCTGAGTACCTCTACGACGAACTGGACAAGAGGGAAATCCCTATCGTGATTATGGAGCCTCTTCAGGGTGGCCGCCTGGCAAACCCTGCGGAGAGCGTTGTGAACAGGCTCAAGGAGCGTGACCCGAAAGCCTCGCTCGCCTCGTGGGCGTTCAGGTTCGTGGGCTCGTACCCGAGAATCCTGACAATTCTCAGCGGCATGGTCTATCAGGAGCATCTTGAGGACAATCTGCGCACTTTCAAGAACTTCAAATATCTGACCGACGAGGAGAAAGAGTTCCTCGGCACCGAGATCGCCGGCATAATGGCCAGCTTCCCGACCATCAACTGCAACGACTGCAAGTACTGTATGCCTTGCCCTTACGGAGTCGATATTCCGGGAATATTCAAGCACTACAACGAATGCGTCAACGAGGGCGAGATCGCCCAGAGCACCGAGCAGGAGAACTACCGAAAACTGCGCCGGGCCTATCTCGTGAGCTATGACCGTGCCATCCCGTCCGTCCGTCAGGCCAGCCACTGCATCGGTTGCAAACAGTGCATCGAACACTGCCCGCAAAGCATCTCCATTCCTCGTGAGCTTCGCCGCATCGAGGCCTACGTCGAAAAGTTGAAAAGGAACACATTGTAATGAATATAATCTCTGCGATGCTTCGACAATAGATACGTCAAAGCGACAGAAGCGCCAACACAAAAGAAAAATATTCGTCACGAGTGCTGAATATTCAAAGGTTTTGATTATCTTTGTAGTCCGCAACTAAAAATGCGGACCATTGGAGAGATGCTCGAGTGGCTGAAGAGGCACGCCTGGAAAGCGTGTGGCCTCCCAAAGGGGCTCGCGAGTTCGAATCTCGCTCTCTCCGCATCACTATTTGAAAAGCAAGTAGTTAACAATTTACGCACGGATGTACGCACAGTTTTGGCGGCATCCGTGCGTTTTTTTTATGCAATAATTCAGGCGCCAACCACTTGCGGTTATTTCGACAAGTTCAATGGCCAAGAAATGTATTACCGACCAAGCCATCAGGAACAAAAAAAAAGGAACCCGCGGAAAGTGCGGATCCCCCTTACCAATAATAAATGAAATCGATTCTTTGATTGATTGTTACTCTACTTTGATCGCAACCTCTCCGGTCTTGCCGTCCTTGTCGGTCACGGTAAGTGTGGTGGTTCCGGCCTTGACACCCTTTACGGTGATGGCGGACTCCTTCACGGTGGCTGTAGCGACCGCCTCATCGGAAACCTTCACTGTGTACGGAGCGGTGCCGCTCTTAACGGTAACGACTTCCTCTTTCTCAACACCTACAGTGACCTCGGCCTTGTCAAACTCTAATTTCTCAGCCGCAGCCTTGACCTCAACGGTGAACGAACCGATGGCCTTCGCATTGTCGGTAACAGAGATTGTGGCGGTTCCGGCGGCGACACCTGTAACAGTAATCTTCTCTTTCTCAACCTTCACAGTGGCGACCTTCTCACCGCTTGACTTTACTGTGAAAGGCTGCTTGCCGTTCTTCACGGTAACCTCAACGGTTTTGCCAACCTCAACCTCAGCCTTGGTGACGCTGAAAGTGAGATGATCCGGAGTCTTATTGCTGTTCTTGTCGCAAGAGACGAATGCGAATGAACCGAGGCAAAGAGCCGCCATCACAACTGAACTGATAAAACTTTTCATTAGTTTAAATCTTTAATTGTTAATAATAGTTTAAGTATCGTAAGACCGTTCCCGGTCCGACGCATTACTAAATCACGACACGCGGAAACCTTGCACGATATATTGCAATATTTTTCAATGTGGGGGCCAAAACACTGTATATAAATACATTAAAAGGGCCTCCTCCTTCCCGTTACGTACAGGAGGATAGTCATGGTTCTCGCTGAATATCAACATTTAAGCCTCCACGCTATTCAACCTCGACGCTGATGCCAAGGGCGAAATTGATGAGAGAGAGGATGTCGGATAGCGAAGCGGTGGAAAATTCTCCGCTCAGACGACGTGGTTCCATGTCTGAACCAGAACCCTGAGCGTTGTCAGAAAGACCATCCAAGGATTGTCCGACATCTGAGAGCGCGAGAGTCACACCGTAATATTCAGAGAGTTCGGAGAGGACTTCGGGAAGAGGAGCGTTGTCGTAAATGAATTCTCCGGTGGCCCAGGCGGCTGGATTGGGGTGTTTCGGAGAGACTCGTGCCGGAGCGGAAAAACCTTGACGAAGGACGGCGGACTGGCCTTTGGTCAGGATCAGGCCTTCTTCGCCAGACCTTACGGCAGAGAACAGGACCTTGCCTGAGACAACGCTCACGCTGATGGAATCAGGTCCTCGGTCACTGAGTTTGCCGAAGTGACCGGGGATGCCGCTGCGGCGGTGCGCTTCGACATGCTCAGCGACCGGAGCTGGCAACGGCGTAACAGGTGCGTCAAGCTGGAAACGGGTGCCGAGGACTTTGAAGAAGCCTGAGCCTGCATCGATACGGAAAGGAGTGCGGTCATCGTGGCGGACATCGAAGTAGATCTTACCAGTCATCTGGACCAAGCGATTGTCTTTATGGCGCTGGAGACGAAGGGTCGCTCCAGGGGCCAGAGTAACGGACGATGAGTCAGGAAGGGTGAAGGTCTGGGCGATGTCGTAGGCCGTATAAGAAGTCCAGGAGGTGCGCCACGATGTGTACAGGAATATTCCGACCAAGGCTGCGGCGGCGACGCTGACGACGCTGGTGACGATATGCCTAAGCGACAAATTCCGGTCACTGAGCTTGCCGAAGTGACCGGGGGCAGATACCCGACCAAAGAATTTAGACCTTCGGTGCGCTTCGACAGGCTCAGCGACCGATGACCGCTCAGCGACCGAGCGGAGAACCTTGTCCGGATCAAAGCGGTTTTCTTCGTAGGACTTGGCCACGAAGTCTATCATTCTGTCTTCCTTGGTTTTCATGACAATTATCTTTTATGCAGTCGCTTCGACAGGTTCAGCGACCGAGTTGTACACATTTGGTTGGTGAGCTTGCCGAACCATTCCTTTGCCGGAGACGCATTTGAAGGAATATGTCACCGTGCCTCTTTGGATGCAGTCCGTGGCATAGTCATAAACCGCTGTCTCAGCCTTGAATATCAGTCGGTCAGATCCTTCAAAAGAATACTCCATATTCTTTATGCAATAGACTCTCTCCTCCTTTCCGGAGAACTCATCATACTCGACTGGGGAAGCGACAGGGGTGACGGTATAGTTCCCATCCTTATCTAGCTCAATCTTTCCTCCCACCTTAAAAAAATTCCAATTGATGATCTGCCAGGATCTTCCAGGATAGTACTCTATGTCAGCCACAACACATCCAACCCAATCAATTCTGGCCATATAGCGTTCATTGCCATCCATATCGACAGACAAGCGAGTATAGATATCCCCAGGCCTGACCGCAGTGATTTCCTTGGCAAAGTCCGAATCGGCGACTCCGTCTCCATCAAGATCCACCGCACCGAGACTCCAGTCGATGGATTCAAGAACATATTCCCCGACAAGGCGGTCCATCGTGGCGGTGGCGGCGTCGGTCATCCAATAATCAATCTTCTCCTGGCAGGAGCATAAAGTCAAAAGACCTACGAGGGCATATTCAATTCTTTTCATATCAGTCGATTTTATAGTCAGAAGATGTCATCACCGAGACAAGGCCGATGCCGTCGCCGATCACATTGGTAGGATAAGGTTTATCGACAAAAAACAGCCAATCAGCAAGGTCTGAATCATCGAACCAAGCGGTGTTGATGTAATTATAGGTCTCCCTGTCCAAAGCCAGCAGCCGCACCGTCACATCGGAAAGCGACTTGTCGGTCAAAGAAATTTTGAATATATGCGATCCACCCTCGAAACCTTTATCCGTGAATATGTTGTACTTATTGGAGAAATAGCTGTCTGAGGCCATATCATTGTTGCCGACGCTGGTGTTTATTCCGGAATTAAGGAGTGGCTCACTTGAATTGTCAATCTCCAACTGCTTTCTGTAGTTTTCCCCGAAATACCAGACCTGAAGCATATAATAGTTCTTCTCGTCCGGCTTGTCCTTCACGTGCACACCCATCCCTAAAGTCTTGAAATAGCCTCCGCTGGAAGATTTCCTGTTCAGATGAGTCGTGTCCACTCCGGCAAGGACAGGGGCCTCCAAGACCACGGTCGTTGCCTCCGCTCTCATTTCATCCGACTCCACGACAATCCTCACCTCATCCCCGGCCTTGAAATCAGCACGGAATCTGAACATATTATGGTAAATGGTACGATCCGACTTCTCCGGCTTGTCAACCGTAGCGGCGAGCGTCCCGTTGATCCAGCATTCAAGGCTCCCGGACTCCAACGGCAGGGTTTTCTCGTGCGTGCTGATACCGGCATAGACAGTGTGCGTTGTGTCGCCGGTAGCCATCAAAGCGTTGACTACAAGCATCTTCTCCGGACCAGGAAGTTCCACTGGAATATATTTCTCACAAGAAAAAAAAGCCAGAGAGGAGACTATTGACAGTATGAATATCTTCGTTCGCATATTCATTAGAATTTAAAGGTATAACTGAACGACGGCAGGAAAGTGAGGAATGAGCGTTTGGAGATGGCCGGCTTCCACTCCCCTTCTTTCTCGAAGGCATCATAGACGCACCAGGAAGGGTTCTGGGCGCAGTAGAGGTTGTATATTCCGAAATTCCATATCCGCTCGCCGTGACGGCGCTTCTTGTGGAAGTTCACGCTGACATCCAGATGGTGCGTCGGAGGCAGGCGGTAATTGTTGCGCCCGCTGACATAGTCGATCGAAATGTCTTTACCCGACGGTGTGATGAGGGCCGTGCTTCTGGTCGGGATGGTCATACAGTTTCCGCTCATAAACGTCCAGGCCACGGTGAGGTCGATGCGGGAGCTGAATTTGTGGCTCACACTGGCGTTGATGACGTGCCGCCTGTCGAACTGAGCAGGGAACCACTTGCCATCGTTGATGCTGCCGTCCCGGAATATTCTTTCAGCCTTCGAGAGGGTGTAGGCGAAGGTTCCGGTGGTCTTTCCGACAACTTTGCTGGCGTAAAGTTCCAGACCGTAGGAGCGTCCCTCGCCCATCACCACATTGTCTTCCCAGTTGACGGAAGATGAAAGAGCAAGACGGCCATCCTTATATTCAAGGACATTGCCGGTCTTTTTGTAATAGCCTTCGAGGGAGAATTCCCAGCCTTTCAGGCCAGCGAAGCACGCGCCGGCGGAGACGATGTCCGAAGTCACGGGGCGGATTTCCTCGGTTATCGGAACCCAAAGATCGGTCGGAATGTCCAGAGTCCCCGAAGTCAACTGATGGACGTACTGCGACATCCTTGAATATGCCGCCTTGGCCGACCAGTCATCAGTGATGTCGAATTTGGCGGAGATTCTCGGCTCCGGGCAGAAATAGAAACGCCCTCTCACATTGAACAGGCTGAGGTGCAGGCCTGGGTTCACAGTCAAGCGGTTGCCAATGGAGATGTCGTCCTCGACGTAGAGTGACATCTCGTTACCGTTCACACGTCGGCTGGCAGCGTCGCTGTAGGTGGTGTCGGCGAAGACACGGCTGCCGTTCAATTCCTTAATCTGGGATTTCGTGATTTCAGGACGATAGCCGTGACGGACATATTCTCCGCCGAACTTGATCAAATGGTTGGTTGAAGGAGTGTAATCGAAATCTGCTTTTAAGCCTGCGTCAAGGATTCCGGAAGTGTAGCCGGCATCGCTCCGGAAGGATGTCTCGCCAACCTCGGATGTCTCGGAATTTCTGGTGACGGAATGCATCCTCATCCTATAAAGGTTGCCGTAGGCCGTGAAATCAGCGAAAAGCTTGTTGTTGAATATGTAGGTCCACCTTGCAGACAGGACATTGTTACCCCAGCTCAGGTTAAGATTGGACTCATCCTCTGACAGCATTGTATAAGGCTCGTAATCAGAACCATAGAACCGCTTGCTGGACTTGGAGGTTTTCTCGTAACGGAAATAGTCCCGTCCGCTGTAGAGACCGATCCAACCTCGGCTCTGCTCGGAGAACTTGTGGGAGACCTTCGCATTGATGTCGTAGAAGGCATAGTTCAGCGGACTGCCGGCCCATTTGATGACACGGTCGAAAAGGAAAGTGTGCATTCCTCTGGCACTCAGCGAGAACGTCGTGTTTTCGTTCTTCAGCGGGCCTTCCAGATGGAATTTCTCGGCGAGGAATCCGGCGGTGACGCTTCCGGAGATTTTCTTGGAGTTGCCATCATTTGTCCGCACGTCCACCACGCTGGAGACCCTGCCTCCGTACCGTGCCGGGAACGAGCCTTTATAGACCGTGACCTTCTTGACAGCCTCCGGAGTGAACACGGACAGCAGGCCGAAAAGGTGGCTGACATTATAGATGGCCGTGCCATCCAGCAGCATCAAGTTCTCGTCAACGCCGCCTCCACGGACGTATATTCCTGAGAGTCCTTCGTTTCCGCCTTGCACGCCCGGCATCATCTGGAGGGTTTTCAGCACATCGGTCTCGCCGAGGACCACCGGGGTGTTGGCTATCAGCTCGTTCGGAACCTCGATCGCGCCCATATAGGTGGAGCGGATTCCAGCGTCCTTGCGGGCGGTTATCCGCGCGCTCTTGATCTCCGCGGACGGGGCCAGCGCCACATTGAGTGTGAGGTTCTTTTTCAGATTGACTCTCTTCGTCTTGGCGGCGCATCCTATGTATGAATATGTCAGTTCGACCTCGCCCTCCGGGAGCGTCAGTGAATAGAAGCCGAAGTTGTTGGTGGAGGTGCCGGTCTTTCCGGTCGCCGAGTCTGCCGAGGCGGCTGATCTTGCGGTCACTTCGGCAGGCTCAGAGACCACAACCCCGGCCCCGATCAGTGTCTCCCCCGTCGCCTCGTCCGTGACATACCCACAGACCGTATAACGCTTCTTAACCGGAACGTCACGTGTCAGAACCACATAGCCGCCACGAATCTCCCACTTGATGCCCGTGCCCTCCAGAAGCCTGCCCAAAGCCTTCTCCAGTGTCAGTCCCTCGACGGAAGTTCCCTCATAGTTCTTATCAAGAAGTTTTCCGAGTTCCGAATCGTAAACAAACCGCACCCCTAACCGCTCCTTGAGCCTGTCCAAGTTCATTGAGACCGTCTCCTTATCTTGCGAAAGACAGTCCAACGAGACCTGTGGCAAAGCAAGAATCACCAGCAAAACACCTTTGATAAGACTTTTCATCATCACACGGTTTATATATTCACTAAACTTAATCGTTAGAATCATCTTTAGCTCGCGTTAACGCCCAATACTTTATGGCATCACATACGATGCTCCGTACTTCCCTTGATTCACTAGGTTATACAATCCTTCACGCCCCCGCTTAACATATATGGACACGGTATAAGTATGCTCGTCAGGAGAATCCGCCACCATTATGGAAGCCTTCTCACCACTGAAGAAAGGCCCATATTCCTTCTCAAAAAATTGCTTGCAATAACAAGTAGTGCTGTTGCCCTGAACTTTATACACTGCCGGCACAGCGACTATGATAGGATGTTCCTCCACCGCAACCGCCTCGGACACAGCCTCAGCCTCATACCTCACATAATATTCACCTTCATCGTCAGTACCATACCCTCTACAAGATGAAAGTATCAGGAGAATGAAGAATGAAAACAGTGCTGTTCTTATCTTACTCATATTTTACTATACTTACTTATTTGCCACCCATTTTGAGGCAGCTTCACAAGTAAGACGCAGTGATTCTAAAAAGTACCATCATTTTTCTGAAATATTTTTCAAATATAACAACATTCTTCACAATATGTCAATAACTCTCTGGTGCGCGAACATATTCACACCCAGAAGAACAACTGACTATTTACAAGACGATTATGTTTTTAGGTGTGCATAATTTTCGCACCTGGAAGAGCGGAGGCCAATGTTTTTGTGGATCCTTCTCAAGACATAAGGCGATGTCTGAATATTCTACAGCGACATCAGGAAGAGGATGACCTTCTTTACACCTTGGCGGATGGAGTCCAGGGCTTTGCTGATCTGATTGCGGACGGTGTTCTCGGAAAGGCCGAGCGACTGCGCTATCTCGCTGTGTTTCATCCCGTCACGGCGGCTCATCAGGAATATTCTCCGTCTTTTGGCCGGGAGGCGGTCAATGGCTGACCAGATCCGCGCCTCCTTGACGGAATTGTCCACGGCCTCCTCATCGGAAATCACAACGCCATCCTCAACCGGGAGGACATCCTCACCTACGCTGTCCAAGCACACATTCTGATGCCGTTCCTTCCGAAGCACATCGATGCACCGATTCCTCACGGCTGTGTAGAGATAAGCCCTTGGGCTGTCAATCCCGCCATCCGAAATCTGCTTCATCCAATATGCCATGAAAGCCTCCTGCACCAGATCTTCGATCAGATCCTTGTCCTTGAGATAGTGCAACGCATAGATACACAAAGGCTTGTAGTAAAGTCTAAACAAAGAATCTATGCCTGTTGCCTGCACCATAACGCCACAAAGTTAACCAACGCCCGGCATATTGTCAAATTCTTCTTCACGGACCAAGCCCAAGCAAGTCCTACATCTCCACGAAGATCATCCTACTATGGCGCGACTCGAACTCTCCTGCATCCAGAATTCCAAGCGAGTGTGGCATCACAACAAAGAACATCCTTTACGGTAATATTCAAAGCCCATTTCAGCAAAATTATAACGCCAGTTATTATAACCATAGTTATATTTTTTCAGGAACGTACAAAAACAGCAGATATTCAAGAATTTAGACTATAAAGACGAAAATATTTTCATACTTTTTACAACTTTGGCACGGAAATGGCATAATCCCCAATCGACATAAATATTTTTACTCATAAACCAAAAACTGACTCAATAGTTATTTCATAAGTATTGAATAAGATTAGCCGAAGCCGGGTGAGAACCTCGCTTCGGTTTTTTTAACATTTGGTCGCTTGTCCGGGATAATGCCCATTCACCGGACAAACGACCAATTATACCAGATTTCTCCGGCAGAAAGGCCTTTTACCGGAGAAAACAGTAGTCGGTGAAGGGTCAAGCCCCAAAGGATGTGCTTAGGCGGAGATCTTAGCGCGTCGTATCACAGAGGAATGTACTATTCTTCGTAAATCAGGTAAGGAGCGCGGCGAGACTTGAAGTTTTCGACATCGGAGGCCCAACGGGCGGAAATCTCGGCGGCGAGTGAAGATGTGACGGAGGAAGCGGTGACGGTGGACGGCAAGCCTTCCTCTATCATCGAGCGGAACCAGTCCACGCCGGCGAGGAGTTCAAAGAAGTTGTTCTTACCGAAGAACTTATCGCCTATATTCAGATTACGGTAGGCATCGATGACATATTCAAGATTGATCTTTTCAGCCCAGATGTCGCGGAGCGGCTTGCGGCGAAGGTCGACGCCGTGGCACTCCTCTTCCAGGAACTGCGGGCTTTTCGCGCCGGGGATGCTTCGAGGCACAAAGGAGAAGGAATATCCCGTCATCGCCGGATGCCCGTAGGCCTCGAACGGGAACTGCGTGCCACGGCCGAGGCTGACCACCGTGCCCTCGAAGTAACAGGTTGATGAATATAGGTACACCGCCCTCATATCCTTGATGTTCGGGGAAGGCGGCAGGATAAGGCTGTAGCGGGTGCTGTGGGTATAGTTCAGGCACGGGATCACGGTCACGTCGCAGGTGCCGTTCTCCAGCCATTTCTCACCGTTGATCATCAGCGCCAACTCTCCGAGCGTCATTCCGTGGACAGTCGTGATCGGCAGCCAACCCACGCCGGACTTGAATTTCATATCCAGTACCGGGCCGTCAACATAGAAGCCGTTCGGGTTCGGACGGTCAAGAATAATGACCTTCTTCCCATCTCTGGCGCAGGCCTCCATCAGATGGTGCATCGTGATGTAATAGGTATAGTACCTAAGGCCTACATCTTGAATATCAATCACAAGGACATCGAACTTGTCGGTTTTCTCCTTGCTCGGGACTCTGGAGCCTTTCTCGTAGAGTGACAGGATCTCCACTCCGGTTTTTTCGTCCACACTGCTGCTGACGTGCTCTCCGGCATCGGCGTTGCCCCTAAAACCGTGCTCCGGAGAGAATATCGCTTTGACATCGACTCCATTCTCAATCAAAGCATCGACAATGTGCTGGCCGTACTCGATCTGTCCACCAGGGACGGAAGGTTCAGTGAACGGAATCAAGGAGAACTCTTCAAATTTCTTTTCCTGATCAGTTACTTCGGCAGGCTCAGCGACCGAAAGAGCCGGAAAGCACCCGCCATATTTTGCAAGCGCGTCCGCCAATTTGGAGCCTGTGACCTTGTCTCCGACTATGCCAGTCTGATTGCTGAACACCGCCACCCGCTTCCCTTCCAACAGCGGCAGATACTTCTCGAATCTCTCATCTCCCAACACCACCTTCTTTGAATATGTCCGAGCAAAAGATCCGTTAGTTATGAATATCGAGACCACTGTAATGATCAAAAATTTAAGATTGCGTCTCATAACCATTGGGCGTTTTCCAATCTAAGATACAAAATTTTGCAAATACCACAAAAAATCGGGTGCGAAAGACCAGTTTTCGCCCCCGAATCCCGTCAAAAGGTCGCTCACGGGTGCAAAAGTATTCATTTTGCCCCCGCATTATTTAAGGGCTACTGCATCGAGCCGCCGACGAGATCGAGGATCTCGGAAGTGATCTTTTGCTGGCGCCCCTTGTTATATTCAAGGGTGAGTTCCTGAAGGAGGGCGTTGCCGTTGTCGGTGGCGAGCTGCATCGCCACGGTGCGGGCGGCGTGCTCGGCAGCGGCGCTGTCCAGAAGGGTGGTGAATATGCGGAGGCGGACCACCTTCGGGAGGAGGGTGGCTATCAAGGCCTCCTTGGATGGTTCTACGATTAGGTCGGGCGCTTCAGCGGGCTCAGCGACCGTGGTCGTGTCGGCTTCCGAAGTGGAATCGGAGATCTTTCCGGCCTGAAGGTCAGCGGTGGCGTCAGCTAATGAAAGAGGCAAATATGTCTGTCGGGTAGTCGGCTGCGAAGAGGTTGATTTGTAGTGATTATAAACCAGTTCCACCTTGTCAAAACGACCTGAGACAAAACCGTCAAGCAGTTCCTGCGCCAAGGCGGAAGCTGCCTCATAAGACGGAGAATCCGACATTTTCGTAAAATCCGAAGGACTTGGGAAACCCAACTTTCTCATCGCCTCCGCCATCTTGCGGCCTACCGAATATACCACAACATCGGAATCCCGGAGCCCCGAGGCACGATATTCATTGATCACCGCCGTGGCCTCCCGGATGGCGTTGGAATTGAACGCGCCGCACAGCGAAGAGTTGGATGCGAAGGCGACAATCGCCACCCTATGCACCTCACGCTGAGTCATTAATGAATATGTCTCTTCCGACTCCGTGTGGTCCGGTTGGTTCGACAGGCTCACCAAACGGTCAGAGCCTTCTTCTGAAGCTGCTGGAGCGGACATATTCACAGAACCCATCAGGTCGATGAGCATCGAGTGCAGACGCTTCTCGTATGGAAGCATATTCCCGATCGCCTGCTGCGCCTTGTGCAACTTGGCGGACGCGACCATCTTCATAGCCGAAGTGATCTTCAGCGTGCCGCCGACCGAAGCGATCCTATCCTTTATTTCCTTTAGAGATGCCATCTGATTTTATGAATATTACGCCTTATGAGACTATGCCAGAATCGATTTCACCACAGCGGATGCCTCATTTTCGATTATACCGATGATGGTCTCGTCAATCTTGCCGGCAGACAACGGATCAAGCACATCCTTCTGATGCGCGGCCCTCATCCTCGTCAGGAACTCGGACTGGAACTCTGGAACCTGGTCGATCGCGATCTCACTCATAAGCGCGTGAGTGCCACAGTAGAGAATCGCCACCTGCTCCCCTACCGGCATCGGTGAATATTGCGGCTGGATCAAGAGCTTGTTGTTCTTGCGGCCCTTGTCCAAAGCCATAGCCGTCACCTTGTCCATATCCGAAGAGAACTTCGAGAAGGACTCCAGTTCGTTGAACTGTGCCTGATCGATCTTCAACGTACCGGCCACTTTCTTCATTGACTTCACCTGGGCCGCTCCACCGACACGGGACACGGAGATTCCGACATTGATCGCCGGACGCTGTCCCTGGTTGAAAAGCCCGGACTCCAGATAGATCTGGCCGTCAGTGATGGAGATGACGTTTGTTGGAATATAAGCGGACACGTCACCGGCCTGTGTCTCGATGATAGGCAACGCCGTCAGCGAGCCTCCGGCTTTGACCTTGCCCTTCAACGAGTCCGGGAGGTCATTCATCTGCTCGGCGACCTCCTGCTGGTCAATGATCTTGGCAGCCCTCTCAAGAAGCCTTGAGTGAAGGTAGAACACATCACCCGGATAGGCCTCACGTCCGGAAGGACGGCGAAGGATCAGGGAAACTTCTCGATAGGCCACAGCCTGCTTTGAAAGGTCGTCATAGACAACAAGGGCGGAACGGCCTGTGTCACGGAAATATTCCCCGACAGCGGCTCCCGCGAACGGTGCGAAATATTGCAGGGCGGCTGGATCGGCGGCGGTTGCAGCGATGACAACCGTATAGTCCATCGCACCTTTGGCACGGAGAGTCTCCACGATGTTCGCTACAGTGGAACCTTTCTGTCCGATGGCCACGTAGATGCAATAGACAGGTTTTCCGGCCTCGTAGTTGGAACGCTGATTGATGATCGTGTCGATGGCGATGGCCGTTTTTCCGGTCTGGCGGTCACCGATGATGAGCTCCCTCTGGCCACGGCCGATAGGAATCATCGCATCGATGGCCTTAAGTCCTGTCTGAAGAGGCTCTGTCACAGGCTGGCGGTAGATAACGCCAGGAGCCTTGCGCTCAAGAGGCATCTCTGTCAGATCGCCTTCAATCTTTCCCAGTCCGTCAAGCGGTTCGCCAAGAGGATCGACAACCCTTCCGAGCATCTTCTCGCCCACATTTATGGATGCGATACGACCTGTTCTGCGGACGGTCATTCCTTCCTTGATCTCATCCGTAGGGCCGAGAAGCACGGCTCCGACATTGTCCTGTTCCAGGTTCATCACAACGCCCATAACTCCGCTCTCGAATTCGAGCAGCTCTCCGGCTTCGGCGTTGGTCAGGCCATACATTCTGGCCACACCGTCGCTGACCTGAAGGACTTTCCCGATTTCCTCGAACTGGAGGGAGGTGTCAATGTCCTTCAGTTGTTCCAGAAGCACCTGGGAGATTTCACTTGGTTTTATGTTGTCCATACTAAACTATTCTTCTATTCTTTTCTATGAATTGACTCCGGATGATGTCGAGCTGGCGGGAGACACTGGCATCCAGGACCGTGTCCTCAACCTCGAAGACGAAACCGCCTATCAGGGATGGGTTGACCTCAGTCTTCAGGATCAGTTTGCAGCCGGTCTGTTTCTCGATCAAATCCCGGAGACGGACATCAAGAGTCGGCCGCAATGGTTCGGCAAGCTCACGGTCCGAAGGAGTTGGCTCAGGGTTCAACAGCGCAGGATCAGCGACCACAAGCTTAGCGCGTTTGATGTGACGGGCACGGTAATATTCAGTGACGAAAGTCGTGAATATGAGACGTACATCGCCGATGCGGCCGTTGCGGATCAGGAGTTCGAGGAATTTACGCAGGTCGGGAGCGAGTGAAGCAGCTTCGGCAGGTCGCTGAGCTTGCCGAAGCGATTGATTCAGCTGAGAAGTCCCTTCGACTGGTTGGTGAGCCTGCCGAACCACAGCGCCCGAAGAAAGAGCCGCCTCGAAAAGGGCAATCTTCTTCGCCGGCGCGACCGCTGGATCATCCACGGCACGCCGGAAATCAAGCACTTCGTCAAGAGCCTTCTCAACAGTCTGTACCTGAGCCGCTACCGTCTCCCCGGAGCCTGTCTCATCGACCAACTTCAGCAAAGCGGTGGCGTAACGTGTCGCGATAATTCCCGTGTTCATAGCATCAATTCTTCAAGTCCTTAGACGAGGAAACCTCATCCACAAGCCTGTCAACCAGAGCCGACTGCTCAGCACCATCCGAAAGGCTCGCCTTCAGCACCTTCTCGGCGACGCTGACAGAAAGCAGCGCGACCTCCTTGCGGACATCCCGCAAAGCGCTCTCCTTCTCGGCGGCGATCTGCGTGCGAGCCTGATCCAGAATGCGGGAAGCCTCCTCCCTCGCCTGAACCTTCGCCTGCTCGACAATGCTGTCCCTCGAAGCCGCGGCCTCCTTCAGAATCCGGCTCTGCTCCTGCCTGGTCTCCTCGATCATCCGGGACTGTTCCTCAGCCAGATTGCGAAGCCTCTCCTCCGCCTCCTTGGCAGCCTTGATGGATTCACCTATCCTCTGCGCCCTCTTCTCGACCGAGCCGGTGATCATAGGGAAGCCCCACTTCGCCAGCACGAAGAAGACGATGCCGAAGATCAGCGTCATCCACACAAGCAATCCGAAATCAGGAGTGATGAGTGACATTTGCTATTTCGCGATAAGACAAACAACGATAGCGAACAGACAGGCACCTTCGATGAGGGCGCTGACGATGATGGCCGTCATCCTGTAGTGGTCAGCCTTCTCCGGCTGGCGCGCGCCGGCCTCAAGGGAAGCCGTACCGATCTTACCGATACCGAAAGCGGCGGCGAAAGCAGCCAGACCAGCACCAAGAGCCGCACCTACTCTACCAAGAGAGAGGGCCTGAAGCAACATTGTAGAAAGTAACATAATCCTATGATTTTAAATTAATTATTCTGAATATTCCAAAATTATTCCGAAGCCTCCGGTCTCTGCCGCGACAGTCCTATGAAGACGGCCGACAGCATCGTGAAGACGTAGGCCTGAATGAACGCCACAAGCAGTTCCAGACAATCCATAAACACACCCAGCAGAACAGCCACAACCGTAAGGCTGCCGTTCAAGGCGGCTCCAAGCTCAGCGGTCAGGAATATCACGGCCACGACTCCAAGAATCATGAAGTGTCCTGCGAGGATGTTGGCGAAAAGCCTGACCATCAAGCTGAAAGGCTTTGTGAATATTCCGATTATCTCAATCGCCGGCATCAACGGAAGCGGCACCTTCAGCCAGGTCGGAACCTCCGGCCAAAGAATATCCTTCCAATAATGCTTGTTTCCGAATATATTGACAATGAAGAAGGTGAACAGTGCCAGCACGAGCGTCACGGCGATGTTGCCGGTGATGTTCGCTCCACCAGGGAAGAACGGCACGATACCCATCAGGTTGTTTATGAATATGAAGAAGAACGCTGTCAGCAGGTAAGGCGAGTATCTCTTGTAGTCCTCACCAACACAGCTTTTTATGACATCATCCTCGATCATCGTAACGAGCATCTCCATCAGGCCGACTCCGCCTTTCGGGGCCTCTTCACGGGCGTCGTGTTTCCGGTACCATTTGGCGGTTCCGAGCACGATGAACAGCAGCAGAGCGCAGTTGATCATCAGGCCGAACACATTCTTGGTGATGGAAAAGTCCCACGGCCTTATCTCTGAGCCGTCAGCGGCACGTTCCACAATCTTGTTCTCGTACTTGCTTCCAGCCGGGGCGATGTAGAATCCTTCATATTCCCCGTGCTCCAAATGCTTGGAACTGAATATATGGAAGCCGTTGCCGGTCTTGCTGGCTACTATCACAGGCAGAGGAATGCTGACCGGATGGCCTTTCACCGTGGTGATGTGCCACTCGTAGGAGTCGCGGACGTGGCCGTAGAGATATTCATCCATATCGAAGCCACCACCCTTCTCCTCCGCGGCCAAAGACAACGGAAGCAAAAGACCAATGAATATGTAGATCCACTTTCTCATCACAGTTCCACGCAAGCTACAACGTGATTATCATTAACTTCCACAAAGCCAGAGGAGATAGCCACCTTGTCCGTCGCCTCACCGTTACGATAAGCGATCACGCCCTTCTCCAACGAAGAGATCAGCGGAGCGTGATCCAGCAGGACCTCGAAACGGCCCTTCGTGCCGGGAAGCTCCACAGCCTCAACGGCAGCGTGAACCAATGTCCTTTCAGGTGAAATGACATCCAGAATCATCTCTGAGGTTTTCTCTGACATATTCCTAAAACTTTCTCCGGTATATTCCTACTTCGCCTGAGCGAGAATAGCCTCGCCCTTCTTGATCGCGTCGTCCAAGGTGCCGACATTGAGGAACGCCTGTTCCGGCAGGTAGTCAACCTCTCCGTCGAGGATCCTGCGGAAGCCATCGATTGTGTCCTGGATGTCCACCATCACGCCCGGCACGCCAGTAAACTGCTCAGCCACAGCAAACGGCTGTGACAAGAACCTCTGCACACGACGGGCACGGTTCACGGTCAGTTTGTCCTCGTCCGAAAGCTCGTCCATACCAAGGATCGCGATGATGTCCTGAAGCTCCTTGTTCCTCTGGAGGATCTGCTTCACCCTCTGGGCGGTGTCGTAGTGATCCTGTCCCACGATGTTAGGGTCAAGGATTCGGGAAGTGGACTCAAGCGGATCCACGGCCGGGTATATTCCTAACTCAGTGATTTTTCTGCTGAGCACCGTCGTTGCATCGAGGTGGGAGAAGGTGGTCGCCGGAGCAGGGTCGGTCAAGTCGTCCGCCGGCACGTAAACAGCCTGGACTGAGGTGATAGAGCCGTTCTTCGTCGAAGTGATGCGCTCCTGCATCTGGCCCATCTCCGTGGCAAGTGTCGGCTGGTAACCCACGGCGGAAGGCATTCGTCCCAAAAGGGCGGACACCTCGGAACCGGCCTGGGTGAACCTGAATATGTTGTCGATGAAGAAGAGGATGTCCCTCGGGCCGTCACCCTTGTCACTGTCTCTGAAAGACTCGGCGAGGGTCAGTCCGGACAGGGCCACTGAGGAACGCGCTCCCGGCGGTTCGTTCATCTGGCCGAACACCATCGCCACCTGGGATTTCTCAAGTTCCTTGCGATCGACCTTGGAGAGATCCCAATGGCCTTCCTCCATCGATTTCACGAACTCGTCACCGTATTTGATGACGCCGGATTCGATCATCTCACGAAGCAGGTCGTTACCTTCCCTGGTACGTTCCCCCACTCCGGCGAAAATCGAGAATCCGTTATGTTTCTTGGCTATATTATTGATCAACTCCTTGATGAGCACTGTCTTGCCGACTCCCGCGCCGCCGAAAAGGCCGATCTTACCACCTTTCAGATAAGGCTCAAGAAGGTCGATGACCTTGATGCCGGTGTAAAGCACTTCCTGCGAGGTCTTGAGATCCTCGAACTTAGGAGGCTCACGGTGTATAGGCAAGGAATTGTCTTCGTTGAGATCGCCGAGTCCGTCAATGGAATCCCCGACAACGTTCATGACACGGCCTCTGATCTGTGCCCCGGTAGGCATCGAGATCGGAGCGTGAGTGTTCACAGCCTTCATTCCGCGTCTCAAACCGTCTGTCGAGTCCATAGCGACACACCTTACAGTGTCTTCACCGATATGTTGCTGAACCTCAATGACCAAAGGCCTTTTTCCCTCGCCTCTTTCGACATCAAGAGCGTCGTGAATACGCGGAAGCTGAGCCTCCTCATCAGTCACATCGAAATGGACATCCACCACAGGTCCGATGACCTGGGCAATGTACCCTATGTTTTCTTTTTCCGCCATTTTTGAATATGGTTGTTAACGCGCCGCTCACACGGCAAGGTTGACATCTGAAAAATTTAAGCCAAATTTACACATATTTCTCCAAATGACAAAAAAGCGGGCCGATTTTGACATCGAACCCGCCTTTTTTCAGACTTTTTGATATATTCGATAGAATCTATCGATATTACTTAAGTTTAGCGTAACCATACTGAGCGGTCTCGCCGAGCTCCATCTCGATCTTCATCAGACGGTTGTACTTGGCGATACGGTCGGTGCGGCTGAGGGAACCGGTCTTGATCTGGCCGCTGTTTGTAGCGACAGCGATGTCAGCGATCGTGGTGTCCTCTGTCTCGCCTGAACGGTGAGAGGTAACGGTGGTGTAGCCGTGACGGTGAGCCATCTCGATTGCGTCGAGGGTCTCGGTCAGGGAACCGATCTGGTTAACCTTGATGAGGATGGAGTTACCCGCACCCATCTTGATACCCTTCTCAAGGTACTTGGTGTTGGTAACGAAGAGGTCGTCACCTACGAGCTGGCACTTGCCACCGATAGCGGCGGTAAGCTTAACCCAACCTTCCCAGTCTTCCTCGCTGAGGCCGTCCTCAATGGAGTCGATAGGATACTTGGTGATGAGTTCCTCAAGGTAAGCGATCTGCTCCTCGGTAGAGAGCTTCTTTCCCTCTGGATCCTTGGCCATACCGGTCTTGAGCTGCTTGTAGTCATAGAAGAACTTGTCGCCCTCCTTGAAGCAGAACTCGGAAGCGGCGCAGTCCATAGCGATGGTAACATCAGCACCTGGCTTGTAACCAGCCTTCTCGATAGCCTCCATAATGCAGTCGAGAGCGTCGTTGATGCCGCCCAGCTTTGGAGCGAAACCACCTTCGTCACCTACAGCGGTAGAGAGTCCGCGGCCCTTGAGAACCTTCTGGAGAGCGTGGAACACCTCAGCGCCCATTCTTACACCCTCGGCGATGCTCTTTGCGCCAACCGGACGGATCATAAACTCCTGGAAAGCGATAGGAGCGTCAGAGTGGGCTCCACCGTTGATGATATTCATCATAGGAACAGGAAGCACGTGGCCGTTGGTTCCGCCGATGTATCGGTAGAGAGGAATATCAAGATAGTTGGCTGCGGCGTGAGCGACAGCGAGGGAAACGCCGAGGATGGCGTTTGCACCGAGGTTGCTCTTGGTGGCGGTGCCGTCGAGTTTGATCATAGCCTCATCGATAGCCCTCTGCTCAAGGCAGGACATTCCGATGATTTCCGGAGCGATCTTCTCGTTGATGTTGGCTACAGCCTTGAGAACGCCCTTTCCGCCGTAGCGCTTAGGGTCTCCGTCACGAAGCTCAAGAGCCTCGTTCTCGCCGGTAGATGCGCCTGATGGAACGGAAGCGACACCGATGATGCCGGATTCGAGTTCAACTTCACACTCGATTGTAGGGTTTCCTCTTGAATCAAGAATCTCCCTGCCAGTAACACGTACAATTCTCATAATAAAATGTAATTATTAACTAACTGTTGTTCTTTTATTCTCAAAAAAAGGCCGGGGTTTGAAACCCAGCCTTTTTGTATATTCAATTACCGCGCCACAATTATTTAACGAGGCAGACGGCAACACGGTTCTCCTCAGGAGTCTCGAACGGATTGACAGTGTCACCGAAGTACTCAGTGATGATCCTGTCCTTGTCGATGCCGGCGTTCACGATAGCCTCGGCGACAACCTCAGACCTCTTCTGAGAAAGGAACTGGTTTCTCTTGGCTGTACCAGTGGCCTTGTCAGCGTAACCGGATACGCGAACCTTGGTGTCAGGGTTGGCCTTGAGGGCCTCGACAACCTCGTCGATCTTGATCTGCTCGCTGTCACGGATGTCCCACTTGTTGATGACAAAGAGGATGTTGCGGGTAAGAGACTCGAATGCCGGCTCAACCTCAACCTTCTCCTCAACTACTGGTTCTGGTTCTGGTTCTGGCTTGACAACTGGTGCTGGAGCCGGAACAGGGACTGGTGCTGGAGCTGGTTTCGCCTTGCCGAAGCTGAAGGTAAGACCTGCGACAGCCTTGATCTGGAAGTCAGCCTTTGAGCCCTTCTTTGAGTTGAAGTGGTCGTCAAGGAAGCTGCAGTTGCCTTCGAGGTTGAGGGCGATCACGTCAGTGAGTCTGATGTTAAGACCTGCACCGGCTCTGAAAGCAGGAGAGATCTTGTTGTCCTCCCAAAGATAACCGTCAACGAACTTGTCCTTTACGGCCACAGCCTCATCGTTGTTGAAAGCGTAGTTCACGCCGACACCACCGAAAATGTAAGGATTGAGGGTACGGTCATATTTGTAACCAGCGAAGATCGAAGCGATGTCAGCCATAAGGTCAACAGCACCTTCAACATAATTGAACTTGTAAACAGTGGTAGGGCCGTTCACCGCGCCTTTACCCTGCCATCCATTGACATTCAGCCTTGCGCCGAAAACAGGCGAGAACTGATAGCCGAATGAAACAGCGGCTGAAGGAGAGATAAGGTCAGAGAATGAGGTCTCACCGATTGTGTGAGCCGCACCACCCTGAAGCTGCATAAACCAATAAGGGTCAAAGTCCTTCTTCTGTGCGTTCGCTACGGACAGAGAAGCCACAAGCGCTGCGCTTGCAAGAATCGCAAAAATACGTTTCATAATATTATTGAATATAAATTGCACATTTATCGACGCTAAATTACGACAATTTTTCCAATCTGCAAAATTGACTATAAAATATAACGAATAAACGTGAATGTTTTTTTTTGGACACACATCACTTCAACGTTCAATCTTTCAAGCATCCCAGAGGTATTATCTTGACTCCGTCCGGTCTTGTGTAGGCCATTTGGCCACCTGTTATGATCACAAGCAGATCCGGTTCCCTCAGCGGGTTTTGCCTCTCTGATTCGTTATGCTTTTTTATCAGTTGTTTGAGTTCAAGCAGATGCGCGGCCCCTTCCTCGATCTCGCGGCTGCCAAGCTTGCATTCAATCAAGGCATAGCGTCCGTCCGACAGATGCAGTACGATGTCCGCCTCAAGGCCGTACCTGTCCCGATAGTAGGAAATGTGACTATCCTGATCCATCGTGTAGGCACGAAGGTCACGCACACACATTTGCTCGAACAAAAAACCGAACGTTTTCAGCTGTGTCATCAGGATATCCGGAGATAATCCTAAGGCGGCGACCGCGACAGAAGGATCACAGAAGGATCTTTTAGGGGTGCTCCTGATGTTTGACTTACTCCTTATCGCAGGACACCAGGCACCGATATCCTGAATGACAAACAACTTTTCCAACGCCTTGACATAATCATCAAAAGTGTCCGAAGAGCAACTGACCTCTCCGGAAGAAGTGACATCCGAGAGCATAGATGTCTTTTTGGCAACCGTAGAAATATTGCGGGCGTATGAACGCATTATCATCGCCGCGGTCTTCTCGTCACGCTGAACCCCGTCTATTCTTGAGATGTCCTCTGAACACACACTCTTCAGGTAATTCTTGGCCACAAGCAGCCGCGCCTTATTTTTGACTGGAATAAGTGACGCTGGCCAACCACCACGACAAGCCGCGAGAATCAAATCCTCCACCGACAACTTAGAAGTCTTCCCGTCAATATCATATTCAGGATTACTGAATAGTTCCTTGACCGACACCAGTCCCGTTGACTCCCTTGACTCCCACAAACTCATAGGGAGCATCTTCATTTTTGCGATCCGGCCTGTTCCAGAATGTCTGGTCTCCTCTTTTTTCACCCTATTGGAACCGGTAAGGATGAACTGTCCGGGGACACCTCCCCTTTTATCACATATAGTACGGACGGCATCCCAGATTACAGGTGCATCCTGCCATTCGTCAATAAGGCGCGGAGTGTCCCCCATCAGAAGAAGCGATGGCTTGGAAGCCGCCGTCGCCAGATATTCATCTCTCATATCAACATCCTGCAAACTAATGGAACTATTCGCCTTTTGACTGCACGTTGTAGTCTTTCCACACCATTTTGGTCCTTCGACAAGCACCGCACCCGAGGCCTCAAGGTTGTCTTGCAGTATGTCATCAGCAATTCTTCTGAGATATTCCATAACAGATCCAATTATTTGCCAAAGGTATGAAATTTAATGATAAAGAGCAAGCCAATCGGCGTTTTCGTGGCATTTCAATCGGCGTTTTCGTGGCATTTCAATCGGCGTTTTCGTGGATGCGTCAGTTCAAAATACAAGCACGAAAAAAGCAGGCCGACACACGATAATGCCGTCGGCCGGAATTAAGGTTAATTATTCTTTATTGCCGATATACCGATATTCGCATAGAAAAAGAAGTAATTGTTCTTTTTCTATGTAAAATAATGCAGTTATAATTGATAATGGCAACACTGCATACGGGATTGACGTAAATATTCATTATCTTTGGGGTGGAGATATAATTGGGCCGGACGCTTCGACAGGCTCAGCGACCGTAAGGTCAGGAACGGTGTCAAAGTAGGCAGGTTCAGCGAGCGGAGGGAACAATTATACCTATTATTATATTAATAGATATGGTGGAGAGGACTTCCCCAAAGTGGCAGGAAGGCGGGAACCATCAATAAAGAATAAGAAAGAGTTCGAATTGAATATGAAGACAGGGAATAGGTTTTTAGCGGTTATGAGAAGAGGGCTGGCAAGCGTTGTCGCCATCATTGTGACGATTGGGGTGTCAGGCAACTGCTTGGCGCAGACCCAAGGAGAAAAAAAGAGCCGGTTGCTGACGTTTGAGAGGACAGTGCACGACTTCGGCGAGATCACGCACGAAGACGGGGTTCAAGAATGCTCATTCAAATACAAGAACCAGACGGACACGACCATACTGATCTACGATGTGAAAGTCTTCTGCAACTGCACCAAGGTCGAATGGCCAAGAAAACCGATCAAGCCCGGGGAGGAAGGCGAGATCAAGGTGAAATATGACAATGAAGGCACACCGCATCACTTTGACAAAGGCGTGTCTGTCTATACCTCAACCGGGAAGCGACCGATTCTCCTTCGGATCAAAGGGACTGTGACGGAATAGAATCTCCACAACAGCCGGCAGTTTAGCAAATGACGGAATAAATGACGGAATAAATGACGGAATAACACGGGGATAAATGTACACACCACCTTTTACAGTCTCCTCAAAAGCCATCAATCTCATAGCAGAGATCTCGGCCCAGATAGAGAGATATTCAATACGAATGGAGCAGAGCGATTCGCTGAGGTTGCGAAAAGTGAACCGCGTCAAGACTGTTCATTCTTCATTGGCGATTGAAGGCAACTCTCTTTCAGAAGGCGATGTGACAGCCATCCTGGAAGGAAAAACCGTCATCGCCCCGCAAAGACAGATCCTCGAAGTAAAGAACGCCCTCAAAACATACGAGTTGTACAGTACGCTCGATCCCTTTTCCATAAAGGACCTTCTAAAGGCCCATTACACAATGATGTGCGGTTTGATCGACGAGGCTGGAATATTCCGGAAAAGAGGAGTGGGAGTCTTCGATGGAACCAATATAATACACGTCGCTCCGCCGGCAGAAAGGGTAAAGGGGTTGATGGAAGACCTGTTCGAATGGCTGGGGAGATCATCAGACCATCTACTTGTTCGAAGTTGTGTGTTCCACTACGAGTTCGAATTCATCCATCCATTCAGTGACGGCAACGGACGGACAGGACGGCTATGGCAGTCCCTTATTCTTGGAAAATTGAACCCGATTTTCGAACACCTTCCAATCGAGAATATGGTTTATTTGCATCAGCAAGACTACTATTCCGCAATATCACAAAGCTCATCAAAGGGAGACTGCCAACCTTTCATCGACTTTATGCTTCAAGAAATCCTCGACACTCTCGTGGAACATCAAGGAATATCTGTTGAAGAGATCGGATGTAAGTACGACCTCAACAAAGGCGAGATACAAGCTTTAGGGCATATAAGAGCTGACAAACGGATCACAGCCGTAAAACTGGCAGAGAAACTCGGATTGAAGCCACGACAGGCAGAACGAATTCTGTCGGGCCTTAAAAACAAAGGAATAATCAAAAGAACAGGATCAAACCGCAATGGCTTCTGGGAGGTCCTGGCAGATCAAAAATTGTGACATTATAAGAAGCTATCCATAAGGTTCAGAATCGTCAATATAAAAATGACCGGGAGGCGACAGTGGGCTTTCCGGTCATATTCATTATGCTTCCGAGCCATAATACGGCTACAAAGGTTGTTTTTAAGAGATGCAATTACTGCATCAGAGTGAGGTACCAGTTGCCTTCGATTTTGAGGGCGTTGATGGCGAAGGCGGTTGAAAGAAGCTTGGCCTCGTCCTCGGAATGGCCGAAGGAGACACGGAACTTGACGACATTGTGGTCCGGATCCGTGAACGTGTAGCTCTCAAGCTTAGCCTGCCTAAGATTCATCTTCTTGAACTGGTTGGACGCTGAGACAATCTTCTCTGAGCTGATCTGGAACAAAGTGTCATTTTCGACCTGTCCGAGACCATCAAGCGCGCCGTTGACATCCCCTGCTATGATCTTGTCAATCACCGACTGAGCCCTGGTCAGCACCTCAGTGGTGTCGGCAGCGGTGAGTTCAGACAGGAAAATCTCCTGACGGGACGGGGCGGCCTTCGGCTTCTTGCCAGAGCAGGAGACCAAAAGGGCTATGGCCAGGACCAACGCGGCGGAATGGCAAGCGAATGATTTGATTTTCATCATACTAAGTCATTAAAAAGGTGCGCACCGCAGAACGATGCGCACCTAACTATTCTATGTTAAGATCTTACTAGAGAGTAGGCTCAACAGTCACGTCAACATAGGTAGAGATAACACCCCACTCGTAAGTAACCTGTACAGGGATACGGAGCATAAAGGCAGAGTCAACATTGTTACCGTTGTTTACATAACGGAGGTAACCGAACTTCTTCTTCAGACCGTTGTACTGAGGTTCACCCCAGTTAGGCATTGTCTCTGAGCTGTAGGTGATGTCAAGACCTGTCGCAGCAGGAACCCTCGTTGGGTTGGTAATATCACCAGTGCAATGCCAAATATGAATGTCATTAGTCTTGGAAGAAAGGAGGGTCTCACCGAGAACACCACCGTTAAGGGTCGTTGTGATACCAGCCTCATCAACCTTGAAGTTATTGACATTGTAATACTTGAAGTACCAGAGATTGCTGTAGTCAGGAGTTACGAACTGACCATTATCACCTCTCCAATCCTTGAACTCGAATACATCGAAGATGCTAAGGTTAGCCTCCGGCTTGTAGGCATCAGCACCGTCACGATATACCTTGCCAGTGATCTCAGGCATATTCAGAGGTCTGAGGAAGTAGTAAGGATTAACGCCACCGGCGACAGCAGCTACGAGGTTGCAATCGCCATCAGCAGCCTTAAGAACAACGCCTATGTTAGCATAGAGTTCAGCCGCTGACTTAGGAACAGACGGAGAGTAGTTAAGAAGTGCCTTAGCTGTCTCGTTGTTCTCATAAGTAACCTCACCGGTCTCCTGATTAATCGTAGCGATTACTTCACCATTAGCCTTAAGTTCAGTGTTAGTGTAAACACCTGCCTCATAATCAGCTGAAAGCGCAACCTCATTCACAGAAAGCTGAGCATTATCAGTAATTGTGACTTTGCCATCATAGAGATCAACTACCTCCTTAGAGTCAACTGTCAACTGAACATTTCCTACCTTAGGCTGAACAGGAGCGAAGTAATACTTGTAAACAGGATTTGTTACAGTCTTACCAGCTACAGTGAATTTAGGATTGTTGCCTTCCCATACCTGATTGATAGGAGTTACCCAAGTAGAAGGAACTGGCTTACCTGGTTCCATATTAGGAACTTTAACGTTAAGGATAGCCTTGGTCTGATTGTCGAACCAATAGTTGGCAAGCTTGACACCAACAGTACCGGCAGCGTTCTTGGTGACGGTAACCTTAAGAGGAACGTAAACACCCTCGAACTCATCCTCAACTTCCTCACCATTGTGTCTGATGAAGACGTATCTTACCCAAATTGTAGCGGTGTGACCATCCTTCTTGTAGATAGCGGACTTGTCGGCAGGAGTGAGAACCCACTCAAGAGTAGAAACGCCATCGACAACCTTCTCGGTAACAACACCGATAGCCTCGGCAGCCTCTGTGAACTTGGTGTCAGCGAAGCTGTACTGAACAGCCTTAGACTCCTCTGTCTGGAGAGCGTAAACCTTGTCGAAGGCAACCTCGTCAGCGTCAACAGTGACATAGATCTTGGTCATTTCGTCAGCCTTGGTCTCAACAGTAGAGTTCTCGCAATCGTTAGCGGCAACAGTCCAGTTAAATCCGTCAGACTTGATGTAATCCTTAGGAGCGATCTGAACCTTGATGTAACCAACAGCGACAACATCGCCAGCCTTGGTAACAACAGTCACACGAACCAATGGCTGCCTGTCGATGGCAGAAGGGGTAACCTCACCATTAACACCAGGAGTGATGACACCGGTGTTCTCATCAATAGCAGCGAAGCTGCTCTCAGAAGCCTCATCACCATCAACATAGTATTCTACGAGAGAGAACTTATAAGAAAGGCCGTAGTCATTCTCAGGATAGTCAGTCTCATAAACGTGATCCTCGTGAGTATTCTTTGAGGTGATAGAGTAGATAAAGTAGTGGGTCTCAAGAAGTTTCTTAATATCAAGAGAACCTTTGTAATCAACTTTCAGCTCAGCCTTGTTTGCGACAGCTTCAGGAGCGGTTACAAACAGATGGTTTGTAGGAAGACCATATTCGCAAGCGTTAGCCTTTGTACCATAATCAGTGCTATTGTAAGAGATAGCGTCGATCATCAATCTGGACTCATAGATGCGGGCATAATCTGAAGTTACAGTTGTGTCCTCACCAGCGGAAGTCTTCACATTGGCCTGAAGGGCGAAAATGGTGATATTTTCCTTCTCACTATTAATATCCGGCTTGCTCTCGTCTGCGACCTTGTTTGATGTAAGGTTGACAAACAGGTTGCCATTCTTGGTCTCTGCCAGAGTAGCCTCATAGAGATCGGCAGCGGATCTGGTTGAAACAGACTCAGCCTCCCTAACGACAACCTTAAGAGCGTTGTCAGCGGTGACAACAGCGCTTGAAGGGTTCATCTCATACTCTACAGGCACAGCCGGGTTCACGCGAACAGCCTTCTCATTCGCATAGTCCCAAGCACCACCAAGAACGAATGGCTTCTGAGCGTCAGTTGTACCCTCATACTCCTTCTCTACAAACTTAACGGCACCAAAGTCACCATAGCAATACTCAACAGCCTCAATACCATCAACATAAAGACCAGGAACGAAGACAAGGCTTCTCAGTTCAGTGTTGAACACACCCCAAAGCTTGCTGATTCTGGCGTTGAGAGCGTTGGCTACAGTAGTGAGCCTTGCGTCAACATCAGAGATCTTCTTCTCAAGTGGCTTGTAAACGGTCTCGTAAACCTCACCGCCTTCCTTGCAAGCCTTCTCGATAGCCTCATCGAAGTACTTGTCGAAGTCAGCGATGTTGAGCTTAACCTCGTCAAGTCTGGCATCCTCATCACCCAAAGCTTTGATCTTAGCCTCAAGTACTCCCTTCTCAGCATAGACACCGAGAGCCTCAACAAGAGCGTCAACCTTACCGAGAGCCTCGGAAGCGGTCTTCTGAGCGGCATCGGCAGCCTTCTGAGCGGTGTCGATCTTGGTGATGATCTCAGAGATCTTAAGGTCTGAATCATACTTGTCAGAGAGAGTCTTAAGCTGACCTTCAGCGATCTTAAGGCGAGCGTCGAGTTTACCGATCTCCTCGTTAGCGGCAGCCATCTGCTCCTTTGTGGCAAAAGTGGCGTTAACATACTCAAGAGTGGCATAAGAAGGAAGCTTGTCCTCAATGGCTTTGATTCTGGTCTCAAGAGCCTTGACATCACCCTTAAGGCCTTCGATGGTAGACTTAAGAGCATCCACATCTTTCTTGTGATCCTCCTTAGTCTCAAGTGTGGCAACGGTCTCCTGAAGGGCCTTGATGGCAGCCTCGGCCTCAGCCTTTGCCTTCTGAAGATCCTCGATAGCGGCCTTGTTAGACGCTACCTGTTTCTCTACATCAGCCAACTTGGTCTCCAGATTGTCGACACGACTGTTCGTCTTGTCGATGTCCTCTGAATAATCAGTACAGCTGGTGTACGCAAATGTCAGCCCAGCAATGGCCAACATCGAAACCAATCTGAAAAATTGTTTCATAAAGGATAATTAGTTAATAAAAAAGTTAAACATGTTACTCGTAGTAATAAATATGTTTTTAGGTGCCCATTCGTAGGCACATAATAACACAACGACAAATATATGAGTTTAATTTTTCATAAGCAAGATTTTTTAGTCAGAAAATGAGAAAAAAGAGGGTGGAATCCATTTATTACTACGAGTGACACCGCTTTTTCTTCCGGATGCACTTGTGCAGGCATTCCGAACAGACATATTAATAGGTAGGGTTTTGCCGCCGACATACGTTTTGCATACGTATTTGGCGGTGGAACGTCAGTTTCTGTGCCCAATGACACAACCGCATCGGCAGTCTCAGCGGCGATCAATGGAAGCTATAGCCGGAAAGAGACCGGGCAAAAACCTTAAAAGATGAGAGCAACAACTGTTATTGAATATCTTCTGTCTGGAGTTCTGCTGCTGGCGGCACAAACGCGGCCGGTTGGAATCAATCCCACCGCAACAGCGCAAGGTCAAAGTGTGGTGGTGGCAAAAACGCTGACGTTCGAGAACAAGGTGCACGACTTCGGCAAGATTTCCGAAAGCGACGGTCCACAAACCTGCATATTCAAGTATAGGAACAACTCCAACGCGGCTATTGTCATACAAAAAGTGATCGTATCTTGCGCCTGCACGCAGGCGGAGTGGTCGGAAAAGCCAATAAAACCGGGAGAGAGCGGCGAGCTCAAGGTGTTATTTTCCAATCGTATAGGGACAGGGAACTTTGACAAATCCATCTTTGTGTCCGTTTCATCTAGTTCCTACCAAACAATCCTTAGGGTAAGAGGCGTGGTCACAGAAGGAGGGATAACGGATAAAGCCACTTCATCCGACCGTTAAACGGATCAAGATGAAATGGCTTGACTTGACTTGCAAGAGATTCCGGCTTTTACTTTTTGCCGATCCTCACTCTCTCCTTGACAATCTCACCAGAGCTCGTCACCACCGTTTTCTTAGCGGCATCGAAAACCACCCCTTCTGGAGACGTGATGGCACAGCCATCTGGCAGAGATATTCCTGCGATGTCCACTATTGAACCTTCGGAGCCTTCCGCCGACAGGACTCCATCGACATCGGATAGCTCCAGATAAGCATTGTAGGCCTTTCCGCCGACAATACCCCACTTACCTTTGGCATTGACTGTAGCCTTGGCGACATTAAACCTAGAGTCCGTGGCGGACAATGACAATCCGCACCCCTCACTTTCCAAGTTCAGCACACCGCCACCGATTATCGTGACAGATCCGGACACGGACATCGCCGGAGCCTTTGAGACCACGGAGCACGTGCCGCTGACGTGAATCTTAAGCCCATCAATACGAGAGTCCAATCCGATTGTGGACTCGTCGGTCAGCCTGATTGTCGCATTGTTCAAAGTCAGCAGGTTGCTGGCGGCGCTGTAGGAGACCGAACCACCTCCGTGCCAGGATCCTGTTATGTTGGCGGAGTTCTCAGCGGTAACCCTGACACCGCCTATCCAAAGATCATATGTGGATTCCTTCCCTATCACGACCTTCGATGTGACAATGCCGCCGTTCTGGACTATCCCACGGTTGGCGGCATCGAACTTAGCTCCTTCCGGAACAGAGATGACGCAGCCGTCAAGAGTCAACGCATCAAAATTCACCACCGAGCCCAGCGCTCCAGTGGCCGTGACTTCCGTGTCCGCACCGGTCACCGAGAGATAAGACAGGCCATCAGCGAGGCCAGACAGACCTTTGGCGCCGACTGCGTTTACCTTACAGCCGCTGATTGTGAGTCTGGCTCCATTCTCGGCGAGTGCCACTCCACTGCCGGAATCACTGTGCAGGCTCAAGATTCCCGATCCAAGAATATTCAAAGAACCGGCTGACTCTATTGCGGAGCCGGCCGAGCTTATGTCACATTTCCCGCTCACGCGGATTTTGAGATTCTCAATGGAAGAAACTATTCCCGTCGTGGATGAGACAATCTCGGCATTGGTCAGCATAAGGGTGTTGGAAGCCACATCGTAGGAGACACTGCCTCCTCTCAGCCACGCTCCTGTGACACTGGCGGCATTGTCAGCGGAAACTTTCTCGCCCCCAATGGAAAGATCATACACACTCTTGATCTCCACAAGCGACTTCACGACCTCACCATCCACAACGACAGAACCATAATAATCGTCGAAGACCGCATTCTCAGGCACGGTGATCTTACATCCGTCCAATCCTAAACCTTCAATCTCGGCGATAGAGCCGGAAGTGCCTTCCACTGCAAGATATGTCCTCGTTCCCTCGACCTTCAGGTAGCCATCGCCACCCTGAGGGCTGGTGATTCCCCACTTGCCTTTCACTCTGACATCAGCATCCGAGATTGTGACCGATGATGCCGGCTGCAACATTATCCCGACTGTCCCCACCAGGCTAAGGGTTCCACTGCCGGTTATCCTTATGTCAGCAAGCGCGTTGATGGCAGAAGATGAGGATTTGATCGAGCAGGTTCCGATGACATTGACTGTCAAGCCGTCCACCTCCGATTTGATGCCGACGTTGTCAAGCGAGGTCTCGATCTCCGCCCCTTGAAGCGTAAGGACTTTCGACTCAAAGTCATACGAGACCTTTCCTTTCTTAAGCCAAACACCTCCGACACTTGACGCATTGTTGGAGTCAACCAAGTTACCACCCACCCAGATGTACTTTTCTTCCGGCTCTGGTTCATTCACGGCAATAGGAATATTATAGACTGTGCCATCTGACATTGTGAGTATCAAGGTCTTTCCATCTTCCGATAGTTTCACGCCGGAAAACAAGCCGGAGCCACCGGAACCGCCGGCATCGCCCTTGTCACCCTTATCTCCTTTATCGCCCTTGTCGCCTTTGTCACCTTTGTCTCCCGTATCGCCTTTATCTCCCTTCTCTCCTTGCGGCCCTGTCGCTTTGGTTCCCGTGGTAGTCCAAGTCTTGCCGCCGTCCGCGGAGACCTCCCATTCATTCGTGGAGGAATTGATGCGAAGCATCGGAGCCCCGCTCGCACTGCCGGAATCACCTTTGTCTCCTTTATCTCCTTTATCTCCTTTGTCGCCTTTCTCACCGTCTTCGCCTTTTGCTCCATCCTTCCCGTTGGCACGGACTTTCTGTCCTCCGGACAAAAGCCACTCGCCATTCAGCGTCCAATAGTAGCATCCGTCAGAATCCAGCCTGATCGAGATGTCCGGAGTCATTCCGTCAAGTCCATTCCGGCCATCTTTGCCATTGGTGATTGTTATCGGTTCCTGTTTGTTGAAATAAATTGTGTAACCATTCTCAATCGGCACGACAGACTTGATATAGTCTCCTCCTTCCAGAGCATTGACCAAAGAGGCCAGACTCTGGAGCTGTTTACCGAAATTTTCGGTCAGATCCTCCAGTTCCTTGAGGCGTTGCTCGTGTTCCTCGTATAGTTTTCCGAGATTGTTGATCTCATCCTGATAGTCCGAGCACGACATCAGCGATGACAGAGCGAGGAGCGCCGTGGCGGCAAGCATAGCGCACACCTTGAAATATTTCTTCATCGTATTCATTGTAGATTAATTGACATAGTATCCATATAATATTTAACATTTCTTATGAGACGAGCCTGAAAAATCAGCATATTCTCCATCAGTTGGACTTGAACGAAGGCCCAGAATTTCCGCCTTTCATCTTCCAAGGGCGAATTTCAATCCGACAAGACAATTAAACTGCCAGTCGAAGCCGTCATCCTTACCAACCTTTGAATTGAAGTCATCCGGGAATATTCCAGCGTCCGCCTCCAGGCAAATGGACAGACTGCGGGCAAGACGCAGGTCAAGCTCAAGGCCTCCCCTCCCCGCCCAGAAAAACTTAGTCCCTGTCCATAATTTTTCCAAACCTTGGAAATCCGGATTGTTCCTGCGGGCACGGTTGGCATCCAAGTTCCTGAAGCCGACCGCTGCCCCACCTCCGGCAAAGAGATTCAGGCTGACAAGGCGACCCTCGCGCCAGCCGGCGAGCGCAGACGTGACATCCAAGACAATCTCCGCACTGGACCGCGCATAGTTCCAGGAGTAGTCGAAACGAGGATAGTTGTACCGGTTCCTGGCCTGCCAACCACTGAAAGCGACCCTTGCGCCAAACAAGCGGCTGAAGCGGCAGCCGGCCGAGGCTTGAGCCGCGGGTGAAAGAAGGCGTACAAAGTCAGCCTCTCCCAACGAATATGCCGCTCCACCAAGAACCTGGACAAACCACTCCGGGCGGAAATCACTTGAATGAATATCCTGCCGGTCTTCAAGATGCGCGGCAGCTGTCGAGGCGGATATTCCGGACACACCGAGGATCACAAACAAACAAATCAAAACTATCTTTCTCATCATCAGCACTTCAGTGTATTATTAATATGATGGTCAAGTTCATTGAAGAAAAAATCCCCGGCTCGTTTTCGCAAACCGGGGAAATCGATAGATTAATCAATTATGAACTAATTGCCTTCAGTCCTGTTAACAGTACCTTCAACCCAAACAACAAGGTCTTTCTGGCTCCACTTGTGGTGGATTCTGACAGGGATCTGAACCTTGAAGCTGACAACGGTGGCGGTATTGTTCTTATACCTCAGGAAATCGTAGCTATAAGAATCATTCTTAGGCTTGGATGTATGGCCGGCAGGGACAACGTGACCATTGTCAATACGGGTCATTGTACCGTCAAGAACCTGGAACTCAACGCCATTGCTGTACTCCTTGAGAGACTTGAACTCACCGGAAAGATCAGTCTTGATCTCTTCTGGATTAACTGTGATGAGATCCACATTGTAGTACTTATAGAGGTCTGTTGTCCTATGATTTCTGAAGACATAGTCACCGTCACCTGCGGTACCAATAGATCTCCAATCATAGAACTCGACAAGGTCGAAGAGGGAAATCGTTGTTCCGTTATCAACAGCGTCAGTGAATACAGCAGGACCCTTAGGCTCAACATAAACCGGCTTCAGGAGCTCAACATTGAAGGTGTTGTCCTTCAGCGGCATATAAGCACCGCACTCCTTGTTAAAGACAGCCACACCGAGGTTGACATCAAATGTCGCCTTGAAGAACTTGGCAACTGATTCTGCATCATTGATAGACAAAGACTTCTTGCCATCAGGGAGGTTGATCAGATCCTTCGCGGCCTCAGAACTGCTTGGAATCACGAGCCTTGCCTCATAATCACGTGAGGCTTCCTCGCCGAACACTGTAGGATTATACAAATACTCAATCTTTGCGATCTCCTCGTTGCCAGCCTTCAGGACAGTGTTCTTGTACTCGTACGGGACATTGTCAGTGTAGAGAGAAACGGCTGCCGCAGGCTTGGTGATGTCAACAGTGTTGGCGACAGAAAGCTTATATGTCTTACCGCTCGCGCCCTTGACGCTCTTACCATTGTTGGCAAGGGTGAAGTAATAAACATAACGAAGCGCTCTTTGCGTGAATGTCTGGAAGTTGGCAGGAACGTTCCAAGCCATTGATGGAGTGAACGCGTCCGGTTCAATTGTAATTGTAGGAGCGTTATCACCTTTGCCATCGATACCGCTAACACCGAAGACAAAATCAGATGACCAGTTATTGCCGAATGAATGTCCGATGATGGTCTTTGCGAAGCGCTCGTCAAGGTAAACATTGAAGTCGCAGTTCGCCTCCTTGATGTCAACCTCGTTGCCCGGAGCTTCGACATTGCCGTGGATGTTTCTAAGCTGATCCTTGTCAAGAAGATCATTGGCAGGGTTGAAGCTGTTGTCAGCGTACCAGTACTTAGGTATCTTATTAGCCATCACGCCCTTAGGATAAGCAAAGGTAACCTTTACAGGGAGATATACAGGCTCACGGTTGAAGTTGGTGTTGCCCAGACCCTTTCTCGGGATGAACTTGATGTATCTGAGTTCCTCAACGACAGGGTAAGTCTTATCGGTAACACAGTTCACGAAGTCAGCGCGGGTCAGGTCAATTCTGATTACGTTTGTAGTCTCGTGATCAGGATCCTTGAGCTCATAGATCTTACCTACAGGCTTGTTGGTGAGCTTGAAGGTCGGCTGGCCATAGATGTCCGTCTTTCCGGTCGGCTCCCACTGAGCGAACTCGCTCTCAGGGCTATTAGGATCGTCAGAATCAGCAGGGAGTTTCACAGCCTCATAGAGCAGGTTGAATGTCTCCTTGCCCATATCAACACCCTTGTCAAGAACCTTCTCCTCGATGGCGTGCCAGGTAGCGGTCTGGAACTGATCAGTGCACTTGTAATAGAAGTAGCCAAGATCGAATATATTGGTGATGATAGGCCTTTCTGGCTCAACGATGATGAACTTGATGTATCCTTCCTCGACAATCTTGTTGTTGACAGTGTCCTTGAGTTCAACTCGGATGAGCGGAGTTCTGCCGACGATAGACTTAGGAGCATTCTTGCCCACCTTGCTTGGATCAGGCTCACAGGCCGCAGGATTGGTGTCGCTGTTGGACTTGACACCACAGGCAACGATGTAAGTGCCATCAGCCCTCTTGTCGAGAATGCTATGGTTCTGGGTCTGCTCGGTGCCATTCTCACCTACAGCGAACGGAACCTGAACAAAATTGAACTTCATACCAAGCTCCTTAAGCTGAGCCTCGGTGCGGGTCTTGATGTTGTTATCGTTCCAAGAGCGGCAAGAGTTGTAGATAACGTCAGCGTCAACAAGCTTGTTAAGGTTGAGACCGGTCTCGCTGTCGTACGCAAGCTCAAGAGTCGCTACCATCTGCGCGGCGTCGTGTACACTATGATAAAGATGCATACCACCCTCTACAGGAGTCTTGTGAGCATCAGTACCTTCACCAAGAAGCCTACCCTTTTCGTTGATCTTCTGAACGAACTTGCCGTTCACATAAGACCAAGAGGTGTAATTGTGCTCCGGGTCAACATAGGTGTACTGCTTTGCGAAGTCTGTGTATGAAAGGCTCTCGAACACCATCTGAGAAGCATAGACAGAAGCCCACGTTGAGGTGATTGTCTCTTTGCCCTCTCCCAAAGGAGCGGTGACGGCGAGATCAGTGATCTTGCTCTTGTCAGCTTTGTGATTGTAGAAGGAGAACGCCTGATAAGGGTTGGCCTCTTCCTGAGTCTTTACCAACTGACCTTTCATTGTGATGCCGACGTGCATAATACCATCCTTCACGTCAAGGAATGTAGCCTTAGGGGCGGCCGCGGCAGGATTTGAAGCGTAGTTAGGAACGCTTGCAGCTCTTGTCTTCACGAAATCAGGATCCTGAGACACTGTCCCAAGGTTTTTCTGTGTGTATTCAGACACAATCGCATTTGAAGGGTCAAGGCTGTAAAGCTTGTCATAGGTAGGGTTAAGGTAGGCAACCCCACTATGGCTTGTTGTAGCTTTTACAGTGTAGGTGTTCTCGACATTCTCCCAACCGTCAGCGGTGTGACGCATATGAGCGTGCTTTTCACTTACAGCTTCGCCTCTTACAGTCACAGGCTGATAAGGAATGTAGATGTACTCCATCGCGTTCTGACCGTCGAGAACCATCTCAGGCTTAAAGACGAGAGCCTTGAGATCGGCGTTAAGGTCAATCACAAGAGTACCATCATAACCCTTTACGTTAGTCAGCTTAAGCTGGCCGTCAGTCCAGACAACGCCAATGCGGTCTTCCTCCTTTGGAGCCCACCTCAATGTGGTCACTTCCTTGGTCTCATTGCCACCGACAACGGTAACCTTTACCCAGAAACCGTTCTCAGCGCCCTCGGTGCCAGGATAGTAATAGATGCCAGTGGCGTCCTTGCCGTCTTTGCCATCCTTACCGTCTTTGCCGTCCTTGCCGGCAACACCGTCTTTGCCGTCCTTGCCGTCTTTACCCTGAGCCTTGTAGTCGGTCTTGACACCATCAATGTACCAGTAACCATCCGAACCGATTGTTACCACACTTCCCGGCTTGCCATCCTTGCCATCGGCACCGTTTTTACCATCCTTGCCATTGGTACCATTGGTGAGATCGAATGTGCTGCCATCGCTCAATGTCACTCTGACACCCGTTGCGGTGGACTCCACATTAGTGATCACAGATCCCTTCTGAATAAGGGCCTGCAATTCCTTAGACACCTTCTCAACCGCACTCACGCGATCGGTAAGGTCGTTGATGTCGCTTTCATAATCCTGACAGGATACGAAAGCACCTGCAGACAGAACCAATGAGGCTCCAAGCAGGAAAGAATTGATCAACTTTTTGTTCATAACAAAAAAAATAAAATGTATAGATTGAACTTAAATGTTTATAGTTATCATCAGTTAAAACTCAATAGCGCCTTTCGCTCTCCTCTATGCCTTATTTGGCGTCAAATTCTCTCGTCATTATCACTCCCAGTGACAAATAATTTTTTGTAGGATTTTAGGCGATTTCTTTACAAAAAATCTTGCTTATGAAAAATTAAACTCATATATTTGTCGTTGTGTTAGTGTGTGCCCCTTATTGGGTACATTACAACATATTTATTACTGGGAGGAACAGTCATTCCGACCAAATAGAGTCATTCCACGTACGTACAATAATGGTTGAATATGTCCTAAAAGCTCAAGGACATACAATTTGCATATTCATAGGGTCATCAGAAGTTGGTAAGAAGGCGTGCATTGCGCATTCTGTCAAGGCGGTCCGAACCTCCGAGGTAGTGCTCTGTGACCATAAGACTGGAGTGTCCCAGGGATTCGGAGATGAATGTGAGGTCAACGCCTTGACGCAGGAGGACGGTGGCAAAGCTATGTCTTGCCGAATAGGTCGTGAACGGTGGGATGCCCAACTCCTCGGCGATTTTCTTAAGGGCGTTGTTGCACATACTGATGACCTTCCTGACAGTGTTGGAGATCGAAAGCATATCGTTCGCTCCTTCGGCATATTCAAAAAGGAAGGTTTCCGGATTGCCGTCATAGGGGTTGCCCCAACGATGAAGGATATCAAGCATCTCAGGGGTAATCACCGCGCGGATAACCTTTGATCCGCCATAGACGCGCGCTGTCTTGGAGCGAAGGAAACAGATCTCGCCGTCTATGATATTCTTATATTTAAGGAATAGCATATCACGGAAATTGATGCCGTTGCAGAGGTAGGAGAAGAGCCAAAGGTCGCGGTAGCGCTCGCGGGAGGCGGAACCTTTATATTCCACGATTTTACGAATATGATCGTACGAGAGGGCGAGGCTTCTGGAACTGCCCTTGGGTATGATGTACTTACCGCGGCCGAACGGGAACATCGATTCCTTGACGAGACCAGCGGCTGCAGCATCGTTCATCACACAACGCAAGGTCTTCATATAGATACTTATTGTGGTTATGGCCTTGTTCTCCTTTTTGAGAAAACACTCGAAGGCATTGAACCAGGAGACGGATAACTTGCTGAACAGAATTTCCTTACCTGCAAATCGCTCGACACTCTTAAGAGTTGTGCGGCAGCGATAATAGGAGTTTATCCTTCCCTCAGTGTGAAATTTGGCCATCATCGACTCAAGTGCCGCATTTAACGTCTTGTCAACGGGTTTACCCATCCTAGCCTCCAGAGCTTCAAAAGAGAAGGTGCCTTTCTCAAGCAACGCTTCAACTTCCGAGCTTATCTGATTGAATTTCGTGATGATGTCCGCGTGACACTCCGGCATCCTCTTGGAGTAGGATATTCGTTTCCACTCCGATGCAGGAAGATCGACACCTGTCGGGTAATACTTTTGGATACGACTGTAGACAACCTCGATCTTGACCGGGAACACACCTGATTTCTTTGCTCTGCGCCTGTCGAGCACAGCGATGACGGAGACACCGTCTTTAGAGATTTTTAACATAGCATTAATTATTTATGGGTGAATAATTTACATACAATTTATATACAGAGCGGTCACAATATGGCCTACTGTGCTGAATGTAAACTTGTATGAGCGTATGCAAAGGTCAGCGTATGTAAACGTGGATACAAAAGAAATTGTGCGTGATCAGGAAATTACAGAGTGTAAGCACGTTACAAAACGCCGCCGGTCAAATTTGACTAGCGGCAATGTGTAAATAATTGAATATCAGCGGATGGATGCTCACATAGTGACTGACAGGCGGTTATGGAAAGCTGCCGGGTGTACCCGCAGAAGAGAGAGCTACTGAAAGTAGATTATAGGCGATGAAAAACCATACAAAGGTTGCCAGAGAGGGGCAAACGGAGCTATAGAGCAACGATAACAGCATCAAGTGTCGTCAATGGGCGCACAAGAGCGGACGTGGAGTTTTTCAGTTACGAATAGTCCTTGAGAAAGCATTGGAAGAATACAGGAGAAAGTAAAAAAAGGAGCCCCGACATCTTATCGATGTCGGGGCTCCCCGAAGTACGGCGGC
>ERZ1026898.22-NODE-22-length-103326-cov-20.099263_pt1 | contig 103326 bp, 93 predicted proteins | sample MGYA00380178_ERZ1026898 | MGnify/ENA primary metagenome ERZ1026898 (study PRJEB33269, sample SAMEA4719814) | human gut metagenome | biome: human-associated habitat; feature: organic feature; material: feces | place: Cameroon | collected 2013-10 ...
TGATGGCGCGGGCCTTCTCGCGGGCCTTGGAGAGCGCGGGCAGCAGCATGGAGGCCAGGATTGCGATGATGGCAATGACGACCAGGAGCTCAATGAGGGTGAAGGTTCTCTTCATTACGTCCGTCCTTTGTTCTTTTGAGGTGGATTGCATAGTATACATCTACCGAAGTATGCATGACCAATTCCATTGTATGAAAAACACAGCCGAATGTCAAGTCATCCGAATACTAAAACAATCCATTCCCCGGGAGGGAGGCGTTTCTCGCCGTGGGATTCGCTCGCAGTGAAGCCTCGACGAGGGCACGTTCCCCTAAAAGAAAACGCGGCGACGTGGATGCCACGCCGCCGCATTCCTTTCAGCTATTTCGCCAGGTTTATCTCATTTCGCCGCCAGGCATGTTGACGCCGGGGTACCAGTAGTAGTCCGTGCAGAAGTAGAACTCGTTGCCGACGCTGGAGTTCCTCTTCTGGGACTTGTCATAGTTGACTGCTTCCACGTGTCCGTCGGTGAAAGAGAGGTTGATCTGCCTGCCGTGGCGGAAGTATGGAAGTTTGATGTCGGTTGGATAGCGTGCGCAGGTGGCAATGCATGTGACCCAGCCGCCTGCGCTTGTGACCAGGCGCGTTCCATCGAGGAGGTTGACGTGGATGGAGGCATACTTGATGGAGGAGACGCGGTGCCATTTGGAGGACTTGGTGGCGTTGATTGACGTATCCTGCTCATACTGGTGCATCCAGCCAAGGTTATACAGGAAGTAGGAGTGTCCCATGCCCACGTTGGCCTGGTAGGAGATGTTGCCCATGACGCGGTCGTCCATCGTGGCGCTTGGGCAGGAGAGTACCTTGTGCCAGCTTGACTTGTCAACGCCATTTGACTCGATGTGGGCCAGGGGGTCCTTCTCCAGCCATTTTGCGCCGGTCATGGGCGTGCCGGGGATGATGGGATTCAACGAGAACCAGTAAAAGACGTCACCCATGGTGATATTGTTGCCGCCCGGAGTCCATGGATTGGTTGCGGGCTCGTTGATGCGGAAGTGGATTGGGGGCAGGTAGTCGTCGTAGTCGTTGGCATAGAGGAGGTTGCCAAGCTGCAACTGCTTCAGGTTGTTGGTGCAGCTGATGGCGCGAGCCTTCTCCCGGGCCTTGGAGAGCGCGGGCAGCAGCATGGAGGCCAGGATTGCGATGATCGCAATGACCACAAGCAACTCGATGAGGGTAAAGGTTCTCTTCATGATGTCAATTCCTTGTTCTCTCTGGGGTGGGTTATGCAATAATGCCACTATCAGCGTATGCCCAATCCTTATTGTCCGCAAAACACAGCCGGATGTCAAGTCATACGAATGCTAAAACAATCCATTCTCCAGGAGGGGAGACTTTCTCGCCGTGGGATTCGCCCACGGTGAAGCTTCGTCAAAGGTGGGCTCTCCCTAAAAGAGAACGCGGCGACGTGGATGCCACGCCGCCGCATTCCTTTCAGCTATTTCGCCAGGTTTATCTCATTTCGCCGCCAGGCATGTTGACGCCGGGGTACCAGTAGTAGTCCGTGCAGAAGTAGAACTCGTTGCCGACGCTGGAGTTCCTCTTCTGGGACTTGTCATAGTTGACTGCTTCCACGTGTCCGTCGGTGAAAGAGAGGTTGATCTGCCTGCCGTGGCGGAAGTATGGAAGTTTGATGTCGGTTGGATAGCGTGCGCAGGTGGCAATGCATGTGACCCAGCCGCCTGCGCTTGTGACCAGGCGCGTTCCATCGAGGAGGTTGACGTGGATGGAGGCATACTTGATGGAGGAGACGCGGTGCCATTTGGAGGACTTGGTGGCGTTGATTGACGTATCCTGCTCATACTGGTGCATCCAGCCAAGGTTATACAGGAAGTAGGAGTGTCCCATGCCCACGTTGGCCTGGTAGGAGATGTTGCCCATGACGCGGTCGTCCATCGTGGCGCTTGGGCAGGAGAGTACCTTGTGCCAGCTTGACTTGTCAACGCCATTTGACTCGATGTGGGCCAGGGGGTCCTTCTCCAGCCATTTTGCGCCGGTCATGGGCGTGCCGGGGATGATGGGATTCAACGAGAACCAGTAAAAGACGTCACCCATGGTGATATTGTTGCCGCCCGGAGTCCATGGATTGGTTGCGGGCTCGTTGATGCGGAAGTGGATTGGGGGCAGGTAGTCGTCGTAGTCGTTGGCATAGAGGAGGTTGCCAAGCTGCAACTGCTTCAGGTTGTTGGTGCAGCTGATGGCGCGGGCCTTCTCGCGGGCCTTGGAGAGCGCGGGCAGCAGCATGGAGGCCAGGATTGCGATGATGGCAATCACAACAAGCAACTCGATGAGGGTAAAGGATTTCTTCATTTTGACAAATGACTTCAATGGAAGTGAATCAGTGACTATTCTGGGGAAACAACTTGAAAAACCTGGAAAGGGGATGGCGAAAAAGGCGGTCGCCAAATCAGCCGTATTACTATTATCTGCAAAGATTCATGGGAAAACAAGTGTTTTTGGACAAAAAAGCGGTTTTTCGTGGATTTCGGGGGAAAGGCAACGAAATCTGGTAGCCTGCCCCGTGGCATCGCCTTGAAACAGATTGGAGGTTTCCTTCCCGCGTTATTAAATTAGGGGTGGTTGTACCGCAGTTCGCGGCTTGTCGCGTTTGTCTCCGCCCACACTTGGCTTGCTTCTGTCTTTGCATCTATGGAATTACTCAGGCGTTCTGCACCACTTGCCCGTCCCGTCAAAGTCCTCCAGTTTGGCGAGGGGAATTTCATCCGTGCCTTTCTTGACTGGCTGGTCGAGCGCATGAACCGCGTCTCGGGCTTTGACGGTGCGGTTCAGATTGTCAAGCCCCGCGGCGGCATTGAGACCTGCCGACGGGTCAACGACCAGGATGGCTTGTACCACATTGTCCAGCGTGGCGTCCTTGACGGGAAGCCTGTGGAGTCCATTGAATTGGTGGAGTGCGTGAAGGGGTGCCTGGACCCCGTCGCAGAGTGGGAGTCCGTCCTGGCGACTGCGCGTCTTCCCGAATTGCGCTTTGTCTTCTCCAACACCACGGAGGCTGGCATCGAGTATCGTGCGGGGGAGGACACCTTTCCTTCCAAGGTGGCGAGGTTGCTGGCGGCGCGTTGCGAGGCTGGCCTTCCCGGCCTGGTCTTCCTGCCCTGCGAACTCATCGAGGCAAACGGCGACAGACTCCGCGAATGCGTGCTGAAGTATCTTTCTGGGGAGTCCTCCGTGGCGGAATATGTGGAACGCGAATGCGTATTCTGCAATACCCTTGTGGACAGAATTGTCTCGGGATTCCCCCAGAAGGATTGCGGGCGTTATTTCCGGCAGCTTGGGGCTGAGGACCGGCTTATGGTCTGCGGCGAGCCCTTCTTTTTTCTGGCAATCCAGGGTCCGGAGTGGCTGTCGAAGGAGCTGCCCTTTGAGAAGACGGGGCTGGATGTCCGCCTGGTCAAGGACCTGGCTCCCTACCGCACCCGGAAGGTGCGGTTCCTGAACGGCGCACATACATCAAGCGTCCTGGGGGCGCATCTGGCAGGACTGACATACGTGGACGAGATGGTCCGGGACGAGAGGTTCGGAGCATTCCTGCGCAGGGTTCTCTTCGAGGAGGTGATGCCGACCGTGCGTCTGCCCGAAGATGAGAAGAAATCCTACGCCCAGGCGGTGCTGGAACGCTTCGCAAACCCATTCGCGGAACACCGGCTTCTCTCAATCGCCCTGAACTCCGTCTCAAAGTGGCGCGTGAGAGTCCTGCCGACCCTCCTGGACTACACGGCGCTCTTCGGAAAGCTGCCCCCGTGCCTGACAAAGTCAATGTCATATCTCATAGACTTCTACCGCACATGCCCATTCCAGGATACGCCACAGGTGGCGGCCTTCTTTGAGAGACGCCCGGGCACTGCGGAAATCCTCGGAAACACGGAGTTCTGGGGCATGGACCTGAACGGCATCCCCGGCTTCACACAGGCAGTAGCGGAGGGGCTGGAACACTCATGATCATACATCCAAAGGACAATGTGGAAGTCGGGGAGGACGGACACAAGTATGCGCGGTGCCCGATTGCGCAGGGCGACGACATCGTGAAATACGGCATGCCAATCGGACACGCCACAGCCCCCATCGCCCAGGGGGAGCATGTCCACTGCAACAATGTGGCGACCAACCTGAAGGGGAAATTGGAATACGAATACCACCCGGATTTCACCCCCGTGGAAGTCCATTGCACCCGCACATTCCAGGGATACCGGCGCAAGGACGGACAGGTCGGCGTGCGCAATGACCTCTGGGTCATCCCGACAGTGGGATGCGTCAACGCCCTGGCACGGCAGCTGGCTGCGGAAGTCGGGGGAGTCGCACTCTGCCACCCATACGGCTGCTCCCAGCTGGGGAGGGACCACGAGATGACGGCAGACCTGCTGGCGTCGCTTGTGCGCCATCCAAATGCCGGCGGCGTGCTGGTGCTGGGGCTTGGCTGCGAAAACAATACGATGGAGAGCTTTCGGCGGCGCCTGGGGGATGTCTCCGACTTGAATGTCCGCTTTCTCGTGGCGCAGGATGTCCAGGACGAGATCGCGGAGGGACGGCGGTTGCTGGCGGAGCTCCAGGCGGAGAGGCCAACCAGACGCACGGAAATACCCGTTTCACAACTGCGGGTCGGACTGAAATGCGGAGGATCCGACGGCTTTTCCGGACTGACCGCAAATCCCCTCGTGGGACGGTTCTCCGACTGGCTCGTCGCCCAGGGGGGCACCACGGTGCTGACGGAGGTGCCGGAAATGTTCGGTGCGGAGACGCTCCTCATGAACCGATGCATTGACCGACGGGTATTCGAAAAGTGCGCGGCCATGGTCAATGGCTTCAAAAGCTACTTCCTGAAACACGGCGAGCCCGTGGGGGAAAATCCCTCCCCCGGAAACAAGGCGGGAGGAATCACCACGCTCGAGGAAAAGTCGCTGGGATGCGTCCAGAAGGGCGGCTTCTCGCCAGTGGTGGATGTGCTGGAATACGCCCGGAGGATAGAGACCAATGGACTGAATCTCCTCTGCGCCCCGGGAAACGACCTGGTCTCGTCCACGGCATTGGCCGCCGCAGGATGCCACCTCGTAATATTCACCACGGGAAGGGGGACGCCTTTCGGAACGGTCGTCCCCACTGTCAAGGTCGCAACCAATCACTCCCTCGCACAGAAAAAACCACACTGGATCGACTGGGATGCCATGGCAAACCCAAATGTCGAGGAGTTCCTGGAAACCGTCCTGACAATCGCGTCGGGAGAAACGCGCGCACGCAACGAAGTCAACCACTGCCAGGAAATCGCAATCTTCAAAGACGGCATCACGCTCTGAAGAATAGAAAAGGACGGCACGAACCACGAAAAAATGTAGATGGTGTGTGTTTTGAACCACGAAAAACACGAAACACACGAAAGAGATAGCAGGGGGAGAGTAAGAACCACGAATGAACACGAATGGACACGAATATCAAAAGAATTATTTAACCACGAAAAACACGAAAAAACGTAGATAGTGTATTTCGTGGTTCCACTCCTTTATTCGTGTCCATTAGTGTCCATTAGTGGTTCAAAAACTGTCTTTATTCGTGTCCATTAGTGTCCATTAGTGGTTCAAAAAACTGCCTTTATTCGTGGTCCGGAGACAGGACAGCGGCGCGTATCTGCCTTTTGGGCTATTCCCGGACGGCGTCCATCATTTCATTTGGCGTGGAGGCGTTTCGGATAGATTCGAGGAATTTGGGATTTGCGGCCTTTTGGCAGACCTTTCCGAGGATTTGGATATGTTCTGTGGAGTCGGGGGAGCATATCAGGAAGAATATGTCCGTCGGGACGCCGTTAGGCTCTCCGAAGAAGACTGGCGCTTGGCTTTTTGCGATAGCGACGAATGGCTCCACGCAGGTATACTCGTCTCGTTTTTGCGGGTGGACGAGTGCGATTCCCTCTGCCATTGCCGTCGAGGACACCTCCTCCCGTTCCCTGATATTTTCGAGGAACTCCTCCGGGTCGTATAGCATTCCTGCGTTTTCCGCGAGTTTAGCGAGTGAGCGGAGGATTGCGGGTTTTGTCTTTCCCTGGAGGCATGGTTCCATGAGTTCTGGCCTGCAGTATTTTTCCAGACTCATCTCCTCCGGGACCATCTTTGCGTACTCCTGGTGTTTGACGGGCTGGTGTGTGACCAGCCGATTCGAGTACCAGGTATCCAGTTCCCCGTGTTCGAAGAGCATCCTGCTGCCCTGGTAGATACATGGGATTTCCCCAGAAGTCGCCAGGGCGCGGAGCTCCTTTGGCTCCATCATCAGGAAGGCGGCGGCCTCCTCAAGACTCATCAACTTGACAGGCATGGTTCGTCAAATCCCCTTCTTCAGTCCGTATTGGAGCGCAAACCGCATCAGCCGGCTGGTGAGCTCTTCGGCGCGGGCATCCAGCCCGGGGTCGCTCACGAATGGTCTTGGGGGCATGAGCGACGGCTCCTCCATCGAGAATCTCCTGACGACCAGGAGATTCTCACGGCATTCCTCCGGGATGTCGGCGCGGAGGAACTTGTTGACTGGGCGGTATGTGCCGTCAACGCCCTCCTCCCAATCCTGCGAGATGACGCAATCGGAGTAGAACCGGAGCTCCTTGAATGCGGGGCGGTGCGAATGTCCGGTGGAGGGGGCGACCCACTGCCTCCAGTGTCCGTGTTTGAACTCCAGGTTAAGGTGGAAGTGTCCTCCCAGCGCCAGGAACGCCTGCGGCGTGCGGTCCATCAGCGAGGCCACCTTCGGCGCATCGAGAGTCGACGGAGGCTCAATGGGTTCGTGCTGGACGAAGACCACCGGGCGGTTTCCTGCGGTGGCGAACTGGCGGTTGAGCCACGCAAGGGTCTCCGGAGAATAGATTGAGCAGCCGTTTGTGCGGCCCGCCGCGTCCTGCGACGCGCAGATGAACCTGACTCCCCCGAGGGTGAAGGCGAACTTAGTGGAGCCGAAGACCTGGTCGTATCCCTGGGGCCAATTGTCCCCGGGAAGGACAATCGAGGGGATGTCTTCGCCAAGAGTCGTCGACAGAAGCGACTTCAGGGTATTGAGGCGCTGGACGGGATTGTTCCCAAGGCCGATGTTGTCACCTGTGACCAGCACTGCCGTCGGGTGGACATCCTGCCGTATCTGCGCAAGGAGGCGCCGATGATATTCAAGGCGCTCCTGGCTGTCGATGTGCAAGTCCGAGAGCCAGGCGAGGCGGAAGAGGGGGCGGTCGCGGCGAAGCGCCCAGACGGGGGGCTCGTCAGTCGCCTTCACCTCGTAGCGTTTTGCCATCTCGAAGAATGCGGCGCGGTTCGCCCCCAGTTCCTGGGCTGGGGCGAGGCAGGCCGAGGCGAGGAGCATCGCAATAGCAGCTGCAACATGGACAATCTTCATAAGTTGTTTATTTCCAAGTAGTTATGTATCAACGAGAAAGTGCTTCCTCTAACTTCGGGTCTTCCTGCACTCCATTTTCGACGGCCTTCCTATACCAGTCAAGCCCCTCCTTTCGCATGGAGGAGGCGAGATGTTCGAGTGCTCCTCTGTATGCGGGTTCCCTTCGTGCCTGGAAATCCAGTTCCGAGGAGCGTGTGAGTGCAAGCATTGCCAGATTGAATGCGGCCTCCCCGTCTTTTCCGTCAAGTTCCAGCGCCTTCTTCAGCTGGACCATAGCCGCCTCGCGCCACTCCAGGACTCCCAGGGCGACTCCCAGCAGCCGCGCCGTCTTGGGGTCCTGGGGTTTGAGTGCGCTGGCGCGGGTGAGATTTGCCAGTGCCCATTCGGGTTGTTTCAGCTGGAGCTGTGCGAATCCCAGTGCGATTAGCACCTCCGTGTCATCTGGATTCACCCTTGTGGCGGCGGAGAGATACCTTGCGGCCTCGCCATCGTTTCCAGCGCCCGAGGCAATGATTCCCAGCCGTTTCATGGCTAGGAAGTTATCTGGCTGGAGGGAGAGTGCCTGCTGGTAATTCCACTGGGCCGCCTCCAGCTTCCCGGCGCGTTCCGCGTCAACCCCCTGCCTCAGAAACCCCTTGAGGATGACCTGGTCGGGCGCGGAAAGACCGCTTTCCCGGGAGACGCCCTCCTCGGGACGCGGCAGTGCCACTGGCACCTCCAGGCCGGCGGGGCGCGATGCCGTCGTCATGGATGGGAGCGGGACTCCCGCCCCCTGGCCCTTCAGCTCGTCCAATTCCCTGGCGAGGCTCTGCTTTTCCTGGTCGCGGCGAACCAGGGCGCCCTCAAGTTCGCTCTGGCGCTGCTCCATCCTCTCAATCTGCCGCTGAAGCTCCTCGGAACGCTCCTGCCAGATTCGCGCGGACGCGTCGTCTGCCTTGGCATTCAGCGAGGCGACCTGTTCCCGCGCCTGTCGGCTCGCGGCCTGTTCGCGGGAAAGCTCCTCCCACACCCCGGTGAGCTCCACTTCCAGTTCGGCGACCTTCCTGGAGAGCCGCCCCCGTTCCGTCTCCGCCTCCACTGCGGTTTCGACAATCCCGTCGGACGCCTGGTTGGCGGAGAGGATGAGCTTCTGCTTCTCCTCGGCAATTTGGAGATCGGCCTGGGTCGCCTCCAGCTGCGTCTGCAGCGAAGCCACCTGCGACTTGAGGGCATTTGACTCGGCGGCCATCTCAGCCATCTTCGCCTCGTTCTCGGAGGCCTTCCTCTCCATCGACGAGAGCATCTCCCGCATTGCCGAAATCGACCGTTCCTGGCGGGTCGCCTGGTCGCGAAGCTCCGCATTCTCCTGGTGCAAAGCCCCTGCGGACCTCAACTGCTCCGAGACGGCATCCGCATTCGTCGACGAACGAATGCGCTCCTCCGAGAGCTCCTCGGAGAGCCTGGTGACCGACATCTCCGCCAGCTTGAGCTTCCGTTCGGCATTGAGCAACTCCATCCGCGCAGACTGGAGCTTTTCGTCAGTCGTAGCCAACTGGCTCCGCAACGCCGCGGCCTCCTGTTCGGAGAGGGTGGCGTCAACGGGCTTCTCGCTTTGCAGGCGTTGCATCTCCTCCTGCAAGGACTTGACAGAAAGGCGGCTCTTCTGCAATTCAAGCTCGGCTTTCTCGCGGAGGCCGCGCTCGTTCTCAAGCAGACGCTGCAGCTCCGACTTCTCGGATTCGAGCTGGGCGCGCTGGCGTCCGTCCCTCTGGTTCTGCGCAAGGAGGTCGTCGCGCATCTTGGCAGTCTGTTCGAGGGTGCGCCCCGTGCGCGCCAATTCAGCCTGGGAGCGCTTCAGCTGCTCCGTAAGTTCGTCCACCTGCAACACCCTGGGGTCGGGAGTCTGGGCGCGCTTGAGCTCCTCCTTCTGGGAGTTGAGCTGGCTTGTCAACGTCCGCACCTGGCCTTTCAGGACCTCCCTGTCCCTCTTCAGGATTTCAATATTCTCCTCGTTGGCGGCAAGGGACGCGGCCTCGGCGCGGGCGCGTTCCAAAGACTGCCTGAGGCGTTCCAACTCCTGCGCCGAGGAGGAGAGTCGCTCCTTGAGGGACTGCACCTCCTGTGCCTGGGTCGAAATGCGCGAAAACAGCTCGTCCTTCGTCAAATACTCGAGATTCTGGCTGTTCGCCTCCTTGATTTCCGCGATTTTTTTGCGGCAGTATTCGATTCGGTATGTAATCAGGGAGACATTCCAGCCCGGATACTTGTTCTGGACATCCTGGAAGACCTGCAACGCCTTCTCGTAGCCATGTAGCGCGGCAAGGTCCGCATTCTCCGTGAGCGACTTGTCCGCCTTTGTCATTGCCTCGTATCCGTTCATCCAGAGGCGTCTGGCGGGGTCGTTCCCCGCGGCGCGAAGCGTGAACGCGCCGAGAAACAGGATGAGGACGAGGAGGAATTTGCAGGCGCGGCTGGTCATGTGGGTTCCTGGGTTGGCGGTTCTCTGCGCAAAAACGCCTTCAGCGGCGACGAGCGGGTCGCGCTCAGCTTGATATTCCGGCATAGCACTTCGTCGGCGTCGGACTCCGGAAGGATGTTTTCGGCATATCCTTCGGAGGCGCGGCGGACTTCGAGGATTGCGCGGCGCAGCCCCTGTCGCAGCTGCCCTGAGCAGAAGAGCCCAGTCTCGCGCATCTCGTCACGCGTAAAGGAGCGCGGGAATCCCGGAAGGAGCTGGACCCCCGCCAGGACGAGCGCTGAGACATGGCATCCAAGTGCGTGGGAGAGAATTACATGGAGCACCAGGTCGTGCCCCAGGAAATCCGCGCCGATGGCTCGGCTTCTGGCGGCCTCGGCTGAGGTCGGCAGGTGGAATCCCGGGATGCCGTGGTAGATGCAGAGTCTGGGTGGCTCCCCGAAATCCGCCATTGCATTGAGGATTTCGGAATTCTGGCTCTGGTCGATGGTATGCGCCAGGTCGGGAAATGGCTTGTCAAGCATTCCATGAAGCCCTTCCAGGGGCGAGAATGCAAAGTCGCTCACGAAGTCCGCAAGCATTCCCCAGCGTCCCGCCTTGAACTCCGACACGAGACTGATTGCCGTGTCCAGGAAGATGTGGTTTTTGACTCCCATGATGGAGGCGAGGGCGGTCGGGAAGAGTGCCGCCAGTGCGCCATGTCCGTCCGCAACCCGACGAGCTCCTGCGGAGGCCAGGACGGGCACCCCCTCGATGCGCCCTGCAAGAAGCCGTGCCTCCTCGCCGTCAAGGGTCCTGACGCGGGGCAGGGACGGCGAAAGTTCGTGGAGGGGGATTTCCGCTGGCGGCGCGTCGAAGAATCCAGCCAGGTCGTATTCCGCCCCAAGATGCAGATAGAAGAAGGGACGTTCCGCGGACGGCAGACGGCACGCCAAAATAGATGCCGCGTCTGCGAGCGCTTCATTGTATGTGCTTGTGTCAAAGGACATTCGGCGCGAGAAAAAACTCCTCTTGGAAGGAAGGAATATTATCTTATCCACAGTTCCGCGAAATGGATTTCAAGGAGGGGGCGAATGCCCCGCGGAACAGAAGAAAGCAACAGCCGATAAATATACCCCGCACTATGAAATTTCTCCTACAAAGACTCGCCCTCTGGACAATGCTCGCATCTGCGGCAACTCTCCACGCCCTGACCATCGAGGCATCAATGGATTTCCTCCAGGACGGCTCCGCAAGGGCAACCCTGGAGTACTACGTCCCCGACAACGCCGCCGGAATCGTCGAGGGACTCTTCCTTGCCGCGTCCAAGGGAGAATGCAAGAGCTCCCAGGACGAGAAGGCAATCCGCGAGTTCCTCGAAAGGACTCCCGGCATCATAGTCGATGGCGTGAATGTCTACAAGACTGCAACCGGCCGGCGCACAAGGGTGGCCATCCGTTCAAAGGATCCACAGACCCTCCTGGGAAGCGGAATCCTGGGGCCGGCAGCTCTGAAGAAAGGGGAAAAGTCATCCAGGCAGACCTTCAGGGTCCCAATGCCAACACCAGCGGAGTGGACCAACGAGTCCGCAAACCAGGCCAGGATGCTCGTCAAGGTTCTCGGAGGACTTGAGATGGTCCTGCGGGTGCAAACACCCTCCACTATCCACTCCACCACCGGAACAAGGGACGCATATAACCGATGCCACTGGCAGATCGGACTGGAGGACCTCCTCCAAAAGGAACTCCCCGAAATCAAGGTGGAATGGTAAGGAGTAGAGAGTAGGGAGAAGAGGGGAGAGGGGAGTGCGTGGTCACTTTGCAGTGGGCGTCAAAAGTAGGGAAAAGGGAGAAGAGGGGAGAGGGGAGTGCGTGGTTGGCGCGCTTGAGCGCGCCCGCGCGGCAGAAGCCCCACGCGTCCATTGAAGGGAGAACCACGAATGGACACGAATGGACCACGAATATCTTCTTTCATAGGAAGTAGAGAGTAGGGAGAAGAGGGGAGAAAGTAGTGCGTGGTCACTTTGCAGTGGGCTTCCGTCAAGTGGGGAGGAGGGAGGAGAGGGGAGAAGGTAGTGCGTGGTTGGCGCGCTTGAGCGCGCCCCGCGCGGTGATTCTGTTTTACATGACGGGACGGTTATATCCATGACATCGTAATAATTGACTGCCATTATGGAGGCGTTCATGATTAGGACTAGAAAAGCGATTCCTCCAGGCGAGATTCTTCTGGAGGATTTTCTGAAGCCGATGAAAATCAGCCAGAACAAGCTTGCCATGGACATCCGTGTCCCGACGCCAAGGATCAATGCTATTGTCAGGGGAACACGGTCAATTACCGCAGACACCGCATTACGGCTAGGTAAATATTTCGGAACGGGTCCTGAATTCTGGAGTAATCTTCAGGCAAACTATGACCTCTGCCTCGCCGCTGCGAAATAACATGTGGTTGGCGCGCTTGAGCGCGCCCGCGCGGCAGAAGCGCCACGTGTCCATTGAAGGGAGAACCACGAATGGACACGAATATCTTCTTTCATAGGAAGTAGGGAAAAGAGAGAAGGGAGAAGAAAGTAGTGCGTGGACACTTTGCAGTGGGCTTCCGTCAAGTAGGGAGGAGGGAGAAGAGGGGAGAGGGGAGTGCGTGGACACTTTGCAGTGGGCTTCCGTCAAGTAGGGAGGAGGGAGGAGGGAGAAGAAGGCAGTGCGTGGTCACTTTGCAGTGGGCGTCCGTCAAAAGTAGGGAATAGGGAGAAGAGGGGAGAGGGGAGTGCGTGGTCACTTTGCAGTGGGCGTCCGTCAAAAGTAGAGAGGGGGGAGAAGAGGGGAGAGGGGAGTGCGTGGACACTTTGCAGTGGGATTCCGTCAAAAGTAGGGAGGAGGGAGAAGGGAAAAGAGGGGAGTGCGTGGACACTTTGCAGTGGGATTCCGTCAAAAGGAGGGAGGAGGGAGGAGGGATTCACACACAGGGGACGCACGGCTGAATGGCCGTGCGGGCGCGCCCACGCGCGCCAGCCACGCACTACCTTCTACCCTCTTCTCCCTACTCTCTGTCTGTCTTATGCCTAACTATTCGTCCTGTTTCGAGATATATAAGGTCTTCTGCGATGTTGGTGGCGATGTCTGCGATTCTTTCGAGGCATCGTGAGATAGTGAGTCCATTCAGGTAGTATTGTGCGCCCTGCGGGTCTGCGAGGATGTCGTTTCTCACGAGGCTGTAGTTTTCGCGGTGTATTTCATCCACCACGTCATCGTGCCGTATTATTTCCTCTGCCATTGCGGCGTCTCCGCTGTTGAGTGCGTCAAGGGCCTGCCGCAGCATTGCGCATGCCTCGGCGGACATTTTTGAGAATTCCATCCTCCGGAGTCGTCCGTCGCTGTATTTTGCCAGGTCCTCCACCCGTTCCGCGACATTCACCGCCAAGTCTCCAACCCTTTCGATTTCTCCGTTCACCTTCAGGATAGTGACCACCTCCCGGAGGTCGCATGCGACTGGCTGGTGGAGCGCGAGCACCTTCAGGCACTCCTCCTCGATGAGGACTTCCGAATGATCCAGGCGTTCATCCCCATTGATGACGCGGCGTGCAAGATCGCCGTCAAGGGTGGTGACGGCCTGGACGGCGTCGCGGACGGCCCTTTCTGCCGAGGCGGACGCCTCGTCAAGCATTCCCTTAAGGGTCTCCATCGCATTTGTGAAATGTGCCTTCATGTTCATGAGAACCTCCCTGTGATGTATTCCTCGGTCTGCTTCTTCGAGGGATTTGTGAATATCTGCGGCGTGGGCCCGTATTCCACAATCGTCCCCTTGTAGAAGAAGGCCGTGTTGTCGCTGATTCTGGCCGCCTGCTGCATATTGTGTGTGACTATTACGATTGTGTACCTTTCGCGGAGGCTGTTCATCAGGTTTTCGATCTTGAGCGTCGCCACCGGGTCGATTGCGCTTGTCGGCTCGTCCATCAGCAGGACTTCCGGTTCTGCGGCGATAGTCCTGGCTATGCAGAGCCTCTGCTGCTGTCCCCCCGAGAGTGCGAGTCCGCTGCCGTGCAGCTTGTCCTTCACCTCCTCCCAGAGGGATGCTCCCCTGAGCGCCTCCTCGACACGCTCCTCAATCTCCCTCCTGGAGAGCTTGAAGTGCAGTCTCAGGGGATATGCCACGTTGTCGAAGACGCTCATGGGGAATGGGGTTGGCTTCTGGAAGATCATCCCGACCTTGCGGCGCAATTCCAGCACATCCACGTCCTTCGCCAATATGTCCTTCCCGTCCAGGAGCACCTGTCCTTCGGCCCGCTGTTCGCGATATAGTTCGAAGATGCGGTTGTATGTCCTCAGGTGGGTTGACTTGCCGCAGCCCGACGGGCCGATGACGGCGGTGATCTTGTGCTCCTCGATTGCAAGGTTGTTGTCGAAGAGCGCCTGGTGGCTGCCGTAGAAGAAATTCAGGTTTCTCGCCTCGATCTTGATTGGCATTTCCGTGTGGTGTTTTGGGTTGTGGACGGGGGATTTCCCAGGCTGCCTAGGCGTTTGCCTGCCTCTCCCCCAGGAAGAGCCTCGTCGAAACATTGACTGTCAAGATGATTGCCATCACCACCAGCGATGCGCCCCACCCCATCGCGTGCATTTCGGCAAAGGGGCTGTTCGTGGTGTATTCGGTGATGAGGACGGGCAGGCTCGGGGTCGGCTGCGTGAAATACCCCGAAACCCAGCTGTCGGCGAAGAGCGCCGTGAAGAGAAGCGGGGCAGTCTCGCCAGAAACCCTGCTGACCGCCATGAGGACGCCCGTCAAAAGGCCGTTCCTGGCACTCTTGCAGACAATGCAGAGGATTGCGCGGGGGCGGGACATGCCGAGGGCAAGGGCAGACTCCCTGAGGGAACCGGGAACCAGCCTGAGAATGTCCTCCGTAGTCCTCATGATGACGGGGAACATCAGAATCGACAGCGCAAGCGACCCGGCGAAGCCCGAGAAGTGCCCTGTCGGGACTACGACCGCCATGTAGATGAAGAGCCCAACCAGCACCGAGGGCATTCCCATCATGACGTTGGCGGAGAATCTCAGGACGTTGGCGACGCGGCCATGCGCGTATTCGGCAAGGCAGATGCCCGCCAGCAGCGCCAGCGGGACTGCGACCACCGAGGCTCCCAGGGTGATTGCCAGGGTTCCCAGGATGGCGTTTCCGACGCCGCCGCCACAGCCGTATGGAGCGGAGCGCTTCACCAGGAAGTCGAGGGAGAGCGCCTGCCAGCCATGATACGCCACCGTGCAGAGGATGCAGAGCATCGCCGCCACGGCCAGCGCCACCGCGAGAAGCGAGAAGCACCTGCTGACCCTGTCTACAACTTTTCTCTTAAGGAGGCTTCTTTCTTTCATCTTGAACTATGGGTGCTATGGGTCAATCCCTTACTCCGCCTTTGCAATGAGCCGCTGGGCGACCACCTGGATTGCAAAGCTCATTGCAAGGAGCGTGAGTCCGAGGGCGAAGAGGGTGCTCCGCTGCAGCCCGTCCGCCTCCGCGAAGTTGTTCGCCAGGGTGGCGGCGACTGTGGTCGTGGAGCCGAAGACGCCGTCGGGCAGCTCCATCATGTTTCCGATGACGAAGAGCACCGCCATCGTCTCGCCCAGGGCGCGTCCCAATCCGATGAAGACGCTTCCGAGCAGTCCCCGGATTCCGTAGCGCAGCAGGATGTCCTTCGTGACTTCGTGGCGCGTGCATCCCACCCCGAATGCGGCCTCCTTGAGGACGGGGGGCGTCATGCGAAGGACGTCCCGCATTGTGGCGCACATGAATGGGAGGATCATGATTGCGAGGATGACCCCCGCCGTGAAGAGTCCGAATCCGTTGTAGTATTCGCTGAAGAGGAATGTCCCACCCAGTCCCAGTGTATCGACCAGGAATGGCTGGACGTGCTCCTGCATGAACGGGGCGAGCACGAAGAGGCCCCACATTCCGTAGATGATGCTCGGGATTGCAGCCAGGAGGTCGATCATGTTTCCGAGAATCGAGGAGACCTTCTTTGGCGCATCCACGAGGTAGTTTGCGGCCGCGAATGCAGGCGGCGTGGCAAGAGCCAGCGCGATGACGGTGGTGAAGAGGGTTCCGCAGAGGGGGACGAGCGCCCCGTATTTGTCTTCGGAGGGGTTCCATTCCCTTGAGACGAGGAACCCGAGTCCGAACCGGCGCCAGGCCTCCCAGCTGGCGGCTGTCATCTGCGCGAAGAACCCCAGCATCAGGAGTGCGGCAAGCCCGGCGCAGAAGTAGCAGAGATGCCTGAATCGCCTGTCTGTCGAATTCATTTCCCGGTATGAGAGGAGGTGTGGTTCGTTGGACCTTGCAAGGCGGACGGCGCGGATTGCCTCGCGCCGCCCGCCATGACGGGGTGGCTATGCCAGCCTACTTGATCAAATCCTTGAAGAGGTCGACTACGTTGAAGGGAATCGGGACGTAGTTCAGCTTGAGAGCCATCTCGCCGCCTTCCCCGAAGCACCACCTGAAGTATGCGTTGAGGGCGGCACGCTTCTCGGCAGGGCAGTCCTTGCGGACGAGGATGTAGGTGACGCCGGTGATGGGCCAGGAGGCCTCGCCGGGCTGGTTGGTCAGGACCATGTAGAAGCCGTCGGAGGAGGCCCAGTCAGCGTATGCTGCGCTGGCGGAGAAGGCGTCGGGAGTGGGGTCCACGAAGACGCCCGCCTGGTTCTGGAGCTTCGCCATCGTCAGCTTCGCCTCGACCGCGTAGGTGAATTCAGTGTAGCCGATTGCACCGGCAATCTTGGCGACGTTGTTGCAGACGCCAGAGTTCTTCTGTCCGCCAAGGCCCACAGGCCACTTGACAGCGCTGCCGGCGCCCACCTTCTCCTTCCATTCCGGGGAGACCTTGCTCAGGTAGTCGGTGAAGATGAAGCTCGTGCCGCTGGCGTCAGCCCTGCGGACCACGGTGATCTTGGTCTTGGGGAGCTTGACTCCCGGATTCAGGGAGGCCAGGACCGGGTCGTCCCAGTTCTTGATCTTGCCAAGGTAGATCTCCGACAGCGCTTCGGGGGAGAGCTTCAGTTCGCCGTCCTTGACGCCGGGCAGATTGTAGATGACCACCACGCCGCCTGTCAGCATCGGGAACTGGACGAGGCCGTCCCGCTCCTGCTCTTCGGCTGTCAGGGGGTTGTCAGTGCCCGCGAAGTCGATTGTGTTCGCGCGGATCTGGTTCATGCCGGCGCCGCTGCCAAGGCTCTGGTAGTTGACCTTCACATCGCCATTGGCGTCGCTGTAGGCATTGGTCCAACGCTGGTAGACGGGTGCCGGGAAGCTGGCACCTGCGCCATTGAGGACAAGACCGTCGGCACGGACATAAAGGCCTGCTGCGGCAAGAACCGCAAGGATGATTGACTTGATCAGCTTCATTTTGTTTTCTCCTTCTTGTTGCAGACCGCCATCTGCGGTCCATTTCTTCGTTTCAATCCCTTTTTCTCTGACAACGCACATACCGTAAACAAAGCTGGAAAAACTGAAACAACCCCTTTGTTAGCAATATGTTAGAAATGCAATTGTTAGAATTGTGTTAGCGCCGTTGCAACTTGTTTCCGCGACAGCGCCAACACTGCGGGACGGCTTTTGCGCGAGGAGGGGCGAAGCGCCCTTCCCCCGACCTTCGCCTAATACTTCCAGGTCAGTTCGACTCTGCCCAGGAGTGCGGTATCGCGCTTGCCCTTGTCGAAGTAGTTGCCCTTGCGGAGCGCCTCCCCTGTGACGGAGAGGGTGGTATTGCGGGCGTACTTCCAGTCGAGGAGTTCCTCGAGATTGGCGCTCCACTTGGCCTGTCCGTAGAATCCCCTGAACTGTCCGCGTCCATTCACGGACGTTCCGGCGAACATTGGTCCTGCCTGGAGGTTGAGCTTACCGGCCCGTCCCAGGGAGAACTTTCCTGCCAGGTGGGGGTAGACGAGATTTGTGTAGTCGCTCTTCGAGTACATCGGGGAGTCGGCCTCTCCGATGAAGGATTCGCGGTTGTAGACCGACTTCCAGGAGTGTTCTCCGCGGGGTCCGTCCGAGTCGCCCGTGAGGTAGAGGCACGCCAGGGTCAGTTCCTGTCCCTTCCGGGGGACGTATGTCAGCCCGGAGTAGGCAAGCCCCGCCAGGTGGCCGTGGTCGCCGGCCTGGATTGCGGCCTCGACCTCGCCCTTGAGTTTTTCGGAGAAGACCGGCAGGAGCCGGAAGCCAAGGGTCTGGGTGTTGGAGGTCTTGCCCTCGCTGCGGAACTTGGAGTCCTCGTCGCGATATTCGAACTTGGCCACATAGTATGCGTCCCAGCCGAAGTTCTTGTTCGAGCGGTCCTGCCAGTAGAGTCCAGTTGCGAACTCATCCTGTGCGAGTCCATTCAAATCGTAGTCGCCTGGCCTTTTGCCGTTGGCGTGGGTCTTGCCCGCCGTGGGCAGCCAGTCGTCGTCGCTCTGGTAGAATGCGAATGCGTCAAGCGTGCGTTTTTCCTCCCCCTTCCAGGTGATGCGGAGTCCGTCGAACGCAGTTCCCCTGGATCCGTCTCCGGGGGTTCCCTCGGAGATGATTCTCTTGGAGCCGAAGGAGAGATTCTGGCGTCCCAGGCGGATGTCAAGCGCACCGAGAAGATCCTTTGTCTCGACATACAGGTTGTCGATGAAGAGGACATCCGGGAAGCGTTGCTTCGAGGAGGAGGACTCGGGGCTGTAGTAGTCGCGGAATTCGTTGGCGAGCCTCAGGTAGAACCCGAAGTCATCGGTCTTGTATGCTCCCCAGACACGCGTGCGGAAACGTCCGAAGCTGGTGCTGCCCGACTCGCCGTATTTGTCATTGGGGAGGTTGTTGTTGGTGTAGAATCTTGCACGGAGGTCAAGTCCAAGATCCCAGGACGCAAAAACCGACTGCGCCAGCAAAAGCGCCGCAAGGAGTGTGAAAAGATGGAACTTCTTCATTTGTTGTCCTTTTGTTCGTCTGGAGGCGAAAAATGCGATGCCTCCTGCTCGTCAAACCCATTTCCCGGGCTGATGCACCTACTTTAGGCAAGCCCCTTTGGACCGCCCTAACCCACTGGTTAGCATTGTGTTAGAAGAAGGTTAGGGAATTATTGCAACCTATTGGCCACACCCCTTCAGGCCTCCCCTGCAACGCCATAGCCTGAAGACAAGGCTCCGGCAAAGAGGGAATCATAGAGGGGACGCACGGCAGAATGGCCGTGCGGGCGCGCCCACGCGCGCCAGCCACGCACTACCTTCTACCTTCTTCTCCCTACTCTCTACTTTTGAAACAATCCCCCTGAAAAGACATTATTTGGAATAGTATTTTGTGGGTGGATTACAGAATATGTAATTATTTATAGGTTTGAGATAGTATTCTTGCGTGCATACTTGCTTTGGCATGTCCTGTGCTTGTCAGGCGGCCGTCCTTCTGCGTTTGCGGATTGTCCTTCTCATCCGCCAGGAGTGTTGCAGAGGGGTTGGCGTCAAACACGAGGAGAGTCATGAAACTCATAATTGCCTACATCCAGCCTGAGCGTCTGAACACGGTGAAGCAGTCCTTGTTTTCCCGTGAGATTTACAAGATATCCGTGACCACTGCCCTGGGATGTGGCCAGCAGGGCGGCTATGTCCACATGTACCGTGGTGCATTGGAGGAGGTGAACCTCTTGAAGAAGATACGGCTTGCGATAGCCGTCAACGACGACTTTGTCGACAGGACGATTGAGGCCATAGTCGAGGGTGCCCGTACCGGGTCGATAGGCGACGGCAAGATATTCGTCCTGCCGATGGAGGAGTGCATACGGATTCGGACTGGGGAGCGTGGTCCCGAGGCGATAGGCTGAGGCGTCCCCCTTTCTCCTTTTGTGCACCACGCTTTTTTGGATTCAACCAATGAATTGAGGCAATACAATGGATACGGAATCACTAGTTCAAGCTACGGAATCGGTTCAGCACAACATAGACGTCGTGTGGACGTTGGTCGCCGCGATTTTGGTTTTCACGATGCAGGCTGGCTTTGCGATGGTCGAGGCTGGCTTCACGCGTGCCAAGAACTCTGCGAACATCATGATGAAGAACCTGATTGACTTTGCGATAGGCGCTCCCCTCTTCTACATCCTGGGGGCGGGAATCATGTTCGGCGCCAACAAGCTGGGGGGCGTCTTCGGCTGGGGCGGCGCAGGAATGCCCTCCCTTTCCGGGGGCGAAGGAATCTGGGACTGGACATTCTTCTTCTTCCAGACGATATTCGCGGCCACCGCGGCGACAATCGTCTCCGGCGCGGTTGCGGAGCGCATCCAGTTCCGGAGCTACCTGATCTACTCCGGTCTTGTCAGTGCAATCATCTACCCCATCAGCGGCCACTGGATGTGGGGGTCGCTCTTCGGGGAGGGTTCCACCGGCTGGCTGGAGGCGCTGGGCTTCCATGACTTCGCGGGGTCGACAGTCGTCCACTCCGTCGGCGGCTGGATTGCGCTGGCCGGAGCCATCATGCTTGGACCGCGTATCGGCAAATACCACAAGGACGGCAAGCCCATTCCAATTCCCGGGCACAACCTCATCATCGGCACGCTGGGGGTCTTCCTCCTCTGGATTGGGTGGTTTGGATTCAACCCTGGAAGCTACACCGCCGGTGTCGGCTCAATCGGGCGGGTCGCGATGACCACCAACCTGGCAGCCTGCGCCGGAACAATCGCCGCGATGTTCACCGCCTGGGCGGTCATCGGAAAGCCAGACCTTACGATGACACTCAACGGAACCCTGGCGGGACTCGTCGCAATCACGGCGCCTTGCGACCTGGTGACGGCCAATGCGTCAATCGTCATCGGACTCGTCGCAGGAGTCCTGGTGGTCTTCTCAGTCTTCTTCTTCGACAAGATCCATGTTGACGACCCAGTCGGCGCGGTCTCCGTCCACTGCGTGAACGGCGTCTGGGGCACCCTGGCCGTCGGGCTCTTCGCCGCACCCGTCTCATACAGCTACGGCAACGAGATGGTCGGGCTCTTCTACGGCGGCGGCCTCAAGTTCCTCGGCATCCAGGCACTGGGCGCGCTCGTGGTCTGCGCATGGGCGTTCGGAACCGGGCTTCTCCTCTTCTACGTCCTCAAGAAGTGCGGGATGCTGCGCGTCAGCAAAACCGTCGAACTCAAGGGGCTCGACATAACGGAGCACGGACAGGACGCATACGCGTCATTCCAGTTCTTCAGCAACATCTAGCCTGTCCTGGGCAGCCTGGCAACTCCTGTCAAAACAGGCACCCCCAAAAAAAAGGCGGCTGCTCCCGAGTGTGGGAACAGCCGCTTTTTTCGAGTTATGTCAGCTTAGGCTACCTGATATCGCCGCCGACGACATTGGCGTTCGGGAACCAGTAGTAGTCGGTGTGGACATACCAGCCGGCGGGGGTAGGTCCGGGATTGTAGGTGATCGCCTTCTGGTAGTCCATGGTTTCCACGTGTCCGTCGGTCGCGGAGAAGTTCAGCTGACGGCCATGGCGGAAGTAGTAGTCACGCTTTTCGACAACCCAGTCGGGATGGGTCCAGAACCACTTGGAATCGATTGGCTTGCTTCTGGAGCCGTCAAGGAAGTTGATGTGGATGGATGGGTACTTGATGGAGCTGATGCGGTGCCAGTCACAGGCCTTTGACCAGTCAAGGCCAGCCGCCTTCCAATCCTTGTCATAGCTCATGCCGAGACTGCACTCATAGCTGATGTTGCCGATGACCCTTTCGCTGGTGGGGCAGGAGGGGCAGAGGAGGACCTTGTGCCAGCTGGACTTGTCGGCCTTTCCGTCCTCAAGTTCGGTAAAGGGGTCCTTTTCCAGCCATTCCTCGTATTTCATGGGGGTGCCTGGGACGATGGGGTTGTAGCAGAACCACCCGAAGAAGCCTTCGCCGACGTCAAAGCGGATTGGCGGCAGGAAGTCGTCGTAGTCGTTTCCGTAGAGGAGGTTGCCCAACTGCATCTGCTTGAGGTTGTTGGTGCAGCTGATGGCGCGTGCCTTCTCGCGGGCCTTGGAGAGCGCCGGGAGAAGCATGGATGCGAGAATTGCGATGATCGCAATCACGACAAGTAGCTCAATGAGGGTGAATGATTTTTTCATGTGTGTCGCTTTTGATACTGGTTGAAGAAAAACGAACAAGGGAGAATCTGAATCTTGTCCGACTGTATTATATGAATCTTTCCAGGCAAAAGCAAGCACGAGCAACGATAATTTATAACATCCTCTCGTGCAATAAGTTATATAATATGACGCGAGACTATCTCGCGCCTGGTGGTGATGGATAGGTCACAATTTTCGCGACCATTGGGGTTGTTGGCGAGAGTTTCCTGACCCAGACGATTGTGTTCCCCTCGGGGATATCAAGCTGGAGCATTTCGTTTCCCGTGGCGGTATTTGCCACGAGGGAGATTTTCCCGTTGGCGGGTCTTTGGAGATGCTGTGTGTAGACGTATTTCGGCAGGGACACCCAGGACCGTATGTCCGCCTCGGTTGTCGATGCGGCCCATGCGCCGGCTCCGATTTGCGCGGCCTTCAGCGAGTAGAACGCCCCCATGCTGTCTGCATTGTCAGCGGCGATTCCCAGTGCAATTTGCGCGCTTGTCTTTACGATTGCCCGGGATATTTCGCGTGCAATGGCTCCCTTCATGTAGATTTCGTACTCTACCTTGAGGAGTTCGTCGATGCTTTCCAGGAGTGCGAGTGGCGTTCCCGCGGGGGACTCAGGCGTCACCGCCTGGTATGATATGGCGGCCGCATCCCGTTCCAGCAGGGCGGGCAGTGCCATTCCCGCGTAGAGGACATACTGTCCAAGCCCCGGGAGGATGAAGAGCGGCAGGTCGACGCGCCATTCCTCGCGGCAGGAGCAGAGTCCGTCTTCGACGAAAATCCAGACATCGTTCCCCGGGGTCGCCCCGCTTGAATTTGCGTTGAAGTCCTGTGCGGCTGGATGGCATTCAGGCCGCCAATTGGCCGCGTCCCTGAGGAATCCGCGGCCTCCATCGCCGTTAAGCCAGCGGAAGACTCCCGTGAAGTAGGCGACATACGCGTTGCTGTAATCGGCCTCCGCAAGGCGGGACAAGTCCAGTGGGGCGGAGGAATCGATGCCGCACCTTGCAAGCACTGAATTGCGGAATGCCTCGTCTGAAAGCACCTGGTCGCGCTGTGCCCCGGATGCGTCCACTCCGGCCACGCGCTCCTTTTCCGGAACCTTCGACATCTCCTTGTCAAGCCGTTCCTGGGCATTGGCGATATCCTTCCTGCGGTCGAAGAGCCAGTTTTCCTGATACTGTGAGGCGCGGTTCAGTTCGGTGCGCGTCGCGGCGACATTTCCCTGCACGGCGTATTCAATCGCCTTGTAGAGGCAGCAGAAGATCCTGTCCTGCCCCACTCCATTGTATTTGAAGGACGCGTCGCTGCCGAGCATTGCCTTCGTATTCTCTCCTGCGGAGGCGAAGACCGACTGTGTGTCATTTGCGATGAAGAGGTCTTCCGCCAGGTCGAACTGCTCCGCCGCCGAGGGCGAATCCGCCGCCAGCATCCTCGCGTTGCCGCAGAGAAGCCTCCACATCAACTCGTCGTTGTTCTTCCTCTCCGCCTCCCTCTGGGTAATGTCGGCCGCCTCGGAATACGCGCCGACAAGAAGATGGTTCTCATACTGGATTATCATGTCGCCCGTAGAACGGCATCCAGTCAAAAGGGCGCAGACAAGAAGAAAACTCAATGCGGAGAAGGTTTTCACGGGAAATGACTCCTGTTGATAGGCGGCGGACGGGGAGCTATTGTCCTGGAGATGCGGCGATTCGGAATGCTTATCGAGCGGGCGTCCTCTTGAGTTGCAGGAGAATGACCTCGGCTTCGTGTCCAATCCTGACGGGGAACCCGTTCCAGATTCCCGCACCGTTGGTGACATAGAGCTTCATCCTCTCCCCGACCGTGTAGAGCCCGGAGTAGAATCCGTCATTGAAGAATCCGACAAGCCTGTCGATGCCGAGAATCATTCCGCCGTGCGTATGCCCCGAAAGCTGCAGGTCGACGCCTTCGGAGGCGGCCTCCGCCGCCAGGGACGGCTGGTGCGCAAGGAGGATTTTGAAGCTGTCGGCGGGAGTGCCGGCCAGTGCCTTCCTGACATCGGGAAGCTCGCCGCCGACATGGCGCGACGCGGGATCCGTCACACCCGCCAATATGACTCCATTCCCGAGGACGGCACTCTCGTTCTTGAGCATTGTGATTCCCAGGGAACGCAAGTGCTCCATCCATTCGTCAAGCCCGGAGTAGTATTCGTGGTTTCCCGGGACTCCGAAGACTCCCAGGGGCGCCGAGAGGCTGCGGAGGGGCTCCAGTTCGGAGGCGACCTTCCCGACCCTTCCGTCGACAAAGTCCCCTACGAGCACGACCAGGTCCGCATTCTGCCCATTTGCCAGGGCGGCCATCTTTTCCACCCTGGGGGAGCGCGTCACCACGTCCGCATGTATGTCCGCGAGGAAGGCGATTGTCATTCCGTCGGCCTTTTCGGGGAGATTGTCGAATTCGAGTGTCACCCTGTGGAGCCGTGGCGTGGCATTTCCCCTGAAGATTCCCCATGTTGCGAGAACAAGCGCGACTGCCACGAGGGCCGCGTTGATTATGCCATGGGTTCTTGCGGGGACGCCCTTCCCGCACATCCACGGGAAGAGCTGGGCAAGCTCCGAGAGCGCCACCAGGAAGAAGAGCAGGAAGACTATGGCGTACAGCCAGCAGAGAAACAGCTGAAGCCAGGCGGGAAGCTGTGGTGCAAAGAACATCGGGCCGCCCAGAAGCCTGGTCAGCTGGAACTTGAATGCAGCCAACGCCAGGAGGACGCCCAGGCCAAGACGCCAGGCCACCCCTAGCGGAAGCGGCCAGACGACACGCGCAAAGAGCAGCGCAAACAGGATTGTGGAGAAGAGGAGCATGGAGATGGGCGGTAGCCGTCGGCGCAGTCATATAGGCGCACGAGGCGCAGCCCCATCCTCCAATGCCACCCCTGCGCCCGACTGCGACCCCGGGAAAACCCCTCTAATCAGAACGGGACGACGATGCCGCCACCTGTGCCGACTCCCTTCACCTGGGTGGGCGGATAGGGAACAGACGGGCGGGCGTTCTGCATCGCGCCAGAGGCATTCGAGTCAACATACCCGGGATCCCTGCGGACGCGGCATCCGGGACCAATCTTGGAAAGGTCGCCGTTCACAAGGCGCGCATAGCTGAGCTTCTCGGTTACACGCTCCACGACAACCATCCCGACGGGAACCTCCACGGTGTCAAGAACCTCGCCAGTGCGGCTGTCCTTCACTTCCTCGCCAAGTGCATAGACCGTGAGAATCTCGGAGACCGAAAGGGACTTGCCGCCCTCGCCAATGACAACCATGCCGTCGGAGGCAATCGAAACAACCTCGAAGGGCATGAGGGCGGACTGGATGCCCTCCGCGACAAGCGACGCGGCATACTCCGCGCTGGCGGACATGAACTCCGCAAGATTCGGGGCGGTCGTGAACTCAGAGGCGTCCAGCTTGATGGTGTCGGTCCAGACAACCTCCCCCGTCGGAGCAAGAATCACCCTGTAGGTCAGGGAGACGAAGGGGGTCGGAATGGGAGCCGTGGGCAGGGGCTGCCCGGTGTAAGGGTTCACGTTCTCGGTGATGGGGACGTCGCAGAAGAGCGCGGAGGCGACGATGAGGTAGTCGGTGCCCAGCTGCTGCGCAATCCTGGATGCGTCAGCGGGAGAGGCGTTCGCGCCGCCAAGCCTGAAAAGCTCGCTGCGAATCGCCGCATCGTATTTGCGGTCGAGGACCGTGAACTTCTGGCTCTGGGTGAGCATGACGTTCAACTCCTGCGCATAAAGCTCCGCCCAGGTCGTGGTGTCGACTACGCCGCCACGGACATTGATGGAACCTGCCTTCATGTAGAGCGAACCCACCGCCAGGCGGGGGCGGGACGACTTGCGGCCCTGGGTGGAAATCCCGGCGGGAGCCGTGTAGGTGTCGGCGAAATACGCACGGATCTTGACCGTGTGCTGCCCGCTGGCCTCGTCAAAGGAGTCCTCAATCACCTCGTAGCTCTTGATTGTCCCCTGGGAGCTGCGGTCGATGTCGCGGTCGGTGGTCTCGGTGGTCCCCACCTTGCGGTCCGTGGACTGGGTTGCCCTCTCGTCGGAGGAGCTGGTTTCCTCGCTTGTCTTCTGCTCGGTGCCCGTGACGGTGTCCTGCCAGACCGCCCCTTCGCTTCCGCTTGCGGACTCCTTGACGCTTCCGCTGCGGCGGATGCTGGAGGACTGGTCCTGCTGGTTCTGGCGTTCGCTGGAGGAGATGGTAATGCCGTAGTGCTGTTCAATTGCGGCATTGAGGGCGTCGTTGACTGCCGCGCGATAGGTCGCGCCAACGCCGCGTGCGATGACGGAGCCGTCGTCGGCGCCCATCACCAGCGAAACCGAACACAAGAGCGCCAACAGCGATGCAAAAATCCACTTCATAGCGATTTCCTCCTTTTGTTCCAGGCGGAAAGTCCGCCGTTTCCTTGAAATGTCCCCTTCGGTCTACATCACGTTCTTGCGGGCGGCAAGCTTCCTCAAAGGAATGCGCTTCTGCCAGAACTCAAGCCCCGTGGCCAGGTCAACCAGGGTGAGGTTCAGACTGTACTCAATCTGGATGTCCTTGTTGTCCTGGCGAAGATTGCGCTGGGTCAGACGGCCTCGAAGGATGTACTGGGGAGTCACGGCGACCGTCGCATACCTGGCAAACTCGGTGTTGTAGACGATTATCTTGCCGCAGTTGGTGAGTTCCTCGCGGAGGCTCAGCCCAAGGCCCTCGGCCAGGGCGTCGGAATCACGGCCCCGTGAAAGGGTGTCGTTGGTGACATTCTCGACTATCACGACCGCACGGGCGGCGCCGTCGGGAGCCTTGATGCGGTCCAGCGAAACCAGGGACTCCACCGCACGGTAGACAGTGTCGTCGATGTCGTCCTGGGAAAACCCTGTGACTGCCTCGGCCCGCGTCCCCTCGGGGATGTACGCGGTCCTGGTAGCGCAGGAAGTCATGAAGGCGACGGCGATTGCAAAGAGCGAGATTGTGAAGAGTACGTGGCGGTTCATTTTTCTCTTTTCTCCTATCTTTTATGGTTACAGGACAACTATCTGAAGAATGGGGGCTCCCTCGCTGAAGGGGGGGGCTTCGGCTACGGCCAGATGCTTCCCTCCCACTCGCGTCGGAGGTATTCGGGGACATTCATCAACGCCACCACGTCCTGGTGGTTTTCGGCTCGCCTGACAAGGTAGTGGCTTGTTCCATTCACAAGCACCTCCGCCGGCCTGAGCCGCCCATTGTACTGGTAGCTCATGACGTATCCGTATGCCCCTGCATTCTCCACGACCACCAGGTCTCCTTCGGCGGTGCCCTTTGGAAGGGGCCTGTCCTTGACCCAGAGGTCGGTGTTTTCGCAGAGCTGCCCGCAGAGATTAAGCGGGATTCTCTCCTCGCTTTCGCGTCCGTTGACGTAGATGTGGTGGTATGCCCCGTAAAGCGTGGGGCGCGCGAGGACATTCATCCCGATGTCGGTTCCGATGATTCTCTTGTACGAGTCCTTGATTGAGTGAACCCTTCCGATAATATACCCAGCGTCGCCCACGAAATAGCGCGCCGGCTCCATCATCAGCCTGGGTGGCTTGAGACCGTATTCGGCAATCTTCCGCTTGAAGACCTCCGCGACGCTCTCGGCGGCCGCGTCAATGTCAAGGGGCTTGTCCTCGTGCTTGTATGGGATTCCAAGGCCGCCGCCAAGGTCGATAAACTCGAAGTCAATCCCGAGCTCACGCCCTGCCCTGCCAAGAAGATCCATGAGGAGCCCCGTCACATACCCGAAGTATTCGGGGTCGCGGATGGAGGAGCCGGGCATCATGTGGGCGCCAAAACGCTTGACACCCGCGGCCTTGGCGGCACGGTACGCGTCAAGAACCTGGCCGGGATGAAGGCCAAACTTGGCGTCAGGACCAGCATTGCAGACAAATGCCCCGATGTCGCATTCGCCATAGCCGGGATTGACGCGGAAGGAGAGAATCTCCGGCACGCCATGCCTGAGGACACGCGGGAGAATCGAAATGTCATCCAGGTTGAAGATCACGCCAGACTCCAGACCCTGGCGGATGTCGTCGTCGGAAAGGAAATTCCCGGAGAACATGACATCCTCGCCGCCAAGCATCAACTCCTTCGCAAGAAGGATTTCATTGACGCTCGCCGCGTCAATCCCGGCACCCTCCTGGCGCAGGATGCTTGCGACGGCGAGGTTGTTGTTCGCCTTGATCGCGTAGAAGAAACGGGTGTCAGGATAGAACTTCCGGAAGGCGTTCAAAGCACGGCGGTAGTTCTCGCGTATGCGGTTCTCCTCGTAGACGTAGAGAGGGGTGCCATAGTCGGAGGCAAGCTCCTCGACGGAGACTCCCTCCAGGTAGATCTGGCCGTTGTCGCGTATTTCCATAAGGCAAAAACATCAGGGAAGGGAGGCAAAGGCTCCCATTGAAATTGCAGAGGGCGGCCTGGCGAGGACGCAACGCCAGACAACCAAACCCACAGACTCTACTTGACCAGGTGGGTGAAGAGACCGTCGCGGAGTTTTGGCTCGAACCAGGTGGACTTGGGAGGCATGATCCCGTGGTTGTCGGCAACACGCATGAGCTGCTCCAGCGAGGTCGGATACATCGAAAAGGCAACCGCCTCGCCGGCATTCACACGGCGCTCCAACTCGTCAGTCCCGCGGATGCCGCCCACAAAGTCAATGCGCTGGTCCTTCCTGGGGTCGTGGATGCCAAGGATGGGTTCTAGAACCTGCTCCTGCAAAAGGCTCACATCCAGGTTGGCGATGGGGTCATCCTCGTGGCGTTCCTTGAATGAAAGTCCTAACCACTTGCCGCCCAAGAAGATACTAACTTCGCCAGGCGCAACCGGCACCGCTGGAGCCCCCTCGGTGAGGGTGCCGAGGGAGGACAATCTCTCAAGGAATTCCTCCTTCGTAAGTCCATTCAAGTCCTTCACAACACGGTTGTAGGCGAGGATCTTCAGCTGGCTCGCCGGAAAGATTACCGCCATCGTCCGCGCAGACTCCCCTGCCCCGCCCAGTTCCTTTGCGGCACGCGCAGAGGCCGCCGCGCGGTGGTGTCCGTCCGCAATGTAAAGGAGAGGGACCTTCTTCGCGAAGAGTTCCGCGACCGCCCCCGTCTCCGACGAGGGGATTCTCCAGCCGGAATGGCGAATGCCATCCTCTGCGACAAAGTCAAAGAGCGGAGGCTCCGACGACATGGTCTTCTCGACAATCTCGTCAAGGCCCTTTTCATCCTTGTAGGCCAGGAAGACAGGCCCCGTCTGGGCCCCCGTGGAAAGAATGTGCCTCGTGCGGTCGTCTTCCTTCTCCTTGCGGGTGAACTCGTGGCGGCGGACATCGCCCGCGTCATATTCATATACGCTGAAACATCCGACAATTCCAGTCTGACGACGAGAATTCATCACAAGGGAGTAGACATAGAAGGAGGGGGCTGAGTCCTCGACCAGCACTCCGGACGAACAGAGGTTGCGGAAATTCTCGGCCGCACGCATGTATACACGCTCGTCGTACGAGGAGACGTCGTCCGGAAACTCCAGGTCGGAGAGGGTGACACGCAAATAGGAGAGCGGACGCCCCTCCACGGCCTTGCGGGCCTCGGAACGGTTCATGACATCATACGGCAGAGACGCGACAGAAGGGGCGTTCCCACCACTCGGAATCAAGGCACGGAATGGAAATACGGACAACATGGATGAAAAAGTAGAGAGTAGGGAGGAGAGGGGAGAGGGGAGTGCGTGGACACTATGCAGTGAGCGTCCGCCAGAGGAGAGAGTAGGGAGGAGAGGGTAGAGGGGAGAAGGTAGGGAAGAGTGCGTGGTCACTTTGCAGTGGGCTTCCAAAGTAGAGAGTAGGGAGGAGAGGGTAGAGGGAAGTGCGTGGACACTTTGCAGTGGGCGTCCTTTGAGCACGGCAGATGCCGTGCGGTTAGGTGCAGAGAGGGAATCATATACGGGACGCGCGGGCGCGCCAGCCACGCACTACTTTCTTCCCTATGAAAAAAATATTCGTGTCCCATTCGTGTCCATTCGTGGTTCTATTATTCCACACTTTCGTGTATTTCGTGTATTTCGTGGTTCATTCCCTCCTTAACGTACGCGCGGCGGAAGCGACGCGCGGGCGCGCCCAAGCGCGCCAGCCACGCACTACTTTCTTCTCTCTTCTCCCTTCTCCCTACTTTACAGAAAACAAAAGAGTAGTTCCGAGTAGTGTCTCCTGTCGGATTTCGCGGGCGAGCCGGTCTTTGATTGAATCCAGTTCGTCGTGGTATTGGGTCTTTTCCGGTGGCGTCAAAGATTCCAGTGCGAAGAGGAGCCTTCCCTTTCGCTCGGCGATTCCGAGCTTATCTGCGGGCAGGTCCTCGAGGTAGAGTTCGAAGAGCCCGACGAAGACTTTTGCGGCAAGTTCCCGGAGGGATTCCCGGCGTGCCAAATCCATCATTTCGGCCTCTGACCAGGAGCGTTCATTCCGCAGGGGCTTCGGGGCGCCGACGGGCTTGAGATCACGTTCGTCCTGGCACCTGTACTCCCTTCCCTTCTCGACGGAGGTCTCCGTCTCCTGGGTGAAACTCTTGGAGTAGAACTCGTTGACGGAGAGGGCCTTTTCACGTCCATTACGTTCGAGGATGCCACGGACGCGCACATGGCTCACGCGGCTGCTGGTCTTCACGCCAATCCGCTGGAGCCACTCCTGCTGGACAAGCATCATGGAACCCGACTCCTCCATGCGTGCGTCGCCATACCATCTGTGGACAAGCACCTCGTATTGACTCTCCACGGGGCCGCACTTGTATTCCACGAGCGTTCCCTCCTTAAGGACGCAGGAAGCCTCGGCGCCGTCCCCATCCTGCGCCAGCGTCAAAAGAGACGTGGCGTTCCACGCGTCAACGAGTCCCCGCAGCGAGAATACCAGGTCGGCCGTCCACGACGCCCCCATTGCCGGTTCGATATTGCGCAACTCCTCCACCTTCAATGTGAAGAGCGGCTCTGCGGAGGAGAGTTTTTTTCGCGCCAGGGCCGCCCTTTCGGAGGATTCGCCGCACTTGCCATCCTGCAAATCCTGCAGGATGCGATCCAGGGCGAGGACGACCGCCGGGCGGTTGTAGAACTCAAGTGCGTCACGCTGCACCAGAAGGTAGAATGCGATGGCGTCCGGCTTCATTCCCTCGACCAGGGCGCGGATTTCCTCCGAGAGTTCTCCTGCAAGCCCCAGGCGGACATAGCAGCCCCAGGCTCCCGCCTTCGCCGCATCCCCCGAGAGCTCCTCCGCACGGCCAAGCGCACTCTCCATCCAGTTCACATAGTCGCCACGCCCCGCGGCGTCCTTCGATGCGGCTCGCAACGACTCCACCCGCCTGGCAAGCGCATCCCTGCCCGCCTCGCGCAAATCAAGCTCCCGTTCACCGCTGGACTTCCTAAGACGGGCATCGCATTCCCAGTCGGAAAGGGACTCCGAAAGAAGACCCTCGAAGGAGTCCAACGACTCGGAGGAACGACGGGACAACACAGTCTCCACGCAGAGGCCTGGAGCCTCGGCGCGGAAGGAAGCAAAGTCCTTGACGGTCGTAAAGTCGCCTATCGCACTGAACAAGGCCTCCGAATCACCAGCGTCGGAAACCCCGTCAAGAGCCTCCATCACCTTGAGCGAATGGGGATGGGGACTCTCCAGCTCACGACGGGCAGCCGATATCGAATCGAGCATCCGATGCTTCAGGGCAAGAGCCTCGCGGCACTTTGACAAATGCGCCGACATGCCGCCATCGCCGCCGTCAAGTTCCAGGCTCTGGTGCAGGGCCGCCCATTGGTGAAAAGTCGTAACTTCCTGCACTCCAGAGGTTTTTGAAAGAAAATCAACACACTCCCCCACGGGAATCGCCACCGTGCGCTGCAGCTCCAGGGTATCCTGGCATACATCAAGCATGGCGTCCATCTCCTCAAAGTCGCCCCTTGCCGACAGCGAATCATAGAGGAAGTCGATTCCCCCCGGAGGGGGGACGTATGCGAAGCCCGGGTAGCGCGCCACAAGCGACTGGCTGGCGATTCCCCGTATCAGGCGTGCGCGGTCGTTTTTCGCATTCACCACGACACCGAAGGCGCCGCCCACCTGCCTGCGTGCCTCGTCGCCATATTGGTCGCAATACCAGCTCAGCAGGGAATACTGGCACTCCAGGGAGACATCGGCGGGGAACTCGATGCGCCCTGCAGTCCCCTCCCCCACTGAGACAAATCCCGGCGGGGGGGTGACTGTGCGGCACGATGCCGCAAGGAGCGCAAGAAGCGCGGCAAGCAGGATGTTCCTCGTAGGCGCCATTCGTCTGGATGCGTGGGCGGACAGTTCCCTCTAGCGCTTCTTGACGATGTATTCGTGGTCGCGCTTGCTGACCACCTCGATATTCATAAGGACCTTTTCCTTGGGCGTGCCAGCCTGGGTTCCAACCTGTTCAATCGCGTCAAGGACTTCCATGCCCTTGGTGACCTTTCCAAAGACGGTGTGATGCCCGTCAAGCCAGGGGGTCTTGTCGAATGTGATGAAGAACTGGCTGCCGTTTGTGTTCGGGCCGCTGTTTGCCATCGAGAGGACTCCGCGTCCGACATGGCGGAGGTTTTCGTTGAATTCGTCGTCAATCTTGTATCCCGGACCTCCGGTGCCTGGCGCGCCGTAGGAGCCCTCCCTGGAGTTGGGGCAGCCACCCTGCGCCATGAATCCGGGAATCACCCGATGGAAAGTCATGCCGCGGTAGAATCCGCTTTCCGCGAGGGTGATGATGTTCGCGACCGTGTTCGGGCATTCGTCCTCGTAGAGTTCGACATAGATGTCGCCCTTGCTGGTCATGATTCTGAGAACGGGATTTGCTTGCTTGGCTTCCATCTTGGCGGGTTCCTCCTGGGAATAGGCGATTGTGACAAAGGTCAACAGACAGATCAGTGTGAGAAGACGTGTCATTGTCGTTCGTTGGTTGGCGGGTTGAAGTTGGGAAACAATGGGAAATGGCGGAAAAAACTACTCGGAGGCGGTGCCTGACGACTCCGCCTGGCGAAGCTGGCCGCAGGCCGCGAGAATCTCCTGCCCCTTGGAGTGGCGAAGAGTCGCCTGGACGCCGCGGCCGACCAGGAAGTCAACCGCCTCGTTGCAACGGCGCAGGGTCGGGGCGGCAAGACGGCTTGCATTCGGGTTGCAGGGAATCAGATTCACCTTGGCGTGAAGCCGGTGGGCAATCTCGGAAAGGCGAACCAGGGTCTCGCGGCTGTCGTTGCGCCCGTCTATCAGCGCATACTCTAACGTCAGCATACGGCCCGTGAGCTCGCGATGATACTCGCAGGCACGGAAAATCTCCTCAAGGGGGTAGCGGTTCTTCTCGGGGATGATCTGCGCGCGCATCTCGTCGGAGACCGCATGCAGCGAAAGGGCAAGATTCCATGGACGGCGCAATTCGGCAAGCCGGATGATTCCCGGGACGATTCCGCTCGTCGAGATTGTGACGCGGCGCGCGCCAAAGCCGAGGGTCTCCTCGGAGGAGATGGCGTCAAGGGCGGCGGCAAGCGAGTCGAGATTCAACAAGGGCTCCCCCATCCCCATGACGACGATGTTGTCGACACGCTCCCCAAGCTCCCGGCACGCCAGGACAACCTGGTCGATGATCTCCCCTGGAGTAAGGTCGCGGACCAGTCCGCCGCGCCCGCTGGCGCAGAATACACAGCGGACGGGGCAGCCGACCTGGGTGGAGACGCAGACTGTGCTGCGCCCCGGAACGCGTATCAGTACCGTCTCTATCGAATTGCCGTCCTCAAGCGAGGAGAGCCACTTGACAGTGCCGTCCTTGGAGTCCTCGAGCCGGCGAACCACATCCAGGGCAAAGGGGCGCACGCGCTCCGCAAGCGCGGAACGGAGTCCCGACGGCAGGTTCGCCATTTCGTCGTATGAGGTGGCGAACTTGCCGTAGAGCCACCCGTGCAGCTGCTTTGCACGGAAGGCGGGCTGCCCCATGTCGCGGAGCAACCCACGAAGCCCCTCGTCTCCTAGATCCTTGAGATTCATAGGACGATTGGAACGTCACGCAGTTCCACAAAGGGATGCGAGGCGTAGTTGAGGGTGCTTAGAATCGTGGTCTGGCCAATGCACTCGGCAAGCAGCGCGTGCAGGTCGAGCTTGGACTCGTCCTCCTTCACCATCGGAAGCGACGCATGGGTGGATGGGCTGGCCGGGGCGAAGACCGTGCAGGAGTCCGGCACCTGTATCTGGGAGATGTCGAATGTCCCGATCTTCTGCGCCACTTCGATGATGTCGAGCTTGTCGTAGATCAGGAGCGGCCTGAGAATCATCATGGGGCTGGCCTCCTCGATGACCCGGAGGTTGGTCAATGTCTGGCTGGCGACCTGCCCCAGGTTGTCGCCCGTGACAAGCGCCTCGGACTCAAAGTAGCTCCCCACCACCGAGGCCAGCCGCATCATGCTTCTGCGGTAGAGGACCGTCCGGAACTTCTCGCTGCAGTTGTCGCGTATGGCCTTCTGCAACGGCAGGAGGTTGATGGCCACGACACGCCCGCGATGCTGGTAGTGGTTCAGGACGCGGGCGATGTCGCAAATCTTCGTAAGCCCCGCCTCGGGCGTGTAGGGGCTGCTGTGGAAGGTCACGAAGTCAACGTATGCGCCACGCCGAATCATCTCGTAGCACGCCACAGGGGAGTCAATGCCGCCTGAAAGCAGGGCAAGGGTGCGGCCGGCGGAGCCCGCCGGAAGCCCGCCGGCGCCGTCAATGCGCTCGTAGTCCACAAAAATGCCGCTTGGACGGATGTCGACGCCAATGCGCAGGGTCCCGTTCCGCAAATCAAGCTTCAAGTCGGGATGGGGGGACATCAGCACCTCCGCAAAGTGCTTCTCGATGTCGACGGAGGCCAGGGGAAAGTTCTTGTCGCAGCGGTTTACGCGCATGGAGTAGGTGCGCTCCCCCTCGGGAAAGGCCCTGGAATAGGCCTCGTAGACAATGGGGAATGTCCGGAGGAGATACTCCTCCAGCGCCTCCATCGTGCGTGCGCAGCGCCAGCCCGGCGAAACCGACGAAACGCCGGGGAGCGCGGGAATCTCCCGGCGCAGGGCCTCAAGCTGGTCGCGGGTGAGCTCGGGGGCGCCATCGCCCGAATAGAGATAGACACGGCCGCGCTCGACATCAAAACGGGCCGACGGGAAGCTGCCGCCAAGGACACGACCCAGCCCCTCGATCATCCTGCGAACAAAACTGCCGCGGTTGCGCCCCTTCGTCCCAATCTCGCCATAACGGCAGCAGACGGCGTTGTAGGGCAAATATGGCTGCCAGGCGGACTTGCTCATGTCAAAAAGTGAAACTCGGAAATCCATGCGCGGACGCGCGCGTAAAAGACAACCGCCCCAGCCTCCCGGCGTGCGCATTCCGTGCGTCGTTTGCGGAAACCATGGGCAGGAAACGGAAACGCCGCCCCGGATGCGATGTGTCCAGGCATCCTGCCAGGGGCAACGGGGCGGCTTTCAGAACGGCTTCAAGGGGCAAGCCCCGCACAAGGCCGGAAAAACGGAGCCCGTCTCAACGACCTTCGGGGACTCGCCCTGAAGCCTGTGGAATCCAGGACTTATTTCATGGCCTCTTCCACGGCGACGGCGACGGAGACCGTAGCGCCCACCATGGGGTTGTTGCCGATGCCCAGGAATCCCATCATCTCGACGTGGGCTGGAACCGAGCTGGAACCGGCAAACTGCGCGTCGGAGTGCATGCGGCCGAGGGTGTCGGTGAAGCCGTAGGAGGCAGGACCGGCAGCCATGTTGTCCGGATGCAGGGTGCGGCCGGTGCCGCCGCCGGAGGCGACCGAGAAGTAGTTGCGGCCGGCAAGGATGCGCTCCTTCTTGTAGGTGCCGGCAACCGGATGCTGGAAACGGGTCGGGTTCGTGGAATTGCCGGTGATGGAAACGTCCACGTCCTCCTTCCACATGATTGCGACGCCCTCGCGGACATCGTCGGCGCCGTAGCAGCGGACCGCTGCACGCGGGCCGTCGGAGAACTTGGTCTCCTTGACAACCTTCAGCTCGCCTGTGAAGTAGTCGAACTTGGTCTCGACGCTGGTGAAGCCATTGATGCGGCTGATGATGTACGCGGCATCCTTGCCAAGACCGTTCAGGATGACCCGCAGGGGCTCCTTGCGGACGCGGTTCGCCTTGGTGGCAATGCCGATCGCACCCTCCGCAGCCGCAAAGGACTCATGGCCGGCAAGGAAGGCAAAGCACTTCGTGTCCTCGCTCAGAAGCATGGACGCCAGGTTGCCGTGGCCAATGCCGACCTTGCGGTCGTCGGCGACGGAACCGGGAATGCAGAACGCCTGAAGACCCTCGCCAATCGCCTTCGCGGCGTCAGCGGCCTTGGTGCATCCCTTCTTCATCGCAATCGCCGCCCCGAGGACGTATGCCCACTTCGCATTCTCGAAGCAGATGGGCTGGATGCCTTCCGTGATCTTGTAGGGGTCAAAACCCTTGTCAAGACACATCTGGCGAGCTTCCTCAAGACTCTTGATGCCGTACTGCTCGCAGACCTTGTCAATCTGCGGAATCCGACGCTCGTAGTTTTCAAACAAAGCCATTTTCTGCGTGCCTCCCTAAAGTTACTCGTGACGGGGGTCGATGTACTTGACGGCGCCCGCCTCGGGAGCGAAACGGCCGTAGGTGCCGGTGAACTTGGCGACTGCCTCGTTCGCGTCCATGCCCTGCTTGATGGCTTCCATCATCGGGCCGATCTTCACAAACTCGTAGCCAATCACCTGGTCGTCCTTGTCAAGGGCAACGCGCTTGACATAGCCCTCGGCCATCTCAAGGTAGCGCACACCCTTCAGCTGGGTGGAATACATCGTGCCAACCTGGCTGCGAAGCCCCTTGCCCAAATCCTCAAGCCCGGCGCCGACGGAAAGGCCGTTCTCGGAGAAGGCGCTCTGGGAGCGGCCGTAGACAATCTGCAGGTAGAGTTCACGCATCGCGGTGTTGATGGCGTCGCAGACCAGGTCGGTGTTCAGGGCCTCGAGAATCGTCTTGCCGGGCAGGATTTCGGCGGCCATTGCGGCGGAGTGGGTCATGCCGCTGCAGCCGATGGTCTCGACCAGAGCCTCGACTATCACGCCGTCCTTTACGTTCAATGTCAGTTTGCAGGCACCCTGCTGCGGGGCACACCAGCCCACGCCATGGGTCAGGCCAGATATCTCGTTGATCTGGCGAACCTGAGTCCACTTGCCCTCCTGCGGAATAGGAGCAGGACCGTGGTCGCACCCCTTTGCCACGCAGATCATGTTGTCAACTTCCTTGGTGGTGATCATCTTGGAATCCCTTGTTTTTCTTCTTGTTCGAAAGGGCACACGACCCTCTCGCGGCGATAACCGACAAAATATAATCCTTCCCACATGGACTGGTAGAAGCACAAGGAAAGGCACGCGAATGATGAAATGCCAGGGCACGCCTTGCCCCGCATAATCGAGTAGGAGCCTAAAGGTCGGCTAATTGCTTCACGATTCGGCAAAGCCCGGCACCACAGAAAGAGCATGGCCCGCGCCGCTGATTCCGTGTTCCTTCGACTGCCCCTGCCTCAGTCTTGACGGTTGTCACCTCAAGGCAGTCGAACCAATCTAATATCTGCACGAGCGAACGCTGCCTCAGCCGATTTAGCAGTTCACTCCTCACGCAATCACCTTTTGAAACCGATTCCGCTTCCCGGGATGATGGACGCACACCGCACTTTTTTCCTAGGTGATAAGAAAGTGGGAAGTGTTGCATTAGTCGGTAGCTTCATTCGAGCGCCCATGGATTGCACATTCACTCCACCCCACGGAGAATTACCGTCTTAGTTTTTTTGCCTCCTACCGCGGGCTGCGCTCGCACCTTGCGGCGCTCACTCCATCCACGACTAATATCCCGACACCGTCACGCGATTCCCCACTTGGCAGATGGGCGAACTGTGATGAGACGGGCGCATTGCATCCCCTCCATAGTTGAGGGCAACCCACATGCGAGCGAGGGTAATAGCCCCCCGACCACAGATATTCGTGCCCATTAGTGGTTCTCTCCTTCTCAATGGACGCGCGGCGGAACCGCCGCGCGGGCGCGCCCAAGCGCGCCATCCACGCACTACCTTCTCCTTTCTTCTCCCTACTCCCTACTTTCGTGCCCATTCGTGTCCATTCGTGGTTCTGAGTTTTTTTCGTGTCTTTCGTGGTTTAGCCCATTCGTGGTTCAACAACCTAGCCTGGCTACGGGAGAATTGGGAGAATATCGTAAATCCCTGGGAATTATGACTTTTATGATTATCATCCAGTTTTGAGAAATATCCGCCGGAGGGGTCTATATTTCCTTCGCACCACGGACAGGCCGTGGTGTCGGAGCCCTGTCCAAGCCTGCTCATTCCAAGGCAGTTAGGAAGTCAGGGTCCTGGCGTATTCAACAACCATAAATGGAGATAGACAAATGGCTAGAATCGTCTTTGCGGAGCCGTCGGATTATGACGGCACCATCACAGAGGAAATGAGGGAGAGGCTGCGCCAGCGGCGCCTCATGCTCGGCCTGGGCTACCAGGAGCTTGGCAGGCTGCTCCACGTGACAATGTCCACCGCCAGGAAATGGGAGGACGGCACCATCGGCAGATGCAGGCATTCCCACGCGTCCCGCCTGCTGCGTTTCCTCGACGGCGAATTCGACACTGGTCTGCTGGAGGCAAGCCGCAGCGCGGCCCCGCACTACGGCGACCCAGACGGCGGCGCCTCCCCGATGTTGCTGTGCATGGAACAGCTGTCGAGCATCTACAGGCTGTGCGGCGGCAATCCCGAGCTCGAGGCCGGGCTCGTCAGGGATGTGAACGACGTGCTGGACAAGCAGACTACGCGACTACGCAGGGCCGCCGGGGGCGGTTCAGGGACGGACAATGACGACGACCGCAGGGAGTAGGCCATGGAAAACGAAATCAAAGTCAGCAAGGGACTCCCGGCGAAGATTCTGGTGCGGGAGACAGCGGAGGACGGCGAGCAGTTCACAGGCGTCTTCTCCGAGGAGTTCAGGAAGCGGTTCGAGGACCACCGCAGGGAACTGGGGGCAAGCTACCAGCAGCTGGCGTCCGCCCTGCGCATCAACTGGTCGACCATCCGCAAGTGGGAGTGCGGCGTCACCAGGACCTGCCATTCGCGCCACATAGTGCGGGTCAGCGACTTCCTCAACCGCAAGTACGACAGCCTCCTCAAGTTCGGGAGAAGGCGCCTGCCCGGCTATGACGCCATGGTGGAGGCGCAGCCGGAGGAGCTGGCCGCCTGCTTCAGGCGCACCATTCCAGTAATGGGCGTGAGCAAGTGCTTTCCGGGAGAGGCGGAGAGATTCCTCCATGAACTGCACAGAGTCGCAAACGCATACGCGGTGAAGCTGCTTGAACTGGCGTCGCCAAAGGTCTTCACCGTCCCGGCGGACGACAGTCCCCCCGGAGGCGTCGACTGACCGCCCCTGCCAGAAGGACGCGGCCGCCGTCCGGCCAGCCAACCCCGGACGGACGACGGCTGCCTCCGGGGAGTCCCCGGGGGATGGATGCGGCGGCGGGATTATGGGAAGCGCGGGCCAAGGTGTGTGTCCAGGAGGCATATCGTCTTGAAAACATTGGAGTGGGGGTTATATTAACCGACTCGACATCACCGACGATTTTTAATTATCTGCATAACAGTAAATAACTTACGGAGTTTTCACAATGTACGCCATCATCAAGGCCTCTGGCAAGCAGTACAAGGTCGAGCCTGGTCAGGAGTTTGAGATTGACCGCATTCAGGGCGAGGCTGGTCAGGCTGTTGATTTCAGCGAAGTCCTCTTGATTTCCAAGGACGAGAACACCACCGTTTTCGGCGAGCCGACCATTGCCGGCGCGGTAGTCAAGGCCGAAATCAAGTCCCAGTTCCGCGGACCGAAGCTGATTGTCTTCAAGATGAAGCGCCGCAAGCGCAGCCGTTGCAAGAACGGTCATCGCCAGGAGATGACCCGCCTTACCGTCAAGGAAATCATCGGTGGATAACCTCATAGCCACTGTATTTTGTTGACCCCTTGAGGAGAGGTACGAGCGCCAGGCGCACGTGCCTCTCTTTTTGGTTTTTGGAGAGGCGGCCGCCTCTCCGCCCAGTCCACTCTTCTTTTTTGCCTTTTCCTGTAGTTATGCAAAACGCATGGGACATTCTAGCCGACCGAGGATTCATCTACCAGTCTACTGACGCCGATGCCATGAGGAAGCTCCTTGGCGAGGGCGTCCAGACCTTCTACGTAGGCTTTGACCCGACTGGCAGTTCCCTCCACATTGGGCACCTGCTTCCCATCATGGCGATGCGCTGGCTTCAGAAGTGCGGCCACCGCCCGCTGGCCCTTGTGGGTGGCGGCACCGCGATGATCGGCGACCCTTCGGGCAAGATGGAGGCCCGCCCGATCATGACAGTGGAGACCATTGACGCCAACGTCCGTTCCATCCAGGCCCAGCTTGCCCGTTTCCTGGACTTTTCGGAGGGCGGTGCCCAGGTCGTCAACAACGCCGACTGGCTCCGCGACCTCAAGTTCCTGGACTTCCTGCGTGACATCGGCTCCCTTTTCAGCGTCAACAAGATGCTGACGGCCGAATCCGTCAAGATGCGTCTCCAGACCTCCCTTTCCTTCCTGGAGTTCAGCTACCCCCTCCTGCAGTCCTACGACTTCAACCTTCTCAACAAGCTCTACGGCTGCCGTTTTGAGTTTGGCGGGCAGGACCAGTGGGGCAACATCGTCGCGGGCGTCGACCTGACCCGCCGTCTCCAGCAGAAGGAGGTCTACGGCGCCACCTTCCCCCTCCTTCTCAAATCCGACGGTACCAAGTTTGGCAAGACCGCCGGCGGCGCCGTATGGCTTGACGCGGAGAAGACACCACCCTTCGAGTACTACCAGTTCTGGCGCAATGTCGACGACGGGGATGTCCAGAAGCTCCTGGGCTATTTCACCGCGCTTCCGATGGACGAAGTGCGCCGCCTGGGCTCCCTGCCCTCCCCCCAGATCAACCGCGCGAAGGAGATTCTCGCCTACGAGGCGACCGCCCTTGCCCACGGCCACGAGCAGGCGGCCAAGTCGTATCTTGCGGCTTGCTCCCAGTTCGGCTTTGCCGACCCCGACGGATTGATTGAGACAACCTCCCGGGTGAAGGAGATCTCGGCGGCCAGCGCCAACGAGGCGATTCCCGCGATTGAACTCACCAAGGACGAGCTTGGAGACGGAATCGGGCTTCTGACCCTGATGGTCAAGGCCGGCCTCTGCGCGTCCAACGGCGATGCGCGGCGCCTCGTCCAGGGCGGCGGATGCTACATCGGCGACACGCGTCTCCAGGATCCCCGGATGATCGTCACGCAGGGGGATTTCGGCGACGGCGGCGAGATAATGCTCCGCGCCGGCAAGAAGAGCCGCAAGCGCGTCATACTCAAGTAGAAATACAATCCACCCGTAGCAACCACTCCGCATGGAGTCCTCCCACATGGCAGGAATCATCGACCCAAGAGCCGCAATCGAAGAAGGCGCGCAAATCGGAACCGACGTCACCATCGGGCCGTTTGCGGTGATCGGCGGAAACGTCCGAATCGGCGACGGATGCGTCATCGGACCCCATGTAGTCCTCTCCGGCAACACAACCATCGGCAGGGGGACTCGAATCCACTGCGGGGCGAACATCGGCGACGAGCCCCAGGACGTCCACTACAAGGGCCAGAACTCCTTCACCGACATTGGCGAGAACTGCATCATCCGCGAGTATGTGACGATCCACCGCGGCGTCGAGGAGGGGAGCCGCACGACCGTCGGCAACAACGTGATGCTGATGGCCTTCGTGCATCTTGGCCACAACTGCCAGATTGCAGACGACGTAATCATTGCGAACGCGAGCCTTCTTGCGGGCCGTGTCGAGGTCGGGCGCCACGCATTCATCTCCGGGTCGACCCTCATCCACCAGTTCTGCCGCATCGGAACCATGGCGATGCTGGGCGGCGGCTCCAGGATTGTGCAGGACGTCGTCCCCTACGGAATCGTCCAGGAGAATACGATCCAGGGCATCAACGCTGTCGGTCTCAGGCGTGCCGGCTGGAGCGCGGAGACCATTTCCGCGGTCAAGGAGGCTGTGAAGATTGCGTGCCTCAGCGGCTACAGCCGTCCCACGGCGCTTGAGAGGATTCGCGCCGAGCTGCCGCAGCTTCCCGAAATCATGCTCTTCGAGGAATTTCTGGAGGGGACGACCCGCGGGCTGATTACCAACGGAAGTGCGCCCCATGCCGAGCATTAGGCGCCGCTTTCTGTGCTATATTGTCTAGATTTACGAGGTAACTCTTTCAGCAGTTGACGCTTGCCGCATCAACTGCCCACCACGCAGAAGAATGCCACGCTCCGCCGAAATCCATCGCAAGACAAAGGAGACCTCCGTCGATTTCAGAATCGACCTGGACGGCGCCCCCTCGGGGAACTCCTTTGGGACAGGCGTGCCCTTCTTCGACCACATGCTTGACGCGGCATTCCGCCACGGCCGCATCTCGGCCGTGCTTGCCGCCAAGGGGGACCTGGAGATTGACGCGCACCACACGCTGGAGGACACGGGGCTTGCCATCGGCCAGGCCATCAAGGCCGCCCTTGGGGACAAGACCGGCATCCGGCGTTTCGGCGAGGCCACCATTCCACTTGACGAGGCTCTCGCGAGGGTGGTGATCGACCTTTCGGGGCGTCCGCACCTCTCCTGGAGATGCGCATTTCCCGAAGCGACGGCAGGCGGGGTCAGCCATCAGCTCTTCCACGAATTCTTCCAGGCGCTCGCCAACGCGGGCGGCCTCACGATCCATGTCGACCTGATTGCGGGAGACGAGAACCACCACTGCCTCGAGGCCATCTTCAAGGCCTTCGGAAGGGCACTCGGAGCCGCATGCGCGACAGACCCGCGCCTCCAGGGAGAAACGCCTTCCACCAAGGGCGTGCTCGAATAGACATCATACGACACAAGACGACACTTCCCCGAAAACATACGCACAGCAACAACGACAATGTCTGACAGCAATCTGGAACTTAGCACCATCCGCCACTCCGCGGCCCACATCATGGCGGCCGTCGTGGCAAAACTCTGGCCTGACGTCAAATTCGACATCGGTCCGGCGACTGCGGATGGCTTCTACTACGACTTCGACATGGAGCACCGGCTCGAGCCTGGTGACCTGAAGGAGATCGAGACTAGAATGCGCAAGATGATCGGCCAGAAGGTTCCCTTCGTGCGTTCGGAGGTCTCCCGCGAGGAGGCGAAGGCCATCTTCGAGTCCAAGGGGCAGACCTACAAGCTTTCGCGCCTGGAGGACATCCCCGAGGGCGAGACCGTCTCGCTGTACACCTGCGGCGACTTCGTCGACCTCTGCCGCGGCCCCCACGTCGAGAACTCCTCCCAGATCGGCGCAGTCAAGCTGACCGGCATTGCGGGTTCCTACTTCCGTGGGGACGAGAAGAACAAGATGCTCCAGCGCATCTACGGCACTGCGTTCCCGACCAAGCAGGAGCTTGACCAGTATCTGCAGCAGGTCGAGGAGGCCAAGAAGCGCGACCACCGCAAGATCGGCGTGGAGATGGAGCTTTTCAGCACCCACGATGAGATTGGCCCCGGGCTCATCTCCTGGCATCCGATGGGTTCCAGAATCCGCAATGTCATCGAGACCTTCTGGCGCGACGCACACTACAAGAACGGCTACGAGCTCGTCTACACCCCCCATGTCGGCCGCGCCAACCTCTGGGAGACCTCAGGGCACCTCGGATTCTACAAGGAGAACATGTATTCGAGCATGGACATCGACGGCGACCCGTACTACGTCAAGCCGATGAACTGCCCGTTCCACATCATGATCTACAAGACCAAGCCCCGTTCCTACAGGGAGCTGCCCTGCCGCTGGGCCGAGTTCGGCACGGTCTACCGCTACGAGAAGGCCGGCGTCCTCCACGGACTCATGCGGGTCAGGGGCTTCACCCAGGATGACGCCCACATCATCTGCACTCCCGAGCAGATCATGGATGAAATCCGCGAAGTCATCCGCTTCTCGATGTACATTTGGAAGTGCTTTGGCTTCAAGGAAGTGAAGGCATACCTCTCGACCCGCCCCGCGAAGGCCGTCGGCGCCCCCGAGAAGTGGGCGAAGGCCACCGAGGCATTGCTGGAGGCCATCAAGGCCGAGGGCATGACCTACCAGGTCGACGAGGGCGGCGGAGCATTCTACGGCCCGAAGATCGACCTCAAGATCAAGGACGCCATCGGACGCGAGTGGCAGACCTCCACCATCCAGTTCGACTTCAACCTGCCTGAACGATTCAACCTCGAATACATCGGGGCCGACGGGCAGAGACACCAGCCATTCATGGTCCACCGCGCACTCCTCGGCTCCCTCGAAAGATTCTTCGGAATCCTCGTCGAACACTACGCGGGCGCGTTCCCGACATGGCTCGCGCCTGAACAGGTCCGGGTCCTCCCGATCTCCGAGAAGTTCTTCGACTACGCGAAGGAGATCGAAATGAAACTCCGCGGACTCAACATCAGGACCACCAGCGACCTCTCCCCAAGCCCAATCGGGGCAAAGGTCAAGGCCGCCGGAATCCTCAGGGTCCCGTACCTCCTCGTCGTCGGAGAAAAGGAGCAGACCGACGGCACGGTCGCCATCTCCGTGCGCGACCGCAGCAAGGGCGGAGGCAAGTACTACGTCAAGGGAGACGTCGTCCCCCTCGAGGAGTTCATCGCAAACATCAGGAAGGAGATCGAGGACAAGGCGTAGCCGCCGAGTCCTGCCAGTGGGTTCCGCGCCCTCCCCAATGTGCGGCGCGGTTCCCGTAGGAGGCAATTTCGCCTCAGGAAGAAACCCCAAAAACGGAGTTCAAATCGCGTGAAGCAACTTAGACCTGGAGACCGGTTTCTGCGTGGTCGGGACGTGCGCCTGATTGACCAGAACAACGAGCAAGTAGGCATCGTCACCTTCGAGACTGCATTGGCGCGGGCGCAGCAGGCTGGATTTGACCTGGTGCTTGTGCCCAGCAAGACCGAGCCGCCTGTCACACGCATCATGGACTTCGGAAAATACCAGTTCGAGGAGTCCAAGAGGGCGCGGGAGGCACGCAAGAACCAGGTCCAGCCGAAGCTGAAGGAGGTCAAGCTGAGACCCGCCATCGACGACAACGACCTGAATACCAAGCTGAAGCACGCCCGCGAATTCCTCCTCCACGGCGACAAGGTGAGAGTCCTCCTCCAGTTCAGGGGGCGCGAGATGAGCCACCAGGATCTCGGAATGCAGATCATGACGCGCTTCATCAAGGAACTCGACGATGTCGCAAAGCAGGACTCCCCCGTCCGCCAGGACAGGAAGACCTTTTCCACCACGCTCTCCGTCAGACCCGAGGCACGCGCCGCCGCCAAAAAGGAGGCCGCCAAGGACCAGGCGCCTGAGCCGACCGCAAACGACGGCATTCCCCGGGAATAGGGGGCGCCGCCGCAGAATTGAACTTGCCATCCCCATCGGAATGGCGCAGAGTGTGCCGTCGCCGATTAGTTGACTGTCGTGCCGGCCAGGGCGAAGGGTTCGTTTTCTCTACCCCAGCCCGGGCGCGCCAGCCGGCGAAGGCCGTTCCAACCAAGGAGAAACCACAATGCCGAAGATGAAAACGAGAAAAGCCGCCGCGAAGCGCTTCAAGCAAACCGCTACGGGAAAGTACATGCACAACCGTGCCGGTGGCAGACACATTCTCACGAAGAAGTCCGCCACTCGCAAACGCCGCCTTGGCCAGCCCGAGGAAATCAAGAGCACCGAGCTCTCGAGGATGAAGGCGTGCTTCCCCTACGGTCTTTAATCGATGTCAACCATCTTTTAGCTTGGAGTACTGAACAATGAGAGCAACGAACGCACCCGCATCCAGAGCCCGCCGCAAGCGCGTGCTCGAAATGGCAAAGGGCTTCAGTGGCAGCAGAAGCAAACTCATCCGCATGGCGTACACCGCCACGGACAGAGCGATGGCCTATGCCTACGTCGGACGAAAGGACAAGAAAATCGCCTATCGTCAGCTGTGGACACAGCGCATCAACGCAGCCTGCCGCGCCCTCGATTTCAAATACAGCTGGCTGATCGACGGCCTCAACAAGGCCAACATCGAAATCAACCGCAAGATGCTCGCCGACCTCGCCGTCACGAACCCAACTGCATTCGCGCAGCTGGTCGAAAAGGCAAAGGCCGCACGCGCATAGACTGAATGACGAAATCATAAGTCGCGACCGCGCAAAACACCCCGCCCCGTTTCCCGGAAGGCAACTCTCCCGGAAAACGGGGCATTTTCGTAGAATGACGGACGGTCTCCCGGCCGGGGCTGGCGCAATCCCCGCAGAAGAGAAGGCGACAAAATGCCATGGAACTATTCCGACGCACCCTGCCCGGGCTTTCTCTTGCCATTGTGGAGTCCCGTCTTCACCCGCTCCCAATGGATGCGATATTCACTGGGGGACATCCCGCGGTATTTCCGAAATACGACGCTGAAGTAGTTTCCGTCCCGGAATCCGCATTTCCGGGCGATTTCCGCCATGGAGAAACTCCGGTATTTTAGGCAGGCCTCCGCCTCCACCAGCCGTTGTTCCGTCAAGAGTTCCTTGAAATTGCGCCCCGTGGTGGCCTTCAGGAGATTGCACAAGTAATTCGGGGTCACCTGGCATGCCTCGGCGGCGTCCTTCAAATGCAAATCGTCCGTATACCGCAGGGCGATCAGATTCCGCACAATATCGCAATACTTCTCCTTCACGTGGCGCGTCGCGTCCGCCACCGCCTCGTCCTGCGCCATCTGCAACTCGTATTGCAGGAACTCCGAGAAAAAACGCGCCGCCTCCTTCAACTCCGGCAGCTTATCCGCCGAATACGGCATCAGAGGATTCCCGGTGTATTGCCTCGACTTTTCCCGCCAGACCGGATGGTCCGGTAATGAAAATGTCCCAAGATACAACACCGCGGCCAACTCTCCCTGGAAAAGAATTGGCTGGACAAACTCCCATACGCCGTAGGGACAACACCCGTGAAAGGGGCGCCCATGTCGCGCCAGACGCATCGTCCGGTGCTTATTGATGGCACAGGAATAGTTCTTGTCGCCGCTCTTGATGAAACGGCAATATTCGTGGTTGTGCAGGGTCATGAAGTTCGGGAACGCCAGACGTGGCGAAGTCCGGAACAAGTCGTGGAGCGGCTCAAGACTCGCTAGGCACCCAAGGTGGTTCTCAACATAGAGAAAAAAATCGTCAATCTTCATTTCCTGCCTCGCCTTAACTGCAATTAATTACAATTTACCTACGCAAAAAAAAATTGCACGCAGAGAGATGCAATCGGCGCGGTCCCTCGACAGTCATACCCACACAGGAAAAAAGTGTAATTTATTAAAGATACTTTCTATGCATCAATAATAAAAAAATGTATTTTTTTACATTAATCGCTTGATTTCCCCCAAAAAAAGCCTATACTAACGCCAAGAATGTTTTTTCTTGTTTTCCCCGTTCCCACAAAGCAGGAGAATCCAATGCGAAAGTCCTTCACCTTAATTGAGTTGCTAGTCGTCATCGCCATCATCGCCATTTTGGCGTCCATGCTACTGCCTGCGTTGTCCAAGGCACGCGCCAAGGCTCGCTCGATTTCCTGCATCAACAACTTGAAGCAGATTGGCCTTGGCATTGAATTCTACTGCAACGACTACGACGACTATATGTTCCAGGTTCTTGACATCGGCTGGGCAGCGAATGGCGGACGCGCCTGGCCGGATCGTCTGATCGACCTTCAGTGCATTCCAGGCACGAACATCCTCGTCTGCCCCTCCGCGCCACCCACCACGGGGCTGGAACTCATCCCCAGCCGGATTGCCAGCCTCACGGAGCGCTACAACAACCAGAAAAAGGTCTCCTATGGCCTGAACATCTTCACCTGGGGATTCTTCAGCAACCATCCCGCCTACGCCCCGATTTCCAAGCGCGAGACGATTCTGAACATGAAATGCAGCCCCGAACTGATCATGATGGCGGACACCGTCCCCCTCGGGGACGGCATGATGGCCGATGACATCGGCTTCGCCTACATCCACGCCAACCAGCCCGTCACGGGCAGCGTGCCATCCACCGTCGGGTGGTACCGACTTCACTTCCGCCATGACCTCTGCCTGAATTTCGTCGCCATCGACGGGCACGCAGGGAGTTCCCGCTATCAGATGCCCTGGCCACAGGACGACTGGCTGAAGCGCCACAGCCGCCCATACTGGTTCGGCGGGAAATGGAATTCCGACCTGTAGGCGAGAAGCCCCTCTCCGGATCATGCACGAAAAGGCCATGTCTCTCCCCCACACCCGCCAGGCGGATGTCGTTGTCATTGGCGCCGGCCTGGCGGGCATTTGCGCCGCCGTCGCCGCGGCGCGCAATGGCGCCAAGACGCTCCTCATCCAGGATCGCCCCATGCCCGGGGGTAATTCCTCCAGCGAAATCCGAATGTGGATCTGCGGGGCGCAAGACTCCGATTTCCGGGAGGCCGGACTGTTGGAGGAATTGAAACTGGCAAACTACTACTACAACCCCACCCTGAAATACACCCTCTGGGACCATGTCATGAGGGATTTCCTGGAGAGTGAACCCAATCTGGAATGCTATTTCAACACCTCCGTCATCGACTCCACCGTTGACGGAGGCCGCATCTCCTCTGTCATAGCCTGGGGCCTCACGGACTACATCCTCTATGAGTTCCGCGGGAAGGTCTTCGTGGACTGCTCGGGGGACTCCATCCTGGCGGAGAGGAGCGGTGCGGAATATGTCCACGGGCGTGAAGCCAGGAAAACCTACAACGAACCCTGGGGGCTGGAACAGGCCGACGGCAAGACCATGGGCAATTCCATCCTCATGCAACTCCGGAGGACGGACGACGACCGCCCCTTCAAAGCACCCTCCTGGGCATACCACTACACCGACGAGACAGTCCCCCGGCAGGAACTGGCTCAGCCCGGCGACAATTTCTGGTGGCTGGAATTCGGCGGGGTCTTCGACACCATCAAGGACGCGCGGGAAATCGGGAGGGAACTCACGAAAATCGCGTTGGGCTACTGGGAATACATCAAGAACCATCCCGACGGACGGGGAAACGGCTGGGCGTTGGACTGGCTGGGCTCCCTCCCGGGCAAACGGGAAAGTCGTCGCTATGTCGGCGACTATGTCCTTACCCAGGACGACACTGTGAACGGCAGACTCTTCCCCGACGCCATCGCCTATGGCGCCTGGCTGGTGGACGACCACTACCCCGAAGCCATCTACCACAAGGGCGAGCCAAACCGGGTGCAACCCCTCAGGCCCGGCTACCATGTCCCGTATCGTTGCCTCTATTCCCGGAACATCTCCAATCTCCTCTTCGCGGGGCGAAATATCTCCGTCTCCCACCTGGCCTTGAGTTCCGTGCGAGTCATGGGGACATGCGCCATGTTTGGCCAGGCCGCCGGCACCGCCGCCGCCCTTGCAGTCCACTACGGCTGCACGCCCCGGGAAATCGGGCGGAGGCATATTCGGGAGCTGCAGCAGCGGCTGGTCCGACAAGACCAGTTCATCCCCGGCGTCAAGTTGGAGCACGGAACGGCGGCCCGCAACGGCACACCCTCCGATCCACGCCTGGCGGACGGATTTGACCGGGAGACGAAGTCGACAACCAACCATCACTCCATCCTGCTCCACCAGGGGGAGTCCTGCCAATACACCTTCAAGACCCCCACGACCGTCGCCGCCATCCGGCTGGTCTGGGACAGCAATTTCGAAGACAGCAAGAAGATGCGCTTCCATGAGGGGTGCGACGAGAGCCGGCAGCTCCCTTCCACCCTGGCCAAGGCGTTCATCGTGGAAACCCAAACCGGCGGCGAATGGCAAATGTGCTTCCAAGTCGACGACAATTTCCGACGCCTGAACCTTATCCATTTTCCCCCCAGGCAGGCCCAGGCCATCCGCCTCACGCTGACAAGGGAACGTATCCCCGGAGAGCCCGCCCGGCTTTTCTCATTCGAACCCATTGACGAACTCCGCCTCCAATGAAATCCCTCTCCATACTTCTTGCCGCCGTGAGCATCTTTGCCAGCCTTCTGTCCGACGCCGCAACCATCCAGGGCACCGTCCGCTTCGACCAGAACCGGGACGGCTGGCCCGGCCCGGAAGACCCCGGCATTCCTGGCATGCTGGTCAGCGACGGGTTCGGGTTCGCCGAAACCGACGCTGAGGGGAAATACACATTGACACTCCACGAAAGGGCGACCACAATCTATGTGCAGCGCAATGACCTATACACCGCCGACGTCACGAAGTTCTGGCATAGGATAACACCCGGGCGCAAGACCTATGATTTTCTCATGGAGAAATCCCGCCCGGTCCAGGGAGACACCCTGGACATCGTGGTCGTTGGGGACACGGAGACCCAGGAGACGATGGGCACCCAGGATTTGGGATTCATGCGCCAGGTGCGACGCTATATCGCCAACCACCCCGAGATCGACTTGTTCCTCAACGCGGGCGACATCAGCGCCGGTTCGTCGCTCGGAATGGAGACGCAGCGCGATTTCGTCAACTTCTCCACCATGGGGATTCCCGTCGCCTACGCCTGCGGCAACCACGACATCGACTTCCGGGGCCGCGGCTTCTATGGGGACAAAGACCCCTTCGTCGCAATATTCGGCCCTTGGTGGGAATCCTTCGAATTGGGCGGATTCCTGTTCGTCACAGTCCCCATCTACAACAGTTGGGGCGCCCCCATCTCCTATGACATGAGAGATTGCGGCGACTGGCTGCGCGCCTTGTGTGAGCGATACCCCGACAAGAAGAAAATCCTCTTCTGCCATGACCTGCCCGATTTGGTCGGACAGAGGATGGACACCCATTCGGAGCCCGTGGACTTCGACCAGGAGAATTTCGTCTGCGCCATCTACGGGCACAAGCACATGAACATCGTGAAAAAATATCCATCGGGGCGCAAGGCATTCTCTGTCGCGACCCCCAACAAAGGCGGCGCGGGTTGCTTCACACAGTGCTTCCGCACCGTGCATATAGAACGCGCCACGGGGAAGGCTACCAGCGAACTGTTTTTCAACAACGCCGAGGAACACCTGGCTCTTGTCCTCCCGCAGAAAACCGCAGACGCCGCGGACACAATCCTCGTGGACGCCTACGACGGCGGAGATGAAATCGTATCCGTCACCGCCACTTCACCGGGACAGCCGACGATTTCCCTGAAGAGAATCAGCCCCGCCGCATGGCAGGAGACCGCCGGCTGGAAACTAGAGGGCAACGCGGAAATCACCCTCGCCGCCACCACAAAATCCGGAAAGCGATTCTCGCACACATCCCCGGTTGCAGCGAAGGCCGACGCGCCGGAAATCCTTTGGACGACCCAACTCCCCGCCGCCATCGCCATGGCGGATCTCCAACTCGTCAACCACTCGCTGGTCGTGGCCGTGGCCGACGATGAAAATGCCGAAAAGGGGGGGATCTACTCCCTTGACCCCGACAATGGACAAATCCTGTGGTTCTATCCCACAGAATATGGAGTTCGGAACAACGTCGCCACGGACGGCACACGAATCTTCGCCATCGACACCCGCGCGAACATCCACGCCGTGGACGCCATGACAGGCGAGGGGCTCTGGCTGAATCCCTCCGATCCGGGCATCGTCAGCCCCGCCGCCTCGGGAATCATATGCCACAACGGCATCGTGGCGGGCGGCTATGGAAGACATCTGCGGGGCATCGACGCCACAACGGGGAAAACCATCTGGCGCAACACCTCCTGGGAAGTGGAGGAACGCACCCCTGCGGAAGACAAGATCGCCATCGCCGGAGAGAGCATCCTCGTCATCTCCCGCCTGAACGGCCTCTACCGCCATGACCTGGCAACGGGAAGAATCCTATGGCACTCCAAACAGTGGCTGCCCAATGCGACTGCACTGGTCGACGGGGATGATGTCTGGCTCATTGGCTCTGCCAACGACATCATGAGACTCCGCCTGGAGGACGGCAAGACCCTCGCCACCATCAAGCCCTTCCCCTGCAAGTCCGCCACCGCCGTGCCCGTCCGCCTTGACAATGGCCTGCTGCTTGTCGCATCGGGGAACAAAGGCCTCGGCGCCATCGACCCCTCCACAGGCAAGGAAGCATGGCGCTTCCTCCCCCGGCCATCCATCTTCCCGACAGGCGACTACATCACAGGCAATCCTCCCGCCGTCACCGCCACGCCGCTTCTTCTGCAGCAGGCTCTCTGGGTCGCCGCCAACGACGGCTTCCTCTACCGCCTGGACCCCGATGACGGCAAGGCGCTCAGGCAACTCCGCGTGGGGATGCCCATTCTAAACAAGCCCTGCGCAGACTCCGAAAGAATCTACGTCTCCGACTGTTGCGGCAGAGTCATGGCCGTCAGGCAATAACCACCCCACACATACACGGCAACGTCAGTGCATCATGAAACCGCTCCTCCTCACCCTCCTCGCCGGAAGCATCCTGCTCGCCGCCGCCACGCCACGCGAATTCGTCCTCTTTGAGAACGGGAAAAGCGACTACGCCATCGTCCTGCCCGACGCACCGACCGCCGAAGAGGAAGGCGCAGCCCGGGAACTCCAGGAGTATTTCCGCAAGTTGACAGGCGTCCTCCTCGCCGTGCACCCTGCATCCCAAAAAATCGCGCCAGCCTTTGTCATCGGCTGGACGCCCCAGACCGAGAACGCCCTTGGCACCACCTCCGAATCCATGATGCGCGACCAAATCCGCATCAAGACCCGGGAGAATGGCGACATCTTCATCACAGGCGCCACCGCCTTTGGCATCCGATACGCCCTCGCCCAATTCCTGGAGGATTTCCTGGGAATCCGCTGGTGGGGATGGGGGGAAGAATATCTTCCGCTCTGCCAGCGCCTGGCCATTCCGCCCATCGACCTGGATTATGCGCCAGCCTTCATCGAACGCACCCCCACCGCCAGCTTCCTCTATGAGAAAAGCGACATCCTCGCACACAGGATGCGCTGCAACAGCCTCATGAATGCGGACACCTCGCCCCGAGCCATCCATACCTTCATGGAACGCAGCCACACACTGGAAAAGTTCCTCCCGGACGAGAATTATCTGAAGGCGCATCCGGACCTCTACGACCCGGATAATCCACCGACCGCCAAACCGGAGTTCTACGCGCTGCGCGACGGACGGCGACTTGGTGCCACCAGCCAACCCTGCATGACTAACCCGGAAGCCCTCCAGCAGGTCGTCACAAACGCAAAATATCTTCTGCACAAGCAGATGCCGAATGCCGACATCATCTGGATAACACAGAATGACAATACGGAAATCTGCCTGTGCCATCGGTGTATGGAGGCCGAAAAGCGCCTGGGAAACCGCGCCGACCTGAACATCGATTTCATGAACAGGGTCGCGGACGCTCTCCAGGAGGAGTTCCCCGGCATCGCCGTGGAGACCTTCGCCTACCAGTTCACCCTGGAGCCGCCCAAGACCATACGCCCCAATGAACACGTGCATGTCCGCGTCTGCCTCATCGAAGCCTCCAACGCCCATCCGCTCACACATCCCATCAATAGGCGATACCGGGAAGCACTGGAAGGATGGACCGCCATCTCGGATAATGTCAACGTGTGGTTCTACACGGTGAATTTCACCAACTTCGGCCTTGCGCATCCCAACACAGCCACCATTCCCCAGGACATCCGGCTCTTCCAGGAACTCAAGGTCAAAAAAATCCTCCCCCAAGACTCCTCGGACGAGGGGGCCTTTGGATGGTTCACCCCCTATCGACAGAATCTCATCGCGCACTGCATCTGGAATCCCCGACTAGACGTCGAGGCCTTCAAAAGGGACTTTTTCCAAAAATACTACGGCCCTGCCGCAAAACCGCTCCTGCAACTGCTGGATCGATACCAGGAAATCGCCACCGCATCCAAATGGCCGATGCCATGCTATATGCTGGACACGGGACGGTGGCTTTCCCCGGAAGAACTTGACCTGGGCGACTGCCTCGTCCAGGAAGCCATGGATTTGGTCAAGGAATCTGGGCAAGACAAATACGTCAAGCGCGTGCAAGCCCTGGAGACGGTCCTGGAATGGACACGGTTCTGGCGCATGGAGAACTCCTATCTGCGGACGGTTACCCGCCACCCACCCATGATCCCACTGGAAAACACCGAGGGACTCGTACAGGCGCTGGCGGAGCGAGTCCGTCGGATTCCCAGGACCCCCGCCTGGAAAAACCAATACACCGGCCCATCCCTGCGGCTGGACGCCCATCTGGAACATCTCAGAAGGCGTCTGACCCCAGAGGCGCCCCCACAGGCTCTCCCACCCCTCCTGGCCGACACACGCCCCGGGCATCTCGTGGTCATCCCGCGGGAGGCCTTCCAAATCGACAGAAGCACGTATGTCGACGACGCAAAGGCGCCCGTGCGGAATTCCTCTGTCCGACTCTCCACCCGGGGCTTTAACTGGCTGATGCGCGTGGATCTCCCCGCCATGGAGGACGCGGGCGAATGGGAGGTCTTCGCCGAACTCCGCCTCCCCGACGCCGTCCAGAATCCCAGTGGCGTCGCCGCCTTGACAGGCTTCTATTCCTACGGGACAAATTTTGCGGAAGTGACCAGGGTGTCCATCCCCGCCGAGACCCTCTCACGGGACGAATACCGGCTCCTCCCCCTGGGGACTATCGACTTCCACCGCGACTTCCAAGTCTATTTCGCGGGAAACGGGAATGATGCCACGCCGGAACTCCTCCTGGGCCGAATCTTCCTGCGGCGTGCAAAATGAAGAGCGCAGACGGCTCCGGCCCGCTGCTGCCGCGGATGCCGTCTAGGCATTCCAGGGCGATGGCGTTCCGGCTGGGCAGATAGAGGGAGATGGCCTTCCACACGCACCCACCAGATTGTAGAAATGCTGTCCCGGCTCGATGCGTCCGAATCCAGTACCAGCGCGTATTCCCCGCCCTTGCAGGAGACGCGGAAAGCCGAATAGGAATTGAACGGGTGGATAATGAAGGCGAACCACAAGCGTGTGCTTCGCCTCATGAAGGCGGACGGGCTTCTTGTGCCGAAGAACCTCAGGCTTCGTGCAACCAGGCGGAATTCCTCCACGGAAAAGGCGAAGCCCAAGACGATTGAACCCAACAGGTTCTGGGGGACAGACATGACCAAGATCATGCTCCCACAGTCAGGCTGGGCCTATCTTCACATTGTCATTGACTGGGGCGACAAGAAGCTTCTGGCCGCCCACCTGAGCCGCACCAGCAGAAGCCAGGACTGGATCACGGCCCTCGAACAGGCGGTCGCGTCCGAGTTCCCGATGGGGATTCGCGACCTTCCCGCCGGCTACGACGTGCCCGAACTGGTCAGCGACCACGGATCGCAGCCTACTTCCACCGCATTCCGCGGTGCCTGCGAGGCACTTGGAATCAATCAGATCTTCGCAAGCTACGGCAATCCCAAGGGAAATGCCGATACGGAACGGATGATGCGGACAATCAAGGAGGATCTAATCTACTCAAACGATTTCCAGACATTCAATGAACTTGAAACGGCGCTGGCAACATGGACGAAGCGCTACAACGAGGAGTTTCTGCATTCCACCCTGGGCTATGAAAGCCCAATCGAATACGAGAACTGGTTCTACCATGCAACAAGAAGAGAAGTCCCTTATTTGATGTCCTGAAAATTTTTAGAGATTTTTGGCCGGCTAACGTATTGGCCTCCCTTGCAAAAGGGGACCAATACACCGTCACGAACCCAACTGCATTCGCGCAGCTGGTCGAAAAGGCAAAGGCCGCACGCGCATAGACTGAATGACGAAATCATAAGTCGCGACCGCGCAAAACACCCCGCCCCGTTTCCCGGAAGGCAACTCTCCCGGAAAACGGGGCATTTTCGTAGAATGACGCCTCCGACTGCGACCACTTCCCAAAGTGCAATTTCCGCATAAGGCATTATCTTGCGAGGTTGAGTTTTTCAAAGGCGGCGAAGCAGGCTTCCCGCCACCATTTCTATCCCCCAATACGACACACAACCAATTAGGACCGACCCTATGAAATCTAGAATCTCCGCGTTGCTGCTTCTGGTGCTTGCCCTCTCCTTCTTTGCCGGCGAGGTGGCGAAGCCGAAATACATCTTCCTCTTCATCGGCGACGGCATGTCCATCCCCCAGCGAGCGATTGCCGAAGAGTTCTCGAGGCAGACAGGACGCGGCCCGCTGGCCATCAACTCCCTCCCACAGAGCGCATTGACCCGCACTGCGTCTGCAAATGCCCTCATCACCGACTCGGCGGCCGCGGCCACCGCGATTGCCTGCGGCGAGAAGACGAAGAACGGCCAGCTTGGCGTCAGCGCGGACCTGAGCAGGAAACTGGAGTCATGCGCTGTCGTGGCCAAGAGGAATGGCCGCAAGGTCGGCATCATCACCTCCGTCACCATCAACCACGCCACCCCGGCGGGATTCTATGCGCACCAGCCAAGCCGTGGGCTTATGTATCGCATTGGACTCGACCTCATCGCCTCTGACTTCGACTTCTTTGGCGGCGGCGGCTTCTCCGGCCAGCATGACAAGAAGGACGACGAGATGTACAAGGGGAACCTCTACGAGCTTGCCCAGGAGGCCGGATACAAGGTCTTCCGCGAAAAGGAGGAGATTCTCTCCATGCCGGCCAACACCGGCAAGGCGCTTGCACTCTATGGCGAAGGAGGGCTCCCCTTCGCGATTGACGGACAGGCCGAGTGCCCCACCCTCGCGGACTTCACCAGAAAGGGCATCGAACTCCTGGACTACGACAACCCCAACGGCTTCTTCATGATGGTGGAGGGCGGAGCCATCGACTACCGCGGACACGCCAACGAGGGAGCAGGAAATATCAAGGAAACCCTGGCCTTCGACGATGCAGTCAAGGTCGCACTCGAGTTCGCCGAGGGGCACAAGGACGAAACACTCATCGTCGTCACCGGCGACCACGAGACCGGCGGCATGACCCAGGGCTTCGCGAATGCGGGCTATGGACTCAACCTGGCCCTGCTTGACAACCAGAAGTGCACCCCCGAAACCTTCAATGGACGCATCAAGTCCGCAAAGAAGGCGAATCCCGACTTCTCCTTCGAGGACGCAAAGGAACTGCTCGCCCGCGACTTCGGCTTCCGCTTCGAGGGCGACGGCGTCATGGCGATTCGCGAAAACGAACTCAAGGAACTCCAGGAGGCATACGGCAAGGACGACCTGGGGTCGGCGGCAAGGCGCATCATCCAGAACAAGGCAGGCATCGGCTGGTCCAGCGGCAACCACACCGCGCTGCCCGTCCTCACCACGGCAATCGGCCCTGGAATGGAACTCTTCAGCGGAATGCTGGAAAACACCGACCTGGCAAAGCTCCTCAAGTCGCTGATGTAACGGCAAGGAGACCTGGGACGATACCAGGGGAAGACCGCATCCCGCCATGCCACGCCACAACCTAAAGCACAACGTCTGCTTCTTCGCGCTGCTCCTCGTCCTTTCGGGGCTGCTCTTCCTGCTTCCAGGGCCGCCGGTCGTCGCATCGGGGGTTTCTGGATTCAGGGCGAAGGCAGTAGTCACCGAGACCGACAACTCCAATGTCGAGCAGCATGGCCTGGTCCGGTTCGGCTCCCAGCGCCTGAAAGTGCGCATCACAGGCGGCCCCATGAAGGGGGAGGGCTTTTCGGCGGGCAACGAACTCAGGGCACAGCTGGAGTTCGACAACTTCTACGAGGTTGGCGACAGGGTTGTGGTGGTCTCCCCGAAGCCCCAGGTCGTCCAAGGGGACGTCCTGACCGTCCAGAGCTATGCACGCAGCGGCTGGACCTTCGCCCTCTTCGGGATATTCTGCATTCTACTCTGCATCTTCGGGCGGTTGACAGGCTTCAACGCGCTGCTCAGCTTCGTCTTCAGCTGCATACTCATCTGGAAGGCGATCATCCCGTTGCTGTTGCGGGGATGGCCCGCGAGCTGGACAATCTTCGGCTGCGTCGTCTTTCTCACCGCCGTAATCATGTATCTCGTGGCCGGCTTCACGCGCTGCGGGGTGTGCGCCTTCCTTGGCGCATGCTCAGGCATCTTCGTGGGTCTCTTCACAGCCCACTTCTTCAGCTGGGTGCTCAATATCAACGGCGCGGTGCTACCCTACTCCCAGACCCTCATCTACACCGGATACCCGAGCCTGGACCTGAGGGACATCTTCGTCGGGGCGATGATCCTCGCCTCGTCGGGCGCCGTCATGGACCTGGGGATGGACATTGCCAGCGGCCAGCAGGAGGTGGCGCTACACCATCCGGGCATCTCACGCTGGGACCTCATCGCTTCCGGACTCAGAATGGGGCGGAAGGTTGTCGGCACGATGACGACCACCCTGCTGCTCGCATATTCCGGAGGCTACATCACACTCCTGATGATGTTCATGGTGCAGAACTCCACCCCGTGGGAAATCATCAACAACCCCCTCGTCGCCGCTGAAATCGTAAAGACCCTCATCGGAAGCTTCTCACTCGTGCTCGTGGCTCCGGCCACCGCGTTCCTGGGAGGCTGGTTCTTCAGGACCTCCGGCGCCCCCACCTCCCGATCCGAAACATAAGGAGCAACCCCTTGCGCCTCCCGCTAGACATATTCCTCGCGCTCCGCTACCTGCGCCCCAAGCGGACATTCGTCTCCGTCATCAGCCTGCTCTCAGTGCTGGGGCCGATGCTCGGCGTCGCTATTCTCATCATCGTCAGCGGCGTCATGGCAGGCTTCGACCACGACATCCGCAACGGCATCATGAACATGTCGGCGCACCTGACGGTCTATCCGCGCAATGAACAAGGCTACTTCACCAACCCCGACCAGCTCCTGGAACAACTGGCCGGCGAGGGCGCGGCCTGGGGAGTCAGGGGAACCCCCGTCATCGAAGGCACGGCGCTAATCCAGCTGGAGGGGACTGTCTACCCGAAGCTCGTGCGCGGAATCCGCCCCGAAAGCGAGGACAACGTCACCAAAATCCAGAAGAACTTCTCCGAGGAGGGGCATCTCCTCGCCGAGGGGGAGGCCGCCATCGGCGACAGGCTCGCAAGGAGCCTCGGACTCAGGCTGGGGGACGAATTCCTCATCCACTCGCCCGCAAGGCTCACGCAGAATATCCACTGGAAGGACGACGGCAAGGTCGACGTCCGCGAACCAGATGAACTCTATCTCCCCGAAGAGTGCCGCATCGCCACATTCTACAACATGGGAATCAGCGACTACGATGACAATGTGGTGGTCCTCCATATCGACCAGGCGGCGGACCTCTTCGGGCTGGACTGGGGAGACGCCACCTCCATCCAAGTCGCGGTCGACGACCCGATGAATGTCGCTTCCCTGGCGGCACTCCTCCGGGAAAAGCACCCGGAATGCCATTTCGTCACATGGCAGGAGCAAAACGAACTCCTCTTCAACACCCTCCAGAGCGAAAAGAGCCTCATGACATTCCTCATGGCGTTCATCATCCTCGTGGCCTCCTTCGCAATCGCCGCGACCCTCATCACGGTCGTCGTCCAGAAGACCCGCGAAATCGGCATCCTCAAGGCGGTGGGAGTCTCCTCCTGGGCAATCGCACGCATATTCCTCATGCAGGGCTTCATCATCGGAGTCATCGGGACTGCCCTCGGCACCACCGCGGGACTCCTCATACTGCACTTCCGAAACGGAATCGCACACCTGCTCTCCACAATCATGGGCGTGGACGTCTTCCCACCGGAACTCTACCATCTGACCTCGATCCCGGCACTCACCACGCCGGAGGACCTGGGCATGGCGGTCGCAATGTCACTGGCCATCTGCATGGCGGCGGCGACAATACCTGCACTCTACGCGGCGGCCGCATCACCCGCCAAATCCCTTAAGACGGAGAACGGCTGATGACGGGCAATCACGACAAGACACCGCTCTACAGGCTGGAAAAGGTCTCACACGACTTCCAGATTGGAAAAAACAGCGTCCATGCACTCAAATGCCTCGACCTGGATATTCCGGAAGGACACTGGTTTGCACTCGTGGGCAGAAGCGGCTCCGGAAAGACGACTCTGCTGCAGATGCTGGGGGGGCTCAACCACCCGACGGCAGGGAGGATCCTCTACCGGGGAGAAGACCTCGGGCGGCTCTCGTCCCGCAGGATGACCTCATTGAGGCGAAGGGAGTTCGGCTTCGTCTTCCAAAGCTACCACCTTCTCCCGGAACTCACGGCTCTTGAAAATGCGGCGCTCCCTGCACTGGGCTGGCTTGAAGACCGGAAGGCGGCATACGAAAGGGCGGAATGGCTCCTCGAAAGCTTCGGACTCAAGGAACGCCTTACACACCGCCCGCAGGAACTCTCAGGCGGAGAACAGCAGCGCGTCGCCATCGCACGCGCACTCATCCACAATCCGCCAGTCATCCTGGCGGACGAACCCACCGGCAACCTGGACGAGGCATCCGCAGCCAGGGTAATGGAAATATTCAGGGAACTCCACGAAAAGGAGGGCAAGACCATCGTGATGGTCACGCACTCCCAGGAAATCGCGTCCATGGCGCAGGCAATCCACCGACTCCCATAAGACCAACCCCAAAAAGGGGGGAAAGACGAACCACTCCTGACCACAGTCTTTCGTCTCCATTCGTGGTTCAAAACATGCCCACACCACGGGTTTTCGTGTGTTTCGTGGTCCCCCCCGGCTTTTGTCCATTCGTGTCCATTAGTGGTTCAAAACATGCCCGAACCACGGTTTTTCGTGTATTTCGTGTGTTTCGTGTTTTTCGTGGTTACGACCTGGCTTTTGTCATTCGTGTCCATTAGTGTCCATTCGTGGTTCAAAACATGCCCACACCACGGGTTTTCGTGTGTTTCGTGTGTTTCGTGGTTAACCCCTGCTTTTGTCCATTAGTGTCCATTAGTGGTTCAAAAAACAGCCTGACGATGCAAGTGGCGTGCTCTTCCTGCGTTAGAGGTGGAATCCGACTGCACGAGCGTATTGTGCCATTCATGCCAAGAGCATTCCTCATGAGAATTGCTGTTCGCGGCTGCCCATTTCCACCACTCCTCCATACCAGATTACTTTATCTGATCGATGGCATTCAGGAGAAGATGGAATGAAGTGTAGGGATTTCGCTCGTATGGTTTGCTGTCGGGATTGTCGCGTTCCTTACGCCTTTGAAGTGCGTCGGCGTTTCTTCTTGCCGATGGAAGCAATTCCTTGAGTTTTTCGAAGATTCCTGAATTCCCTTTCGCGTAGTTCGGCAAATGCGCTCTCAACGCGCGCACAGCCCCGTCGCTGTTGAGATATGCCTTTGGTGTGGGCATGAAATGAAGCAGAAGCCATACCTCGACGCTGATGGCGGACAGGGCGATATTGATGCCGTTAGCCTCAGCCAGTCGATAAGCCTCCTCATGTGCCTGACGCTTGTTTCCCAATGAGACATCCTCAAGGTCGTATGCCACCCAGTAGCAGTCGGAAGAAGGTGAACTCTCCTTTGTCCTTATCGCCTCTTTCACGAGGCCAACTGGGTCCGTGTGATGGCTCGGTTCTATCTCGCAACCTGAGTATTTCCTGAAGCGTTTGTAGGCGTTCAAATAGGATTCCTCTGTCTCGCCTTCGCAATAGATATGAAGAACGGGGCCGACTCTGCGCCCTTTCCCGCGTGGTATGAAGTTATTCTTTCGCATCGGATTCCTCCTTCATAAGAGCCCTGATGGACGAGTAGTCCAGCCTAGGAGTGGCGTTGAACCGATGCTGCATATACCATTTGGCAAACGGCGTGTTTTTTCTGACTTCGGAAAACTCGTCAAGCGCATAGAGTTCGCTGATGCCATCCTCGTTCTTGTCAACGAAGAATAGCTGGTCACGGCGCATGTAGGAGGGATTCATCAGGGTCACATCGTGTGTGGAGAAGATCAACTGGCCGTTTTGGGTATTGATTTCGGGATCGTTGAAGAGTTCCACCAGAAATTCCACCAGTTGTGGATGCAGGCTGGTGTTCATCTCATCGATAACCAGAACCTTCCCCTTTTTCAAGGCATAATAGATGTTTCCCGCCATCAAGAGGAAACGTGCGGAGCCCATTGATTCATTGGCCAGGTCAAAATAGACCATCTCGCCCTTGGAATCCCGATGGCCGCAACGCACCTTGTACTTGTTCGCATCAGGAATCAACATTCGTTCGGATGGAGGCAGAGACTGGTACATCGCCGCCAGCAACTGCTCGTCATTCTTTTCAACGGAAAGTGCATCGATTCCCGTCCCCACGGCTTTTAAGAAATAAAGCAGCTTTTGCTGCCCCTCTGGAGAACCGAGCAGAAGATTACATGGCCAAGCTTGAATCACTCCATTCAAATTTATGGAAACGTTGTGGTTTGCGGCATTCCAGACATCGTACAGAACCTGCGATCCCCCTTCGGTGTTGGCGGCGACGGACAGATATAGTTGATTGGGAAGGAAGGCGATTTTGCGCCGTTTCCCCTTGAGAAGTCCTCCCAGCATGATTTGGTCTATGTTCTCCCCCTTCCTACGTGTGTAGAGAATAGCCTCCTTGTTGGATGGATAGAACCCTAGTTCCTCGAAGGTGATTTCCTTGTCCGTATATGCAAACGCATAGCGGAAATGAAGCCCGTTCACGACAAAGTCAAGCTCAAACTCCACAGGCGCGTTCGAAGTCTTGTCATCTAATTGGAATGGTTCATAATAGGGGATATCGCTGTTGCGGTCTAACTTATGAGAGCCCAAAATAAGGCTCAAAGCTGACTGCATTCCTCGAAGAAGATTGCTTTTCCCACTGGCGTTCGCACCATATATGCCTGCCGTCCTCACGATGGGAATCTTCTTCTCCTTGTCTGGAGACGCAATGTTCTGCGGAAGTTCATCGCCTTGTTCTACATGGAGATTCAGCACCTGGCGTTCCTTGAAGGAACGGTAGTTCTGCAATGAAAAAGAGATTATCATCGTTTTTAATCCTTGTTTCAGTATTTTTTCTGCATTTTTCAATACTTTAACTTACAAACAACGAAAATCAAGTCGAGAGATGCCATTTTGTTGAATGAGTTGCAGAAGACCTGCTTCGTTCAAATGGCTCGCAGCCCCGCTGAAATCGAAATACACAGGTAGCCAGGATGGATTTCGTGCGTGGAAAGGAGTGTGTCTAATATGGAAGGTATATTGGTCCCGATTAACGAAGGACACTAAATTAAGTGGGCATCTCGAGGAGTCCACGATGAGCAAACCACGAAAAAAACGAACACCCCAGGAGAAATTCAAGATTGTGATGGAGGGCTTGCGAGGCGACCATGGAAGCATAGCCGCCCTTTGCAATGCCTATGGCATCACTCAGACCGACTTCTACAGATGGCGAGATATCCTCATGGGAATTGCTGTTCGCGGCTGCCTATCATTCATCCGCGTTCTTCCAGCCATTGTCAGGTGACCATAGCATATCCCTGTCATGCTCATACTTGAGGCATGGGCCAAGGAAAGCCGCGATGCTCATCACAATCTCTTCAAACTCCGGGGGAGCGTCCGTCAAATGGTTCTTTCGGCAGAAAGCATGCCTTTGGACATGCAATGCCTTCTGCGTCAAACATGATACCGTCAGAATCCTCCATTCCCGCAATGCTGGCGAAAACCTTCCGCAGATATTCGTGGCTCGTGTCGCCAAAGCAAAGGAGGTCTGAATCCATCGTCGGGCGCGAGTTGTCGCCGTTCTGCCATATCACGAAGAGATTTCCGCCTTTCAGGACAAAGTTGTCTGCATAGCCGGAAATGGACAGGCGATAGAGGAAACGCTCGGTTGCATACCTCAGCAGAATATGCTGGTAGTCCAGCCTGCGAAGCTTTGACAGATTCTTGAGCCTGGCAAGCACGGAGGCCCGCATATTGGTGATTGTCCCCTTGCTCATAGCATCATCATCTCCATGTATGGACGCATAACATTGGAGACGCGGCAGATTCTGGCTGCGCCCTCCAGCGCGTCAGCCGTGAATTTCTTCAGGCGGTATCCCTCGCGCAGGGCTTCCATCGCCACATCCAGACCATATTTGTTGCGAAACTTGAAGCAGTCCGCCACCGTCTTGGCGGGGGAATAGACAGGTATTCGCAGCCCATCCCGCTCAATATGTTCAATGCCGTATTCGTATGCCTCGTCCGACATTTGAATGCAAACTGGTGCCGGGCTTCCCGGCAGTTGTGGAAGCCTGCGGCCAATGCGGACGGCCACCCAGAGTTCGTGCGGGGTCTGCGTGGTGAAATTGTGGAGGCGCAGGGCGGACAGAAGGCAGACGACAAAGTCCGTCCCCTTGGACAGAAGCGCCTCAATTTCAGGCATGGGACTGATGTCCATGTCCTTCGGGGCATACACTCCCTGGCACAGGCGTTCAAGACGTCCGCTTTGGCAATGGAAGGAGAGCAGGGCATGGGATACGCCTTTGTCCTGGGCCTCCTTTGCCGTGAATGGCCTGCCCGCATTGATCAGATTAATGAGACCTTGATTCATATATGCATCCACTTGTTGATTTGCTTAAAAAATAATCATCTTAAGCAGATTGTCAAATGGAATGGAGAATAATCTGCAATTTCGTTCAAATGGTTCGCAGTCCCGCTGAAATCGAAATACACAGGTGGTCAGGATGGAATTCGTGCGCTAAATGGGGTGTGTCTAATTTGGAAGGTGACACACCCTCGTTCCGAGAAGACAGAGCAGACCCGGCTTCGCTGCGCTACGCCGTGGCAAGATAGCAGAATCGGCCAGTCGGGCGCTGACGGAATGCCGAAAGCAAGGGCAGCAATAGCGGAATCTAGCACGGATTTCGTGCGTGGAAACGAAAAAAGCCGTGTGACGAATCGCACGGCTGAAAAGGGGCGGTGGAGCAGTTGCCGCAAAACTCAAAAGGTCTCTATCTAACTGAGATACTCAAAGTAAACTCACAGTAAACAAGAAATAAAGAAGAGTCGAGAGAATACTTGAAATGATACTTATTCATGCCTTTATCTGGGTAAATTCTCTTGCGGATTATTTTGTGAATGATTTACCTGATAATTGTTTTGTTCATGATTGATATTACCATTTGATAAGCGAATACGATCTCTTATACGTTTAATAGTTTTTTGAGCCGACATTCTATTCCTTAACCACGATATTAACAAAAATAACCCTAAAAGTATACCTATAATACTAACAAACAAAAATGCATTTTTAGTTATATCATTATTGAATGTAGCTGTTGCAAGGGCTCCGATTGAAGTAAATGCAGTAGAAAACAAAAAAATAGCAAAGTTGAGTTGAAGAGTTGCAGGTGTGCCTTGTTCTAAAATATCAAGCTCACTATCTTTGATTTCATACAAGTCAACGGACTCAACTTTTCCGCGACGAACCTTTACATAAGAGTCATTTGGATAATCAGAATTGTGAGGAGAAAAGTCATCCATTATAATTTCTCCTTTAACCATTTATTGTTTTTTTCTCCATAAGAATTAAACCATGCAGCCTCGGTGCCACTACGAATAACAAAAACACTTTCGTCTGATTGCAATACTGCCTTTATTTTATCGCGTATGATCACTGCATTTTCATCTGTATCAACAGCCCAACAATACCTATGGATAGGACAATAAGATGAAAAGTTTTTTAAAACTTCTCGTACACGATTGCGCGAATCTTCGCTAGTTACATTAAATGTGACTATGTACACCACAATACTACTCCTTTAGTTATTATTCCATTCTGTTACCCAAATGAGTATTTTATGAAAGACGATTTTTGCTCTTTGAAACCAAAGTCATCGCCTTGCTTGGTGTTCAACTGTTCAGCTATGGTCATCTGTCCTCCGTGGATGGATTGCATTCTCTATCGTTACACGACTATAATATAATCCATTGCAGAGGATTTTCATCTTGGATTGTCTATTTTAGCGTTAATCTTTTAAGCAGAGACACAACAGAGGTACAACTCTGCATAAGACAAACATAAAGAGCAAAAATAGAATCACTGCACCTATTGTTACCCATGTTCCACAGTCAGAATTGTTATTCTGTTGTATTTGCACATTTTGTGCAAGATTTTTCAGTATTTCCATGTTTCTACCCGCATTTGCGTTTGCTAGATTTAAATGTGAACATTCCATAATTTTTGATACTAAGCGACATAAATGATTTAAACTCTCACTGTTACCCTTTTCCGTTAGTGTCTGTTTTTAGTGTCACCACATGTTGTTTCCGAAAGCCGTATCTATTAAGAAATCAATGAGTTTTAGCTTTTAGTGTCAATATTACAGGAAGTTCACATATTACCCAACTGTATATTCATAGTTTATCGGACATAGAGTCTTTCCATCTCCTTCATAAACAAATCTTAATTTATTAACAGGATATCCATTGTTGATGATATCTATAAAACATTTTACATCAGGATGTCTATTTCGATTCTTGGGATAACCAAATGAAAAAACCAATTTGTCGGCATTTTGCCATAAAGATAATGGCATTAAATTCCAATTAAACTGACTACCATGGTGTGGAACTTGCAGAATATATGGTTCATGTAGATTATCTTTAATTCTTTGAAGCAAATTATCATCAAATTCAACATCGCCAGTAAGAAGGGTTTGAATAAAAGTTTTTGTTGATGGATAATGCAACAATAACAAAGAAGAAATGTTCTTTTTCCCAGCAGTGAAACACCGATCATAGGCAGCTCTTATAGGAGAACCATCATTCAATTGTTCAATGGTAATATCATTTAAATTGTTATTATTAAGAATGTTAGTAATTGTATTCTCTAAATTGCTAATTTTACTTTTCCATTTAGCATTCTGTGAAATATCCAAATTATAGAACTCAAAATTCCATTTGATAAATATACCAAGTTCTTTTGGATTAATTACATCCCCTTTTATCAGGTAATAATCATAAATAGAATCAAATTCACTTCTTTGTGATGGAGCATTATTATTGTTTAGAATTATAGGACTAAATTTATAAATCCGAAGGTATTTATCAATTTCACTTTTATCTTTAATTCCAGACATAATCAAATGTGCCTTGAAAACATTTTCGTAAGTCAAGACGTCAAAATATGGTAAAAAGACTTTGATTTTTTTGTGATTACAAACTGCAGTGTATTTTTTTCTTATTATCTCTAGCCCATTAATATGGTCCCTATCAAGATGAGAAAGTGTAATAAAGTCAATATGTGGAGGCAAATTGTTAATGCTATTTACTAGTTCATCTTGTTTACTATTTGTTCCACAATCATATATGAAATTTAAAACTGGAATGCAAGGCAGGCTTGTTGTCTCATTACATGTATTAACAGGGAAAGTAAAGATACTGCCAGTGTACATCAAACCTTGTCCTATCCCATTAAAAGTAAATCTCCCTATTGTTTTGTTTTCAGGATGTGATAACACACTAATTTTCTCTATGCCTAATTGTGTAATTTTATAAAGAGCATGTCCAATATCATTAATCTTTGTAATTAATGAGTTGAAAATCAACGAATCAATTACCTCTATTATTTTTGCACTTATTGTTTCTATAATGGAAAATCTACTTGGTATGCCATAGGAATCTTGGCAAGCCCCCAAATAGTAATAGTACAAATCATCCAAATTGGACAAATAAAACAATCCAAACTGTAATGGATTGATTTCAAATATATGGTTGAATGGCCACTCTTTGATGATTCTTGAAATATTCATCAATGTTCGATTGCTTTTATCTTCATTTGTTGCAGGATAATCTCTCAAAAATAAAACATCTGAATCCTGTTCAGTTATGGCATCTTCTGGATGGTTATCTTTTCCACCTTTCCAGACAAGATAATAACCATCATTTCCTTTAAGTTTTCTCTCTTGAGCTATTGATGCTAATTTACTACGCATATCAGGCTTATTCCATGTTTGTTCTATGACATCTTGGGAGATTTTATATTTCCCACAATAAGGACAAGTTATATCATATAATTCATTATTTTTTTCTATCGAAAACGTCTTAATGTCATTTTCATATCTTCTCAGATTAGGTTCATAGAAATCATTTTGAGAAAGACGACAAAAATAACACGCTTGTTCTTCTAGTGCTTTCTCTTTACTGTTACTGCAAAGTTTTTTCATTTTAATATGAAACTCTTTCCCAGATATTATATTATCTATGACTTCTGGCAATTTATCTGTATCCATTTATACTTCCTCTTTTTCTATCCAAGTTGTTTGGTTGAGGTATATGAAGGAGAAGAAATTGCTATGATTACGAGTTGATTTATCTGTGGCAGCATATTTTATGTTTAGACAGATGTTGGAAGAGAGGTCGTGCCCGCCTTCCTCGTAGATTCGCCGCCTGACCTCGTCAGGCATAGGCACGAGGCTGTCGCCTATCCGCCACCACGCGATGCCGTCCTTCGAGTTCTGTACGACCTGACCGATCGGACGCGACGGCATGATGAACACCAGCACGCGATGACCTGCATCGTCGATCAACTCCGTGAAATCGACATTGATGTGCAGGCGGTCAATCAGCCCCTTACGTGTCCGTTCCGGTTGCTCGAAAGCCTGAGTGCCCACTACTTTGCGCGGACGCTTGTCTGTTATCCCGAACACAACGCGACCGCCGCCATGATTGAACACGGCACAGGCGTACTTGACGAGCGTGTCGAACTTGAAGGAGTTCTTCGCCTCCTTGAATTCGACATTCTCGCCTTCTTTGGCGTTCAACAGCTCGGCTATGGTCATCTGTCCTCCGCGGGATTGTCTTCTTTGTTGCTACACGTTTATAAGATAATCCATAAAGGGCAGAAATTCAAGAAATTCCAGATTAATGTGAGTTTTCCCCAAAAAACTAATCAAAATCAATTTGAGCAGATTCTGTAGAGAGACCTATAGGTGAGTCTGTCAGTAACTATTAGAAATATAATTGTTTCATTTGTCCCATCCCATGTTTTTGAGGCTAAAATGGATTTCGATTAGAAATAAAGGAACACTCACAAGATTAAGCAGAAAAATCTACAAAAATCTGCTTGCTGCTAAACTATTTTGCAAAGCTCACAGTCAGTGTCATATCTGAACGGCTGAATAATCATTCTCCAAAATTATCTGATTCTCTCCAGGTTTTACCACAATTTTTTTAATCCAAGTCATTAAATATTTCCCATTACCCCATTGAGCCATTGGACAACAATATAATGTTGAGCCAACAGGTACACCTGTTAAATCAAAACGATTCCCAATGTATTTTTGATTCATTACTCTTGGATTTGCTTCTATGTATTCCGTTATTTTGAGATCCAAATCTACAACTGGCTTCTCATCTTCAAAATAATCAGTTTCTTGAGTCTTTTGTTTATATCTAAGCTGATTATTAGCATCATAATATATTTCTATCATATCATTCAATTTATCATCTTCTGCACCAACAATAAAAGATATTGACATTGCTGGATTGATTCTGCCATATCCATTAGAAATATCAGTTATAAATACAATAGTAGCGGAATTGTTGCCACCAGTAGCGGAATTGTTGCCACAACCAGCAAGAATGCACGACAAAATCATAAAAGCAAACAAAATGGGAATATTCTTCATCATTGAAACCTCCTTTATTTTGTTGAAATCTGGGCAACAATTCTAAGTTCTGTATTGCAATTTGGGCAGACCAAAACTTTTGGAATTTTGTCAATAACGACTGACATTCTAAAACTACATGAAGGACATGATATATCGATTCCCTTAGGTGCATTTTGATTTGTGTTTTCAGCATCAATAACACCTTGCGTATTCAATTTCAATTCATCTATCTTTTGGGCAATTTCATTCTTTCTGTAACTTCCCTTGAGTATTTTTGAACATCCATCCAATACTTGAACACTATCTTCACATCGTGTCGGGCATGAATCGGAATTCTGAAAATTCCCGCCATGATCTAAAAGTTCATCAATTACACTTCTAGCGGATTCTTCGATTTTACTCATTTTTGCACCTCTTATTGTTAGGAGCCAAAACAAAAAAAGAGCGTCCCTCATCCGTGATCCTACGAGGCTTGCGACAGCCTACACCAAAGCACGAAAAGAGACGCTCAAAGCGGAGCGCTCCGACGTGTGCAATGGTGTGATTTTTGAAGGTCGCAATTTCGTAGGATCACAAAGCACTATACCGGTCCATTGAGACTGGCTATGTCAGAAGAGAAACGCTAATTATCTGTGTTGAAAACTCCTTGGTTGAATGATGCCGCACAGGCGAATCCCGCGCGTTCAGAGGGTAATATAGTGCCATAATGCCCATTTGCTCACCATTTTTGCGAAAAAACGATATTCTGTAACTGGAAAAGTTCAACGCACGTGTTTCGTGCGTTGAATCATGCAAACCCGGGGGTGTGCGTTTAATTCCACAGGAGTCGTGTCATCAGGAAGGCGGAGTGTCCGGGCCTCAATCCATACAGGAGAGTGCATAGTCTTGGAACCTCCGGCCAACACCCCTCCCCCGGGGGAGGGGAGTGCGTTTAATCGCGCAATGAGGCCGGGCAAGCCACCATGAGACAAGAGGACAATGCCATGCCACATCTGACCTTGGCCGACCGTTCCGATATAGGGAACGGCCTGCGTTCGAACCGGGGGTTCGGCGCAATCGCCAGGTCCCTGAAGAAGACGAGAAGCACCGTCATGCGGGAGATCCTGTCCCACCGCGTCCCCAGCGCCAAGGGCGCGAAGGGGCGTGTCACGAACCGGTGCATCAACCGCAGCGAGTGTGACAGGAAATACCTGTGAGCGCATCGACAATCCGGTTGTATTCCTCCCAGGAAAAGACACGGCATGCCAAATCCACGTCCATGGTCACACGGGCATTACCAATGACTCCGCGCTCCTTTATCCAGTAGTCCCTCGCATACGCGCCGACCAGCATCAGCTGCCCGTCCAGTTTATTGACGGTATCTGCAATGATGGCGAGAATCTCCTCTGCCGCATTCATGGTTCATCCTCCAGATACTTGGCTCTGACTTCCGCGGCAATCTCCTGACATCTGCTGTCGTCCTTTGAGAGCAGGTCGGCGTAGACCAGAAGCCAGTGGACATGCCCCTTGAAGCTTCTTGTTTCAGGCCAGAATGCCTTCTTCACAGTGATGTTTCCGTCATCTGCTATACGCCATCTTGCCTTTGCGATGACAGGTGCGATATTGCCTTGACGCCAGTATTCGCCAAAAGTCGTCCCCGCAAGACCTGCTTCCGCAGCCGCTGTCTCGCCGCCAGCGACCAGGGGGCATTTCCCATCCGTCGGGATAGGTTCGCCCTGGTACTTTGTAACCTCAAGTCTAGGCAGGAGCTGCAGGGCGTAGTTGGCAGCCCAGAGGTCAATCATACGGTTTCGGTCTCCCCAGCGGAACCCTTTGCCCCATTTGAGAAGATGGCCGCGTTCCTGCGCTTCTCGCACAACATTGTTGATCGTGCCGAGGCTCACGCCGCATCCTGCGGCGATTTCACGGTATGTCCAGTTCAATGCATCCTTTTCTGTCAGAAGCAGGAAGAGAACCTTCAGCCCCTGGGGATTCCAGCACCGTCCAGGGGTGATCCGGCGAATCAAATCAGGAGGGCGAGGACAATTCCTGACACAAAGCACATTGCCGTTGACGCGCAGCAGAAGGTTGCCAGCCGTATCTATGTAGTTGACGTGTGCCGCACCTAGCAGTTCCGCCGCCGCAGGAGGAAAGAAGGGGGCAATTGCAAGCATGCTCTCCTTCCCCCTCAATGTGCATTCCTCCTCTATTTTTGTGGCGGGAATCGCCGTTGCGTCCAAAATGGAAAGGCGTTTGCCACTGTTGAATTCAATCGCTGGAAGTGTTTTCTTGGACAAATGGACACACTTTGCCTTTGGCAGACCATTTTCCGACAGAAAGCCATTCAGCCTGTCCAGTGCCTTGCTTATGATGTCTTGTCGATTATTCATAATTTCCCCATTGTTCGTCTTTGTTGAACAATTATAGGATAATGAACAAATCGAGGATTGCAAATCGGTCTGATGGAAACTCGCTTTTTTCGTTCAAATGGCTCGCAGCCCCGATGAAATCGAAATACACAGGTAGCCAGGATGATTTTCGGGCGTCGGAGTTATTCGGAGACGTCTCAAGGATAATCTTGATGAGTTCGTCCCTGTCGCACTTCCATTCACATCCGCCGTCAGTTGCTCGCCGTCGCGGTACAGATGATGCACCGTGCCACGCTAGAAATAGTCCTCGCCGCGCGAACAGGAACGGCTTCCCGCCGCCGAGCGCAGATTGCTGGCGGTCACGATTTCATCGATTTTGCTTTTCATTATGGATTCTTATGTTTGATTGTATTGATGGATGGTTTGAAGATGTTGATGGGAGCGACTGATCATTGCGTGGAAGGCAGGACTTCTCCTGCATTCAGCATGAAGGGGACGACCCCGATGTGCGCGAATCCCTCCTCGTCCTTCCACAGTTTCTCTGTGCCGCCTGACACAATGACCTTGCGGAAGGCGTCACGGCAATGGCGGAAAGGCAGAACCTCCTGGTTGCGTTTCTCCTCCGTCTCCATCGTGAATGCGGACTGGATGTAGATTCTTTCGAATCCCTGGTTGATGACGAAGTCGATTTCGTGTTGCCGCATCTCGCGCACACCGCCCTTGCGGCTTTCCACATTCACGACTCCCACATCGACGGCATACCCCAGCCTTACAAGCTCGTTGTAGATGACGTTCTCCATTAGATGCGTTCGCTCCTGCTGCCGCCAGTTCAGCCGTGCGTTCCGAATCCCCACATCCTCCGAGTAGAGTTTGTACGGTGTCTCCAGGTACTTCTTCCCCTTCACGTCATACCGCCTGGCCTTGCTGAAAAGGTACGCCTGCGTCAGGTGGCGGATGTACTGTTCGATGGTGTTGGCAGTCGTGTCCTTCTGCCTGTTGGCCGAGTTGAGGGCGTTCGCAAGCCTAGTCGGGTTTGTCAGCGAGCCCACCGAGGAACTTAGGACATCCAGTAGACTTTCTAGCAGCGGAAGATCGCGGATGTCGTTCCTCTCAACAAGGTCCTTCAGATACACCTCCTCGTACAGACTGTTCAGGTAAGTCCGACGTCTCGCCTCGTTCCTTTCCAGGACAGCCAGAGGCATCCCTCCATATGTCAGGTAGTCGTCCCATTCATCCAGTCTATCGCCCTGAATGCAGGAGTGGTACTCCGCAAAGGAGAAGGGATGGATGCGGATTTCGTCTCCGCGCCCCCTGAAGATGGTTTTCACATCATCGGAAAGCATCCTGGAATTGCTTCCCGTGACATAGACCTCCACATTCCCCAGGTGTAGCAATCCGTTGAGGACATCGTAGAATGTGATGTAAAGAGAGTCTCGATCCTCAGGCGCAACCTGTGATTCGTCAATGTCGTCGCGCTTGATTCGGTAGCAGTACTGGATTTCATCAATGAGGACGTAGAAGCGTTCGTTTCTGCTGGTGATTCTCTCACGGAGGTACTCACCGAGCAGCCTTGGGTTTCTCAGCCTGCTGTTGGAATCATCGTCCAGCGCCAGCGTGATAATTCGTTCTGGCGGCACACCTCGTTCCCCCAGGAGATGATTCTTGAAAAGCGTGAAGACCAGGTAGGATTTGCCGCAGCGGCGTATCCCCGTGATGACCTTGATCAGACCGTTGCCCAGCCGTTCAAGTAGTTGTTGCAGATAGAAGTCCCGTTTCATTGGCCCAAGATACCCTGTAAAGAATTATTATGGATTTCCGATTGGATAATTCATAAGATGTCACTCCAATTGCCTTTCGCAAGATATTTTGAAGTTTTTTTGTGGATATCCAAGCAAATTCTTTCCAAAAATAGGTGCCCCCATCCCACATTGGAGAAGAGCACAGGAACTATTGCCATAAGGCCAGCTCTATATTTCGCACTACTAGTGTCCCGTTAAAATGAGGAGGAAATCATTTTTAATCGAAGAACCCAGGCAGGAAAGGTGTGCCCAGCGCTTCGGGGAGTGACAGCTCGCTTCTCTCAAAGAGTTCCCGCACGGAGGTCTTGTCGGTCAGGGAGACGCTGAGTATCTGGAGCATCTCGTAGGCGGATCGCATGATTCCAAGTTTCTTGCGCACAATCGCCACGAGGCAAAAAACGACAATCGCCACGCCGACTAGGATCCGCACGGCGTTCTCGGTCGTTCCCCAGAACTTCTTGATCCTGAGGTGTTGCTTGGGCCACCTGAAGAATAGTTCCATCCGCCATCTGCTTCTGTAGAGTCCGGCCACCTTGAGGGCGGGGGGAAGGCGAAGGCATTCGTGAGAAAGGCTAAATCCCTGTCCTGCTCTCCTTGTCGTGGAACCTCGCCAGCCGGAGCTTCTCGGGGTATTTTTTGAAGGAGGCTTCCTCCGTGAACACGATTTCGGCATCGCCCAGAACATCCTTTGGCAGACGTCGCCTCCATCTGACGCATCTGGACTTCAGGTTTTGCTTCGCCCTCACGATGAAGAACGACTCCAGCCTGTTGATACGATGGAGCTCGGCGAAGGCGTTGCAGCCCCGGTCGAACACGTAGCACGAACCAGTCTCGTACGGGATGGTCGGCATGGTTTACGAGTCATGGGCGGATGCCGCCGTGATGTGGGAGAAGGAAGGCACATGCGTCTCTAGGTCGTAGAGGACATGCCCCTTCACTCCGCTTTTGCCTGCGGAACCTTGCCTAGGGGAAGAGCGAGAGGCACAATGGAATGGTCGTTGAATCAAATGCGTAGACATTGCCCCCGAGGCCGAAGACGTCTGCCGCGCACTCCCTGCCCGCCTCCTCCATCATGAAGGAGGCGAACTCCTCGAAGATGCGACAGTCGCGGGTCTGGTTGGCCAGCGAGACAGCGTTTCTTGAGGCAGGCCTGTCGCCGAGCCCGAGATGGTAGCACTTCGACTGGTGTGCCTCAAGCACGGTCACAAGGTCGCGGAGGCTCTCACGGCCGCTCAGCTGCCCGAACATCAGCGTCAGCAACTGGTTCCAGCATGTGAAGCGCTTTACGTAGGAATCACCCCTGTACTTCCTGACAAGGCGTCTGAATTTGGGGTAGTCCAGATACTCTGTCATTTGTGCGAAAACGTATTTGTCCTTGTTCATTTGCAGCTTCCGTCCTTGCTGCAAAGATACTCGTTCAAATCGGCACACACTAAAAACTACATCGTAACTACTTGATTTTCAATTAGATAAAACCTCTCAATTTTGATTTTTACGGGACACTAGTGATGTGGAATAATGAGGCTTGCCCGGCTCCGGTTCGGACGTTGGGGCGCCCTCAGCTACGCCGGGTCATTTTTTAACACAAAAGGCGAAGCGCATTGCGCTTCGCCTTTTGTGTTAAAAAATGGTGGCAAGGTTACGCCAAAAACGAAAGAGCCTCTCCAGGTAGGAAAATCGCCGTGACGAGGATTAGTTTCGTTTATATCCTTGTGCCATTATCAAAAAAACGAACCGTCGAGGCGTGGACTTTTCAACGTTCCTCTCGTTTTTCTTACAGCAGTCTTTCGGCTGTCTGCCTGTGTCCCGTCCAGCCGAGACCGCGTGTCCACTCCAGCATCTCCTGCCTGGCATTCGCGTCCTCGCCATTGATGGTTTTGAGGAAATCGCAGTAGCCCTGGATGCCTCCCACGTCCTGCACCAGCGGCAGATTGCCGTCCATGGCGATACAAAGTGGACGCCCCGTCTCCATGACCTGTCTCATCTGCGCCGATAGTTTTTCGTCGTCGGTTTGGTCGCTGTCATAGATGCCTTCAAGGCTGATGTTGATTTCCCATCCGTCTCCGAAGTCGAACTCATAGTTGAGCCTGTCGGTCAGCGGCAGCACCTTGGGATTCAACGGCGACATGGCGTTGGTCATCAGGCGATGGGCGATGGCCTCGCTCGCCTTCATCTTCAGTATCTTCCCGACCGTTTCATCCAGAGCCTTGACGTTCCGTTCGTAGAACACTGACGCCTCACGGCATAACTGTGAAACCTTGTCTATTGTGGCAGGCTTGTCCGAAAGAATCTCCTCAAGCGTCAGCCGTTCCGCCAAGCCGCCAATCCCGCCGTCCAACGCTGTGCCAGCCTCGTCCAGCTTGATTTCATCCAGCTGCTTGCGGACATAGCCGCTTTGTCTGCCATCCCCTGATGGTATGACCTGGAGAGTGCGGTGTTCCTTGATGAAGATGTCGACTGTCCTTCGCGCCGCCATGAACTGCTCCGACACCCCCAGGAAGTGAAAGGGAGCCGTGTATTTCCTGCGCAACCAGTTGCGGAAACTGGCCTCTCCCTCGTAGTCGTCGTCCCAGAAGATGTCCTGGTCCTCTATATCCACAGGCGAGCGGAAATAAAGCCCGACCATGTTCAGATATTTGCTGAACTCGCCTTGGGTGAAGGCATCCATGTTCTTCTGTGGAAGCGAGAAGCGGTGCAGATGTCCATTGAGCCAGCCGAACAGGCGCATGATGGCGTAGTGCAGTCCGTGCAGCGTCATCTCGGCAGGCGCGAGAATCTCACGAGAATATCCCTCCTTTGCCCCGCAGAACTGGCGCAGAACCGCCAGGCACTCCTCATCAACACCCTGCAATTCCAGCTTCAAGCGCATTGCCTTTGTGGTCTTCTGTCTCTTTGTCATCGCCATTGTCTCTATCTTCTATGTTGTTCTTGCTCTGCCGAGACCACCATTGAGATGCGGAACTTCGGCCTCGCGCCCGAGGACTGGCCGGAGGACGAGGAGGAGGTGGAGGGCTAGAACAGGTCGCTGTGCGTGCCGGTGCGGGAAAGTTCCAGGACTAGCACGTTCTCAAACAGCTTGTAGATGAGAAGCCAGTCCGGCTCAATGTGGCATTCGCGGCATCCACGGTAGTTCCCGACGAGTGAATGATCATGGCACTCGTCTGGAAGCGTCTGCCCTTCGGCAAGCATTTCAATCACCTTGTCCAGCGCGGCGACATCGCGACCGCGCTTCTGCGCCAGCTTGTAGTCCTTCTTGAAATGCGATGTGAATTTGACTTCGTATTTCATGAGTTGAGAGCCCTGCGCAGACTCTCCATGTCCTTGTAGCCGGGCACGCCTGGGTCACGGGCAATCCGTTCGCCCTCCTCGATGGCCTCAATGGTCTCTCTGTTCGGCACAGGGGCGGATGTCACGATGAAGGGAATCGCCTTGACCCTGGCAATCTGGCGCAGATAGATGTTGATGGCGGTGGACATGTTCATCCCCATGTCCGAAAGACATTTTTCGACTTCCGCCTTGAGGGCGGAATCCACTCTTACACTGAAAGTTGATGTGCTCATGCTGTCCTCCATTGTCTTAATGAATTGAACACAATGTAGCACATATAAAACCAAATGCAACACAATAGAGCTAAAAACATGGAGAAACAATATGATTATGCGACCATGCCAGCAGGAGGCCGTAGATGAAGTTTACGAACACCTCCGAACCAAGGACACCACCCCCTGCGTGGTCCTCCCGACGGGCACGGGAAAGAGCTTATGCCTGGCGAGGATTGCCTCCGACGCGGTGACGCTCTGGGGCGGGCGCGTCCTCATCCTCGCCCATGTCAGGGAGTTGCTGGAGCAGAACGCCGACAAGGTGCGGAGACTCTGCCCCGAGGGGAATAATCTGGGGAATAATGTGGGAATGACGTGGAATAATGAGGCTTGCCCGGCTTCGTTTCGGGCGCTGGCGCGCCCTCAGCTATGCCGGGGCATTTTTTAACACAAAAGGCGAAACGCATTGCGCTTCGCCTTTTGTGTTAAAAAATGGTGGCAAGGGCCGGGATCGGACCGGCGACGCAAGGATTTTCAGTCCTTCGCTCTACCAACTGAGCTACCCCGCCACGGGAGATATAATGGTGAACCTGGAGGAGCTCGAATCCCCAACCTTCTGGTCCGTAGCCAGACGCTCTATCCAATTGAGCTACAGGTCCACTCGAAGCATCACTGTTCCAGGCGAAAAATCGTCAAGAGCATAGACGCGGCGCTTAACTTAACCCTGCTTCCAGAGATTTCAAGTGGCGCACGAGTTTTTTTCTGGGATTACACTCCTGAGAATGCGGCGAATCCTCCGTCGATTGGGATGACGGTTCCGTTTACGAATCCGGACGCCTTGTCATCCAGGAGCCAGAGTGCCGCGCCGAGCAGGTCCTCCGGGGTTCCGAACCGCCCCATTGGGGTATGTGTGAGGATTGTCTGTCCCCGTGGGGTGAGCGTTCCATCGGGATTTGTGAGGAGTGCGCGGTTCTGGTTGGTGACGAAGAATCCCGGTGCGATTGCGTTGACCCTGATTCCGACCTTTGCGAGGTGTGTGGCCAGCCACTGGGTGAAGTTGCTGACGGCCGCCTTTGCGCCCGAATACGCCGGAATCTTGGTGAGTGGCCTGAATGCGTTCATCGAGGAGATGTTCAGGATTGTCCCGTGCTGCTTCTTCACCATGTCGGTGCTGAAGACCTGTGTCGGCAGCAGGGTTCCGATGAAATTCAGGTTGAAGACAAACGAGATTCCATTTGGATCCAGGTTGAAGAAGTTGAATTCACCGGCAGTGGGATTGACCACGTCCTGCTGGGTGGCGTATTCGTGGGCGGTGGTGCCCTTCGGGTTGTTGCCGCCGGCGCCGTTGATGAGGATGTCCACGGGGCCGAAGGCGTCGAGGATCTTCTTGTGCGCCTCTTCGAGAGAGGCCTTTTCGAGGACGTTTGCGGCGATTGCGATGGCCTGGCCGCCTTCGGCCTTGATTTCGTCTGCGCATGCCTTTGCCGCATCTTCACGCAGGTCAAGGACGGCCACCTTTGCGCCCGCCGATGCGAGCGCGCGCGCCATCATGCTGCAAAGCACGCCACCTGCTCCAGTGACGACTGCCACCTTGTCCTTCAGACTGACATTGAGAGGGAGTTCCATGTTGATCTTGTAGGTTTTAATTTGGTTGTTGACGACGGACGGGACTATTTATGCCTGTCAGGGCATTTTGGGAAAAACATCGTTATGCAGGGGTTCCTGCCGCCTCGCGGAGGAACCTGGTTTCCTCTGGCCATCTTTCGGGGTCGGTGGTCTCCAGAACCAGCGGGATTTCATCGATTCTCGGGTCGGCGGCGATTCTTCGGAAGGTCTCCCATCCCAGGATTCCATCCCCGAGCGGCGCATGCCTGTCAAGATGGGAGCCCAGAGCGGACCTTGTATCGTTGAGATGCATTCCCCTGAGGGATTTGAATCCGATTTTCGAATCGAACTCACTCCAGAATGCATCAAGCCCTTCGGGAGTCGCGATGTCGATTCCCGCCGCATACGCGTGGCATGTGTCGATGCAGACCCCGCATCGTTCGGGGCGTCCGACCATCTCCAGGAGCGCCTGGAGTTCCTCAAGATTCTTCCCAACCACGGAGCCCTGCCCCGCGGTGTTCTCGATCACCGCAACCGCGCAATCCGTCTCGGAGAGGGCGGTCCGGATGCACTCCGCTATTCGCTTCAACGTATCGGGGACGGGGTCCCCGAGGCCGCTGCCTGGATGGAAGTTGAGCAGGTGAAGCCCCAGGGCCTCCACACGCCTCATCTCGGCGACAAATGCCTCCGTGGCGGCGGCGCGCTTCTCTGCGGAGGGGTTGCCGAGATTGATGAGATACGAATCGTGGGGCAGAATCGCCTTCGCTGTGAAACCGCCCCTTGCGCAATGTTCGCGGAAGAGAGACGCCTCCTCGGAGGTGACCTCGGGAGCGCGCCACTGGCGCTGGTTCTTCGTGAAAATCGCGAAGCCACTCGCCTTGCACTCGACGGCACGGTCGGCAGCCAGGTGAAGGCCGCCCGCTATCGAAAGATGTGGACCAATATACTTCATGAAAACGACTGTCAGGATTCCGACGACACGCCGCGCAGGAAGAGCCGCGCGTCATAGACCCGCTCCACCGGACCGACCAGGGTCGCCTGGAAATCCTCTGCCAGGGTGATGGTGAGGGTGCCGCCGGGCATGACCACCTTTACCGGAGACTTGCAGAGCCCCATCCGGACTGCAACCGCCGCGCACGCAGTCGAACTTGTCCCGCTGGCGAGGGTATATCCGGCGCCCCGCTCGTAGATTTCGACTTGGACCGTGTGCTCGTCCAACGCCTTCAGGAATTGGACATTTGTGCGATGCGGGAAGAGCGGGTGGGATTCCAGGACGGGCCCCAGGCGCATTGCCAGTTCCCTTGTGGGGAGGGCGTCGCCCATCAGGACGACGCAGTGGGGGTTGCCGACGGTCGCCGCGCAGAACCTGACCCTGTCGCCAGTGTCGAGGTCCAGCGTCTCGTCAAGCACTTCGCGCCTGTCTCCGGCCACTGGGATTCGTGCGCTGTCGAAGGAGACCTGCCCCATCTGTGCCTGGATGGCGTCATCCGGGTCGTCGATTTTGCAGACGACTGGTCCTCCGAGCGTAGCGAGAGTGAATGGCTTGTGCAGCTCCACCGCTCCGCAGTCGAAGAGATAGCGTGCGAAGATTCTCACCCCGTTGCCGCTCTTTTCGGCCTCGCTTCCATCGGGGTTGAGGATGCGGAAGGCGCAGATTGCCTGTGGCTGGTTCAGGGAGCCGAAGAACCGGCTGGAGGGCGGATATGGCCCGTAGAGGATTCCGTCGCTTCCCAGGCCGTAGTGCGGGTCGCAGACCTTCCGGACAGTTTCTGGATTGATGGTCTCCGCCGTTGCTTCCCCGGGATCCAGCGGAATCAGGTAGTCGTTTCCGAGTCCGTGGTATTTTCTGAATGCGCCAGGCGCGTTCATCTGCGGAAGCCTCCGCGCATGCGGCCGCCGAAGCGGTCCTGCTGGGACACGCGGACGGGCGTCGGCTGTTCAAGCCCGAGGGCATACCAGGACTCCCCGAGCCCCGCATTGCTGAAACGCGTGAGGCGCCGGTTTGCAAGATTCTCCCAGTTCTGGATGATGACTGGATCCTCCGTCTTCTTCTTCGCCTCGTCAAGGAGGGTCACTGCCTCTGTCAGCTTGTTCTGCTTCACGAGAATCCAGGAGTAGGTAGCGTAGGCCAGGGTTCCCTTCTCGTATTTGAAACGGGGAATGCTCTTGCGGAAAATCTTGCCGATGAGCTCGATGTTCTCGGGGTCCTTCTTCCACTGCAGAATCATCTTCATGCAGAGGATGGAGGGGTCGAAGACAATCGCCTTCTCGATGAGGGGACGCGCCGCGTCATAGTCCTTGATCTGGTAGAGAAGCTGCGCCTTCATCAAATCCGCCTGGGATTTGACGAGCGGATTCCAGAGCCGATACTTCCTGAGGGAGTCGATCTGGGGCATGACGCCTCGGATTGACTCGACCTGCTCCTGCTCAAGCTGGGCGACCAGCTTTGGGCTGCCCTGCCCCCGGTTGGCCAGCGTGGTGGCCTTCGCGCGGATGTGCTCCTGCATGGCCAGAAGATCACGCTGGATGGCGCCGACCACGGCATTCAACTGACGGCGGACAAACAGGTTGATTGGAATGATGACTGCAAGCGCGGCGCCAAGCGCGGCCAGAATCGCCCAGCCCCAGTGCCCGCCTTCGCCGGCTCCGTATGTGAAATACGAGGCGACTGCGGCGGCGGCAAATGCTATCAGAAAGGTCAGCATGTACTTGTTCTGTCTCTATGTTTTCGTATGACTATCTTCTGCGGGACTTTCCGCGCCCCTTGGCATCCTGCTCATTCCTTGGCGCCAGGGGGGAGGGTTTCAGCAGAAGCTCCCCGCGGATCGGATCCGCGGAATCCACCCGGAACTGTCGGGTCTGCGTAATGTAAAGCCGGTCGCCGTCCTTGATGTTGGTCCACGCATTCTTCGTGTGGTCGAATCGCCAGGAGGCTGGCAGCTGGGATTCGTTGGCGTATGCGACAAGCCCGTAATCCGGCAGATAGACCTGGCATCCGCTCTTTGCGACGCGGCACACCTCCCCCTTCAACTCCAATGCCCCGCCACTCTCCTTCAGAAGCTGCTGGATGTAGCGGATCTTCATACGGTCGCTGGCCGCAAATTCAGCCTGGTCGCAGAGATACTCCTTCGCACTGCAAAGGGCGCCAAAGTCGACGACCGCCGCCTCGCCGTATGGCTTCCTGCGAAGGTCGTGGGAAAGAAGCTGCTGGTGGACGAGCAGGTCCGCGTATCTGCGGATCGGGCTGGTGAAGTGGCAGTAGAACTCCTTGCCAAGACCATAGTGCCCCAGGCACTCGGCGCCGTAGTCGGCACGGGGAAGATGCCTCAGGAAAGTCATGTAGAGGACGTCGCGCAACGGGGACTCGGCGGCATGCTTCAGGAACCGGACGATTGCGCCACGGGTGCCGAGCCCCTTCACACGCTCCCCGGTCATGAGCGTCGCAGCCGCCGCGAAGTCCATGAGCTTCTCCTGGTCGGGGGCGGCGTGGTTGCGGTAGAGCCCCGGAAGGTCAAGGCGCTGCAGCTCACGGGCCACGCATTCGTTGGCCGCAAGCATGAACTCCTCGACAAGCTGGTGCGACGGATTGTCCTCGCTCTGCTGCACGCCAAGGATCTGCGAGGGCTTCTCGCTGCAGACGACGCGGATTTCAGGCATCGCCATCGGCAGAAAACGCTCCCGGGTCATACGACGGTGGCGAAGCAGCCGCGACACGTCCGCAAGCTTCTTCACAAGCTCGGCGACGCCGGGCTGCGCGTCAAAGGCTCCTCCCTCCAGGAACTCCTGGACCTGCTCGTAGCAGAGGCGCTGTCTGACATTGATGACCGTGTGGCGGCGTTTCCAGGAGAGAATCTCCCCCGTGTGCTCGTCAAAGCAGATGAAGACAGAGTGTGCAAGACGGGGGACGCCCGCCTGGAGGCTGCACTGCCTGTTTGCAAGCGCCTTCGGCAGCATGGGGAGGGTGCGCCCCGGCAGATACGAGGTGAAGCAACGCTCGCGCGCCTTCAGGTCAAATTCGGAATTGGGGCGGATGTAGCTGGCGACGTCCGCAATGTGGACACCCACCACGACCTGCCCCTTCGCGGGAGACTTGGAGATGGAGAGCGCGTCGTCGTAGTCACGCGCATCCACCGGGTCGATCGTGACAACCGTATCGTTTGTGCAGTCGAGGCGCTTCACGCTGACTGGCTTCAACCCGTCGGCCTTCGCCTCGTCCTCGTCGGTGTATGGTTCGGGAATGCGGTATTCGGCGACAATTGCGTCCAGGTCCGCCGTGACATTTCCGCTGCTGCCATAGCTGTCCAGCAGGGTCGCGTAGGGCAGTTCCTCAGGAGGGAAGTCCTCCGTGGGCACAGGCAGCTCAGCCTTCGCCCAATTCCCCTCGCGGGGAGGGATTGCGCTCCTGGCGACGCTTTCGTCCGTAAGCCCCAGAAGCCCCGGCAGCTCGCGACGCAATGGACGGATGCCCCAGTGCTTCCCCCTGAGGGGGACCAGGCACCCGACAAATGTCCCGAACTTTCTCTCGATGATGCGCTTGACTGCCGCGACTGGCCGCTCGGGGTCGCTCTGCGGGTCTATGACCGCAAGAACCTTGTCCCCAGTGACTGCGCCGCCCAAATACCCCGGGGGCACAAACAGGGAGTCGCCATCGTCAAGCTTGACAAATCCAAATCCCTGGACATTTACGGACAATTCGCCGATGGCCTCCAGAGGAGCCTTCTTCTTCGATTTCATAATTCTCTTTTCCTAAATGCTAACTGAATAGAATCGGGCACGCGCTTAATATAGTTAAAGACTGGCGAGTCGGGAGTGGAGTTGCGGCTGCCTCCGAGTCCTCCGCCATGGCCTGCGCATTCACTCCACCCCACGGAAACCTTCCGCAACCGCCACACGATTCCCATTGTGACTCACAGATGATTGCCTGGGAGGGACGGACGCACGGCATCCCAACTCGCCCCTCCTTCAACGCCGCAACCCTCTTCCAATCTCTCACATCCTCCTCCATCCTCCATCCTCCCCTGCCTTATATTATGTCTTTTGCGAATCATCTGCCAGTCATTCAGTTACATCGTAGGGAGAGAATAGAGGTCATGTCAAGTTCAACCGAGCCGCTTCCAGGCACATCCGACATTTGGGAACCAGAGGTATTCGGATGGGTTGACCTAGAGGGAATTACCCGCAATGTCTTCGGCCGTTATGGCTATCAGGAATTGCGGACCCCTGTTTTTGAGCGCACCGAGGTTTTTGTCAGGAATCTTGGCAACGAGACCGACGTCGTCCAGAAGGAGATGTACACCTTTGAGGATCGCGGAGGCCGCTCGTTGACCCTTCGTCCCGAGGGGACGGCCGGCGTGATGCGCGCGGTTGCGAACCTGGGACTTGGCCCTGGCGAGGAGTGCCGCGTCTTCTACATGGGGCCAATGTTCCGCGGGGAGCGTCCGTCGGCGGGGCGGCGCCGTCAGTTCCACCAGGTTGGCGTTGAGGCGGTCGGCTGCAATTCGCCCTGGATGGACGCGGAGGTGATCGCGATGCTTGTCCGCTACCTGGAGGCATTGGGGATTGCCGGAGCGAAGGTGATGATCAACTCCCGGGGGCTTCCCGAAGACCGTCCCGCAGTTGCCCAGGCATTGCGCGACTACTTCCAGCCGCATCTTGGCGAGATGTGCGACGACTGCCGGCGGCGTTTCGAGACCAATGTGTGGCGAATGCTCGACTGCAAGCAGGAGGCCTGCCACAAGCTCGCGCTGGGAGCGCCACGCATTGCCGACCTTCTGGGAGACGAGTCGAAGGCATTCTTCAGGCGCGTCTGCGAGGGGCTTGACCGGCTGGGCGTCCCCTACGAAGTCAATCCGCGCCTTGTGCGCGGACTGGACTACTACGTGCACACAGTCTTCGAAATCACCCATCCTGCACTTGGCAGCGAAGACGCCATCGCCGGCGGCGGCCGCTACCGCATCACCATGCCTGGCAGCGGCACCCCGATCGAGGGAATTGGCTTTGCGGCGGGCATCGAACGCCTCCTCATGACACGCGAAGGGCTCGGAATCGCCCCGAAGGCCCGTCCAGCCGCCGACACGTTCATCATCGCTGCAGGGGAGGAGGCCATCCCCGCAGGAATGCAGCTGGCTGACGAACTTCGCCGCGCAGGGCTTGGCGGGCGCGTCGTCTCCGATGTCACAGGGCGCTCAATGAAGGCCCAGTTCCGCACCGCCAACAAGTCCGGCGCATCGAAGGTCCTCATCCTTGGCGAAAGCGAACTGAAGGACCGAATCGTCACAGTGAAGGATATGTCCGACGGAACGCAGAAGACCGTGGCGCGCGCCGAAATCGCCTCCTGCTTCTAGCCGGCAAAGGAGCCCCATCATAGGAAACCACTCAGCTTTCATCGGGAAGCAAGACACATGCAATACCGTACCAATACCTGTAACTCCCTCAATCTGAACGACTTAGGCAAACGCGTCATTCTTTGCGGATGGGTGAATTCCTGCCGCAATCTTGGAGGGATGCTCTTCATTGACCTGCGTGACCGCGAGGGAATCACCCAGCTGGTCATCGACCCGTCGGCGGTTCCCGGGGTCTTTGAGAAGGCGAAGCCGATCCGCGAGGAGTGGGTAATCAGGGTTTCGGGAGTCGTCTGCGCAAGGCCCGCCGACATGGTCAACTCCAAGCGCGCCACCGGCGCCATCGAAGTATCCGTGGACGAACTGGACGTCCTGAACCAGGCCGCGCCCATGCCATACCACCTGGAGGATCCCGCCGCCTCCGACGACATGAAGCTGAAGTACCGCTACCTGGACATGCGCAGGAGCGGCCTTCTGAATACGCTGAAGCTCCGCCATTCGATTACGCAGGTCATGCGCAATGTCTTCGACCGCGAGGGATTCATCGAGGTGGAGACGCCGATTCTGACGAAATCCACTCCCGAGGGTGCCCGGGACTACCTTGTCCCCAGCAGGATGAAGGTGGGTGGCTTCTACGCGCTTCCCCAGAGCCCCCAGCAGTACAAGCAGCTGCTGATGGTCGGCGGCGTCGAAAAGTACTTCCAGATTGCACGTTGTTTCCGCGACGAGGACCTCCGTGCGGACCGCCAGCCCGAGTTCACCCAGATTGACCTGGAGATGAGCTTTGTCGAGGAGGCGGACATCCAGCGTGTCACGGAGGAGCTGCTCGCCGCCGTCATGAAGGAGGTCAAGGGCATCGACGTCGCCCTGCCCTTCCCCAGGATGACCTGGCGCGACGCCATGGCCAGATATGGTTCGGACAAGCCCGACACCAGATTCGGGCTTGACATGCACAATGTGACCGCCCTCTTCACCACCTCCGAGTTCAAGCCCTTCCAGGGGGCCATTGCCGAGGGAGGCACCATCGAGGCGCTGAACGGCAAGGGGCTTGCGGCCTCAACCAGCCGCAAGGCAATCGACCAGCTCACGGAGTCCGCGAAGCTCATGGGCGCAAAGGGGCTTGTCACCCTCAAGGTCGATGAAAAGGGTGAACTTGCCGGCCCTGCGGCAAAATTCCTCACGCCCGAGGAGACCGCCGCGCTGAAGGCGGAGCTTGAAGCCGAGCCTGGAGACCTGCTTCTCATCGTAGCGGACATCTCATTCCGCGTCGCATGCACCGCGCTTGGACGCGTCAGGCTCGACCTGGCTGACGCGCACGGGCTCGTCCCCGATAATAAGTTCAATTTCCTGTGGATTACCGAGTTCCCGCTCTTCGACTGGGACTACGAGGAGAAGAGGTGGGTCGCAGAACACCATCCCTTCACAAGGCCGATGGACGAAGACCTGCCGCTGCTCCAGACCGAGCCGGGCAAGGTGAGGGCGCGCGCATACGACATCATCCTGAACGGAGTCGAACTGGGCGGCGGTTCCATCCGAATCCACGAACCCGAACTCCAGGCGCTCATGTTCAAGACACTCGGAATCTCCGACGAGTCGGCAAGACACCGCTTCGGACACCTCCTCGACGCATTCTCATTCGGAGCGCCACCACACGGAGGACTGGCACTGGGACATGACAGGCTCGTCATGCTGCTCTGCGGACTCAAGTCAATCCGCGACACTATCGCCTTCCCGAAGACCGCAAAAGCGGCATGCCTGATGATGGATTCCCCAAGCACGGACGTGGATCCCAGGCAGCTCCAGGAACTCAACCTCGCAATCGTCCAGCCGGCCCAGTCGATGTAGATGCCCCGTATCTGTCTCTGCATCCTACTCCTCCTTCTCCTGCCACTGTGCGGGAAGGAGGTGCAGGTGCGGATTCTGCAGACAAGCGACCTCCACGGAAATCTCCTCGGGGACGGCATAAGCCCCACCACGGTCCTGCAACTTGCCAGCGTGGTGCGCCAGGCTTCCGCCGAGGCGGAGGGAGGCAGGGCGATTCTGATTGACACCGGCGACACCATCCAGGGGTCCCTTGCCTCGCGCCTGTCCAATGGCGAGGCGATGGCGGTCTTTGTCGCGGCGCTGGGCTACGACGCGTGGATTCCAGGCAACCATGACTTCGACTTCGGGGGCGATGTCTTCCTGAGGACGGCGCTTGCCCTCCGGAAGATTGTGCTATGCGGCAACCTCTCCCCCGCAAGCGCAAGGCCAGGCTACTACCCGGCCTGGAGAATATTCGAGCGCAACGGCGCCCGCGTGGCGGTCATCGGCGTCACCGCCTCGTATCTCCCGCACTGGTTTCTTGGTTTCGAGAAGGATTTCCGCGTCGAGCCCGCCGCCGAGACCATTGCCCGCGTGCTGCCCGAGGTGCTGAAGGCGAAACCCGACGCAATCGTCCTCGCCGCACACCAGGGATGGCTGGAGAAGGACCTCCGGGACGTCAATGAAATCCGTTCCATTGCGAAGAGGCTTCCCGAGATTGACCTGGTCCTGGGGGCGCATACCCACCGGGCCTTCCCCGGGCGTTCGATCGGCCCGTCCACCTGGTATGTGCAGCCCGGGGCCCACGGGGAGTTTGTCGCACAGGTGGACATGAGGATTGACACCGAGGCGCACAAGGTCATCGAACACGCATCCCGCCTGCTGAAGGTGCCCGCCGAGACCCCCGTGGACCAGCGGGTGGCGGCGACACTGGCTCCGTACCTTGCGAAGGCCATGACCGAGGCAGCCGAAGTAGTCTCCCCGCCTCTTGCGGCAGCGATTCCCGCCGGCGGCCGCCCAGGGGTCTCCTGCCCCATGTCGGAACTCTTCTGCAAGGCGATTGCCGATGCGACGAAATGCGACGCCGTGATTCACGGAACCCTCTCCCGCGTCGGCCTTGCCGCCGGCGAGGAGGTGACACGGGGCAGGCTCTTCGAGGTCGTCCCATACGAGAACACGATTGTCACATGCCTTGTGACCGCGGAGGAACTGGCCCAGATTGTCTCCGAACAGTGGGAGCAGCGCAAAAGCTCAGCCTACTGCGGACTCTGGGGCGCGGTTGCGGAATTCCACGGCAAGGACGCGGTGATTGTCTCCATCGGAAGGAACCTGTCGCCTCCCGTGGAGGGCAAACGCTACAAGCTTGCGATGAACTCGCATACGGCCGCGGGAAGCGGGCGCTTCAATGTCCTGACGAGGATACTGTCCCAGGCCGAATGCCAGACAACCGACACGGGGATTTCCACCCGTGAGGCAGTTGCGCGGTGGCTCCAGTCGCATCCAGGGGAGACCGTCGAGCCGCGGGTCTGGATGAAGGCAGCGGGGAAAACCAGCAGATGAAGAGGATTTTGACAAGAGAGATACATGTGGGCGGCGTCGCCGTCGGCGGCGGTTCCCCCATAGTTGTCCAGTCGATGTGCAACACGCATGTCGAGGACGTGGATGGAACCCTGGCACAGATCGGGCGCCTCAGGAAGGCCGGCTGCCAGATTGTCCGCATCGCCCTGCCCTGCGCAAACGCACTCCCCTCATTCAGGCGGGTCTGCGCCGAAAGCCCCATGCCCGTCGTGGCGGACATACATTTCGACCACCGGCTCGCACTGGAGGCACTGGAAGCCGGGGCGGACGGCATACGCGTCAATCCAGGCAACATGAAGAACCTCGACGGAATGCGCGAGGTCGCCAGGGCCGCATCCGGCGCATGCAAGGCGGTGCGAGTCGGCGTGAATCTCGGCAGCCTTTCGCCAAAGGCCGAGGCGGCATACGGCCGCAGCGCAAGGGCGATGGTCGAAAGCGCACGGGAGTTTCTCGGATTATTCGAGGACGCGGGGTGCCGCGACCTTAAGGTCAGCCTGAAGGCCTCCTCGATCGAGACCACGGTCCAGGCATGCCGGCTCTTCCGGGAAATCTCGGAGTGGCCGTTGCATCTGGGCGTCACGGAGGCCGGAACCCCCGCGGCGGGAATCGTGAAGTCGGCAATCGGCATCGGGACGCTGCTTCTCTCCGGCATCGGGGACACAATCCGGGTCTCCCTCACGGCTCCGCCAGAAGCCGAAATCGCAGCGGCATTCCGGATTCTCGACGCACTCGGACTGCGCCCGGGACGGCCGCAGCTGATCTCATGCCCCACATGCGGACGCACCAGAATCGACCTGATCGGACTCGCCGAAAAGACAGAGGCGCTCCTGGACAGGCTACTGGCCGAAGGATATAAAATCCCGTTCCGAAGGATTGCAGTCATGGGATGCGAGGTGAATGGCCCCGGCGAGGCGGCGGACGCGGACCTCGGAATCGCCGGCGGAGCCGGGCGCGGAATACTCTTCCGCAACGGCAAGGTCGTCCAGACACTCCCCGAGGATGGACTGCTCGACGCCCTGGAAAGGGAACTCCTGGACGCGGCCACACCGCCCGACACCACTGGCGACAATGGCTGACGACGCCTCCGAAGCACGCTTGCTACCTTATATTTATAAGCTTTCACTCAATGCACGCGGACTCCGCAACGCGGCGCACCACCACGCGACACATCCGGAGACACCCGATTCAACCCACTCCACATAACCCAAAAACAGAAGGAGAATCCAACACATGGCTAAAGCCTACATCTTCCTGGGCGCACCCGGCGCCGGCAAGGGCACCCTCGGCGAAATCTTCTGCAAGAAGACGAATGTCATCCATATCTCCACCGGACAGCTCCTACGCGACGAGATGGCCGCCGGCACCGAACTGGGAAAGACCGTCAAGGAACTCATCGCCTCCGGCGCACTGGTCTCCGACGACATCGTCACCGCAATGGTCGACAGCCGTCTCTCCAAGAGCGACGCACTGGAGAAGGGAGTCATGCTTGACGGATATCCGCGCACGGTCGCACAGGCCGAAAGCCTCACCGAAATCCTCAAGAAGCACGGCTACGAAACCGGAGTCGCCGTCCTCGTGGACACTCCGAGGGAAATCCTCATGCAACGCCTGACAGGCCGCAGGCTCTGCTCCAACAAGGAGTGCGGAGCCAGCTTCAATGTCTTCACCGCACCGCCCGCAAAGGAAGGAGTCTGCGACAGGTGCGGCAGCCCGCTGATCCAGCGCGCCGACGACACGGAGGAGACCGCCATCAACCGCCTCCATATCTACGATACGCAGACCGCGCCGGTCATCGAATACTACAAAAACCGCGGCGAACTCAAGGTCTCCCCGAACTGCGACGCACCCATCGAGGAAAACTACACCACACTCGCGAAAATCCTCGGACTCTAAAGGCATCTGGCGAAGAAACACCGCCCGCCGCATCAACTCCCCACATTTCTCCTTTCCAAAAAGTGGAACATATCACCATCTACAAGGAAGCACAGATTGAGAAGGTGCGCCTCGCCGCCCAGGCGGCGGCGCAGGTTCTCGCAAGGCTCTGCGACGCCGTGCAACCAGGCATGACGACGCTGGACCTCGACAACCTGGCAGAGTGCTTCATCCGCGAAACCGGCGGCAGAAGCGGCTCGCTGAACTACTGCGGATACCCACGGCAGGTCTGCATCTCCCTGAACGACGAAGTCGTCCACGGAATCGGACGGGCCGACCGGATCATCCAGTTCGGAGACCTTGTAAGCATCGATGTCGTCGTCGAACTCGGCGGCTACTACGGGGACAATGCGCGGACGGTCTGCGCCGGCGGCGACCCAGACCCCCTCTCAGCAAGGCTGCTCGAAACCACAGAGAGGTCGCTCTACGCAGGAATCGACGCGGCACTCGAGGGAAATACGGTCAACGATGTCAGCGCCGCCGTCCAAAGGGTCGTCGAATCCGCCGGATTCAGCTGCGTCAGGGACATGGTGGGCCATGGATGCGGACAGCACATGCACGAACCCCCGGAAGTCCCCAACTTCAAGGTGAGAAGGCGCAGCCCGCGGCTCGTCCCCGGAATGATAATCTGCATCGAGCCAATGGTGAACGTGGGCTCCTGGGAGATTGACATCGACAGGAAGGACAAATGGACCTGCCGCACCGCGGACCACTCGCTTTCAGCGCATTTTGAACACCAGATCCTCATAACAAAACACAAACCGGAGATCCTTACCCTATGCCCAAAGACACCGACTGCATAAAACTCGAGGGAGTCGTCGTCGAAGTCCTCCCGAACACCCGATTCCGCGTCAAGCTCAACTCCGGCGGCAACGAAGTGGTCGCCGGCATCTCGGGAAAGATGCGCAAGAACAACATCCGCATCCTGGCGGGTGATTCGGTCACAGTCGAAATCTCGCCCTACGACCTCACAACGGGCAGAATATCCTATCGCAAGAAGTGAGGACGCGATGCGGGCGCGCAACCCCGGGCTCCCCCCGGAAAAACACGCGCCCTCATGCAAAAAAAGGCACGCTGCCCATCCCCCCGCCCCGCGCGACGGCGGCTCCGCGATGGCTTGCAGAAGTCCTTCTTGCGTTTATATTAAGCAACTTTCCGCGCGTCCGCGCCCTGGCGGTGCTTGTTTCCGGCCGCCGTTGGACTTATACGGTTCGGGTTGCGCGCATACAGAAAGGCACCTGCGGTGACTCCGCCGCAGGTCAGAAGTCCGGAAGGATCGGGACGGCCGTCTGACCGTCCAGGAAAACCCAACAAAGTAAGGAACCAGAGCCATGAAAGTCAGAGCATCAGTCAAGCGGATGTGCAACAACTGCCAGATTGTAAAGCGAGCGGGTGTCATTCGAGTGATTTGCAAGAACGCACGCCACAAGCAGCGCCAGGGCTAGCACCCCAGTGCGCAAAACGCCGCAATCCCCAAAATTTGTCTCATAATCCGTGAATGCCCGCCCTGCCCACAAGGTCATGACGGCTGGCGAACAAAAAAAGTTAGGAAAACCCGAAAATGCCAAGAATCCTCGGTGTCGACATCCCGAACAACAAGCAGACGGTGATCTCCCTGCAGTACATCTATGGGATCGGTCCCGCCATCGCCAAGGCGATTTGCGTCAAGGCCAAGCTGGACCCGGTCCGCAAGGCCTCCGAACTCAGCCAGGATGACATCTCCAACATCCTGAACGTCCTCCACGAGGACTACACGGTGGAAGGCGATCTCCGCCGCCAGGTTGCGAACAACATCCGCCGACTCATTGCCATCGGCAGCTACCGCGGCACTCGCCATCGCAAGAACCTGCCCGTCCACGGCCAGAGAACACGCACCAATGCACGTACCCGCAAGGGCTCCAAGAAGACCGTCGGCGCAATCCGCGACCGTACCGAGCGCAGGACTGCCGCCTCTGCGGCGGAGGCCAAGCAGGCAACTGCGGCGAAGAAGAAGTAGCCCAGAGGACCCAAAGACGCCCTCCGGCACTACTCCATTTAGCCGAGGAGTTCATCAACCACCTTTGTCAAAATTTATGAGGGCGGCCTAGAAACCGTCCCACCAGGAGAAAAAGAACCATGGCAGAAGAGTCCAAGGAAAAGGTCGCCGCCGCAGCGGCCGCCGCTCCCGCCTCCGTCCCAACCGCCGAACAGATTCTGGCGGATCCAAATGCAGTCACCGCAGTCCAGAGCCGCCGCGCCAAGGGTGCGCGCCAGGTGCTCTCCGGCGTCGTGCATGTCGACTCCACATTCAACAACACCCGCGTCGTCATCACCGACCCGCAGGGCAACGTCCTTTCGTGGTCCACGGGCGGAAAGCTTGGCTACAAGGGTTCCCGCAAGAGCACCTCTTATGTCGCGCAGATCATCGCCGGCGACGCCGCCAAGAAGGCGATGCTCACCTACGGACTGAAGGAGGTCGAGGTCGAGGTCAAGGGACCTGGCCAGGGTCGCGAGTCCGCGATCCGCGGCATTGCCCTCGCCGGCCTTGAAATCACCGTTCTTCGCGACGTCACCCCGTTGCCCCACAACGGCTGCCGCCCACCGAAGAAGCGCCGCGTGTAGCCAGCCGCTGCCGCTTGGCGCCAGGGGAACCGCGGCATCCAGCCGCTCCGAGAATCGGATTCCTGGCGCCCACCGAAGGAATAGACACCGCGAAAAGCAACCAAGTGTCATAAACCAAAGGAGGATTTTTCCCAAATGGCAGGACTGGAAAACTTTGAAATGCCCGAGGCCATGGTCATGGACGAGGCGACCGCCACCGATCGCTACGCCAAGTTCATCACCGAGCCCTGGGAGAATGGCTTCGGCCACACAATCGGCAACTCCCTTCGCAGAGTCCTTCTGACGATGATGGAGGGCGTCGCCGTCAGCTGCATCCGCATTGACGGCGTCAGCCACGAGTTCACCCCGATTCCAGGCGTGATGGAAGATGTGATGGAGATCATCCTGAACATCAAGAAGCTCAAGTTCCGCTGCGAGGGCTCCCTGCCCCGCACCCTGGAGCTCGTCGCCTCCAAGAAGGGCGAAGTCACCGGCGCAAGCATCAAGGAGGATGGCGTCGCCGAAGTCCTGAACAAGGACCTGAAGCTCTTCACCCTCACCGCAGACCGCAAGGACAACCCTCTTCGCATCGAACTGGATCTTGAGAAGGGACGCGGCTACCGCCCCAGCGAACGCAACAAGCGCGACGACCAGCCCCTCAACTCAATCCCCGTCGACTGCCTCTTCAACCCAGTCGAGAAGGTCCGCTATGACGTGCAGCCAAGCCGAGTCGGCGAAAACACGAACTACGACCGCCTCGAACTTGAGGTCACGACCGACGGCCGCATCGCCCCGAAGGCGGCAGTCATGCGCGCTGCGGCAATCCTGCGCGAGCAGCTCGCCGTCTTCGAATTCGAGAACAGCGAGGCTGTCGCAAGCCGCGGCATAATCCTCAACGAGGAGGAAAAGGCCCTGCTTGAGCTTCTGAGGGCCAATGTGAATGACCTGGGACTTTCGGTCCGTTCGGAGAACTGCCTCAACCAGGAGGACATCCACTGCATTGGCACCCTGGTGCAGCGCAGCGAGGCACAGATGCTGAAGTGCCGCAACTTCGGCAAGAAGTCCCTTGAGGAAATCAAGGAAAAGCTCCAGGACCGTAACCTGAGCCTCGGAATGAAGGTGAGCAAAAATGTAGAAGACGAGCTGGCTCGCATCCTGGCCGAGCAGCTGCAGAAGAATACGAAGGAGTAACCCCACATGAGACATCGCGTCGCAACATTCAAGATCAACCGCAGCAGCGCCCACGTGAGGTCACTGCTGGCCAATGCGGTCTGCAGCCTGATTGAGCACAACCAGATCAAGACCACGCTGGTCCGCGCCAAGCGCATCCGCCAGCTGGCCGAGCAGATGGTCACCCTCGGCAAGCGCGGAGACCTCCACGCCCGCCGACTGGCCGTCGCCAAGCTCCACCAGACCGACAAGGTGAAGAAGCTCTTTGACGTCATCGCCCCTGGATTCAAGAACCGCCAGGGCGGCTACACCCGCATCATCAAGCTCGGGCCGCGCATCGGAGATGCAGCCGAAATGGCGATCCTCTCCTTCGTCGAGACCGACGAGCAGGTTGCCGCCGCCAATGCGCCAGCCGAAGCCCCCGCCGAAGAGGCGAAGGCCGAGGCTCCAGCCGCTGACGCGCAGTAGGTTCCTGCCTGGGAAGCCGGCCGTTCCGTTCGGGACTGCCGGCTTTTTTTTAGCCCGGGCGGGAGATTCCCCGCCGACCGATCTTCTACCTATTCCTTGCAGCATAGATGTTTGCGCTTGTCAGCACAACGCCCTTCCCAGACCGCAGGCTGGTCGCAAAGCGATATCGCCACGACTGCGGCCTCGAAGTCATCAGCCTCGAGGCGGACGACCCCGAAAACCTCTTCGTGGTCTGCTTCCCGACAGTCCCCGAGGATGACACCGGCGCCGCGCACATCGTGGAACACTCCGTGCTGGAGGGATCACGGCGCTTCCCTGTGAAGGACCCATTCGTCTGTCTGCTGAAATCCAGCGTGGCCACCTTCCTGAACGCCTGCACATACTCCGACAGGACACTCTATCCATTCACCACCTGCTGCCGGCAGGACTACTTCAATCTGCTTGAGGTCTACTGGGACGCGGTCTTCCACCCGCTCCTCACCCCCGAGCTGTTCAGGCGCGAAGGCTGGCACTACGAAATCCACGGCAAAGGGGACAGGCAGACCCTCACCATCAACGGGATTGTCCACAACGAGATGTCGGGATACTATTCGAATCCCCTCACCCCGATGGCACGCCTGACGCAGGAGGCGCTCTTCCCCGACACACCGTACCGCTACGATTCGGGCGGCGTTCCGGAGAAGATTCCCACCCTCACCTACAAGGCATTCAAGGAGTTCCACTCGACCCACTACAATCCCTCCGTGGCAAAGGTCCTCCTCTACGGCAATATTCCAACCGAGGAGAAGCTCGAGGTGCTGGAACGACACCTCCAGGAGGATCTCGCCAGAGGCGCAAGACCGGCGAAGGCAACCACGGTGAACTCCGCGCCGGCGGTTCCCGCACCCGACGCGCCGGCCGTAAAACGCGCGGGCTTCATTCCCGACCCCGAGACCGCCAGGACAGGCAGGGGCATCGTCGCCGTCTCATGGCGGCTGGACGAAAGCCGCGACCCACGCCTGGACATCGCCTTCCAGGTGCTGGAGGTCGTCCTGCTGGGAAACTCCGGCGCACCACTCTCAAAGGCGCTCATCGAGTCGAATGTCGGACTTGCGCCCATTGGCGGCGGCTACGACAACGAGACCAAATACACCAGCTTCACCATCGGAATGCGAGGCGTCGCCCCCGAAGACTTCCACCGCGTTGAGGAGGTCGCCATGGAGACTCTGCGCGGGTGTGTCAAAAACGGCCTCCCGAAGGAGTACGTGAAGGGCGCCCTCGCCCGCTTCCAGACCCTCAACCAGTCAATCGGCAAGGACTACATCTACGACATGGTCGAGGACATCATGGGCGCCTGGGTCTACTCCGACGACCCGTACTCCCTCCTGAGGCAGTCCACCGAAATCCCGAGGATGAAGGAGATGCTTGACGAAAACCCGCGGATGCTGGAGGAGCTCATCCAGAAGTGGCTCATCGACAACCCAAGGCGGGTGCGCATCGAAATGGTCCCCGACGCCACGCTCAAGCAACACGAGGACGAGGCACTCGCAAGAAAACTCGCCAGGCGGCTCGGCAACTGGTCGCCACGGACAAGGGAACGGGTCAGGCTCCTCCAAAGGCAACTCCAGGAAAGCGCCGAAAGGGAGGACTCGCCTGAGGCACTCGCAACAATCCCCGTACTCCACAGAAACGACCTGCCAGAAAAGGCAACCCCAATCCCATACACGGACGGACGATTCCCAAACGGACTGCGGTACAGGCGAAGCAATGGACTCACGGACGGCATCAGCCGCATCGAAATCACGCTGGACGCATCCTCAGTGCCACTGAAGGCACTGCGCGCACTGCCATACTTCCTCGGATTCCTCGGAACCCTCGGCGTCGAAGGACGGACATACGACCTGGTCGCATCTGACTGGGCCACAATCGGGGCTGATTTCAGCGTGTCACTCGACACGGGAACTCCACTCGACAGCAAAAACCCGTCGTCACTGTCAATCGTCATCAAACTCTCCGCACTCGACAGGCACTTCTCCGAGGCAGTCGACCTGCTCGTCAGGCAACTCACGAAAATCGTCTTCTCCGAACGGAAGAAGATGGACGATGTTCTCAAGGCAATGGACGCAAAGGGGGCGGCTGCGCTCCACACCAGGGCAAACAAGAACATCGCCACCGCACACGCGGCATGCTTCATGACGCCGGAGTCAATCTGCGCATGCCTGATGCACGGATTGCCTGGATACGAAATGACACACCAGCTCGCCGGACTCGGGGTGAACGGCATGGACAGCCTCGCCGAGGAACTCGCGCTCCTGGCAAGGTGGTTCCTGGAAATCCCGGCCGTTGCGGCAGGAGCCGTCACGGGCGACGACGAAGCGTGGAAGGCAATGGAAAGGCTCGCCGGACTCTGGAAGGCCGCGGACGCGCCAATGGACGCAGACCCGCTCTTCCTCCAAATCCCGGGGGAGTTCCACACGGCCTTCGATAGGTTCCCACGGTCGGAACGCAGGGAATACCTGCGGGTGGATACGCTGGTCCACACAAATGTCCGCGCATACAGGGCGCCACATAGGGCCGAAGCGGACTCGAAGCCATTCGCCGTCGCCGCAAGCATCCTCACCAGCGGATACCTCTGGGACGCAATCCGCGTCAAGGGAGGAGCATACGGAGGAGGAGTCCAGTACAAGTCCGACAGGTCGCTGGCATTTCTATACTCCCACGACGACCCGCACTGCAAAAAGACATTCAATGCCTTCGATGAAATCGGGGAATACCTGGATAAACACCCGTTCACACAGGAAGAGGTGAACCGGACTGTCCTCCAGACACTGGGGCCATTCCTGACACCGCTCAGGCCAGACTCGGCAGCGGCATCCTGCAGGGCAAGCCTCTTCGCAAACGGAGGAAACGAAAGAATGCAGAAGAACTTCGAGGAGTTCCAGGCCGTCACACTGAAACAGGTCCAAAAGGCCGCGGAAATCCTCCTATCAAGGGAATACAACGAGTTCGCAATCGGACCCGCGCCAGCCCCAACAGGAATGAATCTCCTCGAGCTCTAAGACGCACAATCCAGGTGCCATATTTCATAACTACTTGAATTGCAATAGGTTACATACAACAAACAAAAACCAGCCAGACGGACAGAGACGACATGAAAGAAGACATTATCTACTTCACCAGAAACCCGCTCTCCCCATGCAGCAGAGCCGTCTATAAGAGAAACGATGTCAAAATCGTCAACCCCGACGACGACTATGCCGAAATCCTCTCGGGGGCACGGGCCGCGATTGCGGACGAAGACCCCGAAGGACGCCAGGATTTGATCAAGGCCCTCCTCAAGGAGAAGCTCCCATTCGCCCTGGTCGGGCTCGGCGGCGAAACACACGAGTCCCTCAAGAGGCTCTGCGCGGCAGCGAAACGACGCCACATCCAGGTCTGCTGGCTTGGCTCCTGGCGCTACGAGTGGGCGATGGCACGGCTGAAGGAGGTCATCACCAGCGGCGTCCTCGGAGCCATGCAGCAGTTCAAGCTCACAAAGCCCGAAGGACTCGGAATCTTCGAACGCCTCCGCGACGAGGAACTCCTCAACTGGCTGTCGGCATACGGCAACGACGCGGCGTGCGCCTTCGAGGAAATGCCCGGAGCCCCATACCAGCTCACGGCCATCGGGGCACGGGGAAGCGCAACCGCAACAATCCTCGGTGACGGAATGAACGAATTCGCACTGGCACTCTGCGACGAACCGCCCCGCGTCGAGACACATCCGTCCGCGCCAATGGAGGCGGAAATCGGCTACCTGCTCTTCGCGGTTCGCTCCGGACGCCCGTGGACAATGCTCGGCAGAATCCCGAATTAGCCCCCCGCAAGGGCTTGAAAAAACGCGAAGTCGCGCTAAATTAGGAGACTCGCCTAAAAAACTGGAATTTTTCTGTAATAACTCATATCGTCTTTCTTAAAATGAAAACCTTTCTCCCCAAGGAAAATGAGATCGAGCGCAAGTGGTGGATTGTAGACGCCGACCACCAGGTGCTCGGCCGCATGGCCCGCCAGATCGCAATGATTCTGCGCGGCAAGCACAAGGCCATCTACACCCCGCACCTGGATACCGGCGACTACGTGATCGTCACCAATGCCGAAAAGGTGGTCATGACTGGCCGCAAGTCCACCGACAAGGAATACCAGGACTTCAGCGGCTGGGTCGGCGGCCTCAAGCGCACCAAGGCAGATGTCATGCGCGAAAAGCATCCCGAGGAAATCATCAAGCGCGCCGTCTGGGGAATGATGCCCGATGGCAAGCTGGGACGCGCCCAGTTCCGCAAGCTCAAGGTCTACGCGGGCGATATGCCTGAGCACAAGTACGCCGCGCAGGGTCCAGAGCCTCTGACGCTGAAGAACCAGTTTTAACAAATCATCCACCCTGTAGGAAAGATAGAACACTATGCCAGAAGCTAGCGATGTGATTCTGACCGTAGGTCGTCGCAAGTGCGCCAGCGCCCGTGTCCGCATGACCCGTGGCACAGGCAAGATCACTGTGAACCGCCGCGCGTTCAACGACTACTTCACCACCGAGTCCATCCGTGGATTCATCCAGCAGCCCCTCGTCCTGACCAGCAAGGCCGGCGAATTCGACATCTACGCAACCGTCAATGGCGGCGGTGAGGTCGGACAGGCCGGCGCACTGCGCCATGGCATCGCCCGCGCGCTCGAGAAGGCCGAAGAGGCTCTCCGCGCGCCTCTCAAGAAGGCCGGAATGCTCACCCGCGACTCCCGCGAGAAGGAACGTAAGAAGCCAGGTCAGCCTGGAGCACGCAAGCGCTTCCAGTTCAGCAAGCGTTAGTCCGGCCAAGACAAGGACTGCGCAAGCAACACCAAAAAGGAACGGGTCGCCAAATGGCACTCGTTCCTTTTTTGGTTTCTCCCCAACCACCCCGGCAGAAACAGGTGACAACGGAAGGGATTCTCTGGCCGCAAGCACCTGGAGACAAGGGACCCCTGCCATCAGAGGCGCACTTCAAGTCGCCTTCCTGGCATGGAGACGCATGGGGACTCCCTGTCAGCGCAAGGGTCAAAGACCACGCCACATGGCTGCCATGGCCGCAAACCCACAGTGCCCCACGCGGCAAGGTCAAAGGCTACGCTCCAATGACTTTTATGACCTTCATGCCGTAGGCTTGAAATCTGGCGAAAAGGGGGCTACCTTGGGGTGGGCGGTCGGGGGAATTCAATAATTCCCCCGACCGCCCACCCCGTACCCACCATCCGGAGGAAAATGCGCGCGGGCGTACGCGCGCGTGAAACCCACTGCTTCTTCGGCCGTTTTCCCCCGGCAGAGCCTATGGGGCACCGCATCGCCCGACATGGCCGGATGAAGCCCGCATCGGCGGTGGACTTGCCTAGGTTGCTGACACCGCATCGCCCGTTCTGCAACGCAATACTTCCCTTTCCTTTTCCACCCACCCAACCTTCCTTTAACCACAATGGACCCCATACCAGTCGCCATCATTGGCGGTAGCGGCTACTCAGGCGAGGAGCTGCTTCGTCTTCTGCATTGCCATCCAGGCGTCAAGCTGACTGCCATTACCAGCCGCGAGAACGCCGGCAAGCGTGTCGGGGAGGTATTTCCCAGATACATGGAGAGCGAATTGACCTTCATCGAACCGGATGTCGAGGAGGTGGCGCGCCTTGCGCGGGTAGTCTTCCTGGCGTTGCCGAATGGCCTTGCCTCCAAGTATGCGAAGCCACTGCTTGAGCGCGGGTGCAAGGTCATCGACCTGTCGGCGGATTTCCGCCTGCGCGATCCATCCGTCTACGAGAGATACTACAAGATGCCCCATCCCGCCCCTGAACTGATTTCCGAGGCGGTCTACGGCCTGTCCGAGGTCTACGGCGACCAGCTTGCGGGAGCGAAGCTTGTCGCAAACCCCGGTTGCTACGTGACAAGCATTCTCCTGCCCTGCATGGCGCTCCTTCGCGCAGGATTGGTCTCCCACGAGGGGATTGTCGCCATGTCGATGTCAGGCGTCACAGGCGCTGGCCGCAAGGTTTCCGGCGACTACATCTTCCCCGAGTGCAACGAGAGCCTGCGTCCCTACGGCGTAAACGGGCACCGCCATCTTCCCGAGATTGAACAGGAGCTGGCCGTGGCGGCGGAAGTCCCCTCCGTGTCGATCAACTTCCTGCCGCACCTTGTCCCCGTGAACCGCGGCATCCACTCATCCATCCTGGTCACCCCGAAGAGTGGCGTGACCGCCGAGGGCGCCCTCAAGGCGATTGCGGCATTCTACGCGGGCAGACGCTTTGTCAGGGTGCTCCCCCCTGGCAAGCTTGCCGACACCAAGCACGTCACATTCACGAACATCTGCGAAATCGGATGCGTCGATGACGCGCACACGGGACGCCTCGTCCTCTCAAGCGCATTGGACAACCTGACAAAGGGGGCGGCAGGACAGGCAGTCCAGAACATGAACCTCGTCTGCGGACTGCCGGAGACACTTGGGCTGGATACGGCAAGATAGCGGACTCCTCCTGGAAAAGAACGGCTACATTATCCGTCGGCTTTCACCCGCGTCAACAACCACACGCATAAAGGAACGGACAACCGACTGACAATGGAAAACCGCCTGCTGAACCAACTCTCCTCCTTCGACTCCTGGAAGCGCGTCGACGCGCTGCAGACACTTGCGGCCACGACCAGATTCCCCGAGGAGGTCGCCGCGATGAACATGCACGTGCACTCCTTCTTCTCCTACAACGGGGAGGGGTGGTCGCCGTCGCGCATCGCCTACGAAATGCGGAAGATGGGTCTCCACGGCGCGGCACTCTGCGACTTCGACGTCATCCAGGGCGTCAACGAATTTCTTGTTGCGGGGGACCTTCTTGGGCTCAGGGCTGCGGCCTCCTTCGAGAGCCGTGTCTTCTTCCCCGAATATGCCGACAAGGAGATCAACTCCCCTGGCGAGCCGGGAGTCTTCTACTTCATGGGTTCGGGATATGTCGACGGCAGTCACTCGTACCTTTTCCAGGAGCAGCTTGAGCAGTCCCACAAGCGCAACCGCGAGCTCATCGACCGCGTAAACGCCGCGCTTCCAGGGTGCCGTATCTCCTACGAGGAGCATGTGCTTCCGCTGACCCCGGACCGCAATGCCACCGAGCGCCACATTGTGCGGGCATACTACGACCTGGCCGCCCGCGAACACGGGGACGCAGCATCGGCGGCCGAGTTCTGGGCCGAAGTCTTTGGCGAGGAGGCGTCCGTCCTGGCAGGAAAGAGTCCCAACGCGATGAACGACTACCTCCGCAGCAAGCTGATGAAGAAGGGCGGCCTTGGATACGAACAGCCCACCCAGGAGACCTTCCCCCCCATCGACCAGGTCATCAAGCTCATCCGTTCCTGCCGCGCGCTCCCGAACGCCGCCTGGCTGGACGGGTCGCTTCCCGGCGAAGCCAACCCGAGGGAACAGCTGGAATGCCTCGTCGCAAAGGGGCTTGAAATGGTGAACATCATCCCAGACCGCAACTGGAACTTCAAGGATGCGGAGAAGAAGGCAATCCGGGTCAAGGCGCTCAACGAATACGTCGCCGCCGCAAACGAACTGGACCTCCCAATCATCGTCGGAACGGAATGCAACAAGCCAGGACAACGCACGGTGGACGACTTTGACGCCGACGCGCTGAAGCCGCTTATGAAGGACTTCACCCGCGGCGCGGATGTCCTCTTCGGCCACACCACCCTCCTGCGCTACGCGGACTACTCCTACATCGACCAGCGCGCAAAGGAGGAATTCCCCTCCCGCAAGGCACGCAACGACTTCTTCGCCTCGGTGGGCGCACTACCCGTCCCCTCCGTCGCCACCCGCCTCTACCTGCGGCTATGCGGCCCCGAAAAGAGCCTGGAAATCATCCGCATGGCCGCCCGAAACGGACGCTGGCACTAGAAGCGCCGCGCCACCAGAGGGGGAAACATTGAAAATAGAGCTTGAGGGCTTATATTTTGCCGTTTTCCCTTTAACGATTTCCAAGTATCCCAACCCCTTGATTTTATGGCAACTCTTTCGGTTATCCTCACTATCGTCTCGGTGTTGACGGCGATCCTCCTGACCATTCTGGTACTCATCCAGAATCCCAAGGGACAGGGAGGCATCGGCGCAATCAGCGGCGGAGTCTCCGAGGCAATGTTCGGCGCGTCCGCACCTTCGGCTCTGGTGAAGATCACCGTCGTCCTTGCCATTGTCTTCCTTCTCTCGACGCTCTTCAATGTCGCCATCAACGGGCATCTGCGCAAGCAGAAGTCCATCGGCGAGACCATCGTCGTTGAAACCACGCCTGCAACTCCCGCCGTTGAGGCAGAGGCAGAAGCCGAGGAGGCTCCCGTCCCCGCGGACGCGGCCGTCGAGGCAGTGGATGCTCCCGCAGCCGCCGATGCAGCTGCGCCCGAAGCCACTCCCGCACCCGAGGCACCCGCCGCCGAGTAGGCCCTCCTCCCCTCCGAGCGTAGAAGCAGTGAATTCCGCACGCCGTGGCCGCCATCCGTAGCCACGGCGTTTTTTTCGCCCCGCAGGGCAATTGTCTTGATCTTCCTGTAATTCGACAGGCAGGAAAGGTGATTCGTCCCAGGGGGACGGGTGATTGACTCCGGGACTCCCCCCAGGAGCTC